>FTJU01002287.1_pt1 | contig 14520 bp, 19 predicted proteins | sample 1658961 | NCBI WGS metagenome assembly FTJU01 (sample SAMEA3914878, study PRJEB12502) | metagenome | biome: forest; material: soil | place: USA | collected 2012-03-12 | depth 0.3 m | reverse complement strand
GTCCGCGCACAGCCGACGGCCGCGATACTGTTCGCACCGAGTGACAAGCCGGTGATCGTCACCGACAGGGTCGGGGCGGTCGTCGCATTCGCTCGAGGTGCCAAGGTTGTCGGTACTGCCAGACACGCCGCCGCCAGCGTCACACCGGCCGCGCCGCGCGCGAGTCCGCCCATCATGCCCGCCTTTCGCTGTGCCGACCGAGCCTCTCGTGGCCCGGCGTAGGCGTCGCACGGTACCTGAGACCCGGATCACATCGATGCAGGCCGCGCCGAGAACGCGGATCTTCCTGGTGGCGCTGGAGGCGAATCCCAGCGGGTGTACTGGACCTCGTGGATCGATTGCCGTCGGCGTCGGTGCAACTGCCCGCCGAGTTGCCCGACGGCGAGTCCGCCATCGAAGTCGATGCCTATGGCAGTGCCAGCTGGGGCGATGGCCGACTGGACGCACGTGGGCGCAGTACCTCGTTCACAATCGGGCCGGATGAAGGCGGGCCAGGCTAGGGGGCGGTGGGTTTGAGTGTCAGCTATTCATCGACTCGGCGGCATGGCACCGATGAAAGTCGGACAGGTGGCGCCCTTCGTCGGACTCGGTGAACGCATCGACGCCGCGCACACCATGTGCGTCGCCGAAAGATCCCGGCTGCGTGGACATTTGGCGGAACTACGTGATCGTCGGGCGGCGCTGCCGACCGGGCGAGCCTGGTGCGTCCTCCACGGCGCTGCGTGGAGCCGCGATGTGGTTGTCGCGGAGGACGGCACCGATGTGATGCGCTGAGGTGGGCTACCTGCCGCGCGATAGTCAGGAGCTGCGGACGGCCATCATGGCCGAGCGGCGGACGTCCGGCCGGGCGTCCGCCGCATCGGGTTCAGCCCTGCTGGGTCGGCACGACGATGAGCTCGGCCACATTGACGCGCGGCGGTGCGGCGACGGCGTAGGCAATCGCATCGGCGATATCTTCGGGACGCAGGATTTCAAGCGCGCCGCGAAATTCGGTGAGCGCGGCGTGCTGATCTTCATCGCGCATACCCGCACCGAGTTCGGTTTCGACGAAGCCCGGTTCGATATTCTTCACCCGGACACCGCGCGGGCCGAATTCGGCACGCAGATTGCGGGTCAGGTGTGCCACCGCGGCTTTTGTCGCGTTGTAGACGCCGTAGTTGGGGAAGACATTGTGTCCGGCGACCGAGCCGACATGCACCAGATCCGCTGGGCGGCCGTCGCGGGCCGCGGCGAGTAGGTCATCGATGAATGCCCGTCCGGTGTAGAGCAGTCCGTTGATATTGGTGCCGACCATCTGATCCCATTCGTCGGTGTCCGCGCCTTCGAATGGCGCGGCGAGCATGACGCCGGCATTCGCGACTACCAGGTCGACCGCGCCGAACGCCGAGCGCACCGTTGCCGCGGCATCGCGCGCGGATTGCGGATCGGCCACATCGGCGACCACCGCGATAGTCGGTCCGCCGATCTCGGCGGCCAGTTCTTCGATTCGATCCTTGCGCCGCCCGAGCAGGGCGACGCGGGCTCCATTGTGTACGAGCTGTCGGGCGGTGGCGGCGCCGATACCACTGGATCCTCCGGTGACCACCGCGGTGCGGCCTTCGAGGTTGTTTGTCATGAGCACCACTTTTGTGTCCGCCACCGCCACCCGCCAGGCTGCGGACTTCCCGGTAGTCGCAGGACCACCCAGGTCCGACCGCGTTGACCTACTCTCAGGTGCATGGACTCCGAGAACCGATTGGGCGTCTTCCTCCGCGCACGCCGCGAACTGGCTCGTCCGGAGGAGTTCGGGATTCCGGGTGGCGGCCAGCGGCGGGTGGTCGGGCTGCGTCGCGAGGAAGTGGCCATGCTCGCGGGCATGAGCGCCGACTACTATGTGCGGCTGGAGCAGGGGCGCGATAAGCATCCGTCCGAGCAGGTCGTCGAGGCCTTGGCCCGGGTATTCGCATTGGACGAGGAAGGGGTCGCGCACCTGCGCGAGTTGGCGCGACCGACCGTCCGGCGCAGGCGGGCGCCGCGACGGCCCGAGCGAGTCGCGCCCGGACTCCTGCGCCTGATGGATTCTTGGCCGAATACGCCAGCATTGGTCATAGGCCGACATATGGACGTGCTCGCCGCGAATCCGCTCGCCACCGCGGTCAATTCCTGTTCGGCCAAGGGCGTCAATATGGTGCGTGCGGTCTTTCTGGACCCGAAGGCGCGTGCGTACTATGCCGACTGGCCGACCATTGCCGCCGATACCGTCGCCAGCCTGCGCGCCACCGCGGGCACCGACCTCGACGATCCGCGCCTGACCGAACTGGTCGGCGAACTGACGCTGAAGAGCGAGGATTTCCGGCGACTGTGGGCCCGGCACGACGTGCGCGCGAAAACCGCGGGCGTCAAACATTTCCGCAATCCGTTGGTCGGTGACCTCACGCTGTCCTATGAAACCTTCACTGTCAACGGGGCTCCTGGCCAGATTCTTATCGCCTATCACGCCGAGCCGGATTCGGCCGATGAGCGCGCACTCGCGCTGTTGGGCATGATCGTCGCGGGTGAGGTACCCGAAACCGCTACTGTTCCAGTCGATTCCGATACTTAGCTCGTTGCTCGCAAATGCGCCGGAATCCGGTTTATGTAGTTGCCGGTGACAGCAGGAATTCGATTGCGGCGCTGGGTTGCAAACCTGCCGTACTCGCGAAAGCACTGCACCAGTTCGGTCGATTCCCGCCAGGCGTTTCGAACCGGGCGACATCCACGTCGACGGGATCGATGACCAGTCGATAGCCGGGCGCGAGTCCCTCGACTCGCGCGGTGCCGACTGCGCGCTGGTCTCGAGACATCAACGCCTGCAACGCATTCGCGCCGCTATCCGGCGGGGTCCGTCCCAGATCGCGTCGGCGAGCATGTCGGTGGCCACGAACCGGCTGGGTTCCATGGCGAGCCGGGCCGGCAATGCGCCCACCTCGACCCCGGCGATCCGCAGCGGTCGGTCCTCGTTGTCGCGGACTTCGAAGGGGCCGAGCAGCAGTGCACGCACGGCAGTATGCCTGCCGTATCGGGCAGCGAAGTCGACGTTCTGGTGGACCGGCTAACGACTGCGCGGCAGGATGCCGAGAGATACGACCACTCCGGCCGCGATGCATCCGGCGGATGTCGCCGTGGTCGCCAAGGAACGGGTGATGGTGGCGATGCCGGCCACGAAAATCAGACAGGTTACCGAGGCCAGCAGCGCTGTTCCGCGATCGACACCGGCGGTCCGGTGAAATCGCTTGTGCGTCACTGTCATGTTCACCGGGTACCCAGCTCTCGAGTTATGAAACTGTTATCGACCGCGACAGGCCGAATCTCATTCCGTGGCAACTGCCATCTCCGGCGCATCTCTAGTGGTAGTAGTGGCAAATGGCCAATGACGAGATGGACGCGGACCTGATCGAACTCGCCACCAAGATCTTCGATCTAGCTCGGCACGGCGATGTCGAGCGGCTCACGGCGTATCTCGATGCCGGTGTCCCGGTGAACCTCACCAACGACAACGGTGACACGCTGCTCATGTTGGGCGCCTACCACGGTCATCACGACATCGTCCAGCTCCTGCTCGCCCGCGATGCCGATCCGAATCGGGCCAATGACAAGGGACAGACACCGCTGGCCGGTGCCGTCTTCAAGGGCGAGACCGAGATCCTGCGGGCCCTGCTCGCCGCGGGTGCGGATCCGGATGTCGGGACACCGTCCGCGCGAGCCGCTGCCGCCATGTTCGGTAAGAACGATCTACTGAGGTTGTTCGGGACGTCCTGAGCATTCGCCGTTTGTCATGCGCGAGAACGTCGATTCGGCTGCGTTCGCGCGGGTCGGTATAGTCGCCGCGGATGAGTAGTGTCACCGTGCCAGATAGGTCCAAGCCCGTGAAGCGGCGATTCGGGCACGCGGTGTGGCTGGTGCCGGTGCTGCTCGTCGCCTTCGCAACCTGGTGCCTGATGGCGCCACTGTGGCCCTTTCACCGGATTACCGGTGGATTCATCGACCTACAGGTTTACCGGCTCGGTATCGAGGCGCTGCGCGACGGCGCGGATATGTACGGTCAGCTACCACAGACCACCATCGGTATCGGCCTGCCGTTCATCTATCCGCCGTTCGCCGCGCTGGTGCTGAGCCCGTTCGCGCTGCTGCCATGGGACGCCGCCGCCTTCACCTTCTTCGTCTCCTCGACGCTCGCGCTTGCTGTGACGCTATATCTGGTCGCGCGGCGGCGCTGGCCCGAGCGCAGCGGTCTGCGGCTTGCGCTGCTCGCCACCTTCTGCGCGACCCCGCTGGCCATGCTGCTGGAGCCGGTCCGCTCGACGCTGGACTTCGGCCAGGTGAATCTGCTGCTGATGGTCCTGGTCGCCGCGGACGCGCTGACCGCGAAGCCGAAATGGCGGCGCGGCATGCTGGTCGGAGTGGCCGCCGCGATCAAGCTGACACCGGCCGCGTTCGTGCTCTACTTCCTGGTGCGTCGGGACTATCGCGCCGCGGCCACGGCCGCGATCACCGGTGCGCTGGCGACCGCGCTCAGCTTCGCGATCCTGCCCAGGGAATCGGTCACCTACTGGTTCGGCGGACTCGGCAATGTCTCCGGGCTCAGCGGCTCCTCCTTCCATACCAATCAGTCGATCCAGGCTGTGCTCGCCCGATTCGGCGTGGAGAAGCCGCTGTTCACCGTGCTGTGGCTGGTGCTGAGCGTGGCGCTGCTGGTACTGGTGGTACCGGCCATGCGGCAGGCTGCCGAGGTGCCCGCGCTCGCGCTGTCGATCAATGCCGTCTTCACGCTGCTGGTATCGCCGATCTCCTGGTCGCACCACTGGGTATTGATCGCGCCCGCGGTGTTCGCCATGATTTGCTATGCGACCACCCTGCCGCGTGGTCGGGCGATCGGCTGGTACGTGGCGGTCGTGCTCACCGCGGCGGCGTTCGTCTACGGGCCGCAGAACTGGCTGCCCGGCGATAATCGACGCGAATTGGCTTGGACGCCTTGGCAGCACCTGTGGGGGAACACCTACGTGTGGTTGAGCGTGTTGCTGGTCGTCGCGTATCTGGTTGCCGGCAGGCGGGCGAAGTCGCATGCGGGCGGAGCCGATGTTGCGCCGAAGGATACCGATCTCGCAGATCTGGCAGGTCCGAATTCGGCGGCCTGACCCGATCTGGGATGCTGGGTTTTTGGAAGGAGGGCGCCGCGTGGTCGCGATCGATATCGAACGGAATCCGAAGTCGGCGTTCTCGCTGACGACTGTCCGCGCGGTGTACACGCGCGGGCTCGGTGGGGTGCCGCCGACGGCATTGGTGTTGATCGGAATCGTCAGCGTGCAGGTCGGCGCGGCATTGGCCAAACAGCTGTTCACTGCCACCGGGGCCGCGGGTGCGGTCACGCTGCGCCTGTTCTTCGCCGGGGTCGTGCTGTTGGTCGTATGGCGGTCCGCACTGCGGATCGAGCGGCGCGCAGTACCGGTCGTGCTCGGCTACGGCGCCGTGCTCGCCTCCATGAATCTGTGCTTCTATGAGGCCATCGACCGGATTCCGCTGGGTATGGCGGTCACCCTCGAATTCTTGGGGCCGCTCACCGTCGCGCTGGCGGGTTCGCGGCGCTGGACCGATCCGGTGTGGGCGGTACTCGCCGGCGGCGGCGTGCTGCTGTTGACCAAGTCGGGTGGTGACGTCGGCTGGTCGGGTGTGCTGTTCGCCCTGGCCGCCGGCGCCCTGTGGGCAAGCTACATCCTGCTCAGCGCCGCACTCGGTGACCGGACCAGCGGCGGTGGGGGATTGGCCATTGCGATGGCCTTCGGCGGTGTGCTCATGGTCCCGGTCGGTATTGCCGAGGCGGGCGCCACGTTGTTCCAGCCTGCTGTCCTCGCCGCCGGATTCGGGGTCGCGATGCTGTCATCGGTACTGCCGTATTCGGTGGAACTCGAAGCGTTGCGCCGCATTCCACCGCGCGTCTTCGGCGTGCTGATGAGCGTGGAACCGGCGGCCGCCGCGCTCGCCGGACTGATCGTCCTCGGCCAGATGATGCATGCGGCGCAGTGGGCGGGCGTCATCTGCGTGGTGGCGGCCTCCATCGGTGCGACCAGAACAGCGCGGCGGGGATAGCAGCAGCCAACACTACCGGGGGCGAAGATCGGGTTTCGCACCACCAAGGCTTGATGGCCGGCGGTGTCGCCGGTGCGCCCGCGACGATCCAGTTGTCCTGTATCGATAACTCGCGGCGCGACAGCGGTTCGTTCGGCGCGGCGGTCGCCACGGAGCCGTCGAGATCGAACCTACTGCCATGACAAGGTCAATTGATGGTGCCGGCACTGATTGCGTCGACGGCACAGCCCGTATGGGTGCAGATCACCGAAAAGGCCTGGTAATTTCCGGGAATCGGCTGCGTGGCGACAGTGTCGTCGAGCAAAACGCCCGAGCCGATCAGCCCATCGGCGGCGCGGATGAGTACGGTGCCGGGTGCGGGTTCCGGCCCGGCCTGTACCTCGTTCGGGGGCGGCGGTTCGGCGATCGGTCTGCGGCCACCGAATTCGAAGTCGGGGTCATCCTGCTGGACAGGCCGCGACAAGTGCCTCGGCCCCGGCTCCGATGACGATTGTTCGACGGTTGCGGTGTTCGACGCGCTCATCGTGACCTCGGCGTTGTCGACTCGTTGTTGTAGGTGTTACGAGATGGCCGCCGATTCGGTTCGAGGTCGTTCAGATTCTTGCGGAGGTTGGCGCTGCCTACCGCCCGGGTGAGACTGGGACCGGGCGGGGCAGCCACCGAATATTGAACGCAACGGTTCTGAGACCAGCGGGAGGTGTTCTATGAGACGCTCCTGAGAAAATCTCGACCGCGCTTCCCACGGGGCTGCGGCGCGACCCGTAGGCTGCTGCGATGCGATTGCGTTCTACGAATTCGGCGGTCCGGACGTACTGCAGATCGTCGATATCCCGGTTCCGGAACCTGGTGCGGGCCAGGTACGAGTAGCGGTGCGAGCCACTGCGGTGAACCCGGCAGATTGGAAGATCCGTTCCGGCGCATTATCTTTCGGCGACCCGGTGTTCCCGCAGTATCCGGGTGGTGAGATCGCCGGTGTGGTCGATGCGGTCGGTTCCGATGTCACCGACGTGGCGGTCGGGGACGAAATACTGGGCTGGGCGGTCGCGGTGTATACCGAATACGCCCTCAGCAACGTGAGCTGACCTCGTCCCGGAACGCCTTGTTGCGAACGACAACCGGCGTACCATCTCTTCTTGCCGTGTGCCGATGCGAGCCGCGGCAAGGAGGAGGACGGGCGCGATGGCCGGTAGCCCATCGGCTGACGGAACGGGCCGCGGTGTGCTGGACGCGGGTTTTCAGATCCTGGAGGCCATTTCGGCGGCACCGGAGGGTTGTGGGCTCTCGCAACTGGCCCGCACCACCGGATTGGCCAAGGCCACCGCATATCGGCTGGCCGAGCAGTTGGTGGCGCTCGGTGCCGTGCAGCGGGTGGAGCAGCGGTATTTCGTCGGCGAGCGGATGGCGGAGCTGGGGCGGCATTGGCAGGCCGCGCCGACCCTGCGTCGGGCCGCACAACGGCCCGCCCGGGTGCTGGCCGCATTGACGAATTCGTCTGTCGTGGTGTGCATTCTGGACGCGGGTGCGGTCCGGCTGGTCTCCGGGCTCGAGAGTGCCGAATTCTTCCTCCGCAGTGCCGTGGATCCGGACCTGATCTATCGCACCGCGTTGGCGCAGGTGCTCTTCGCGGGACGGGCCGACAATACCGTCGCGCCACCGACATATTCGGCGGCCGAATGGCAGCGCGTATGTTCCGGAATCGTCGATGCCGGAATGGTTTCCGTCGACCATCACAAGTTGATCGCCGGGATCTGTTGTGCCGCAGCGGCAATCCGTCAGCCGGATATGTGCGATGCGGCGGCAATCGGCTGTATCTCACTTTCCCAACAGTTTCCGCCGAATCTGCCCGTTCTGGTCGCACATGCCGCGCGCGAAATCGAGAAGAATCTTCGCTGATCGGTTCGTTCAGTGGACCGTGCCGTTCTGCATGTGCGGCGTGGGAACCACGATAGGTGAGCTATCGAACACCGCGAGTAAGGGCCGATCCACCGATGCAAGACTCCGATCTCTGGGGCCACCGCTACATCTCCTCATCCGTCACCGAGGACGGCCGACCACGATTCCTGGTCGGTGGCACCCGGATCACCCTGTGGTTCGTCGACGAAACCCGCCGCCTGTCCGCCCATGCGGGCGCCAATACAGTGATGTTCGAGGTCGATCCCGACAGCGGCGTGCTGAAAACCCGATCCCCGTTCTCCACCGTTCTGTCCTATCCGCCGGAATTCGCCCACCAGGACACCTGGCTCAAAGAATTCCTGCTCCTCGCACCTGCGTGGAGCGCCAGCAATGGCACGCTCATCCTCAGCGACGACCGGATCCGGATCGAACTGCAACAGACCGCCGACTGCCCCTGATCGCTATGTCGCGGGGATGAGGAAGCTTTCGACAACTCGGCGGAGCTCGGACACCGCATCGGCTTCTCGAGGCGCAATGCGGTATCGGCGGCGCACCGGACCGGGACGACTGTCGAACTCCGCCATATTCGCGACCATATAGCAGCCCGCCTGCGAGCAACGGTGTGTCCGCGTAGACGATCCTCGCGAATCTGGGTTCGACTCTCGCGCAGAACTATTCGACCTTGCTGCCAGCTGATTTCGCTGCGGCCCGCGCAATGGCAACATTTTGGCGATCGGTGTGGCCATCGGCCAATCCTTCGGCTGGCGTGCGACATTCGTGTCGGTCGCAGTGTGCACGGCGGTCGCGCTGGCGCTCGTGCTACGTTTCCTGCCGAGGCCCGCCCTCGCTGTCGAGTCGATCGGTGCGCAGTGAACTGCGCGTATTCGCCGATCGCCGAGTGCAATTGGCGATCGCACCCACCGCACCCGGCAATGTCGGTGGTGATGGTGTTTACGTACTCCACCCCGTTGCGCACCGGCGAGCGGGCGGGCGCTGCACAGCTTCGACGCGATCACAGGACCGCGTTGGAAGGCAGGCGGCCGGGATGGGCGTTGAATCCGATTGCTGCACAATCCGTCTCGAGTTGAACCGCTATTATCTCGCTAGGCGCTTATCAGCGTCGCAGATATCAGAAGAGGGGTACGACTGTGAGCATGATTCTCGCCGCGGTACATGACACGTATGGAGCAGTCTTGGCCCAACTCGGCAACCCGACACCCGAGGCGCCGCCCCTCGCGGATAAGATCCTGCAGATGGTGCGCTTTTTCACCTGGTTCATCCTGCTGGGGGGCATTACCGCCATCACCTATGCGGGCGGTCGGTTCGCTTGGGAGAAGTGGTCCGGTGGTGGTTTGCAGTCGCCGAAGATGGTGGCGGGAGCGATGATCGGCGGTGTCGTCGCCACCAGCGCGGGCACCATCATGAATGCCGTGATCGGTACCTAGGAACGCCATTTGATGGAGCAACCCATGCTCGGCCGATGCGGCTCGGGCACGGGTGCTCCGGCGAGTACTGCCTCGACCGCGGCGCGTAATTCGTTGCCGGTCACCGGTTTACCGTTGCCCGGGGTCGAGTCGTCGAAGGCGCCGCGGTAGGCGAGTTCCAGGCGTGCGTCGTAGAGGAAGAAGTCCGGCGTGCACGCGGCCCGGAAGGCTCGACCTACCTGCTGTGTTTCGTCGATCAGGTAGGGGAATTTCCAACCGGCGCGATCTGCTTGGGCCCGCAGATGCTCCGGCGCGTCATCCGGATAGGCGTCGGCGTCGTTGGTGCAGATCGCCACCGTCGGGATCGCCAGCGCGCCGAGCACCTCGCCGACCTTCGATTCGAGGTGACGCACATATGGGCAGTGGTTGCAGGCGAAGATCACCAGCAGCGCCGGCCCGTCCGCGTAGTCGGCGCGGGCATGACGGTGACCGTCGAGGTCGGGCAGGGCGAAGTCCGGCGCGGGCGTTCCGATCGGGACCATCAGAGATTGGACCGACATGAGGTGCCTCCATCCGAGTCGATATCGAGCGTAGTGCGCTCGGCCCGATTCACCGCGCCAGATCCGCCGGATCGGTATTGGCCCCGCACAGGACGACGCAGACGCGCTCACCGGGTTCGGGTCGATAGGCAGCGGTGGTCAGCGCCGCGACGGTCGCTGCGGCCGAGTGCTCCACGGCCAGGCGACGGTCCTGCCACAGGGCCAGCCGGGCCGCGATGATATCGGCGTCCGAGACGAGCACCGAGGTGACGTCGTAGTTCCGGGCCGCGTGCAGTGCCAGTTCGGTGGCGCGGCGGGCGCCGAGGGAATCGGCGGCGACCGAATCGACCGGTGTGTCGACGATCCGTCCGGCCTGGATGGCATCGTGCAGTGCCCGGCAGCGTTCGGGTTCCACCGCGATCGTCCGGACGCCGTAGTGGTCCGCGGCCGTGGCGACCCCGGCGAACAGACCGCCGCCGCCCACCGCGACGACGACGGTGTCCAGCTGGGGGAGCAGCTGGTGGATCTCCACCATCAGGGTGCCCGCACCGGCCGCGATGTAGGGGTGGTCGTAGGCATGTGAGAGCAAAGCGCCACTGGTGTCGGCGAATTCGCGACAGGCGGCGAGTGCGTCGGCGTATTCGGTACCGACCAGCCGGACGTCCGCGCCGTAGTCGCGCAGCCGCTCGACCTTCACCTGCGGCGCCGTCGTCGGCAGGAATACCGTCGCCCGAACGTCCTGTTCACGGGCGGCCCACGCGCAGGCGAGTCCGGCGTTTCCGCCGGATGCGATGGTCACGCCCGCATCCGGCAGGGTTCCGTTGTCCTGCTGCGCCTGGATGAAGTTTCGTGCGCCACGCGCCTTGAACGAGCCGGTGTGCTGCAGGAATTCCAGCGCCAGCCACAGCTCACCGGTTGTCGCCACCGCGTCCGCGGGTGCGATGGCGACCGGCCGTACGTGTCCGGTGATCCGATCGGTGGCGACCTTCACATCGCCGTAGCTCAACTCCATGCGCACTCCTGTCCTCTGGCCCCGCAGATCATTCTGCCCCGCTCGTCAGGCGTCGGGAAAAGCCGGGTGCGACGAATTCGGCCACGGCAACCCGATCGAGATAGGTTCGTACGGGTTGCAATGCCGTTTCCGATGGCGCCTTGCCCGCGCCGGGCCAAGTGCGGCAAAGAGTTTCGCATGCCCTTCCGGATCGGTGGAATCGGGCATCGGGACCATCGGAGCGGCCCGGTTCGCTATCGGACATTTTCGATATCCGCCGAGTCTTCTTATTTGCGAACACATTGCCGATTTCGCGCCATGTAGTCTGCGTTCATCTGGAAGTTGTAGTCATGCTCTGTCGAAGAGAGGTTGACCGATGAAACTGATCTGGATGACGGTGACGGCGTCACTTGCCGTTGCCGTGGCAGGATGCTCCGATGACGAGTCCACGGCGGCCGCGTCGAGTTCGTCCGCATCATCGGAAACGAGTTCGGTCGATGTGGCACCGGCCGAAAACGAGGATGGTGTGCGCATTCCGTTGGGGGAGACCAAGGAAGTACCGATTCCTGCCGATGCCGTGATGGATATCAAGGTGCCCGTCGACTGGGCAGCCGCCGGCGCGAGCCTCCGCTGCGCGGTAATCGACAGCACCGGCCGCAACGAAGACCTCCGTTCCACCAATACGAAAAAACAGGAAACAATCGGCGGAAAGGAATGGATGACGCTGTGGACCTTTTCCTCACCCGCCGGCGCCGAGGTCACCGTCGGCTGTAAGGATCCGGAGTCGAAAATCGCCGCGGGTGACGATCGCATGATCCGGGTCGTCCCGCGCGCCATCACCCCGCACTGAGCAGGCGCGCACGATGCGGTGCGCGATGTAGCCATCGGCGCTCAAGCGCAAGCGGGAACGAATCCGCATATGAATGTCTCCTCGGCGGTGGGTCCGCTGGTCGTCAGGACGATGCGGTCGCCGGGCATTCATCGGCGATCGATCACCAATCCCACTGGGCGCAACGCGAGTTCGGTATCGCCCGTGATGTGCACTCGGTACCACATCCGCCGGATCGAGTCGGTGCGTACCGAGGCGGCCAAGGGTGTGCAGATCGGTGGTGAAGGTGGCATCGACATTGCCGGGTTCGCCTGGAGTATCCGTCGGCATCCCGGACAGCTATCACGATTACGCCGACGATATGCGTCTGGAACGGATTCCGGACTGCGCCCACTTCGCACCGGAGGAGCGACCGCAGTGGCCGGCCGATCGGCTGCCTGCCTTCCTCGACTGAGTCACTAGGTGACCCGGGTAGCCTCGGATTCGTGTCAGAGGTGGTGCCGGGATATCGGGAGCGGCCGTCGCGGCTCCCGGGGGCCGTTGTGTGGACTAATACCACTACCGCCGGAGCTACGGCATTACCGGTGTTGCCGGATGGCTGTATGGATCTGCTGTGGAGTAGTGGCAGGTTGCTGGTGGCAGGTCCGGACACTCGGGCGCATTCGGCCGATGGTGCGGCGGGGATTCGGTGGGCCGGGATTCGATTCGCACCGGGGAGTGCGCCCGCACTGCTCGGGGTGCCCGCGCACGAGTTGCGCGACAAACGGGTCGAGTTGGCCGACCTGTGGCCCGCCGCGACGGCTCGGCGGCTTGCGGAACACGTTGGGGCGGCCGCGGATCAGCCTGCCGCGCTGGAGGCGATCGCAATGCGTCGGGCCTATGACACCGAACCGCCGGACCCCGTACTGCGGCGAATCGTCGACGCGCTGGACGCCGGATGCTCGGTCGCGGCAACAGCCGAAGCCGCGGGCCTCGGTGCGCGGGTATTGCACCGACGCTCGCTGGCGGCCTTCGGCTACGGCCCCAAGACATTGGCGCGCATCCTGCGGCTACAGCGCGCGCTCGCGGTGGCCCGCAGCGGGGTACCGCTCGCGGACACCGCATTCCGCACCGGATTCGCCGATCAGGCCCACCTCGCGCGCGATGTGCGCGCACTGGCCGGAATGCCGTTGAGCGCGTTGCTGACCCGCTCATAGTGGCGGCTCAATCGGACAGCGGGGCGTACAGATCGACGCTGTTGCCGTCCGGGTCCGAGATCGTCGCGTAGCGCTGGCCCCAGAAGGCGTCCCAGGGCTTCAGTTTGCTGTGGTATCCGGCATCGATGAGGTCGCTGTGGACCGCGTCGACCTCGGCCGGATTCGCGCACTGGAATGCCAGCCCGAGCCGGCCCGGAGTCGCCGGCGGCTGCCAGCCGGCGTGGAAGGACTTGATCACGGCCTCGGTATCCAAGGTCAGGCGCATACCGCCGGGCAGTGTGGCCTCGACATGTCCGTCATCGTCCGCGTCCGGGAATTCGAGACCAAGGCGTCGATAGAAGGCGAGCGAGGCGGCCATATCGCTGACGACAATGCCGATGACATTGAGTTGTGGAGTCATATCCGCAGCGTATGCCGCACTTCGCCAGTCGTCTTGAACAAATCGGACTCAGCAGGCGGTCGCCGGGATCAGTTCCGCGATCAGGTTCTCCACCAGGATGCGGATCCGGTCGCGGATCGAGCGCACGATGGCGATGTCCTCGCCGGGCGCATCGGGCAGCATCCAATCGCGGTAGCTGATACCGGGGAAGAACGGGCACGCGTCGCCGCAGCCCATGGTGACGACGACATCGGACATGGCAACCGCGTCCACGGTCAGCAGCTTCGGAGCCTGCGCCGAAATGTCGATATCGAGTTCGGCCATGACCGCGACAGCCGCCGGATTGATGACGTCGGCGGGCGCGCTCCCGGCGGAGTGCACATCGATGCGGTCGCCGGCGAGCGCATCGAGGAATCCGGCTGCCATTTGCGACCGGCCCGCATTGTGGACACAGACGAACAGCACGCTGGGCTTGTGAGCCATGTGCGGGAATACCTTTCAGGGTGGTGAATCGGAGCGGTGCCGTGGTTGAGATGTCTGGGCGCAATGTCGGGATTGTCGGGCAACGGCTGCACCGGTCTGCGTCGTAGGGTGCGTGATACGTATACCAGGGCGGGTGGAATATGTTTCGCGACGAGGGGGCGACTTTGCCTGCCAAGGCATCTCGAGACCTGTCGCGTGAGAGTTGTTGCCGCACGTGGGATATCGACCGAGAAGAAAGCGATCGGTCAGGAGATTGGCGTTTTGCCTGGATACAACGCGGCCCGCGGTGCCGGAGCGGCAACCGCGGGCCGTGCTGTAACAGAAACGCCGAGCCGGCGGTTAGGGAGAAGGTGATCAAGCCGGTCTCATTCCACAGCCGCGTCCCCGGCGCGAACGGGCGGCGCTGTGGTGCGGTCCCCGGGTTGGCATCAAGCGCGGCGGCGGTCATTGTGATCTCCGTTGATCAACCATCCAAGAACTTGAGAGACTCAGTGTAACAATCTCTCGCTATTTGGCTTGTCGACCGACCGCGCCCCGCTCCGATGGCCGAGCCCCCTGGGCTCTGATGGCGTAGCCTCCTAGGCTGATTCGATATGACGACCGACTGGCGCAAACGTGACGGGCGGATCGGCGTCCTCACCGGTGCGGGCATCTCCACCGATTCCGGCATTCCCGACTTCCGCG
>FTJU01002725.1_pt1 | contig 14584 bp, 11 predicted proteins | sample 1658961 | NCBI WGS metagenome assembly FTJU01 (sample SAMEA3914878, study PRJEB12502) | metagenome | biome: forest; material: soil | place: USA | collected 2012-03-12 | depth 0.3 m | reverse complement strand
CGCCTCGCTGACGCTCGGCTCCCTCGTTCGGCCGATAGCCGCTGAATCCATGGTTCGCTCGCTCCGCTCGCTCACGCCTCGCGCCTCCGTGCTACCCCTGGTTCCCGCACGTTCCGCGCTGGTCAAATGTTCGGCGACCGCCCACAGTCCAACCGCTTTGGACGCCTTGACCAGCACCACATCACCCGGCTCGACTTCGTTGTCGAGCAGCGCGATAGCCGCGCCGATATCGGATACGAGGATCGACTCCTCGCCCCACGACCCTTCCATTACCGCACCCTGGTGCAGCGCGTGGGATGGCCTTCCGGTGCCTACCACGATCAGCCGGGAGACATCCAGACGCACCGCGAGGCGGCCGATCCGATCGTGTTCGATGACGGATTCCTCGCCCAGTTCACCCATTTCGCCGAGTACGGCCCAGCTGCGGCGCGGAGTTTCGCCCGCACGTGACATGGTCACCAGGGCCTTGAGCGCGGCGCGCACCGAATCCGGATTGGCGTTGTACGAGTCGTTGACGACGGTGATGCCGTCGGCGGTGGTCCGCACATCCATGCGGCGTGCCGATGCGGCATGCGCGCCGCCGAGTGCCTGCGCGACGGTGTCGAGGTCCGCACCGCATTCGAGTGCGACGGCCGCCGCGGACAGTGCGTTACCGACCTGGTGTTCGCCGTGCACTGCGAGCCGCACCGGGACGCTGCCCTTACTCGTGTGCAGGGTGAAGCCCGCGCGTGCCTCGGCATCGAGATGTACATCGGTGGCGCGGATTTCGGCATTGCCCGCCTGCCCGACCGTCACCACGCGGGCCTTGGTGCGTGCGGCCATGGCCGCCACCTGCGGATCGTCGGCATTGAGTACCGCCAGCCCCGTCGATGGCAGTGCCTCGACGAGTTCGCCTTTGGTCTGCGCGATCGCTTCGCGACTGCCGAACTCCCCGAGATGGGCGGTGCCGACATTGAGTACGACACCGATCTTCGGCGGCGCGACTCGCGCGAGCGCGGCAATATGACCCGGACCGCGGGCGGACAGTTCCAGCACTAAGAAGCGGGTGTCGGCATCGGCGCGCAGCGCGGTCCACGGATGGCCGAGTTCGTTGTTGAACGAACCGGGCGGTGCGACGACCGGACCGAGCGGTGTGAGCACGGCCGCGAGCAGATCTTTGGTCGAGGTCTTGCCCGAGGAACCGGTCACTCCGATCACGGTGAGTCCGCCTGCCGCGGAAAGACGTTCGACGCTCACTCGGGCGAGCGTAGCGAGTGCGGCAAGTACCGCTGCCCCCGACCCGTCCGAATCACCGGCCAGTGCAACGGATTTCGCTGTCATGGTGCCTGGGCTCGGCGTCACCACGATCGCGGGCACACCCACCGGGCGGGCCGCGAGCACCGCGACCGCGCCGGCGTCGACCGCGGCATTCGCATAGTCGTGGCCGTCGGTGTGCTCGCCGGGCAGGGCCAGGAAAAGACCCCCGGAACTGATTCGGCGCGAATCGAATTCGACCGAACCCGTTACTGTTACCTCCGGGTCGGGGGCGTCGTGCAGCGTGCCGCCGACGACCTCCGCGATCTCCCGCAGCGTCATCTCGATCATGAAACCGTCAAGTCCTCCGCGTCCGACCCCTGCGGACTCTGCTCAGTGTTGGATCGGCCGCGCTCCAACGCCGCCGCGAGCACCTCGCGGTCGTCGAATGGATGCTTCACACCCTGGATCTCCTGCCCTGCCTCATGTCCCTTACCCGCAACCAGCACCACGTCACCGGGACGGGCCCAGTCGACGGCGGCGGCGATGGCCGCGGCCCGGTCTCCGATTTCGCGCACCTCGCCGCGTTCGGCCGCGGGCACCGCCAGCGCGCCGCGGCGCAGCGCGGCGCGGATCGCGGCCGGATCCTCGCTGCGCGGATTGTCATCGGTGATGATCAGCAGATCGGCACCGCGTGCGCCGGCCGCACCCATCAGTGCTCGCTTACCCGCATCCCGGTCGCCGCCCGCGCCGATGACGACGGCCAGTCGACCACCGGAATCGGCCGGAGTATCGGATTCGCGGCGCTCCTGCCCTCCGTGGTGATGCGCCGTTACCGCTTCCGGGCCAGTCGCTCCCATCAGATGACCGCGCAGCGTGGCGATCACCGACTCGACCGCCGCGGGCTTGTGTGCATAGTCGACGATGGCCAGGAAGTCCTGTCCGCGCTCGACCCGTTGCATCCGGCCCGGCACGTCGACGGTGGCCAGCGCGGGCGCCGCGACGGCGGGATCGACTCCGGCGGCGGTGCAGACCGCGACCGCGAGCAGCCCGTTGGCGATGTTGTAGCGTCCCGGAAGCCGCAGGCGCACATCGACATTCACCTCCAGGCCGGCGGCGCTGAATTCCTGCTCACCGCCGTGCGCGGATACGTTGCCGGTCAGCTGCCAGGTGCCGGAACCGGTGGTGGATACGGTGATCGGATTCGCGAGATCGGCGGCGAGGCGCTGTCCCCAGTCGTCATCGACGCAGATGACCGACGTGCGCGCGGCGATCGGCGACTCGGCGTCGAAAAGCCTGCGCTTGGTGGCGAAGTAGTCCTCGAGGTCGGCGTGGAAGTCCAGGTGGTCCTGGGAAAGGTTGGTGAACGCACCCACGGTGAAGCGCACGCCGTCTACCCGGCCCAACGCCAGCGCGTGGCTGGAAACCTCCATCACGACCGCGTCCACACCCTGCTCGACCATCAGCGCGAACATAGCGTGCAACTGCGGCGCCTCGGGCGTGGTCAGCGCACTCGGCACCCGGCGACCGCCGATCCTGGTCTCGATGGTGCCGATCAGCGCCGTGGACAGGCCGGCGGCGGCCAGCCCGGCCTCCACCAGATACGCGCTGGTCGTCTTGCCCGAGGTGCCGGTTATGCCGACGATGCGCAGCCGCTCGGACGGATTGCCGTAGAGCGCGCCGGACAGCTCGCCGAGCACCGACCTGGGCTGCTCGCGCACCAGCACCGGCACATCGAACTCACCAACCAGTTCGGCGCCCGCCGGATCGGTGAAGACCGCGACCGCCCCCCTTTCGACGGCATCACGCGCGAAACGGGCACCGTGCGCCTGCGCGCCCGGTAGTGCGGCGAACAGATCACCCGGCTGCACCGCATGCGAGCGCTGCTCGATGCCGGTGACCTGGATCTGCGCGAGATCGGCTCGCGACGAGCCGGCACCGGTCATGGCCAGCACGGTGGACAACGACGTCGACCGCGGCTGGGTCGGCCGGAGCACGTGCTGGCTGGACTGCGCGGGCACAGGGCTCCTCTCGGGAATCGGCATGGACGGAACTCGGGGTGGATCAATAGCGAAGGCGGGAACGTCGAGTCAGGTTACCGACGTCGGCTCACGGCCAGGCAATGCGGTTCCAATCTTATGGAGCCTGCAGAACGAACCGTCGCGACGGTTCGGGTGACGGTGGGATCCGGTCGCGCTGCAGCGCCCAGGAAGCGATGTTGTGGAACAGCGGTGCCACGGACCCGCCACCGCTGCCGTCGGAGCTCCGAATCGGCGCGTCGAGCATCAAGCCGATAACGTAACGCGGGTTGTCCGCGGGGGCCATTCCGGCGAAGGTGATGTAGAACGACGAGGTCGAATAGCAACGGCAGCTCGGGTCGACCTTCTGCGCGGTGCCGGTCTTGCCCGCCACCTGATAGCCATCGATCGCCGCGGACGCACCGGTGCCCAACTGCACACCCGTCGGATCGCGCTGCACGACCGCCTGGAACATGGTGCGCAGCGTGGCCGCGGTCTGTGCGCTCACGACACGCACACCATCGGGCTGGGGCTCCTCGGTGCGGGTGCCGTCCGGTGCGGTCTCGGCCTTGACGATGCGCGGCGGAATCCGCACGCCGCCATTGGCAATGGCCTGGTACATCCCGGTCATCTGCAGGGTGGTCATCGAAAGGCCCTGTCCGATGGGTAGGTTCGCGAAGGTACCGCCGGACCACTGGTCGCGGGCCGGGACCTGACCCGGACTCTCGCCGGGCAGTCCGACACCGGTGCGCTGACCGAGACCGAAGCGGTTCACCATATCCGCGAACCGGTCCTCACCGACCCGCTGTGCCAGCATCAGCGTGCCGACATTGGAGGACTTACCGAAGATGCCGGTGGTGGTGTACGGAATGGTGCCGTGCTCCCATGCGTCGTGCACGGTGACACCGGACATCCGGATCTCGCCGGGCACCTGCAGCACTTCATCGGGATTGGTCAAACCGTATTCGATGGCCGCGGCCGCGGTCACGATCTTGTTGACCGAACCGGGTTCGAACGGATCCTGCACCGATGGGTTCTGCATTTCGGCATTGCCCCAGTGCTGCGGTCCCAACGCAGGATTGAACGTGTTGTCATTCGACATCGCCAGCACCTGGCCGGTCTTCGCATCCAGCACGACGGCCGAGGCCGCGTTCGCCCCGGACATCTCCTTGGCCTGCTGCACCTGCTGCTGCACGTAGTACTGCAGATCCGAATCGAGGGTCAACTCGACCCCGTACCCGTTCACCGCAGGCTGCTTATCGCGCCAGCTGCCCGGAATGACCGCACCGTCGGAGCCGCGGTCATAGGTGTGCGAACCGTCGGTACCGGCCAGCAGCGAGTCCAGTGACGATTCGAGCCCCATCTGGCCGTGTCCGTCCCAGCCGGTGGTGCCGAGCACATTGGCCGCCAGCGATCCGCCCGGATATTCGCGCACATCCTGGCGTTCGGTGCCGACCTCGGGAAATTGCACGGTGATGTCGGAGGCGATGCGCGGATCGACATTCCGGACGAGATAGACGAACGGTGTATCGCTCTTCAGCTTCTCCAGCAGCGCCGATTCGGCGGGTGCGGCCTTGCCGAGCTTGTCGTGGACGGTCTTCGCGATGGCCCCGAGCCGCTCGTCGGGGTCCGGGGCCTTGGTCGACTTGTCTCGCGCCTCGGCGAGTTGTTTACGCACGATCACCGGCTGGAAGGTCAGCGCCTGGGCACTCAGCGTGAACGCGAGAGATTTGCCGTAGCGGTCGGTGATCGGGCCGCGGGTCGCCGTATCGATCTTGCGGGTGGTGCGCTGACTGGCCGCCTGTGCGGACAGACTCGGCGCGGAAATGCTCTGCACCCATAGCAATTGAAGCGCGACGACCGCCAGTGCGACCAGCATGATCACGCGGCCGACGCCGAGCCGCAAACGCAGCGGACGATCGGGGGCGGCCGTCCGCGATCTGGATGCGGTTGCCGCCCTCGACGTTGCCGCGGCTCTGGCGGAGCCGGCCTTGGATGCCGACGGCCCGCGGCGCTGACGCGACGCGGGCCGGGCCTGCCGCGTGCTCATCGGGCGCCCTCGTCCGGGGTGGGCGCCGATCGGGCCGTCTCCGTCTGCGGCGCCTCCGGTTGCGGCGCTCCAGCTTGTGCAGGCACGGGCTGCCGAATTCCTGACTGCGGTGTTTCCTCCGGAGCCTGCACGGCCGGACCCGGCGTCGGCACCGGACTCGCCGGTGTCGAGCTCGGCGCCGGACTCGACTGTCCCGCAACGGCATTCGACGACTGTCCGGTACTCGCCTGGGTGGTCGGCGCGGACGGCGCGGTCGTCACCGGAATCAGTCGTTCGCCACGGGCCAGGGCATTGCCCGTCGGCGAGGGCGTGGGGGTGGCCGGCGAGCTGTTCAGCGGCGGCACCGGTGCGCCCTGCGCGGGCGTCGGTTTGCCGATCACCGATACCCCGCCGTCCGGTCCGATCACCAACCGGGCCGGATCGTTCGCCGGGATCATCCCGAGTTCGCGGGCCCGGGCGGCGAGTTCGGGTGCGGAGTCGGCGGCCTCCACCTCGCGCTGCAGCGCCGCACGTTCGTCGGCCAGTTTGCGATTGGTCGTCCTGGCATCGCCGAGCTGATAGCTGTCCTCGGCCGAACGGGTGGTGAGCAGCAGGGTGAGCGCGAGACCGCACCCGAGCAGCGCGATGATGGCTGCCACGAACGGAATTCGCGCGGCCATAGCCGACGCGCTCTGCTTGGGCAGATCGTGATGGTCCCCCGACTGCTCGGCACGTGTCCGACGCTTGGCGTAGGCCCGTTGTGCGGCACCCGATTTCACCCGCTCGGCGGCCTGAACCCGGCGGGCGATCCGGCCCGGCGCCGCGACGGTGCGCGTGCGCACACTCATGCTGTCCCCTCCTGGATTCTCTCCGCCGCGCGCATCCGCACGGGCGCCGCCCTCGGGTTCTCTTCGATCTCTTGTTCGGTTGCCTTCTCGGCGCCCCGGGTCAGCAATGTGAATTCCGGTCCCATACCGGGCAATTCGACCGGCAGATCGACCGGGGTTCGCGACCTGGTGCGCGGCGCCAACTCCTGTTTGACCACCCGATCCTCGAGCGACTGATAGGACATGACCACGATCCGGCCGCCGACCCGCAGCGAGTCGAGGGCGGCGGGCAGGGCGGCGCGCAACGAGTCGAGCTCGCCGTTCACCTCCACCCGCAGCGCCTGGAAGGTGCGTTTGGCCGGATGACCGCCGGTCCGCCTCGCGGCGGCCGGGATTGTGGCATAAAGCAATTCGACCAATTCGGCACTCGTGCGAAACGGCCGCTGCTGCCGACGGCGCACCACCTCTGATGCGATCTTGCCCGCGAAGCGTTCCTCGCCATAGGTTTTCAGTACGCGCGCGAGATCACCGTGGCTATAGGTGTTGAGCACATCCGCGGCGGTAATGCCGGTGGTCGGATCCATCCGCATGTCCAGCGGCGCGTCGATGGAGTAGGCGAAGCCGCGCTCGGCCTCGTCGAGCTGCATCGAGGACACCCCGAGATCCATCAGAATCGCGCTCACCGAACCCGTGGTCGGCAATCCAGCCTGCGTCAGTGCTGCCGCGATTCCGTCATATCGGGTGTGTACCAAGGTGATTCGGTCGGCGAACGGCGCCAGTCGGGCACCGGCCAACGCCAGCGCATCGGTATCGCGATCGAGTCCGACGAGATGGATATTCGGGTAGGTCCGCAGGAAGTGTTCGGCGTGTCCACCCAAACCCAAGGTGGCGTCGACATATACCGCGCCGGGTTCGGTGAGTGCCGGGCCTAGTAGCGCATCAGCTCGCTGGAGCAGAACCGGAACATGGCGAGGACCGTCCTGTTCACGGTTCACCTGGACCTCCCGGAATCCTGCCTCGCGTCGTCGCACATCGAGCCGGGCCAGTGGGATCGCTCGCTGCGGGGTCGCCTTGTTGCACAGCTACATTGAAAATACGAGTGCCGCGGGGTCTCTGACCGGAGCCTCGGCACCTGGCGTCGGGGAAGTACGCCAGGGTCCGCGCGTCCGGGCAGAGGCCGCGTGGCACTCGTTCGCTCAGGGCTAGAAGATTCCGCCCAGCGACTCATCTCTCGCTTGCGCGTAGTCCTCCTCGTGCTCGGCGAGGTAGGACTCCCACGCCTGCTTATCCCATATCTCGAGGAAGTCGACCGATCCGATCACCACGCAATCCCGCGAAAGGTTCGCGTAGCGACGATGATCGGCCGACAACACGATCCGGCCCTGGGCGTCCGGACGCTGTTCATCCGTACCGGCCGCGAGTGCCCGGACGAACGCGCGCGCCTGCGGATTGCTTCGAGACGCCGCCGCGGCTCGTCGTGCGAGCGCGGTGAACTCTTCCTTGGGATATACGGCAAGGCTATGGTCCTGACCCTTCGTGACCATCAACCCTCCCGCCAGATCGTCTCGAAACTTCGCAGGCAACGTCAGTCGCCCCTTGTCATCCAACCGAGGTGTATAGGTACCGAGAAACAACCCGCTACCTCCCGGATCAACCCCGTCCTTCGGGGAGCACGATCACCTCGGATGTATGCCCTTCCTCTTGTGCGCGCTCCACATTACCCCACTTTCCCCCACTTTCAATCGAAACTCAGGGTGATCTGGCTCCCCGCGTCGTCGATTACGCAGGTCATCCCAGCTATCACGGCGGTGGAGAACTTCTTCCGTGTTCTGGCGACACGCGCCGCACAGCGAGACGGGCGCCCGGAAACTATCAGCAAACGTCCTGGTTCCCATAGTTTCGGCAGGTGACGGGGCGTCGCCGAGGTGGGTGGTGGGAGGTTGTGGAGCAAGATCGTGGTGTGTTGTGGGGAACCGCGCGCGGCGCGCATTGGGCAGCTGGATGGTTCACGCACGGGAATGCGCCGCCGCACCGATTCGGTGCGGCGGCGTGTTCGATATGTCGTTGCCGGCTACGGGCGCGCTACTCCTGATCGAAGCGGCGGCGGAACCGATCCTCCATACGCTCGGAGAAACCACCGGACTTGCGCTGTCGCCCACGTCCGCCCGATCCGCCACTCGCGCCGCGGGATTGGGCATTGCCCGACCGGTCGCCCTTGGCGATTCCCTTGGAACCACCGAGAAGTAACAGCACGCCAGCAGCGAACATCACGATGAATCCGATCAGGCTGATGATCGGAAACTCGCCGAGCTTCACCGGAGCGGCTATGCCGGCGACAAGTAGAAACAGGCCGAGGACGAACAGGACCGCGGCCTGGAGTCTGCGACGACTCGAGGTCGAGCGAAGGCGTCCGCCGCGGACGGACGACGCGAACTTCGGATCCTCAGCATAGAGCGCGCTCTCGATCTGTTCGAGCATGCGCTGCTCGTGCTCGGAGAGTGGCACGGTACCTCCCCCGGCACTAGGACGTGGCTGTCGCCTCCGGGTAGGCGACAGATAGCCAAGGTCGGCTATCTGCCACCAATGATACGAGTTCGATCAGTGCCATACCACCTACTCGTCGATAACTAAGCGGTCATGCCGCCGGACCAGCCGGGCGCGGGACGCAATCGAGCCCCGGCATTCAGCAGATCTTCCACGTCGTGCAGGAATGCGCCCACCCGCGAATAGAACTCGTCGGCCTGCTGATCATCCACATCGCGATCCAGCCCTGCCTCGAGCGCCGCCCTGGTCTCCGATCGGGCGCTGAAGTAGTCGGCCCACATGACGAATTCGGGCGCGGCGCGCTGCATCAGCACCCAGGCGTTGCGCGAGCGCGCCCGCGGCGCGGCATCCGCCCCGGTAAACGCGAGCACGGCCCCGGCACCGCGCAGCGCGGCCAGATATGCGCTCCGGAAACGCTCGCGCGGGTCGCGTTCCCCCGCCGCCTGCATAAGCAAGCCGTCCGCCCGCCGCAGCAGCTTGCCCGCCTTGCCGGGTTGCCCCGGGTATCCGATCCGACCAGACATCAGCCGTCCCTCCGAGTCGCTCACCTGGCCTATCCTGTGCCCGAGTGCCGAATTCCCAGCACCACACGGATCGAACAGGCATTCGAACGTTTGAATTGAGATTGAATATAAGGACACCCACCGACAACTTCCGCGGACCGACGAGAGCCATGACAGCCGTCAAGCCCAAACAAACCCCCGCCAACGCACCTGTCGTCATCGACCTGTCCATCGCAGCCCTGCGCGCCCGGCTGCACGATGCGCTGGCGGTGTATGTCGCGGCAATGGAATATTCACACGGCACCGAGCACCATCGCGCACCGATGTGGACCGAACACACCACCCGCGTCGGCTGGCAGGGCGTCGCTGCCGTCATCCCGGATGATTCCGGGATGATCGACCTGCGGACCGCGCCGATCGTGGCGGTCGCCTACGGTTATCGCGGTGCTGCCCACCAGTGGTGGCAGCAGCAGGTACACAGCGGGATGCGGCGTTCGGGCTGGCCGGAACATTCCGCGCGCGAATTGCTTTCGGACTATTTCGAACTGACCGAGCTGCATGTGCATCCGTCGGCCCAGGGTCGCGGCATCGGCGGCGAACTGCTGACGCGACTGCTGGCGAATCGCACCGAGAGTGCGGTGCTGCTTTCCACACCGGAGGTGCGCGGCGAGGCCAATCGGGCCTGGAAGCTGTATCGGCGACTCGGCTTCACCGATGTGATCCGGGATTTCGTCTTCGCCGGGGATACCAGGCCATTCGCGATCCTGGGCCGACGGCTGCCGCTGTGAGCGAGCGCAGCGAGTGAACCATCAGCACAGTGCGCGTTCGCGCACGACGGAGCCGAGCGCCGGCGAGGCGCAGTCATGACGGTCGTTGTCGTCGGGTCGGGCCACAATGCGCTCGTCGCCGCTTGCTATCTGGCGCGGGCCGGGAAGCGGGTCGAAGTACTGGAGCGTGACGAGGTCCTCGGCGGCGCGGTGTCGACGGTCGAACGCTTTCCCGGCCATCTGGTAGATCGCGGATCGTCGGCGCACATCATGGTGCGCCACACCGGGATCATCGAGGAACTGGAGTTGACGCGCTTCGGACTGCGCTATATCGATTGCGATCCTTGGGGTTTCACGCCCGCTGGGCCGGACGGCGGTCCGCCGATCGTATTCCATCGCGATCTCGATCGGACCTGTGCCGGAATCGCGGAGGTCTGCGGAGCCCGGGACGCGGCGGCGTATCGGCGCTTCGTCGAGGTCTGGGGGCCGCGGTCGGCGCGGGTGACGCGCGCGTTCGGCGGCACGCCGACTCCGGGTCGGTTGCTGCGATCGTTCTGGGGACTGGACGCGCGCGACGGCGGCAGCGCATTGTCGCGGGAGTTCCTGCAGACCGGCGACGCCCTGCTGGACAGCTACTTCGACGACGAGCGGCTCAAGGCGTCCCTGGCCTGGTTCGGTGCGCAGTCGGGACCGCCGATGTCGGAACCGGGGACCGCACCGATGGTCGGATTCGCCGCGCTGATGCATACGCTGCCGCCGGGACGCGCGGTGGGTGGCAGTGGGGCGCTGACGACGGCGCTGGTCGCGCGGCTGCGTGCCGACGGTGGTGTGGTGTCGGCAGGCGATGCGGTCACCGAGCTGCGGCAGATCGGTGCGGGCTGGCAGGTGCGTACGGCGTCGGGCCGACATTTGCGCGCGGACACCGTCATCGCGGGCACCCATGTGCTGACCACGCTGGATCTATTGCGAGACGGCGGCTTCGACGGTGCCATGCTCGACGACTGGCAGCGGCGGATCCGGGTCGGTCCCGGAATCGGCATGGTGGTGCGGCTCGCGACCACCGAACTGCCGCAATATCCCGGTAGCTCGACCGCCGAATCCGCCAATGGTCTGCAGTTCCTCGTCTCGGATCGGCGGCAACTGCGGCAGGCGCACGGTGCGGCGCTGGCCGGTGATCTGCCGCCGCGTCCGGTGGTGCTGGCCATGAGCTTCAGTGCGTTGGATCCGAGTATCGCCCCGCCCGGCGAGCATCAGCTCTCGCTGTGGGCGCAGTGGCATCCGTACGAGTTGGCCGATGGGAGTGACTGGGCCACGCACGCGGAATCGGAGGCCGATCGGATCATCGCCGAAGTCGACTCCTACGCACCGGGTTTCGGTGCGACGGTGCTGCGGCGCCATGTGCAGACGCCGGTCGATCTCGAGCGCGAGCTCGGGCTGCGCGGTGGGAATGTAATGCATGTGGAGATGTCACTGGATCAGATGATGCTGTGGCGGCCACTGCCGGAATTGTCCGGACAGCGGGTGCCCGGCGCGCCCGGGTTGTATCTCACCGGGGCATCGACACATCCGGGTGGCGGGGTGTCCGGAGCGAGCGGGCGCAGCGCGGCACAGTTGGTGCTGCGCGATCGCAGGCGCAACCGGTTTCCCCTGCTGCGCAGGCGATGACGGGGCGCACCGGGCCGCAGCCGCTCGAGGGATCGACGCCACGGACGGACATCCCTGGTTCGGAGAGGGCCGAGCGTGCGGAGTCCGCCGATGCAACAGCCATCGGTACCGACGAAACATCGGCACGCCGACGACGGTCGACGGCTGTGCGATGGACGCCGCGATTTCTGGCATCCGTGGTCTCGGCGGTGCTGCTCGTGCTGGTGCAGATCAGTTATCCACTCGCCTCGGGTATCGCCCGTGACCGGGTGACCGTCGCGGTCGTGCTGCTGTCAGCGGGGACGGCCTTGGTGCACGCGGTGACGACGCGCGGGGTTCGGTACGCCGTGGGATTCCTGGTGATCGTCTCCGGGCTCGGACTGCTTGCCGAAATTATCGGTACGACAACGGGTTTCCCATTCGGTTGTTACGAGTACGCCGACAGTAGGCTGGGCCCCGCGGTGGCCGGGGTGCCGTTGGTGGTCGCACTGGCCTGGACCGGTGGGCTGTATCCGGTGTGGGTGGTGGCCGGGTTGTTGACTGGACACACGGCCGGGCGAGTTGTGTCGACCGCGGTCGGGGCAGTGGGTTGGGATCTGTTCCTCGATCCGCAGATGGTGGCCGACGGACAGTGGACTTGGTGTGCCACCGGCTGGGGGCTGCCCGGACTCGCCGAGATTCCGTGCACCAACTATCTGGGCTGGTTCGCGGTGGCGCTGGTGATGGCGGTGCTGCTGACGGCCTTGGATCGCGTGGTGCGGACGCGGAGTGCGAATACGTTCGCGGCCCCGGCGGCAGAGCACGGGCCGTCGACAGCGGAGACACCGGTTCCGCCGCCCAACTCGGGAACGTCTGACTCGACCAGTCCGGAGTTCCGGTCCCGAGAACCGCGATCCTTGATTTCGGCCGGCGTGGTTGTGCCGGTGGCGGTCTTCATATGGACCTGGCTCGGGTCGACGCTCGCACACGGAGTATTCCTGGACCTTCCGTATTCGGCCTGGTACGGGTGTGTCGGGCTGGGTGTGCTCGGCGTGCCGCTGGTGGTGCGGCTGGTCGCGGCCCGGCGGGGCCGAAGCGCTGCGGTTGCACCTGTCCGACACTTCGGTCGGCGTGCGTTCCGCCCGTCGCGTGGCAATTCGGGGTGAGCGCCTGGCACGATGTGTGCCGTGCAGCCGAGTCCTCTCACCGCGACATCCGACACACCGGTCCTATCGCCACGTTCGCCCCGGCCCGGCGCGCGAGTGGCTGCGGCAGTACTGCTGGCCGCGATGCTGGTGCCCATGCTCGCGGGCTGCCTGCGGGTGCAGGTGTCGATGGGTGTGTCGTCCAATGACCGGGTCTCCGGTCGGATCGTGGCGGCGGTGGTGCCCGCGGACGCCAATGACAAGGGCCCGCAGCTGAAGGCGCCCGATTCGCTGGCCGCGAAGGTGCGGGTCGAGCCGTACAGCCAAGATGGCTATGTGGGCAGCAAGGTGTTCTTCGAGGATCTGTCCTTCGGTGAGGTCGGCCAGCTCGGCGCGCTCTCCGATCAGGCTCAGGGCATGTTCAACCTGTCGTTCCAGCGCACCGGCGACCTGGTCAGCCTCAATGGCCGAGTCGATCTGAAATCCGTTCCGCCACACGGCTCGGACGTGCAGTTCACGGTGGCGTTCCCGGCCCGTGTCGCCAAGACCAACGGCAATCGCGAGGACGACTCCACCGTCTCGTGGAAACTGCCGCCCGGCGATGTCTCCACGGTGCGCGCCGAGGTCAGCTACGCGGATCCGAATACCCGTTCCTTCGCGGGCTGGGCCGGCATCGTCGGCGGTATCACCCTCGCCGTCGCCGCCATCATCGCCGCCATCGCCTATATGCACCGCAACCCGGCACCTCCCGGCGCTGTAGGCGACTTCTCCCCGAGCAATCTGTGGCGTTCGCTGGTCCGCCGCTGACGGGCACGCTGCGCGCGGGCGCGGCGATCGCCACCTGGGCGGGCGCGGGTATCGCGCTGTTCGGTTGCGGGATCGCGCTATTCAACCGCGCGACGGTGCGCGGGCTGTCGGCCGCAGCGAATACCGTGATCGAACCGGTGGCGGTGTGTATCCCGGCCCGCGATGAGGCACAGCGCCTGCCCGATCTGATCGATGATCTCCGTGGCCAGGTGGGTGTCCCGCGACTGCGGGTGCTGATCCTCGACGATGCGTCATCGGACGGGACCGAAACGGCTGCGCTCGAAGCGATCGCGGGCGACGCGCGATTCGCGGTGTTCCGCTCGGAGGCCGACCCGGCGCCCGGATGGACAGGGAAGGCCGCGGCCTGCGCGCGACTCGCCGAGATGGCGGATGCCACGGTGCTGATCTTTCTCGACGCCGATGTGCGACTGGCACCGAATGCGATTGCCGCGGCAACCGCCGAATTGCGCCGCAGCCGGGCCGCGTTGTTGTCGCCGTGGCCGTACCAGGTTGCCGAATCACCGGCGGAGGCGCTGGTACAGCCGCTACTGTGCTGGTCGTGGGCAGCGAGCCTGCCGATCGTGGCCGCCGACCGCAGCCTTCGCCCCTCGACAGCAATTGCCTGCGGCCAGTTCCTGGTCTTCGATGCCGCCGCGTACCACCTCGTGGGCGGTCATGCCACGGTGGCGGCGAGTCCCACCGAGGATCTGGATATCGCTCGCGCACTGCGTCGTTCGGGACTCCGGACCGCACTGGTCATTGCAGGCCGCGCCGCGAGTACCCGAATGTACCGTGACGCGGCCGAACTGGAGGCCGGTTACACCCGCTGGCTCTGGTCCGCCTACGGGGGCACGACCATCGGCGGCGCGGCGGTGGGAGCGATCGCGGCATTGGCCTACTGGGTCCCCCCATTGGCCGCGATCAGCGGTCGAGGCCCCTTACGAACCGCCGGTCTCATCGGCTACTGCGCCGCAGTCACCAGCCGCATACTCGCCCGAGCCCTGGAACGGGGCACCGTGACCCCCACGGACGCCCTTGCGGCCATAGCACATCCGCTATCCATCGCTGCTTACCTGCGCCTCTGGTCC
>FTJU01002324.1_pt1 | contig 14614 bp, 21 predicted proteins | sample 1658961 | NCBI WGS metagenome assembly FTJU01 (sample SAMEA3914878, study PRJEB12502) | metagenome | biome: forest; material: soil | place: USA | collected 2012-03-12 | depth 0.3 m | reverse complement strand
GGTCGTCGACCGAACGTATGGTGATCGAGACGGTCTCGTTGTACACCTGCTCGGTCATGGGGCTCCTGTCACGGGCATGGCCCACACCGCGACGTGCGCGCCGGTGTCGCGACCACGCTCCATATCGTGATTCGCCGCAACCTCGGCACCGCGAATTTCAGCTACACCCGCACCGGCGCGCACGTCGCGGTGTGGGCCATGCCCGTGACAGGAGCCCCATGACCGAGCAGGTGTACAACGAGACCGTCTCGATCACCATACGTTCGGTCGACGACCCGGTCGGGCTGCCCTACACCGTCCACCCCCTCGAGGTCGTCGACCGCGAAGCGCTCGTCGAGCTACGCGAGGGACCACCCGGCGGCCCCGGCCCCCAAGGCGCCCCCGCCTGGCCGTGGCTGTGGCAGGGCGACGTCGCCACCGCGGCCGCGCTGCGCGCCGAAGGCGGCGGGTGGGCCCTCAGCACTGGCGACGCCCGCAAAGCGTGGCGCGTGGTCGACCAGAACGCCATCTACTTCTGGACCGGCATGGACATGATCGCGTTCGCCGCCGCATTCCAAACCCCCGGCCCGCAAGGCGCACCCGCCGCGCCGACCGGGGCGGCGGTGGCAGGTGCTGTCGGGTCATCGGCCGCCGCGGTGCTCACCGGAACCGCACCGTCGCAGACCCTCGAGGTCACCATGCCGCGCGGCGCGACCGGTCCGACCGGCAACCCAGGCAAGGCGGGAAAGATCTCCGACGCCGCCGATGTCGGCGACCTCGCGACAGCGCGGCAAGGGTCGGTCCTCGCCTGGTCAGCGAGCAACAACCAATGGCGGCCGATCCCTGCACCTCGCCTCGGCGGACCGTGGGCGGCCTCCTCCGGGCAGTTCACCGGCGGGTCGAACATCTCCGCCACAACGAAAACCATTGCGACCATGACGATTCCAGCGCAACCGATCGCCTGGCGGCCGATTGTCCTGGCCGGGAACATCACTGTGCAGGTTCATGTGGTCGCGTTCAACGACACCCACGTCGAGATCGAGATCCGCCTTGGCTCACCCGAGGGCGAGATCATCGGCTCCGGTTACGCCCCCGGCGTGGCCAACCGCGCTGAGGTGCAGCTGTACCCGCGCTGGCAGCACGCCGTCACACCCGATGCCGCCCTGGGCGTCGTCGGCCCGTCCGAGACCGCCGTGGTCTACGTGATCGCTCGAAGAATCGGCGCGCGCAACTACTCGATCGTCACCACCGGCGCGCAACTCGTCGTCGCCGCACAACCACTGAGGAACCAGCCGTGACCGACACCCCCGAACCCGAGGTGCTACGCACCGTCGTCACCGAAGCCGGCCGCAAGGAGGAGCAGCGCGCGAAGGCAGCGCAGGAACGCGCGAGCGAACAGGAACGGGTCACCGAGCGCTACCGCGAGTTCGCCAAGATGGCGTTCGACGGCAAGCTGCCCGACCCGGGCAAGGTCGCTCCGCTCGACCCCGCCGTCGCCGACCTGCTCTCAGACCTGGCCGTGCTGCACCTGCCCGAGTGGCGCAACAGTGCAGGCCGAAAACTCGCCGACGCCACCGTGTTCACCCTGCCCAGCGCCGCCCGCATCGCCGCATACCTCGTCGAACGCGGCTGGCGGCGAGACCCGGCACACGAGCGGATCCGCTGGACCCCGACACCGGGCGGGCTACCCGGCCCGCACGACCTGGGTCTGCATATCCGGCCCGACCCCGACACCGGCGAATGGCCCGCACCCGATCCCGAGACGTTCTGGGACGTCGACGAAGTGAAAACCGCGCAGCTCCCGGACGGCAGCTGGAAAGCAGAACACCCCCGTGGCCTCGGCTATCAGGCCGCGACCAAGAGCGAGGCGCTCGCCGGGATCGTCGAACGCATTCGCGAGAAGATCAAGGAGGCCCCCAATGACATGGACCGGTGACCCCGTATGGCTCGCTGATGTGTTGCGAGCCGAGGGCCTGGCCGTCATCGAGCACGACGGCTGGCGCAACCGCGGACACGACGATTTCGCCGATATCCGCGGTGTGCTCTGCCACCACACCGCCGGGGGAGGCTCGAACGACTGGCGCATCGTGCAGGACGGCCGCGCCGATCTGCCCGGCCCGCTCGCTCAGCTCGTCCTCGAGCGCGACGGCACCTATCGCGTGATCGCCGCGGGCGTGTGCTGGCACGCCGGGCGCGGCTCGTGGCCCGGCTGGCCCACGAACAACGCCAACTACCACGCGATTGGCATCGAGGCCGTCTCGCGCGGCGACGGAACCGACTGGACTCCAGCACAACTCGACGCCTACAAGCGTGGCTGCGCCGCCATCTTGCGGCGCATCGGACGCGACGCCGACGACTGCGCCGGACACCGCGAGTACAGCAGCGAGGGCAAGATCGACCCGGCCGGCATCGATATGGATGCCTTCCGCCGCGACGTTCAAGCCCTCATCAACCGCACACCCGCCCCTGATGAGGAGGACACCATGCTCGACGCACTGACCCAGAACTTCAAGGGAACCGCGCTCAAGTTCCGAGACCTGTTGTGGTGGATGGACAAGAACACCAGCGAGACCCACGAACAGATGCTCGGCCCCGACGACGGAAAGGGCGGGTTCAAGGGCTGGGGCATCCTGGGCACGTCCACAGTCGATCCGAAGCGGGATAATACCCTCGTCGAAGCCCTTGCCGAAGTCCGCAACGACGTGGCCGAAATCAAGCGAACCCTCACCGGTGGCAAGTGATGGGCCGCCACAACGCCGAGGACACGACGCAGGTCCGCTATCCGTGGCGGGCCATGGCGCGCACCATCTTTCAGCTCGTCGTCGGCCTGGCCGCCGCCATGCCGATGCTCGTCGCGTCGACCGGCCTGCCGACCACCGCGGCGGGCATCGGTGCGGCCCTGGCGGTCTCGGCCACGATCACACGGATTATGGCCGTCCCGGCCGTCGCCATCTTGATCGCGCGGTATGCGCCATGGTTGGCGGCCGAACCGCGCGCCGGGGGCGCCCCGTGAACCCTGATCAGATCGCAGCTATCGGCGCGATCATCGCAGCCATCATCGGCGGCGCGACCGCGTGGCAGGGCAAGCGCGTCAACGAATTACAGGGCCGCATCGAGAAACTCGAGCAGGAACTCGAAACGGCGAACGCCATCGGTCGAGCGGCAATGAAGTACATCCGCAAGCTGTGGCGATGGAGCGACCAACGCGACATCGCGCACCAGCGGGGCATCGAACCACCACCGCAGCCGGAACTACCCGAGCTGCTGAAAGACGAGGTGTGACATGGCCGACGTCGCACCGCTCAAGTACGGCCGGGTCGTAGCTCGTTTCCTGGTGAACACCGCGGACGGCCCCGACATCGACGACCTGCCCGAGTTCCGGCCCCTCGCGGGCACGGCCACCTTCACCGCCGAGGTACCGAAGGTGCTCGTCGCCGGTGCCGTGCCGAACCCGGCGACCTATGTGCAACTGCCCCAGCACTACGTCGCCTCACTCGACGAGTTCGGGTATCTGACCTGGCGCGGCAAACGTGGCATCCGCCTCGTCGCCCCCGGGCCCGAAACCAATCCGAAGGATTGGACCTGGCGCGTTGAGTTCGATCTGTCCTACGACGGCGACCGAGTACCGATCGAGGCATTCTCGTTCCGCGTGCCCGAGTACATTCCGGGCCCCAACCCCGCCGAACCCGACACCGGCTCAACGGGACTGGTAGACCTCACCCTCGTCTCGCCGATCCCGTCGAGCGCGGGCACCGCGATCGTGCGCGGCCCCCAAGGCGAGGGCCTGCAGATCGACCGCAGGGTCGCGACCTACGGCGATCTGCCCGCCACACCGGCCGAGGGCAACGGCGCACAGTATGTCGTAGCCGCAGATGACCTGCTCTACGTCTACCGCACCGGCACAGGCTGGATGCCCAACGGGCAAGGCGTAAGAATCCGCGGCGCGCAAGGCATTCAGGGAATCGCGGGCGACCCCGGACCGGTGAACTCGCTCGTGATAGGCACCGTCACCACCGGCGCCGCGGGCGCATCAGCGTCTGCCAGCATCACCGGCACGCCCCCCTCACAGGTACTCAACCTGACCATTCCGCGCGGCAACACCGGCGACCCCGGACCGGCCGCGCCGGACGCGTCGACGTCGACCAAGGGCATCCTGCAGCTCGGCGGCGTGCTCGCTGGCAACGCGACGGCGCAGTCCTTCAGCGCCTCGGCGTTCGGCACCAGTTCGTCGACGGCCTGCCGCGGCGACGACGCCCGGCTGACGAACACTCGCACTCCGAGCGCCAACACCGTGCCCTGCGACTTCGTGTGGGTCGCCCAAACCGGCACCCGAGTGACCGGTGTCGGGGATCTTGCTGCGGGCATGTATGTCGGGCGCGCGTTCACAGTCACCAAAGTCGTTTACCAGTTCGACACCGCAGATGCGTCGGGGTCTACCACGGTCGAGTGCAGGCGTAACGGGTCGCAGATCGCTTCCTCGGCGCTTACCGTCTCGGCCGCTAACCAAGCAGACGGCACGGGCACCGACGCCGCGCGCTCGGCAACGTTCACTCAGGCGTTCGCTGTCGGTGACCGGTTCGCCCTCGCCGCAACCTCTCTGGGGACGACCCCCGGGAAGGGGCTGCGCGCCTACGTGTTCGGGACATGGGACTGATGTTCGTCGCACGCGGAGGCGGCGCCAGCGGCCTGGTCGTCGCCGACGACTTCAACCGCGCCGATGCGGCCAACCTCGGCACCAACTACACCGTCCTCGGTTCCTCGCCGGTCATCGCATCTGGGCGGGCACAGGGCGGGACACCGTCGCTGGGGCAGTCGATCGCCTACGCGGCCCGCCACAACACACCCTTGTCGAGCGACGCCCAGGAGATCGCCTTCACACTTACCGCGCCGATCGGAGGGGCGGCCCCCGGCCTCGGCGGTGGCTGCTTCCTGCGGTCAACCGCGGGCGGTGATCGAGTCGAGGCGGCGATCACCAACACATCCGCGCTAATCACCACCAGAATCGGCGGCACCTCGACAACGCGTGCCAGCGTGACGATTTCGTCGCCCGCGACGGCACGTCTCGCCGCGGTCGGCACCCTTTACAGCCTCTACATCAACGGGGCGCCGACCCCGACGGTCACCTGGACCGACGCCGGCGGCGTCATCAGCATCGGTGCGTCGACCCGCTATTTCGGCCTGACTGTAGCGGCGAGCACAGACTTCGCCTCGGCGACCACTCGCGGATACGCGATCGACGACTACGTCGCCCGCGACCTCTGAACGGAGACAACCATGGCGCTCACAGTGATGGTCGGCCCGATGATCATCCAAGCATTCCCCGGCATCCTTGTAGGTGGTCCGATCGAACCCTGGGCAATCGGATTCGGCTTCGCCTACGACGAACTCGGTGCCGTGCTGCGCGACGAGTACGGCAACGCCCGCAGCTGGGTAGGCACCACCGACGTACTGGCCACCGACGCCACCGGCACCGCGCTACGCGACCGGCTCGCGGACAGCATCACCAACCAACTCGTTGCCGCAGGATTCACCGGCCCCGTCCAATTCTGTTGGACCGACCGTGATCTGAGCTGACCGTTAGTCGTCGCGGCATCAGACGCGCCACGCCGGACCCAAGCTTCTTTGAGTTCAGCGGCGCGCGTTTCGTCGTTCCTGCGGCTATTTCGGGCAGGTCGCGTGCTCGTTGACCTTGAACTCGCTCGCCCCGTCCTTAAGTCCGACCTGTGCGGCGCCGAGTGCGCCGATGGCGAACCGGCCGTTGCCGAGCCGGTTGTCCGCGGACGCTGAGCCGCCGGTTGAGCAGTTGATCTGCACGTGATACCCGCCGTCGGCTAGGTCCTGGTGCTTCGACACGACGTCGTCGAACACCTTCCGTAGGTCAGCCTGGTCGTCGAAATCGACGATGGCTGTGATCACGTCGCGGTCACGGGAGGATGTGTACGACGGCGTCGATTTGCCGCCTCCGGCGAGCGCGCCGATCACGACGATCAGCACGATCACCGCGGCGATGCCGCCGAAGATGGCGAAGATTCGCTTATTGGTGCGCCGCCGACCTGGATTCGTTGGGGACGGCGTATCTCGTGGTTGCAGCTGGGTCAATGAATCCCCCTGTATCGTCGCGCGAATGAGTGCCGCGACCTGATCGGCCCCCGGTGGGCGGCTCCCCCCGACAGGAGTCGTCGCGTGCCTGATCATCCTGACAGGGAAGATGTTTAGCGGCAACAGATTCCGGGAAATCAGTCCGCCTCTGTCGGCGAGTCTGCCGGCACCAGATAGCAGATGGGTGTTGACATGGGGTAGATCCCGGGCCGAGGTTCGCCGAATGCTTCGACAAGCGCCTTGTCGGGGTCGCCGTCGACGCCGATCTCTAACACCTTGAACACATCCACCCCGCCCTTGACGAGATGAACTAGGTCGCCCTCATTGATCGCCACGGCAGCAGACTAACTGGTCTGTATGACAAACAACCCGCTCCGCCTCCTTCGTTTCGGAGGCGGCGCAGCCGGACCCGGACGCGGAGCCGCCCCACCCGGGAGGGACCGGGTGGGGCCGCTGTATCCGGATCACTGGACTCACTTCTCCAGCATCCAACTGCCGACGGCGTACATGTCATCAGCGGGGATGGCGCGCGTGTAATGCAGGGGCGGTGTTACCCAGCGGATCCGACGCCATCCACTGCACGGACGGATAACCCAGCCACCGTACTCGCGGTGAGGATTCCACTGGTTCTCACCGGCGTAGCCAGAACCAGCGGCCCTGCCACGTGGTCGGGCCGCTGCTGATATGGAGCAGCTTCATCCCGGGCGTTGTCGAGATGCTACTCGCGGTCGACCTTTCGGTGAGTGCGCTCCGACGATACGACCGGAACGCATTTGCCCGCGGGCAGGCATGCTCCGGTCAGGGGGCAATCCACTTCCACGGCCGCGGCCCCCGCTGCCCCCGCAGGCAGGCGAGCCGATAGTCCGCTTGCGCCCGAGCATGAGCACTCACGGCAGCGTGCCGCAACGCGAACAACGCCAGCTCGAACGAACGAACATCACGAATCACGGTGTAGCCCTCCCACTCCGTGACATCTGCCCCGTAGGCATCGCGGAATGCCTCCCAGCGTGAAGGCGGTTCCGACAGGGTGTCGGATTGGAACGCGCACGTCGCCTGATCCCACTGCGGCGGACCGATACAGCACCGCTCCAGATCCACAACGTGTCCGCCGTGCGCGGCGGTCATCGTGTTGGCCGGGCTCGGGTCGCCGTGGATCACGCACCACGGGGTGGGCCATTCAAGGGTGTTCCATCTCGCCTTCAACTCGTCCGCGTGTTTGGTAAGCCACGACTTCGCGTCGTCGTCGGTGAGAGACTCGGCGATCCGCGAGGTGAAATCTGGCAGAACGAAGCGCGCCAAACCCAGATGTGAGGGCACACGCAACCCGTGGAGGGTCCGCAGCATGACAGCGGTCTCGGCGGCATCCGCCGGACCACCGCCGCCGAGATCTTCCCAGAACGTCACAGGTCGCCCGCCGACAACAACCGGATCGGGCACCAGGGGTTCGGGCGCGGGAACGTGGTGGGAGCGTAGCCAGTCTGCCGCGCGCAATTCGCGGACTGCGGTTTCGAGCTGTCCCCGCTGATGCACGCGGATAACAATCGGTCCGTCAGTGCGCAACATCGCGTTGTCTCGCAACCGGATCGGGACGATCCGCCGTGCTGGAATGTGAGCGCCTACGCAGGCCCGGCGAGCCAGGTCCACGATGTCAGCAGTGGTCATTGTGGCACTTCTCTGGTTAGTGTTGGGCGGAAAGGGCAGCGGCGGTCTCGAACAGACCGGCCGAGTTCGCTCCCTTGATCAGGACCACATCCCGACCGCACAGAGCATCGGCCAGTAGCCCGAGTACCTGGTCCTTGGAGGCGACATGGGCGACGTCAGCCGAACCTGCTTCGCGGGCGGCGGCGGCCATCAACTCGGCGTTGGGTCCGCCGACCGTGATCAGTTGGCTGATACCGAGATCGGCGACCTGGCGACCGATCTCCTGATGCACCCCAGGGGCGGCCTCCCCAAGTTCGCGCATCTCGCCAAGAACCGCGACAGACGGGCGGTCATCGGCGGCGATGGCCGCCAGCGAACGCAGGGCCGCCGCCACACTTTCGGGGCTAGCGTTGAAAGCGTCGTTGATAACCGTCACGCCGTCGGCACATTCGGTGACCTCCATTCGACTGCCGGACAACAATTCGGCGTCGTTGAGGACGTCGACGACCACGGAGAACGGCACCTCCGCGCTCAACGCCAGCGCGGCGGCGGCCAACGCGTTGGTCAGGTGATGTTCTCCGACCACACGCAGCCGTATCGGCGCGCTGTCAGTGTTGTAGCGCAGCGTGAAGTTGGCTCGAGCCTGAGCGTCCTGCATGATGTCTTCAGCGCGTACATCGGCGTCGGCGCTGGTGCCGAACCAGACGACCTCGGCAACAGTGTGGTCAGCCATGGCTCGTACCAACGGATCATCGGCGTTGAGAATGGCCTTCCCGGTGGTGTCGAGTGCCTCGACGAGTTCGCGTTTCGCCCCTGCGATGGCCTCTTTGGTGCCGAACTCGCCGAGGTGTGCAGAGCCCACGCCAAGCACCGCGCCGATCGTGGGCCGGGCGATTTGTGCGAGGTGGCGGATGTGCCCCTTACCTCTGGCCCCCATCTCCAAGACCAGGAACTCGGTGTCCGCCTGAACACGCAATACGGTGGTCGGAAACCCCAGCTCGTTGTTGAATGACCGCTCGGTGGCGATCACCGTGCCGTGCCGCTGGAGGATCTGGGTGAGGAGATCTTTTGTGCTGGTCTTGCCAGCCGAGCCGGTGATCGCGAGCACGGTTCCCGTGTAGTGCGTCGCGACTGCACGGGCGAGATCGCTCATAGCGGCCACGACATCGTCGACGATGACAGCAGGGAATCCGGTTGGGCGCGTAGCCAGCAGGGCCACTGCACCTGCGGTGAACGCGTCCGCCGCGTACTCGTGGCCGTCGGTTCGAGCGCCTACCAGGCAGGCGAACAGACCGCCCGCTGCGACGTTGCGGGAATCGAACGCGGTGGGTGCGGTGACCATGCGGAGCGGGTCCGTGATGCCGTCGAGGTGGCCGCCGGTGGTCTGGGCAACCTCGGCCAGTGTCATGGGGATCATCGGTAGTTCCTTTCGGTAGAGCGACAACGGCGTGTCTGAGGTTGAGCAAGTTCGGCATCGAAAGCCTGCCGAATCTACTCACGTAGTTATGGGCGGTGGGTGATCTGGCGATCCGTCGAGCAGTGGGCGATCACCGTTCCGCGCTCGACCGCGGTACCGTCCCTGCGGTGTCACCAGATCACATGCTGGAGCGACTGCTCGTGCGTGTCCTCCGAAGTGGTCGAGATGGGGTGTCAGGATTGCGAATGCATCTGCCTTGCAAGCTGTTTCGACGACGAGTGTTGTCGGCATGTAGGTGTTGGTACCGATGGTGAGCAGTCAGGCCAGCTCGTAGCCCTGGCGCTGCGCCAGATGTCTGATTACCTGCTCATGCCGTTGCCGATCCGATCCGGTGATTTCGAGCAGAAAGAGGCCGATTGCCTTGGATTGCATGGGTTTTCCATCGACGGTGTTCCCGATTGCCACGCGGTCACGGCGTTTCGGTGTTGACCACGCTGATAGGCGCGATCATGATCGCGTCGGCTTTGTCCAGGTCGGCGTCCGAGTCAGATATCCATCCGTCCTCGTCAACTGGCATCAGCGAGCCGTCCGCGCTCTGGTAGATAGGACGGCTATCGACGGGAGCAAGTTCAAGCCTCCGGCGAGTGTCCTCATTGAACACCACGAGCAGAGCCCGCACCGAGGGCGCGATATTCGTTCGTATGGATTGCAATTCAGACATCTGCTAGCCGCCGATCCCTGGCGACGGGAGATCTGCCATGTTGAGCAGGGCGGTCCAGAAGTCGTCGCGAACCGCGTCCCACAAGTCGCCATGCTCGGAAAGCGGCTCTCGGACATCGGCGAGATCCGAGTATCCGTCGAACATGATCTTTCCCGGCTGCGCGCCGGGCAGCTTGGTCAGCGATGGCAGACGGTAGGCGGTGAATGCCTCGGCGGTGAGCTGCACGCGCAATATGTGGGGGGCGCGGTTTGCGAGCTGCCACACGGCGACCTTTCCCGGTATCACAGTGGTGTGCAAGAGATTTCGGTTCACAGCTCCCCCTCGAACGGTTCCGTATTCGTCCACTCGTGGTCGTGCAGGGCCTCGACGTAACGCTCCATCAGTTCGGTCGGCACATCGCAGTAGACCTCGCATTGCGGCCCGACGAATGCCGATCGTTTCGGCAGTTCGCCGACGCTCATCGGACGGCCCTCGCGTCGGGCACGACCAGTCCCTCATCAACCAGCAGCCAGAATGCGGCGTACTTGGCGCGGCAGATGTCCGTCCCGCAGTCGACGTGTTGCTGCATCGCTGCGTGCGCCTGCTCCGGGGTGTAGGGGTCAAGGGGAGCGCGGTGGCTGGGCTCGAGTTGCCAGGATTCGCTGCGCAGCACGCCCTCCCTGGCGATCACGTCGAGGATGTCGGGCGGCGCCGACACCGTTTCCGGTTTGCGGCCGGGGATGTAGGCGAAGACCGCCGCGGCGAAGGCGGGGCCGACAAGGGCGAGAGCGATTAGTGCGGGCATTGGGCCATACCCCTCGGTGTGTTGTCCGTTGACGTGCACCCGGCGCCGGGGGCCTCGCGGGAGTGAGGCCCACCACGGCGCCGGGCGGCTGGCAATGACGGTATGAAGCGGCATCCACCACGTCTATGAACTTGCGCAAACTTGCGCAGATTCGGCCAACTGGGCACATGTGCCGCAAGAGTGGTGGATCATGGGGTGCGTCGGCGCAAGCATGCACAAACAGCTAGCTAGGAGCTGAATTATGAAATTACGATTCCTCGGCAAAGGTGGCTCCGACAAGACGGGTTGCCCATCCTTGTACGCGACTGACCAGGAAAGTTATCTCGTCCAGGGGTGGCAGACCGGGGAGCCTGAGACGGTGGAGATTCCGCACCTGTTGACCGGCTTCACTGAGCCGGACACGTTCATCGGCGCGACGATGACCGACACGGGTAGAGGGACGTTCAGACTGACTGGCCGCCCCATCACTGACCGTGCCACGCTGGGAAAGTTGGTGCTGGAAGACAACGAGACAGCCATCGAAGTGCCGAAGGCTGAAAGGAAATACTACGGTGGAACTTCGCTCGAATGATCGTTTGCTGGAGCTATTCGAGGGCGCCCAGCGTTCAGCGTTTCACCTAGAAGTCAGGGACTCCTACGCTGAGCCGGCCGAGTCCGCACCGCTGCGGCGGTTCCTCGCAGGCGAACCGGAGCCGTCGGACGGTTACGACAAGAGCGACTGGATCGAACTCGTAGAAGCACTGGCCGGGCGCGGCGTCACGATGAGCCGGATCCGGGTTGTCACCCAGCCACTCTCGGGCTATCAACAGTGGTTGCTGTCCGTGGCCGGAAGTAGCGTGAGCGCTGGTGAGGACATTCGGTATGTCCCAAGGCACCTTGCTGGCGAGGTTCCTTTCGATGACTGGTGGTTGTTCGACGATGAGGTGGTGGCATTCAACCTCGTTGATGCCAGCGGCAAACCGGCTGGTGCGGCGGTAACCAACGATCCTGGTGTCGCGGCAAATCTCCAGGGCATCCGGAAAAGGCTCTGGGATCTGGCTATCCCGTACATCGAGTTTGCATCTTCTGTCAGCACCCGGCAGTGACCGATTCTGTTCAAGACGCGAGGGAAGCTCTCGGCCAGAGGCTGCGGGAAATCCGGCGTGACGCCGGAATCAGCGGCCGAGAGCTTGCCTCTCGCGAGGGCTGGCATGAGTCTAAGATTTCCCGCATCGAGCACGGGAAGAACAAGCCCTCCAGCGACGATATCCGCGCCTATTGCAACCACTGCCAGGCGCGCGAACATCTGCCCGATCTGCTTGCCACGCTGCACAATATCGACGCCGCGTATCTGGAGTACCGTCGGCTACTCAGCGCAGGTGTCAAGCGCGGACAGCAGTTGTATGCCAAGCTCGAAGCGGACGCGAAGCTGATTCGCACCTACGATCCGCAGATCATTCCCGGCTTGCTGCAAACAGCCGAGTACGCCGAGGCAAAGTTACGCAGTGTCATCGAATTCTATGACCTGCCAAATGATATCGACGCTGGCGTATCCAAACGCATGGAGCGGCAGCAAGTTTTGTACCGCAAGGATCACCGGTTCCACTTCGTGATCAGTGAGCGGTGCCTCTACACCACCGTTGGCGACGATGATGTGATTCGCGGCCAGCTTGATCGACTGCACTCGATCATCGGCATGCCGCGGGTCATGTTCGGAATTGTCCCGCTGACTGTTGAGGTCAAGGTGGTCGTGGAGAACTTCACCATGTTCGACAATCAGATGGTCAAAGTTGAAGCCCACACGGCTGAACTGACCATCACGCAGCCGCGGGAAATCGCACTGTATGGCCGCGCGTTCGACGTCCTAGCCAGTCAATCCGTGACCGGCTCGGCGGCGCGCGACCTTATTACCGCGGCTCTCGAACGGCGAGCCAAGTCCGGCTGACGCTATCCGCCGAGCATGCGGGAGCCCGATCCGGAAGGGGATCGGCTCGACCTCTCATTCTCAGGGTTACGCCCTAACTCGGGGATCAATGTGCATTCGTTCGGCTCGAGAACCTGCGCGCGCTGGAGGTATTCGATCCATGCGGACTGGTCCTCTTCGGCGGCACGGGTTCTGCGCGGCGTGAACGGCTGGAGCGGTGGCTCGTATCGGGGAGGGCGACTCGGCTCATTGGTCATATCGGGTTGGACGGTCCAGCTTGGGGTGCGGTTCCGTCTATTTCGGGCTTGTGGATAACTCGGCCGTCGAATTCGCGGTGTTCACATTCGGCGGCGATCGGCGGCGTGTAGATCGTGTAGTCGCACAGTCGACATGTGTGTGTGCGGTGCCCGCCGACGGCTCGGCAGGATACCCAGCCAACCAACACGCGTCGTGGCCCGAGCCGGTGGCCGCGCGGACATGCGAATGGGCTCGGTGCGGCTACACCGCCGCGTACCGCGTACAGCAGGTTCGGGTCGACTCGGACGCCATCGAGTTGGTATTGGGGCGTCCATCCATCGAATTCATTCGAACCCATGTTCGAACAATACCGCGCGGTCTGGTCGTCGGTGACACCCTGTGACAGCGTGAACGCGACGCCGTTCGCGGCGGTTTTAAGGGGCGTTCGAGACAGAAATAGACGAGAGCCCGCTCCGGAAGGGGACCGGAGCGGGCTCTCAACTGGAGGTTACGCGCTCACTCCGGGATCAATGTCCATGTGCCGCAGCGTTTCGTCGAGAACGCCTTGTCTCCCGCCGCGATGGTGACGATCTGCTGTCCCTTGCCGTTTTCGTTGGCGATGATCGCGCCCAGGCCGCCGGTAAGTGCCGACAGTCGCTCCCAGTAGCAGCCATTCCCGCCGTCCGTTCGATACGTGCCCGCCACGATGTCGACGCCGACGAGGTAGACGCCATCCTTGCGGATCGTCGAGGCCGGCCCGGCAGGAGTCGGCTCGGTGGTCGTTGTTGTGATCTGTGGCGGCAGGGTGGTGTAGGTGATCGGCACAGCGGGCGCGATCGATCGGACGGTTGTCGGCGAGGACGTGGTTTCGACGCTGGAGGCGACCATGGCGGTGCAGCCGACGAACAGGACGCCGACGATGGCGAGGCCACCCAGCGCCAACGGCCAGATGCGTGGCTTTTTGCGCGGCGGCCATGGCTGCGGCTGCGACAGGTAATTGGGCATGGTCATAGCGATCTCCTTGCGGGGAAGTCGATTAGCTCGCTGGTTCGGGCGTCCCCCTCCGCCCGGCGAGAGATCTCGGGGCGAGGGGTTAGAAGAGGGCAGGCGTCTGGTGCGCGGTCTCGTTTCCGGAGAGCCGCATACGCCCGCCGTGGCGTGCCAGCCATTCGAGTAGCGGCGCCATCTGGTCTATGTGGATGCCGATCTCGCGCTCAAAGATCGAGCGCAGCTCCGCGGGCACATCGAACTGCAGGGTGAACTCGCCCACTGGGTTAACGCACGATCGTCAGGCGCGGCGGCCCGGTCGGTGTGGCGATGCCGTCCAGCCATGCGAGCGCGGCGGCCCAACCCCGTCCGGCGTGCCGGCGCAGCGTGTCGACGGTCTCGCCCGCGAGTGTCGTGTACGGGGACAGCGATAGCAGCGCTCGACCGCGCTCCTGCCACACCTCGTCGGCATCCTCGGGATAGCCGCACTCGGCGAGCGCTTCGCGGGCGGTCCACATGGACAGGAACGGGATCTCGTGTTGGCTGGCGTCGAGCCACAGCAGGAGTGCGACCGCTTCACCGTGGTCGGTAGAGCTGCGTACGTACTCGAGGTGTGCTGCGGCGATGGCGGGATACTGGTCGGCGAGGGCGGCGACGTGTTCACGCATGTCGGCGACGATCGGCCCGCCGCACCATTGGATGTGCCAGCCACCGTAAGAGCCTCGGCGGGCTCCGTGGTATTCCAGCCGAACATCGATGCCGGCGCTCTCAGTGAGGGCGCGCGACAGCTGCCACGCCTGCCGCGAGCGGTTGGTTTGAGACACATCCCTAATCAACCGTGAGCGG
>FTJU01000471.1_pt1 | contig 14619 bp, 10 predicted proteins | sample 1658961 | NCBI WGS metagenome assembly FTJU01 (sample SAMEA3914878, study PRJEB12502) | metagenome | biome: forest; material: soil | place: USA | collected 2012-03-12 | depth 0.3 m | reverse complement strand
GGTCGGTGCCGTTTCATAGGCACCGACCAGCACGAAACCGACGCCGACCACGGTGACCGCCGACGCTATGACGAGCGCGATGGCCTGTACCCGGTCCGGGAACCAGCGCCCGCGCAGGGCCAACAGCCCCGCTACGGCCGCGGCCAGCACGATTTCCCGGATACCACCTGGGCTCACCGCTGCCGACAGCACGGCCGCGCCCGACAGAAGTGCCGAAGTGGCGGCGATGAGACCGCGCAGACTGGTCACCGCCAGCCGGGCCCGGCCTTCAATGCCTGCGCCGGCCTGCTCTCGCTGTCGTTCGATGTCCTCAGCGGAATCGAGTTCGGCGTCATCGCGCGCGGATTCGGCATCGAAGATGTCGGTCAGCGTAGCCGGGTTGACCTCGTTGCCCGGGTCCGGCAGATCCGGTGGCCGAATCCGGGCGACGACGACAGCAAGGCGCGGTGCGGCGGTCAGCAACACCAGTCCGACAAGTGCCGCGCCACCGGCAATCTGGCGCACCGACAGATCCAGATAGGTCAACGGAATCGCGGCGGCCGCCACGGTCCCACCGAGCACAGTGACCGCCATCAACGTCGCGATTCCGAGCTTGGTCACGCGCATCATGGCCGCGGCCGCGACGGCCGCGACGACCGCTCCGGCAGCAAGGTTGGCGGCCGCGAAGGGACCGGGTACGCCGTAGGCCGGCGGTACCAGCATCGCCCCGCCCGCGAACAACAGCGGAATCGAGGACAACGCCAACCCGAGACATGTCCGCGGCGCGAAATTCCGCTGCCGCGCTTGCACCGCACCGCCCCAGCACACCGCGCCGAGCAAAAGTGCGGGCAGCGCGTACCACCAGGTCGACCCGGATTCGGTCCACGCCAACGACAGCATCGCGGCGATGGCGACCGCGCCGACACCCAATGTGGTCAGGCCGACAACCGCGGCGGTGCCCGGGTCGAATTCGGCGAATTCGCGCTCGTTGATCAGCGCGAGCGCATCGGTGATGTCCTCCACGACCGGAGTGAAGACCTCCGCGGATTCGACCGCGGCCAACATCAGCACGGTGCCGTCGACGACATCGTGGTCGGCGAGGCTGCGCCAGCGCGGCATCGGCGCTTCGCCCGGTCGAGCCAGGCTCCACTGTCCGGTCGGCGGGGTGAAATCGACCGTCTCGTCGTCGATGGCTTTGGCCAGCACGACGAGCAGATCATCGATGAACGTCTCGATGGTGAATTTGGTCGGCACCACGACATCGACCTGGTAACTGGACACCAGGACCGCCATCCGAGCGCGCGCCACCTCGGCGGATGCCGCGGGCGCCGCGCCCGGTGGCGAAGCAACGGCAGTACTCATCGCCACCCTCCGGTGGCCCGGCCGCCGCCGGTGCCACCCAGATAGTTCGGGAATCCATCGGCAAGCCCGGCAGCGAGCTCTTCGAAGGCGAGCAGGGTTTCCTTGTTCACCAGACGCAGGTCGATTTCGCCGCCCTCGGCCAGATGGTCGTCGAATGGCAGGATGCAGGTCGGGCGTTGGCCGGTGGCGAACAGCTTCTCGATCGCCGCGACATCGACGACCGGCTTGGACGACTGCTGATGCACGATCGAGACGACCGATTTGGCGATCAGATGCTGCATACCGTGCGAACTCAGCCAATTCAACGTGGCCACCGCACCTTTCACGCCACCGACGGTGGGCGGGGTGACCACCACGACGGCGTCGCTGGTCTTCAGCACGCTCAGCGTCACCGAATCCAGCACGCCCGTACCGCAGTCGACAAGCAGAAGATTGAAGTGGCGGCGCAAAACCTCGACGGCCGTGGCGTATTCGCGACCCGAGAGAGCCTCGTTGGCCTCGATGGTCCACGGCGAGGCGATGGTGGCCAGATCAGCCGAATTGATCGACATGAACGACTGCACCGTCGAGAAGGCCTCCAGATTCGACGCCTGCGCCAGATCGCGCAGAGTCAGGCCGTACGGGTGCGGAGCGGTACGAGTGGGCAGATCACCGAAGTCCGGATTCGCGTCGACGGCGACGACCCGGTCCGGGCGCAGTGCCCCGAAGGTCGAGCCGAGCGTCGCGACGGTGGTGGTGCGGCCGACGCCGCCCTTCACGCTGATCACCGCGATCTGGTACGGGGTGTTGAGCTGGGTCCGAATTCGGGCGCGCCGGTCCTCGGCGCGCTGCTCGGCGGGTGAGAGGCCGAGACGGAATCCGACCTTGTTCAGCGCGCCGCGTACACCGGTGCTCGACTGCAGCCTGGCCCGATTGGCCGCCGAGATATCGGCCAACAGGTCCATCGAGGTCAGTGCCGCGGGCAGCACTTCGACCTGCGGCGGCGCCGGGCGGTCGATGCGATCGGGCACCCAACTCGTCGCCTGCGCGGGTTGCCATGGCACATCCATGGTTCCGGCGCTTGGCCTTTCGGCGCTGGGCCCGGCATCGCCGCTCGCTGGGTTCACCGACGCGGTCGGTGTGATACGAGCGGTGGCGGGCTCGGCCCCGGCCTGGGCCACCCACCTCTCGGGCGACGACGGCGTCGCCGCCGCATAGTTCTCGCGTGCCGAATCCGCTATCGGCGCAGCCACATTCGGCGCCGCTGAATGCGTCACGGCAGCATGCGCTACGCCGGCCTCCGGTGCGGGCACACTCCGTGGTGACGCCGAACCATCGGCACTCGCCGCAGGCTGTGGTATCGACTGGCCGGGCGCTCCGATCACCGGTTCGCTGTAGCCGGATTGTGGGCGTGCGGGGACGCTGCCGGTCGCTGGGCCGCTCTCCGGCTCCTCGCCTGCCTGCATGAAAAAGGCGTCGTAGCCGCCCTTTTGTCGGACGGACTCGGCCGAAAGACCATTCGTACTCGGCGCTCGGCTCATATCTGTCGTCCTCTCTAAAGCCCATCGGGACGTTCAGCCGATCCGGCTGGTATCGAACCAACTTCGGCCCGGCAACAGCTCGATCAGTCCCACGATCGCGGCGTGCAGTGCCGCGTCGTCACCGGGTGCGTATGTCGATCGGACTTCCCCGTCCATCGCCACACTCGGCGTCACAATGATGCGTCCCGACAGCGTATCCAGCACACTCATACCGTACTTCGGCTTCAGCTCGACTCCGTCCTGGTGTTGCACCACCACCACTTCCGCGCGCCGGACGACCTCATCGAGTGCCCGGCCGAGGACACCCGCGGTATGCGGCTGCGCACCCAACTCCAGCAGAGCCTGCCGTCGTCCGTCCTGGTCGCCCGGAACCCCGGCGAGCTCGGACTGCGCCGCGGTCATCGGCACGAAACTCAGTGCCGGAGTGTGCCCGAGCGCCGCACCGACCGCGGCCGATACCGAATCCAATTGCTGTTCCTGCTGGTACACCGCCTGGATCACGATCTCGTCGTCACAGCGCACAGCCAAAACGTGGGTATCGCCGCGACGCACCAACGACATGCGCAGCATGCCCTTTTGCTCGCCATCCAGGCCGGTGGCCAATACCAGCGCCATCAGTTCCACATCCGGGCGGTACAGGCACTGCAACCAGTGCTCGACCGTCGGATGCACGCGGTCGCCGTCGATGATGCCCACCTCGGTGAGCTGTGCCGCGACGACAGCGCGCACCCGCTCCAGATCGTCGATGTCGAAGATATTCGGCATCAACGCCAGGATCGGCGGATAGGAATCGATGCCGGCCATGTCTTGCAACAGCAGCGCGGCATCGACATTCAGATCGATCGCGATCGGATCAGTTTCCACACCTTCACCAATTGACCAGTCGCCCGCAGCCTCGTATCACCGTGGCCGGGCCGACGAAGCGGACGCGGGCTGCGAGATTACTAGACGCCACCGATCGCCAGGAACCTGGCGCCCTGCTGGTGATCGGTCTCCCGCAAGAAGCCCTCGGATCCGGTGGTCTGAGCGATCGCGTTCTTCACCTGCTGGAGCTGGCCCTGGAAGCCGGTACCCTCGGCGGCATTGCCGAGTGCTGCCTTGAACTTGTCCATCAACGGTCTGGCGACATCGGCGGCCAAACCGTTGAAGACCCCTTCGAGTTCCTTGATCAGCGAGCCCAAGTGGTCCGCGTTCCTGTCCATACCGTTCAGAACGCCCTGCACGGTGAGAGAATGCGAATCAACGGCCCCGTAGTCGTTAAACATTGTCTGCCAACCTTATCTATCGTTCTTACGATTCGTTTCGCGTCGCTCGTGACGCTACTGCCACGAGTTAGTGTCGACTGTACTGTTCGTACCGAGTGAGAGTGCCCGCTGCATACGGGCGGCATTCTCGAGATCGGTCGCGTCGATTTTGACGCCGGTGTCTTTCAGCGTGTCAATGATTTCCTGCAGGGTCTGGGACAGTTTCGCACCAGCGGTGTGCGCGTGGTCCATCGTGTTCTGGATTTGCGTACCGGTCTGCGAACCGTGGACCGCTCTGGCGAACTCGTCACGCAGGCCCATCCAGCTGCTGAGGAAGCCCTCGAGTTCACCCTGGCATGCCATGGCATTTTTCGCAGTGTCGCTCAATGCCTGCGGATCACCGGTGTAAGTGGTGGCCACTGTTGTTTCCTCTCTGAAGTGGATTTAAATTCCGCCGCGGTATCTCACCGGGCAGGCTCTGGCTCGGCTACCGCCGCCGCATCATCGGAGCGCTCGTCGTCATCGGAACGCTCGAGGATACCCACAAGCGAATCACCCTCGACGACAACATCTTCCGGACGTTCATCGACATATTCGATGACGCCGATCACCGGCGGCTTCTCCAATACCGGCACATCCAACTGTTCACCCGGCACGAATACCTTGCCTGGTTTACGTTCCTCGTCTCGACGGCGGCGCCGCAGCTGCGCCTTCGGTGCGATCGCGCCCCGCCGCGGCGCCGCGCGCCCGGCCGGTGCGGTGCTTGCCGGATTCGACGACGCGCCGTACGCCGCGCCCGGACCGCGCAGCCAAGTGGACGGCATCCGGAATCCGGTAGACGCACCCGGCATCGAACCGAGCCCGCCCAGGGCCAAATTCAACGCGACCAGACTTCCCACGCCGCCCCCGTTCAAACCCGCCAATGTCGGCGAATCGAACGAAGTTCCATAGACTCCCGGCTGTGCATCGGACCCGTCCCCGGTTCCATAGGAACCGAGATCGCTCAGCGGCGAAGTAACCTCGCTCGGATCCGTCACCGTCGGCTGAGTTTGCGTCGGCGACTGGGTCGTATCGGTCGGAGCATTTCCCGTATCGGTATTACCGGTGTTCGTATCGCCGGTGTTGGTGTTACTGGTATTCGAGTTGGTGTTGGTGTTATTGGTATTCGAGTTGGTGCTGGTGTTATCGGTATTCGAGTTGGTGTTATTGGTATTCGTGTTGTGGTTGGTTGTAGTAGATCTGCCGAATTGCTGCACCGATCGCGACTTGGGGGTGTACACCGGCACTTCGAATTGCGGCGGCGGTGGCGGTACGCCTGGGTCCGTGACGATAGGCTCCGGGACAGCAGGCGGCGGTAGCGCCGACAAGGTCGGCAACACTGCACCTGCGTAACCATTCAAGACGTGAGCTGCGAGACCCCAGATGCCGATGTACGCCAGATGATTCCAAATCAACAGCCCCATGTTCTGACCGTGATTGGTCGCGATAAGAAATGCCTCCTCCAGCTTGTTCTCGAGGAGCAGCCCAGCGACAAATTCCATTGCTTCCTGGGCGGTCTTGAATTCGTCAGCGACCGAATATAGAACGGTCGACGCCTGCTGCGCGGCCTGGGACTGCTGGATGAGCCAATTCGTATGGTTACGAAAGGCCGACTGTGCCAATTCGCCTGATTCTCCGCCCCAATTCTCCCCCAGGTCGAGCATCGCAGCCTGGGTTCTCGCCGCGGCTTCCAGGAACGCCATGCTCGACGCCGCGTAGGAATCGGCAGCAAATGTAATGGTCTCGGCGCCAGGCGGCGGAGGGATCCCGAAGGGAGGGTAGCCGACCAGACTACCGACATTTATCTCCGGCGGTAATGCGTTCCAAATCGGCATGGATCCAGCCTTCGTTCCGGCTATCTGTGTTTTCGCTATCCGGGCATTCCGCTGAGCGTCGCCCCCGTGGACGCGACACCGGCGCTGTTGATGGCGTCGGCACAGGAATACGCGATGGCCGTGGGAGGCAGCGCCGCCGATCCGACTTGGCGATGCACGAAGCCGGCAGCGGAGCAGCTGTAGAACGATTCGCCGTAAGCAGCGGTTACCTGAGGAAGGACCATCATGCTCACGAAATCCCACCCCGGCGGGAATACGACACAGGTGGCTGCGGTCTGGATAAGCGATCCGATCGCCGAGTCAGCGATCGCGTCGAGTTGGGAACTGACAACGGGGAGATGCTCCGGAGTGATATCGAGAGCCATGAGAGTTCTCCTAACGATGAGCGCCGACTCGTGGTGAGCGGTACAGGACAAACGCTAAGGCATTCTCAATGTTGGGAAGACTTTTCGAGTCGATCTCGAACACGCCACGCACCACCGCCGACCATGCCTAGTCCTGCGGTGGTGTCCAAGCCGACTGCACGAGATCCCGGCGCGAATGCAACGGCTCGACGAAAATGCCCCGGCCCACCGGTTGTTTCGTCGGCTTCACATCGCCGATCAGAATTCCGTCGAGTTTCGAGCCGTCCATGATTATGCCCGAGGAGTTCAGATTCTTGATCTGTCCGAGAACGCTGTCGTACAGCGCGGTATCGGCCTGGGCGATATTGCGGGCCGCGATTACGTGCAGACCGGTGTCGCGGCCGTCGACAATGATGTCCTTGAGCGGTTCCAGTGGATTGAGCGCACCGCGCTGGGCGACCATGTGGTAATCGTCGATCACCACGAAGATCTCCGGCCCGGACCACCACGAACGGTCCTTGAGCTGCTGCGAGGTCACACCGTCCGGAGGGCGGCGGCTGCGCATCTTCTCCGTGAACGGCGGCAACCCTTCACGGAGATCGCGCTCACTGGTCAGATAGCCGATCAACTGGTCGTCCGGGATGGAGTCCATGTGCTGACGGCGGTAGTCGACCAACAGCACCCTGGCTTGATCCTTGTTGAATTGCAGCCGGATCGACTCCAGCAACGCGGCCAGCACCGTCGACTTGCCCGAACTGGACGAGCCGAGCACGACCAGATGCGTCGAAACTCCGAAATCGACCGTGGCAGGGTGCAAATCGGACTCGCGGACACCGAAGGGCACCACGAGGCGCTGCGCCAGATTCGTCGGTTCCGGACGGCCGGCGCGGACCTCGGCCAACGTGATCTGGGCGGGCAGCAGTTTGACCTCGGGGGCCCGGCGGCCCTGGTATTTCTGGTTCAGCTGGTCTACCGCGGCGGCCAGACCCGCACCGGCGGATTCAGCCTCGCCCACTCCATCGATGCGCGGCAGCGCGGTCAGCATGTGCAACGCGTCGTTGGAGATGCAGCGTCCGGGGCGATCCGGTGGAATCGCGGCAACCACATTGCGCTGCCCGAGGAAGATCGTGTCGGTGAGATCGCCGAGCCGCATTTCCAGACGGGTCTGCAACAGATCCTTGATGGCGGGACGAATCGCCGCCCAGCGCGAACTGCTGACCACTAGGTGAACGCCGTAATTCAGACCCTGCAGTGCGATCGACTCCATGACCGGGAGGTATTCGTCGAAATACGGTCCGGTGGAGGCGAATCCGATATCCCAGCCGTCGACGACGACGAAGACATCGCCGTGTTCGTCACCGTAGGCGGTGAGTTCCGCTGATTCTCGTGGCGAGGAGCGCCGACGCCGGAATTCACGCATGGTGTCGATGCCGAGATCGCCGAACAGCACCTGCCGACTCGCGATGAGATTGGTGATGAGTGCGAAGGTGCGCCGGATCCGATCGCCGTCGCGGCCCGAGGCGACCGAGCCGACATGCGGCACATTCCGCAGGCCGGACAGACCGCCGGAGAAGTCGAGGCAGTAGAACTGCACCTGTTCGGGTGTATGCGTCAACGCGGCGGACATGATCAGCGTTTGCAATGCGGTGGACTTACCCGATTGCGGACCGCCGACCACGGCGACGTGCCCGCCCGAACCGGACAGATCGACAGACCATATGTCCTGGCGCTGCTGACGCGGCTTATCCACGATCGCCCACGGCAATTGCAGCGAACTCGGAGTAACAGCGGACATGAACTTGTCCAGTGTGGGCGGCAGAGTCAGCGGCGGCAGCCACATCTTGTGCGCCGGTGTGCCGAATCCGCCCAGTTGTTGCAGTACCGTCTCCATCACGGTCACCGGCTCACCCTCCGGCGTCTCCGATTGCCGCACAACAGGTTCGGGCTCGACCGCCGCGGGCCGCACATCGATGATCTGCCCCATGGTGAATTGCTGTGGCGGCCGGTAGCCACCGCCGGGTCGCCTGGCCCGTTGGGCACTGGACGCCGACGCCTGCGCGGGGGCTACATACGGCGAGCCGACATAGGCAGCCTGGAACCGCTGCAGATCACCCGAGCCGACTCGCAGATAACCCGCGCCCGGCTTCTTCGGCAGGTGATACGCGTCCGCGGTGCCGATGGCGTCGCGGGAATCAGCGGTCTGGTTGGTGCGCAACGCGATTCGATAAGACAGGTGCGCTTCCAGCTCACCCATTCGGTTGGCCGGCACCTTCTGCGAGGCCAGCAGCAGGTGGATGCGCAGCGAACGGCCCAATCGGCCGATCGCGACGAACAGTTTGGAGAAGTTCGGATGATGTTCGAGCAGTTCGGCGAACTCGTCGAGGATGATCAACAGCGTGGGCAGCGGTGCGAGCTGAGCGCCCTGTTCGCGGGCCCGCTCGTAATCGGCGACGCTGGCGAAGTTGCCCGCATCGCGCAAAATCCTTTGCCGACGGCCCATTTCGCCGTTGATCACGTCTTCCATACGGGTGACGAGATCGGCCTCTTCCTCCATATTGGTGACCACGGCCGTCACATGGTGCAGTCGATCGAATCCGAGGAAGGTCGCACCACCCTTGAAGTCGACCAGCAGCAGGTTGAGCTGATCCGGGGTGTGCGTCGCCACCGCTGAAAGCACAAGGGTGCGAAGGAATTCCGACTTTCCGGAACCGGTGGCGCCGATGCACATACCGTGCGGGCCCATGCCCTCCTCGGCCGACTCCTTGATATCGAGATGGACCACGCTACCGGCCGGATCGTGGCCGAAGGGAATATTCAGCCGGGATCGGTCCGCGTCACGACGAGGCAGCCATTGCTGCTCGACCCGAATCGCCCCCGGATCGGTTACGCCGACCAGGTCCTCCCACGACGTACCACCACTGGCATGATCCGCGACCACCGCCTCGACCACGGTGGACAGCCGGTACGGGGAGATGTTGCGGGCCAATGCCTTCGCCGTCGCCACCGACATCGCGTCGGCGGCTCCGACCCGCCGGAGCCCGCGCGGGGTCACCTCGTGCAGCGCCCGATCGGGCCCCACCGTGAATTTCAGCGCTCGCGGCAAGGCCTGCTCGGCCCGACCCAGGCGCAGCCAGGTGCAACCATCGACACCCGAGATGTCCCGATCGGTGGCCGGACTGCTGTCATCCACGATCAGCAGATAGTGCTTGCGATCCAGTGTCGGTTCGGAATTGGCGGAGAACGGACCGCGGTTGAGTCCGGCCAGCGCCTTGGCACGCAACTCCGAAACCGAGCGATACACCATCCGGCTCGACCCGATCGCGTCCGTATCACTCGGATGTTGGGTGTGCGGTAGCCATTTCAGCCATGACCACTCCGGTGCGTCCGGATTCGACAGCACCGCCGCGACCGCGACCTGATCGGGGCCGTGCAACACGACGACCTCGGCCACCATCGCCCGCACCAGTGCGGCCACCGCATCGGGATCGCCATCGATACCGATCTGCGGCGCCGAAAGCAGATTGATCGCGACCGGCATACCACCGACAGTCGAATACGCCTTCGCGAATCGGGTCACCTCGACGACGCCAACCGGATCCAGATCGGAGGTGGGCGCGGCCTCGGGCACGATGACGCGCACCTGGTTGGCGATCCGGCCCCGCCCGACGCGCACCCGCAGGAACTGCGGGCTGGCGACCTGTACTTCCCACATGCGCTTACCGCCGATCAACGCGGCGATTTCGGCCGGACCTGGGTGGGTGTAGCGCAGGTAGCCATGTAGTTCGGTCTCCGCGGCATGCACGGTCTTGCGGTTATCGGTAATGCTGCGCAGATAGTCCTTGCGTTCTTCGTTCAGACTCGCCGCACCTCCGGCCCCACTGCCGGAGAACGCACCGCCCATCATTCCGCCCATGGAAACAAGCATCATGACCGGGAACATCAACATCATCGGCGACATCTGCCCGCCGTTGCGGAACATCATCACCATCATCCCGGCCATGGCCGACACCATGACCACCGGCATGATCATCTTCAGCCGCGACGGCGGCACCGGCTTGGGCAGTTCGGTCGGCGGTTGCAGCCGCAGTTCGGTCACCGCGGGGGCCTTGGGTCCACGCACCATCCGAGCGGGCCGCACGAATCGGCGGGTAGCTGTCACCGGGTACCGCCCGGAAGCCCGATAACGGCCTTATTGGTCGGGATACCGTCGTGCTGAATCCGGGCATCCTTCTGCGACAGGGTGGGACCGACCGCGAAAAGCGACACGATGGACCACGGTGCGGGCACGGGGGTTCGCAGTCCCAGTGAGGTCAAGGTCGAATCCGGATTGGAGTTGTTCTCCACCACGGCATTGATGCCGTAGCGAACGCCGCTGTCGGAGATCCAGAACATCGACTCCCGCCGCGGCGATCCCGGATCCGCGCCGGTCACCTGGACGAAGCGCCCGGTGGTGCGCGGCAGATACGCGGCATCGGCGGTGGTACCGCGGGAACCGGTGGCCGTCACCAGGCCGACCGTCCGGTTCTGTTCGTCCACCTGCAACGGCAGTTGACGTCCCACGAGCAACTCGGTCGAAGCATTCTGATCGGTACCCGCGCGCCACCAGTGATAGCAGGTCACCCCCAAACGCATCGGGTCGACGACATGTACGGGTCGCGTCGGGTAGGCGGCCGTCCCCGGCCACGCACCCGGACGCAGATTCGCCGCGATAACATCCGGTCCGACCGTCTGCGTCGATACCGAACCGTGCGAATCGGCATTGCGGACGATCGACGCGAGCACTGAATTGATCTGCACCACACCGGATTCCGATACCAAATAGTAGAACGCGCCACGATCCGGCGCCGATACCGTGAGAACCGACCCGACCGGCACGCTCAGACCCGAAGAGAGCGTCGCGGTATTTCCCGCGCCGGGTATGTCGGGCACGCGCAGCGGCGGCACCTCAGGGATGGCGGAGATGAACCCCTTGGAGACCGATACCACGGTCGAGGTCGGGTCGATGCCCAGGGCCAGGATCACCGCCGAATTGCTCAGATCTATCGACGCCCGAACGATGCCCTGCTGTGGATCGGAGTACACCAGCCAGGTGGTGGTTTCATCACGCAACAGCCGCGCCTCGTCAGCGCCGAGCCCGCGGATCGCATCGCCGTCGACGGTCAGCGGACCGCTGATCGCTGTCGTCACTACCGGCGACAAGGCCACGGTCGGCAATCCGGTCTGCGGATTGACCGGTGCCGCCGCACCGACCTTCGCGGTATCACACACGGTCCACGACGAGTTCCGGTCGCCGTTGTCCGCGATCACCCCGGGCGCGCCCGGAATACCGACCCACGGCCCGCGCGGATACTTGCTCAACTCATCGCGCGTAACCGGTACCGGGTTGTCCGGCGAACCGGCGATGAGTCGCGCCGAGGTCAGATTCAGCGCCGGATGCAACCGCCCCCCGACGCGCACATACAGTGCGCCGGTGTCCTTCTCCGCGATGATCTTCGACTCGCCCACCTTCTTGGCGGGTTTGAAGAACGCCATCAGGGCCGCACCGGCGATCACCATGCAAGCCAATGCGATACCGATCGACAGCGCGGTGGAGCGACCGCGCTGCGGATCATCGATCATCGAGGCGTCCCGACGGACCAGCGCATGCTCGATCCGGCGCAGCAGAAATCGCCAGCCCGATATCTGGTGCTTGGTCACCACCCGGAAGCGCGCCATGCGGATCAGCCCGTCGCGGCCGGCGCCAAGCCCGCGAGCGCGGCAGTGATGTCCGCGGAGTCGATGGTCATCAACTCCTCATTGGTCATCGAAAGCACGTCCGCGTTTTCCCTGGTAAAGCGGTAGTCCCGCTCGGCTTCGGCGGCCTCGACCACATTGCGGACGAAACGGCCGTTGCCCGCCAGATCGATGAGCCGCCGACCGTTCTTGGTCTGCCCCGACAGCTGTTCACACCGCACCCGCAGCACGTCTTTGGCCTGGCCGGACAGGATCGAATCCTTCTTGTGCGCAATATGATCGGCGATCCGCACCAATTCGTCGGCGTCATAGCTGGAAAAGCGGATGCGCTTGGTGAACCGCGAGGCGAGGCCGTCATTGGAGGCCAGGAACCGGTCGATCTGATCCTCGTACCCCGCGATGATCACGACCAATTTGTCGCGGTCGTTCTCCATGCGGGCCAGCAGGGTGTCGACGGCTTCCTTGCCGAATGCGTCACCGCCGGACAATCCCTCCTGGATCAGGGTGTACGCCTCATCGATGAACAGCACGCCACCGAGTGCGGAATCGATCAGCGCGTTCGTCTTCGGCGCGGTGTGACCGAGGTGGGTGCCGACCATATCGTTGCGCGAGACCTCGATGACCTCGGCGTTTTCGACGACGCCGAGCCCGGCGAAGATTTTGGCGATAACGCGGGCGATGGTCGTCTTACCGGTACCGGGTGGGCCGGAGAAGATCAGATGCTGCGACCGGGAATCCACGGCAAGACCGCGTTTGGCCCGCACCTGATCCATCAGCACACCCGACTTGAGCCGGTCGACCTGCTCCTTGACCGAGTCCATACCGATCTGGGCCCGCAGCAGATCCGAGGCATCCTCCAGCAGCGACTCGCGCGCGAGTCGAGCGGCGGATGCGGCGACCTCGGTCGGGTCGTCACCGGACTTCGGATCCCACTGATTGGTGCGCGAGGCGATGACCTCTGCGCTGGTGACCTCGAGCCGATAAGACTTGTCCCGCACCGCACGCTGCCATTCGGGACGGTCCGGCCACAGCGCGGAACCCTGCAGCCCCTTGAGGATCTTGTCGGCGGCATCGTGTTCGCCGTCGTGGCGCAGCAACATACCGAGCAGGAAGTGCGCGTCCGCCCAGATGTAGGACAGATTGCCGGACTGACTGTCCTCGACGATGCGCTGCGCGCGCGGCAGGGCCTCGCCGATCCGACCCAGATGCGCCAGCGCCTGTGCCGTCATCAGCTCGGCGGCGATATCCAACAGCCCATCCTCCAAGGCGGGCTTGGCATTGCGAGCGGCGAGCACATCGAGCCATTGTTTGGTGCGGAAGAACAGCGACATCCGCACGAAGTCGGCCACATCGTCGCGCGGCACTTCGGCGAGAATCGCCGCAGCCTCCTGCCATTCGGCACCGTCGGCATAGGCGCAGGCCTGGGCGATGGCGATCTGATCCCGATCCGCCATGGCCACGCGCAGTCCGAAAACGCCGATCTCGACCTGACACCACAGCGCGCGATCGACCAGACCGGCGCGTTGCTGATCTCGGTACAGATTGTGCACCGATCGGTACGCACCATAGATCACCTCGGCGGTGACCTCACCGGACATGGCGCGGCCCAGCCAGGCATCGCACATATCCGGATCCAGGTCCGTGGCGGCGCGGAAGGCAGCCGCCGCCTGTTGTTCATTTCGCACTCCCCCGGCGACGAGCGCCAGACTTTGTACACCTGTGTAGAACGCGTCCTCGGCCGCAGACAACTCGGACTTCCCTTCCGACGATCCTCGTTAACCGAAGATAGCCATTTCGGCCCCGCCCACGACCGACAAGCTATTCCCAAAATTGGGAAGACGGCATCGTTACTTGACAGATCCTATCCAAGTACGCATGTTATATCGGCTCGATGTTGAATGTGCCGTTATTCAGCGGTATATTGGAGATGGGTCGACGGTTCCTCATCCCGAAGACCCAGCCCCTCCACTGATGGTTGGTGGCCGTGATCCGGCAGCTGGCCATCGGCTGGCGAGCGGCGGATCGTCACCCCCAAAACCCCGGCGATCTGTCATGCGGCGGCCGACGATAACCCCACACATCGTCGGCCGCCGCTCTCTGTTTCGACCACCTGTCACCGACCGCTATCGTCGCGGCGCCGGATCGTCGGTACGGTGGCGGCCAATTCGCTCGATGTGGCCCCCGAGTTCCGAGCGAGCTTCGACCACGGCGTTTCCCGCGGCTTGCGTGCCGTTGTCGCACGCCGGTCCAAGGATTGGAATGCCTTGGCGGGCACCATTTTCGAGAATGCCGCGCGCTGTTCCGATGCCCGGACCGCGTGCGCCCACGGTGTCACGAAGCCACGCGAACGGCTCGGGCCGGGGGACGGTGGCATACGAGGGGCTACTCGACCGCCTTGGACAGCACTGGTCCCGGTCGGCATGTCTTTGTCAAGGGCCGCGCCAGACAGCTGGGGTTCAACCGGATGCACGCCAGACAACTGCGGTGCAACAGGACCCACACCGGATAACTGCGGTTCAGCAGAACCCACACCAGACAACTGCGGTTCAGCAGAACCCACACC
>FTJU01000204.1_pt3 | contig 14667 bp, 16 predicted proteins | sample 1658961 | NCBI WGS metagenome assembly FTJU01 (sample SAMEA3914878, study PRJEB12502) | metagenome | biome: forest; material: soil | place: USA | collected 2012-03-12 | depth 0.3 m | reverse complement strand
GGGAAGACGAACAACTCGCCGATATCGCCAAACACCGATACCAGCAGTACAAGGGGGAGGGTGCGATCAACCTCACCGAGATGTTCGCTGAAATCCTGGATGAACCGAAGTGAAATACAGGTTCGAGTTCACTCCCGAAGGACAACAGGACATCCGCAACATTCCCAAGACGGACGCCATCCGCCTACTTCAGAAGCTCGCCCAATTAGGTGATGATCCCTACAAACCGAATAATGCGGTCAGGCCGATGGCAGGTGAATACGCCGGTTTCTATCGGCTCCGCTGCGGTGACTTTCGTGCCATCTATCGGATAGAGAACAATCGGCTGCTGGTCCTGGTAATCGCCGCTGGCGGCAGGGACATCAGCTACCGGTAGAGAGCACTCGCTCGGATAGCCTCTCGCGCAATCGATGTCGAGCTCTCGAGCGGTTTCCCTTCATCCCCGCCAATACCGGGACCCACTGCGGAGGTATGGGTCCCGATGCTCGCGGGGATGAAGGGAAACCGCTCGAGAGCTCGACATCGATTGCGCGAGAGGCTATCCGAGCGAGTGCTCTCTACCGGTAGCTGATGTCCCTGCCGCCAGCGGCGATTACCAGGACCAGCAGCCGATTGTTCTCTATCCGATAGATGGCACGAAAGTCACCGCAGCGGAGCCGATAGAAACCGGCGTATTCACCTGCCATCGGCCTGACCGCATTATTCGGTTTGTAGGGATCATCACCTAATTGGGCGAGCTTCTGAAGTAGGCGGATGGCGTCCGTCTTGGGAATGTTGCGGATGTCCTGTTGTCCTTCGGGAGTGAACTCGAACCTGTATTTCACTTCGGTTCATCCAGGATTTCAGCGAACATCTCGGTGAGGTTGATCGCACCCTCCCCCTTGTACTGCTGGTATCGGTGTTTGGCGATATCGGCGAGTTGTTCGTCTTCCCAGTTTTCCAGGGCTTGGAGCATGCTCATGGGGACCAGCGCGGCGACCGGGTGGCCATCGCGGGTGACAATGGTGGTCTCACCGTGCTCTGCCGCATCCAGGGTTTTGGCCAATCCGGCGCGAAGCTCTCGGACGGTCACATGGTCGGTCATGTAAATAGTGTACACGATGCGTGTACACTATCGGGTAATTACTGCAGCCATCCTCTTGTCGGTGCTGTTGGAAGTGCAGGTCGTCGTAATCCGGTTCGTCCGGGATAAACACCCGTCGCGATTGGGTTGCGGGTGCCCGGGATTACGCGTTCGGGATGCGGAGTTCGACGGTGACGGCCGCGACGTAGGTGATTCGGGGCGATCAGCGGTCGGGTTTCGGACTGGAGTACAGCGACACAGAACGTGCCTCGCGCACCATTTGTCACGCCACGCGCGAAATCGTGGGGCGATACCGTGCGCGGCATGCGAATTGGTGTGCGGGACATCTCGAAGCCAGAGTCGTTCGTGGTCGGCGGTGACTAGATGCGATCCGCTTCCGGGTCGAGCTGGTTCTGGATGGCGCGGGCGATCCAGGTAGCGAAGTGGGCGGCGAGGTCGGTGTGGGTGGTGGGGCGAACGGTGTGGTGTTGGTCGTGGAGTTCGGTGTAGCGACCGTCGTCGGTGATGTCGTGCCATTGGACGGAGGCGAGGGGTTTGTTGGGTTTGTCGAGGGGCCGATGTACAGCAGAGCGGATCCGCCGCCGTCGGCGGGCTGCTGCAGGAGGCGCTGACAGCGCTCGTGTCGGGTGTCGCTGTCGGGGAGGCAGCTGGCCGTGATCGGTTGCCGGGTGTGCAGGGCGGCAGGCAGTCGACGAGTTGTATGGGGAGGTGATCAGTGCGGAACAGGCGGCAGCGTATCGGGCCGCTGGCATCACCGAAGGTGCGTTGGGTTAGCGACATCGCGTGTCGGTCCGTACGTGCGCCGACAATCCGGTACACCCGGACGCCGCCGTCGGGGTTCTCGTGCCGTGCTGTGCCACCGAAGATTTGGATACGCACCAGCGAGGTGGTCAAGGTATCCAGGGCGAGTTCGATTTCCGCCAGTTCATCGCGAGAGTAGCGCTCGCGTACCGTGGCTCGGTGGGCATCGAAGTCGTCTACGAGTTTCGTCGAAACACACTGCACCGCATCGAATTTCGCAGGCACAGACGTGGATTCGGTGGCCGAACAAAGTTGGACCGATGGCTTGGCAGCGGAGATCATCACCGCGCTCGCCATGATGGCGAACAAACTCGGCGTCAGCGCGCGATGCCTCTCGATATCTGCGAGGTCATGGACCGTAACCCGGATAGGGGGCCGGCAACGCGGTATCAGCGCATGCACGGAGTTCGTCAGTATCGACAGCTCAACGCGGGTAACCGATTTCGTCGATATCGAGGTCGAGATCGGCGAGTTCGACTTCCGGATTGAGTTGGGTCACGATGACCGGAGTCAACGGTCGCAGTGCGTACACGTGCTCGACTGCCGGGAGACTGACGTCGGTTTCGTAGTATTCTTCGGCCCAGTTCCGATACGCCTCTGGTGTCCCTTCGACCAAGAGCTCGAACAAGCCGTGCCCGCCCCGATCAGCTGCCGCTATACCCCATTCGGCGTCCGCGGGTTCACGCCAGAAGCACACTGTCGCACGGGGTGAGCCATCGTGATCGGCGAATGCCGGCTCCGCGACGTAGGACTCGAAGACGCCAGGGACAGCCTGCAGCACCTGCGGCGCGTTCGGGGCTTCGTGGTCGAAGCCTCGCCCGTAGACACCGGCGTCGGTGAAGACGATGAACCAGTCGTCGCCGGAACCGTTGCGCATCGATGCCATCTCCTCGGCGTCACCCCAGCCGGCGTTGAACGAGAAGTACCGGAATTCCCACTCCGGACTGAGGATCGCATCGAGCATCGCCATCGTGCGGCAGCGGTCGCGAAGGACCGCGATTTCGGGAAGACGGCGCAACAGTTCTTTCACAATGCCATCTAATCGTATGCCGACCACACTGCTCAGGGGCGGCACCAGCATTCGGTCGACCTCCCGCGCATAGCTTCCCTACTACTACTTTTCGGTCCGGGTCGTCGCCGTCGCAGCGTCATCGACCCGGTCCGCCTTGTCATCGGGGATCACGCGTTCTCCCAGATCGTCCAGACCACACTGCGTTCCGTGCTCGGCCGCAAGGACCTCGATACCCTGCTGTCCGGGCGCGACCAGCTCAACAGCAACCTGCGGAAGTTCATCGATGAGCAGACCGAACCGTGGGCGTGAAGGTCGCCTTGGTCGAGATCAAGAATGTCGAGATCCCGGAGGTCATGCAGCGCGCGATCGCCCGGCACGCCGAAGCCGAACGCCGTGCCCGCGTTATCCACTTGCGCCGAGGTCGAGGTAGAACCCATTGCGGCTGCACCGCTTTGGGGAGCCAATGCGGGGTGATCAGCTGACGGCAGCGGTGCCGCAGTTGCCGCAGAACTTGGCTGTGGCGGTCAGTTCTGCGCCGCATTCGGTGCAGTGGCGCGGACGGGGCGCCAGTGGGTCACCGCAGTTCATGCAGAATCGCGCACTCGCGGGGTTGTCGGTTCCGCAGCCGGCGCACACCGGCGGTGTGGCGGCCGGAACAGGTTGTGCGGCGGCCGGAATCGCCTGGCGCTGCCACGGATTGCTCGGGGCTTGTTGTTGGATGGCGTTCAAACCCAGTGCCGCGCCGAGGAATCCGTCGCCGCCGTGGCCGTGGCCGTTGGCGAAGCCTTGGCCGGCGCCGAGCGCCATTTCACCTGCCGCGTAACGCTGGAAGTCGCCGGCAAGTCGAATGTAGGTGACATCCTTGGCCAGTCGCTTGATGCGGTCCGCATCCTCGGGTGCCAGGGTGATATCGAAGTTGCCCAGGCGTGGGATGCGCAGGCCGTATTCGTAGAGCGTCAGATTGGTCTGGCGCACCACGGCCGCCTCGATCGGCTCCAACTGTCCGGACAGGCCGAGTATCGGCCAGTCGCCACGGGAAATTCCCTGTGTGACAGCGACTTTCATGGACTTGAGCAGCAGGTCCGAGCTCCAGGACTCCACCGTCGTCGGGACGCTCAAATCGGTGGTGCCCGCCAGCGAGGTGACCAGTTCGGCCGGATCTCGCACCGACAGCGCGAATTCCCCGAAGACCCGCAGTGTCACGACCTGTTCGCTGACCGGATCGGCGATATCGGCCAGACGGCCACCGAACTTGATACCGGGGAACTCGCGGGTGGAGACGAAATACAGTTCGGCGCGGTAGAAGTTGTTGCCGGTCAACGTATCCACGAGCGCGCCGAGGACCGGCAGCTCGTCGGCATCGATCCGATGCCGACCGGGACCCATCGCCGCCACGACCTGCCCGGACTTGACGAACAGGGCGATCTCGTCGGCATTGACGATGGCGCGGCTGTAGCGACGGATGCTGACATCCGGCCACTTGTAGATCAGTTGCTGCTTGCGGTCCTCAGGGACCGCGATGAACTCCCGTTCGAACCATGCCATGTTCGCGCTCCATCAGCCGTAAACGTATCCAGCGTACCGATGTTCAGCGGTACGATCAACTAACGCCGAGGTCACGGCGGTAAAGCGTCTCCCTAGCGATTCCATGCGATCACAAGTCTTGATTCGCTATTGAACGTGCCGTTGAATAGCGTTACATTGAGCAGCGATATGATCGCCGTCACGTGAAAGGCTTGACCATGACAACCGTTCAACCCTCCGCGGAAGTGCCGGCGCCCGCGGACGCTCTGCATGCTGAGGATGCGGGCTATCACAAGGCGTTGCGCCCGCGCCAGCTGCAGATGATCGCGATCGGCGGTGCGATCGGAACCGGACTGTTCCTTGGTGCGGGTGGCCGGTTGCACACGGCCGGTCCGGGTCTGTTCATCGTGTACGCGGTCTGCGGCATCTTCGTGTTCTTCATCCTGCGGGCGCTGGGCGAGCTGGTGCTGCATCGTCCGTCCTCCGGATCGTTCGTCTCCTATGCGCGCGAGTTCTACGGCGAGAAGCTGGCTTTCGCGGTCGGGTGGATGTACTTCTTCCACTGGTGCATGACCGGCATCGTAGACATCACCGCGATCGCCACATATGTCCATTTCTGGGGAGCTACCGAGGCGATACCGCAGTGGTTGATCGCGCTGGTGGCGTTGGCCATCGTGGTCAGCATCAACCTGATTTCGGTGAAATGGTTCGGTGAGCTGGAGTTCTGGGCCGCGCTGATCAAGGTCGTCGCGCTCGTTGCCTTCCTTATCGTCGGCACCATCTTCCTGGCGGGCCGATTCAAGGTCGACGGTCAGACCACCGGCTTGACCGTGCTTTCCGATAACGGCGGCTTGTTCCCGACCGGTCTGCTGCCACTGGTCACCGTCACCACCGGTGTCGTATTCGCCTACGCCGCAGTGGAATTGATCGGCACCGCCGCCGGTGAGGCGGAGAACCCGGAAAAGATCATGCCGCGGGCCATCAATTCGGTCATCGCCCGCATCGGACTGTTCTACGTCGGATCGCTGGTGCTGCTCGGACTGCTGCTGCCGTACGTCGCCTTCAAGGCCGGGGAGAGCCCGTTCGTCACCTTCTTCTCCAAGCTCGGTGTCGGCGGTGCGGGTTCGATCATGAACCTGGTGGTGCTGACCGCGGCCTTCTCCAGCCTCAACGCGGGGCTGTACTCCACCGGCCGCATCCTGCGCTCGATGTCGATGAACGGCAGCGCGCCCAGGATCGCCTCGCGGATGTCCAGCGGCGGTGTGCCTTACGTCGGCATCCTCGCGACCGGTGCGATCGCGCTGATCGGTGTCGGACTCAATGCGCTGGTGCCGGACAAGGCCTTCGAGATCGTGCTCAACATGTCGGCGCTGGGCACCATCGCGGCGTGGGGCGCGATCGTGGTCTGTCAGCTGCAGCTGTACCGTTGGTCGCAGAAGGGGCTGGTCGAACGTCCGTCGTTCCGACTGCTCGGTGCCCCCTACACCAGCTACGCCACGCTGGTGTTCCTGGCCGCGGTGATCGTGCTGATGGCATGCAGCCATGAAATCGAGCAGCGCGGTGCTGTGATCGCCATGGCGGTGGTCGTGGTTCCGGCATTCGTCGGCGGCTGGTTCCTGGCCCGCAAGCGGGTGCTGCAGGTCGCTCAGGAACGCGAGGGCATCACCGGTCAGTTCCCGGTGCTGGCCGAGCGGCCACGTCGCGAGGGTGAGCCGGTCGTCGTTCTCGACAAGCCCGACGAGGAGTAGTAATCCGATCTCCGCCCCGGACAACATGTCCGGGGCGGAGCTATTCCCATCGGGGGGAATAAGGCATGGGCGCGGCGGTGGACTGCGGAAGAGAATGGGTCCCTTATTCACCGGGCTCGAAAGGTTCCCATGCCGGAACAACCCAGCGCCTCCGAGAATCCGCTGCCGCACCCATGGGCGAATCGGCGGATGCGCGGTACCGAGGTACCGCGACGGACGCCACATCCCTGGGCCACCCGCGGCATGTCCAAACTCGAACCGTCGCAACGCCGCCAGCATCCATGGTCCGGACCGAGTACCGTGGAACGCACTCCATCGCAACGGGTTTCCGCGCCGCCGGCGCCCCGCGATACCATGCGGGTGAGCGATCCGGCGACGGGGGCCGAGGAAGCTCTCGAACTCGACGAGCCGGTCTCCGGCCGTAGCGGCCGCTCCCGGCCGAGCGTGCGGCGCCTCGGTGCCGGTCTCGTACCCATGCCGCGGGTGGCGCCGGTCGATCCACGCACGGCCATTCTCGACGATCCGGTAGTGCCCGAGCTCAAACGGTACTGCTGGAAATGTCAGGAACCGGTCGGTCGTCGTACCGCGACCGAAGCGGGTGCGGTCGCCGGTGAATGCGGCCGCTGTGGTTCGCCGTTCAACTTCCGTCCCGCCCTGCAGCGCGGCGAGCTCGTCGCCGATCAATACGAGGTGCAGGGATCGCTGGCACCCGGCGGACTCGGCTGGATTTATCTCGCGGTCGATCGCAATGTCAGCGACCGCTGGGTCGTGCTGAAGGGTTTGCAGAACCCGCTCGACTTCGAGGCGCATGTGGTCGCGCTCGCCGAACGGCAATTCCTATCCGAGGTGGCCCACCCCGGCGTCGTCAAGATTTACAACTTCGTCAAACATCGGTCCGCTCGTGACGTTCCGGACGGCTACATCGTCATGGAATATGTCGGCGGACAATCGCTGAAGAAGATGCTCGATCTGCGCGGCAAGGAGTGCATCCCGGTCGTCGAAGCCATCGCCTACATCATGGAAATCCTGCCGGCGCTGGACTATCTGCATTCCTTCGGATTGGCATACAACGATCTGAAACCCGACAACATCATGGTCAGCGAGCACGAGGTCAAACTCATCGATTTGGGTGCCGTCGCGGCTATGGACTCCTACGGCAGCATCTATGGCACGCCCGGCTATCAGGCGCCGGAAATCACCGAGACCGGACCGACCGTGGTTTCGGATATCTATACCGTCGGCCGGACCCTGGCGGCCCTTGCCCTGGATCTGCCGCGGGACCGCGACGGGAACTTTCTCGGCGGCATACCCGAACCGGATGAGGATCCGCTGCTGGCGCGCTATCCGTGCCTGTACCGCCTGCTGCTGCGCGCCACCGATCCAGAGCCGGAGCGCCGCTTCCCGTCCGCGTATTCGATGTACTGTCAGCTCGCCGGTGCGCTGCGCATGGTGCTCGCGATCGATACCGGCCTGGAACATCCGCAGCCATCGGTCGAATTGAGCTCCATGCGAGACGATTTCGGCATCGATACGCTGATCGGCCAGACCGACGGCATCGTCGACGGAATGGCCCGCATGCCGGTGCTCGAGGCGCGTGATGTCGTCGCGGCCCTGCCGACGCCGTTGATCGACAGCGAGGATCCCAGTGCCGAACTGCTGTCCTCTCTGTTGCACGGCGAACCGCGGCACGCGCTGGACGCGCTGCGCCGGGCACACGAACGCATCCGAGCCGGCACGATCGTGGCTCCGGAATCCTTCGATCTGGAGGGTCCGCTGACCGCGGTCCGCGCCTATCTGGACCTGGGGGAAACCGTTCCGGCCTGCCAGTTGCTCGCCGATCTCCGCCCCGACTACGGCGCGGACTGGCGCATCGAGTGGTATGTCGGCGTCGCCGCGCTCCTCGATGGCCATTACGACCGCGCCTGGCAGCATTTCGAGACCGTGCACGGGATGTTGCCCGGAGAGATCGGCCCGGAGCTCGCCTTGGCCGCCACCGCGGAACTGGTGCTACAACATCTGGACGATCCGGCCGAATCCGAGCGCTGGCACCGGGCCGCGGCTGAGCACTACCGTGCGGTCTGGCGGACCAACCACGGCGTGGTGAGTGCCGCCTTCGGCCTGGCCCGCCGGCTCGCCGCGGACGGCGAGTTGCTCGAGGCCGTCGCGGTGCTCGACCAGGTACCCGCCGCGTCGCGCCATCACGGCGTGGCGCATACGACGGGCTGCCTGCTGCTGGTCTCGCGGCCGATCGCCGATATTACCGAGGCGGATATCCGTACGGCGGCGGAGCGGTTGGAGGCGCTGCCCGACGATGCGCGAACTCTGCAATTGCATGTCATCGTGGTCGGGGCGGCGTTGGAGTGGCTACGGGTCGGTGGGCGGCCGCAGAATCCGAATCGGACGATTCTCGGCTTCCCGCTCACCTCGGCCGGACTGCGGCAGGGACTCGAAACCAGCCTGCGCGCTCTGGCCAGAACCGCGTCGGATCGCTGGCACCGCTACCGGCTGGTCGATCTGGCGAATTCCGTTCGGCCACGCACTCGTTGGTGAGTTCAGGGGGAGGCAGTCGGCGAAGCCGACGGGGCGGGTGAGCTCAGCGCAGTTGCTGCACCACGAAGGCGACGATGGTTCCCGTGCCCGCCAGCAGCCACAGCCAGTTGCCGGTGGCGACCGCGAGTACGACCGCGACTATCGAGATCACCGCGGCGATCGTGCGCAGTCGCTGCAGCGCATTACCGGTAGGTGCGGGCGGAGCGGGCGGCGTGACGCCGGGTAGGTCCGCGAATAATTCCGCCAATTGTCCTTTGGTGGTCGCCGCCGCGGCAATGGCGCTGCGTTCGTCGAACTCCGTCAGGCTCAATCGTCCGGTGCCGAGATGGTGCGACAGTTGCTCCAGCGCCCGTTCCCGTTCCGTCACGGTAATTCGGGAAGCTGGCGCCTCGGTCATATCGGAAGGATAAGCCCGTCGCCGCCGTTTCGGAGGAGCGAATTGCCAAGGGCGGGAATAGCTCGGGATGTCATCGGGGGCTGACGGCGGAGCGTGAGCCATAGGGACACGACATCACTGACGTATGCTTACTTACGAGTAATTTTTCTGTGTGGTTTCCTAGATAGATGGCAGGCGACGTGGAGTACACGATCGATGAGCTGGCGCGCGAGGCTGGTACGACCGTCCGCAGCCTGCGCGTTTACGCCGAGCGCGGCATCCTGCCGCCACCACAGGTGAAGGGCCGCACCGGTTTCTACGGACCGGATCACCTCAATCGGGTACAGACGATCAGCCGATTGCTGGACCGTGGCATCAAACTCAATGGAATCAGGGAACTGCTGGAGGCGTGGGATCGCGGTGACGATCTCGGCGACATCCTCGGCGTCGCGGAGCCCGGTGTCCTGCAGCCCGCCGTGCCGTCCGCTGACGACACGATCGCGGCGACGGAACTCGAGCAGCGCTATCGCGACGTGCCCCACGGTTTGGCTCGCGTGGTCTCGGCCGGTCTGTACGAACCGGTGGACGCCGCGACCTATCGCATTGCCGATCCGCAGTTGATCCGCATCCTCGATCAGCTGGCGGGCTCGGGCATGCCGGTTGACGCACTCCTCGGTGAACTGGAGCGGCTGCGCGCGGACTGCGACCGGATCGCCCGCCGGTTCATCGACCTGTTCCAACGGTCGGCATGGGAGCCCTATCAGAACTCCGGGCGCACACCCGCGGATCAGGCGGTGCTCGCCGACCGGGTAGCCGAGACTCGAATCCGTCCGGGGCAGGCGGCCGCCGAGCTCGTGAATCGCTCCGTCGCGAAATACCTCGAACAGGACAGCGAACTCACCGAGGCGTTGCCTGACATCTGACGTGATCGGCTCGCCCGATACGTGCAATTTCTTGCCTGGCTTGCGGGCGATCTTTCGTTGCCGCACGTCTCTGGCCAGGTCTTTCCTTATTTATTGTTCCCATATGTGGTGATACTTAGCCTAACGTGCCGTTAGATAGCGTTACATTAGGCAGCGGGAACAGCACCTCCCTTCGGCCCGTATCGACGTCGGCCGGCGGGCGAGACAATGATTAAGGAGACGTCGATGACCAACGTCAGCGAACAGCGCCGCGCACCCAGACCTACCGAATGTTCCGGCCAGGCACGTAACGCCAAGGGACGCAACAAAATCCGGGCGCTGTCCATGCTTGCGGCAATTGTGGCCGGAGTCGGCGGATTCGGCCTCGGTACCGCGACGCCCGCGGCCAACGCCGATATCGGCGTGCGTTGCCTGTGGGCCGGCGAAGCCGTTCCGCAGGGTGTGGCGATCGCCGCGGGCGGCCGGATGTACCGGTGCCAGTCCGACCTCTTCGGCTTCGCGCGCTGGTCGCGTGAAGGCTACGCCCCGGGGCGCAGCAGCGTGTACAACCCTGGTACCAACGGCAATCCCGCAGGCAAGTTCAGTCCGGGTGCGCAGCAGCCGGGCACCGACTACATGGACTACTGCGTCGGCAGTCAGCTGATCGAAGGGCGCGAGGATATCTACGAGGCCGTTGCGGACGGCCGCGGCGGGGTGTATTGGCATGCGGCCGGGCCGATTTCGGACTGGACCTTCGATATGAGTGCGAACCGGCCCGGACCCTCATGGCGGTCGTCGAGCCTGTGTATCGACGGCAACCTGACCTGAGTCGACAACCGCGAAACTTCTTACCACTGACGCCCTTTCGGGCGGTCGTGCAATTTTGTTGCACGCCGCCCGGGAGGGCATCGGTCTGTGCGGACGGTCAATTGGCCACTCGTGGAGTGCGATCGGCCACCCGCCGCGAGTCTGCCTTTCGAGGGGTAGGCGGTACAACCGCATCGGTGCGGTGCGCATACGAATGCGGCCGCCGCTCCTTCCGGAGCGGCGGCCGCATTCGTAATATGAAGAGCCGCAAGGGGAGTGGATCAGCGGCTGCCCTCGGAGGGCACCCAGACCCAGCGTCCGCCGTCGCCGCCACTTTCGTATGTGCCCCGGCTCGAGTTGTTGCCGGAGGTGGCGTGATCCTGATCGGCGACGCGGCGGCTGCCCGAGTTGCTGTTGCTGTACCCGCCGCGGGCGCCTCCGCCATTGCTGTTGCTGTGGTTCCCCGGGCTCGCGATGGTCGACTGAATCGCCATGGCGGCGGGGGTGATCACAAGTGCACCCGCGACCGCGCCGGCAATGATGACCTTCTTCGACTTGAGGTTCATGGCTACCGATTTCTCCTTCGTCCCGCCGAGCCCGGACTTGGTCGGTAAGTGGATGTGCCGGGAATGCAGGTTGTGCTGACTCCATTGTGCCGCTGTTTGACGGCACAATCAATAGTGACCCGTTCGGAAAATCTCCGAATTTCTGGTAGTTATTTCCGGTATTTTCCGCTGCTGCCGCAGGGCGGGGGATTCCGCGCACGATGATTCGGACGCACCGGCGGTCAAGTGCGACAAGTGGATGCGGCCACGCACGGAGAGTAGTTGGCGCTGTGCGGTGATTCTTCTCAGGAGCGGGGACAACCGCTTCAGGAGGGCAGATGGACGACGCGCTGTTCCCGCTCGCCGTCGAGAGCATCGGCCTGCCAGAGCTTTTTCCAGCCGAACGGCACGAGATGGACGCGGGCGCCGCGGTCCTGCGCGGATTCGCCGAGATTCGTCGGTACGTGCAAAGCCGTTGGTATATCGGATCGTTCACCAGGATTGGCCAGATGGGAGCACCCGTTGATGACGATGTATGACGCGTCGGTCTCGGCCGCGATGCGCCACCCGATCTTCGCGGCCGCCGTCGACGAGGTCGAATCGCCACACTCCATGCCGACCATGAGCGATAGGCAGTCGGGGCAGGTATCGGACACACCGACCGCCGCCGATTCGAGATCGACGGCGGCCGGACTTGCGGTGGTGGCGCGGTATTCGAAGGTACGGCTACGGAAGATGTTCATGCTCGGTGTTCAGGGTCGACCACGCTCAGGGGTGACGCAGACGTTCCTCACCCGTGCGGCAAGGGCCTTGTGCGCCAGGAATTCTGAGCGCGGTCCATACCGGCGCAGCACCGGTTCGCACGGCCGATTATCGTCGGCCGACATCTGGATCACATAGTGTGTCCCGATGCCGTCGAGCGGGTCGACGCGGCAATTCTTGTACCAGCCGAACGGCATCACATGCTCGCCGCGCTCCTCGAGCCGCTCGGTGACTTCGGCCAGTACGTCGAGTGCGTCGGCCAGTTCGGAAAGCGCATCGAATCCCGCTGGGGTGCTGTTTCTTTCGTGCGGGCGGGGCAGGCATGCGAAGCCCTCGACAACGATCGGTCCGGCATCGGATTCGGTGACGATGCGCTGGACCAGCCGCACGACGGTGCCTGCCAGGGCCCGGTCGCCGCGATCGACCCCGATCGTCACCAGTAGGCGGTCGTGGAAGCATCTGCGTGCCCCGATCACCGAACGTTCGATATCAATGGCACACGGGCTCGGTGTCGTCACGGTGTATTCGACCGTGCGGCAACGATTACCGACGATGCGCATCGGCTTCCTCCGGTCCTTTCGTCCGGCCGCCTCGACGGCTTCTGCGGCATCGAGGTCGAGTACGGCGGTCGCGGTGCGCTCGATGATGCCGAGGCAGACCTCATCGGGCTGATATTTGGGCTGAATGACGCTGTGGCCGATGGTCGAGAGCCAAATGAAATACGGGTACAGCGCCTGCTGGCGGTAGGCCAGCCAGGCGATATCGAAGTCGAGGACCGGTGCCCCGCAGGCCGCCAGTCGTTCCAGGTACCCGGTTAGTAGGTCGCGTTCCCAGGCGCGCCGGTCGGCCACATCGAGACCGGAGGCGACCACATAGGCGAAGTCGTAGGCCCAGCTGCCGCACAGCACGACCTGCCAATCCGTGAAACCCATCCGGCCCGCGGCGGTGACATAGGTATTGCCGATATGACTGTCGCCGTGTAGGAAGGTCTGCGCTCCGGTGCTGGCGATCTCGAGCGAACGTTCCAGGGCGCGATACAGCCGATCATGTTGCGCCGGAAGTACGTCCGGAATTACCGACGCTGCACGCCAGGCCCCGACCTTCGAGGGCGAACTCTGGTCGTTCCCGCGCCCCGGATCAGGCGCCTTCGGGCCTGTGGCTCCGGGTGTTGTTGCCGATCGTCTCGGTCCAGCTTCGCCCGACGAGGCTCGGCTACGTCTCGGCATCGCCGGCCGACCGAAAGCACCGACCTCGACACCGCCAGGGATGCGACGCCTTGGGGTGGGCGTCGTGCGCCAAATGCGCTGGTGCATGCTGGTCGGGTGCGAGTGCTGGTAGTGGAGGACGAGCAGCGTCTGGCGCACACGCTGCGGCGCGGCCTGGAGTTGGAAGGGTTCGTGGTGCAGCTCGCTGCCACCGGCGCCGATGGGTTGTGGTGGGCTCTCGAGGATGATTTCGATGTGATCGTGCTCGACATCATGTTGCCCGAGCTCTCCGGCTATGAGGTTCTGCGCCGGTTGCGCGCCCACGATATCGCGACGCCCGTGTTGATGCTCACCGCCAAGGACGGTGACTATGACCAGGTCGATGCCCTGGATCTCGGGGCCGACGACTACCTGACCAAGCCGTTTTCATTCGTCGTGCTCATCGCGCGCCTGCGTGCCCTGTTGCGCCGTCGCGCGCCGCAACAGCCGACCGTCTTGTCCGCCGACGACCTGCGGCTGGATCCGATCCGCCGGAGTGCTCATCGCGGTGATACCGAATTGTCGCTGACCCCAAGGGAATTCGGATTGCTGGAATATTTGTTGCGGCACAAGGGGGCCGTTGTCACCAAGACCGAGATCTTGCGCAATGTGTGGGATGCGCACTACGACGGCCCCGAGAATGTCGTCGAAGTATACGTTGGTTACCTGCGCAAGAAGATCGACGCACCGTTCGGCCGCACCAGCATCCAGACCCTACGTGGCGCAGGATACCGGCTCCGCGAGCTCGCCCCCGGGCCCGCCGATGGGCAGTTCGATGACGAATCGGGCACCACCGGACGGTGATTCGCCCACGGTGACCCGGCCGCCGTGGGCGGCGACGATTTCGGTGACGATCGCCAATCCCAGGCCCGAGCCGCCACTGGCGCGCGCCCGATCGGCCTCGAGCCGCACGAACCGGCCGAACACGCGATCGCGGTCGGCGGCCGGGATGCCCGGCCCATCGTCGGCGACCACGATTCGGGCCCACCCGGGGCGTCGGTCGAGGCTCAGGGCGACGATGGATCGGGCATGGGCTGCGGCGTTGTCGACCAGGTTGCGTAGCGCCCGCGTGAGCCGGGCCCGATCGCCGTGGATCCGTACGTGCTCGATGTTGGTCTGCACGGTGAGGGTGCCGCGCAGCCGAAGCGGCGGCGGCCTCCTCGGTGATCAGATCGTCGAGGTCGACATCGCCGACACGCAATGCGAGCCCGTGTTCGTCGGCGGCGGCCAGTGTCAGCAGATCCTCGACCAGATTCCGCATGCGCTCGGTTTCCGGCAACAGTGTCGCCTCGATCAACTCCGGATTCAGGGC
>FTJU01002289.1_pt2 | contig 14801 bp, 14 predicted proteins | sample 1658961 | NCBI WGS metagenome assembly FTJU01 (sample SAMEA3914878, study PRJEB12502) | metagenome | biome: forest; material: soil | place: USA | collected 2012-03-12 | depth 0.3 m | reverse complement strand
GGAGCCGCACCCACGGGCCAAGCATCATGGCAGGGCGGCTCCGCGCCAATGGGTACAGACCAGACACCGTCGCGGAACGGCCCCATAGGACGCGCACCCGGCAGCGACCAGGCACCACGGCAAAGCGGACAAGGCCCCACCGGCCGAGCACTCGGTGACCAGGCACCATCGCAGGTCGGTCCGGTACCCACGGGACACGCACCCGGTACTGATCAAGCAACGTCACAGAACAGACCGATAGGGCGCGCACCCGGCAGCGACCAAGCACCGTGGCAAAGCGGACAGGGCCCCACGGGCGAAGCAGTCGGTGGCGATCACGCACCGCGGCAAGGAGATTCAGCGTCCACGGGCCGCCCCTCGGGCGACCAGGCGCCGTGGCAGATCGGAGCCGCGTCCACCGGCGAGGCACCCAGCGATCACATACCGTGGCACGGCGGACCCACACCAATGGGACACGCAACCGGCACCGGCCAAGCACCGTCGCAGAGCGGACCCATCGGGCTCGAACCCGACAGCGATCAGGCGCCATGGCAGAGCGGACCCGGGTCCACCGGCCAAGCCCCCAGGGATCAGATCCCGTGGCAGGGCGGTCCTGTGTCGGTGGGACAGGTTTCCGGCGGCTTCCATGGACCGCAGCAAGAAGCCGGGGCAATGGGGCACTCCCCCGGCGGCGACCGAACGCAAGGCGCGCCCGGCCCCTCGGGACAGGCACCTGGTGAACAGGCGCCATGGTCGAGTGGCCCCGGACCCACCGGCCAAGTGCCTGGCGGCGACCAAGTGCCACCCCAAGGGGCGCCCGGTTACGACCGGCCACACCTCGGGCGGGCGCCGGAAGGTGAGCAGTGGCAGAATCCGGCGGCGCGGGCTGCGGGGCAGCAGTCGCCCATGGGCGAGCAGCCGGATCAATGGCAGCACGGACCGATGGGACAGCAAACGCCCGTTGGGGATCCGCAGGCCGGGTACGGCCAGCCGCCGGCTGGACCGCAGGGGCCGGGGTATGGGCAGGGGATGCCGTCCGGGTATCAGCAGGGCGCCAAGTATCAGCCCGGGCAGAAACCGCATGGACCGCAGCCTTCGCTCGATGACGTGCCGCTGCGACGCGCGAAAAAGTCGCCGAGCAGTGGGTGGCGCAAGGCCGTGCACCATGTGTCTGGTGGCGCGATCAATCCGGGATTGTCCGCGGAGGAGTTGCGGCTGCAGGAACTGGTCGCGCGGATCCGCCAGCCGGTGCGCGGTGATTACCGAATCGCGGTGCTCTCGCTCAAGGGTGGGGTCGGCAAGACCACCACGACAATGGGTCTCGGCTCGATCTTCGCCTCCATCCGTGGTGACCGGGTGATCGCGGTCGATGCCAATCCGGACTTCGGCACGCTTTCGCAGCGGGTGCCGCTGCAGACCCGTTCGACCGTGCGCGATCTCCTGCTGGATCCCGCGATCCAGCGCTATTCGGATGTGCGCAGGCATACCTCACAGGGCACGAGTCGACTGGAAGTGCTTGCCAGCGAACGGGATCCGGCGGCATCGGAGGCATTCAACGACGAGGAGTACCGCGCGGTCGCCCGCATCCTGCAGCGGTTCTACAACATCATCCTGACCGACTGCGGTACCGGGCTGATGCATTCGGCCATGGGCGGCGTGCTCGAACTCGCGCATTCGCTGGTGCTGATCTCGTCGGCGGCGATCGATGGCGCGCGTAGTGCCGCGGCGACGCTCGACTGGTTGTCCCTGCACGGCCACGACCATCTGGTCCGCAATGCGGTCGTGGTGATCAACCTGCCGCGTGAGGGTTCCCCGAATGTCGGCATTCAGCAGCTGCGCGAATACTTCCTGTCGCGCTGTCGCGCCGTGCATGTCATCCCGTACGACTCGCACTTGTCCGAGGGCGCCGAGATCGATCTACACCACCTGCACAAGACCACCAAACGCGCCTACGTCGAACTCGCCGCGACCGTCGCCGACGAATTCGGAATCGACCGCGGCCGCTATAGTGTTTGATTGCCGTGCCTGCGGCGCGGTGTGTTCGCGACCCCGAATATCAGCATCGCGGAGCGATTCGATGAGGGGTGGTGGTCGGGCGACGGGTGGGCCTGGCGTCCGAGCCGTCGAGACTCGCGACCTCCTCGCATGCCTTGAACGACTCGGCTGAGTCGATGGCCGCGCCTTCGCGCGGACGCTCGACGGACCGCGAACTCCTCGCTCGTAAGACTCGCTCGGTCGTGGTCACCGACGGCGTAATCATGCTTCTCACCAGGACAATCGGGACGCGCGTACCTCTGCGATGGAACGCCCACGCCGGCGGCGGAACAGTCCACGCAATGTGCCCGCGTTCAGGTAGCCGACCTTGACGGCTATCGCGTCGATGGTCAAAGTTGTGGTGCGCAGCAGGCGAGTAGCGCGTTCCAGCCGGACCTCGTGCACCAAATCCCTTGGCGACATCCCGATTTCGGCCTGGGTGGCGCGCTGCAGAGTGCGTTCGGTGACGCCGAGCCGATGCGCGGCATCCGCGATGCGGAATTGCTCGGCGATATGGTCGCGCACCCAGCGCTCGAATGCCGCGACCAGGGAGTCGTTGCGGGCGACCACCTCGGGTATCGCGGAGTCGCTCTGCGTTCGGCGATCGCCGACCACCAGATATCGGCCGGTCAGCTCGGCCAGGGTCGGACTCTGCGTGGCGATCAGCGCGAGCGCGAGGTCGATATGCGATAGCGAGGCCGCCGCGGTGGTGAGCCGATCCGCCCGACACAGGATTCGGCTCTCGTCCAGATCGATGCGCGGATAACGGCGCCGAAAGGCCGGGCCGAGCCACCAACTCGTCGTCGCCACTACACCGTCCAGCACACCGGCTTCGGCCAGGTAGAAGGTACCGGTGCAGGCCGCTGCGAGATGTGCGCCGGATTCGTAGGCCCGCGTCATCATTTGCAGCACCGGCCGATTCGCAGATGCGGAGACCAAGCCGACCAGACCCTCCGCATCAAGGACTCGCGTCGCGGGCACGACGATCAGGCCGAGGTCATCGGGCAGTTCGGTCATCGGTGTCGTCTGCGCGTGGAAACCGTGTGCCGTGCGAACTTGTTCGCCTTCGGCGACGATATGCACGCGCCATGGATCGGGCGCCGTCTCCAGCTCATCGCGCAGTCCGTTGGCGGTGGCGAAGGTCTCCAGGACGGCGGTCAATCCGAGGTCGGCGACACCGTCCTGCACGAAGACCGCAACATCCATGTCGTAAACAGTACCGAATATGTCGTTTCCGACACTCGGAACCGCGACTAAGGGGCCTTACTGTTCGTAATACCTACCCGGCCTGCCCTGCGGAGTTCCCATGACGATCGTCGAAACCACCGGTATCCACCACATTCGCCTCACCGTGACCGATATCGACCGCTCCAAGGCGTTCTATCGCGACGTGCTCGGTTTCGAGATCGCGGTGGAATCGCCCGGTCGGCCCGAAGATCCGCAGGTGCGCACCGATCCAGCCCAGTTCTACGGCGGCGTTGTCTTCCAAACGAATGGAATGCTGTTCGGACTACGCCCGGTCGCCGAACCGACCGATAAATTCGATTCCGAACGCGTCGGACTGGACCATCTCAGCTTCGCCGCACCCTCGTTGGACGACCTGAACCGTACCGCTGCCCGACTAGCCGAAGCCGAAATCGAACACGGCGAGGTCACGCCGCTGCACGGACTCGGCATCGCGATCCTGTCCTTCAGCGATCCCGACGGTATCCACCTCGAGCTCACCGCACCGCTGTGAACGCGCCGGCGCAGTGTAGTAACCCGACGTTTCGTCGGCCGCCGAGGCTGGTGCACACGAATACCGGCTCAATACTGCCGAGCACCAGCGAACTACTCTGCGCACTGAGCGGGAAACAGGTCCGCGGACATGTCTGCCGATGGTCGCGCGATCTGGTCAGGTTGCACCGCATAAGGCGGGAACATCCCCAGTGTGCGGCCGTAATCGACTGCCTCAGAATGGAATTGGTCGCCAATATCAATACCTGGGCGACCGAACACCTGACGCTGCGCACCGACAACCGTCGCGACACCGAACTCGGCGATATCATCGATCGGATCGCAGCCACGGCCGACCGCGCCTTCCACCTGCTGATGACCGGTGACCTGACCGGCGAACATATGCACGTGGTATGGACGCAACTGGCCGAATTGTCGAACGCTTACAGCGATTTGGTTCGCGAGGCCGAGGACGGACGCTGGTGCCTCTCACCCGACGCCAGACACCGGTGAGCTGACCGGCGCGGCGCTTTCCGAATCGGCAAGAGGCCGTGGCTACCGGTAAGGGTGCCACGGCCCCTCGTCAACCCGGGTCGTCACCACTCCGGGAGTCGCCGCCGCCCCGCGAGCACATCGCGCACCAAATCGTCATAGGCATCGGCCAATTCGGCCAGATGATGCCATGCGCTGTGCAGCTGGTCGTCGTGGGCGTCCAACGTCATCAGCGCATGGTGGGCGCGGACCGAGGATTCCGCGATCCGGTCGATGACCGAGCCGACGGTTTCGGTGTGCAGGGTGGCGCCGAGCCGGTGCTGCGGCACACTGCGCGCCACCCAGTCGTCGATCGCCATGACCAATTCGACTCTGCGACGCTCGATTTCGAGGATCGCCGCCGGATCGGTCGATACCGATCCGCCACGCCCCACGAGCTGTCTCTCGTGCAGAATCGCAAGGTCACGGGCGAACCAGAGCAGCGGACCGCCGACAACCCGGTGACCACGACACGCCCGAACAAGGAGATCCGAGGTGGGAAGCAGTCCGGTAGTCAAGGACTGCACCGTCGAATCGACACACTGCGGTGTGCCTGGAAGAGCCATCACTACCGTTGATAAATCCGAACCTGCCACGTTGCCTCGCCGTCATCGCCGCACAACACCTGGATCAGGACGTTCATTACAATAAACCTCTGAAGGCGCCTGTCAAGCGTTACCCGGCCCTAGGGAGTCACGAAGCGTACACTTCGTTACCTGCACGACTGACCGAGGAGCAAGATGGCGGACGGTCCGACGTATCTACGGATCGCAGACCTCCTCCGCGAGGAGATCCGCGCAGGCAAGTGGAATCCGGGTGACCGGTTGCCCAGCCACACCGAGCTGGCCGATCAGATGCAGGTTTCGATCACGACCGCGCGCAACGCCATTCAGGTATTGGTAACCGAAAATCTCGTCTACACAGCTACTTCCCGTGGCACCATCGTCCGTAACCAGGAAGTCCTGGAATCGGTTGTCACCGACCATATTCGTCCGGATCGTCCGCAATCGGCCCACGATATCTTCGAAGAGATCGCACGTGCCGCACACCGCGAACCGACCAAGGAATTCAGCGCGAAAATGGAACCGGCGAATCCGGAAGTGGCGCACTGGCTAGGCGTGCCGGAGGCGTCCTGGGTGCTGGCCAGGACGGTTGTCCAGTACCTGGACAACGAGCCGTGGTCGTGGGAGGTCAGCTTCTATCCGCGGGACCTGGCGGAGGCGACCGGTATCGACTCGCCGCACGATATTTCCGAGGGCACGACACGCCGACTGGCCGACACCGGCCACGCCGAGACGGCACACCGCGACACACTCGTCGCCCGCCCGGCCAACGCCGAGGAGGCGATCGTACTCGGCGTCGCGACCGGCACCATCCTGCTGGACCACCTACGCATCGGCGCCAACCACGAGCGCATCACCAGGGCTACCCGGCACCGGGCGATCGCCGCCCGCAATCGGCTGGCCTATGAACTCGGCGACGACCAGGGCAGCAACCTCATCCGACACACGCTCGGCATCTCCTACCGGCCGGGCATCGCGTTGCCATGAAAAACATTCCACCACGAATACGGTGCAGTCATGACAACGATCCGCCGGGCGGCTCTCAGTGATCTCGGCACCATCTGTCGACTCCGGATCCAGCGCACCGCGTGGCTCACTGCGCGCGGCTGCGATCAGTGGACCGTTGCGGCCCGGGGCCTCCCCATCGAGATCTTCGCACAGGGGGTCGGCGAAGCGCTGGACGCGGGCGAAACCTGGATTGCCGAGGTGACGGGGGAACCGGCCGGGACAGTCACCGTCAACGACCGCTCGGACCCGGGGCTGTGGTCGCCATGGGAGTTGGCCGATGCGGTGATCGTCCATTACATGATCGTCGACGTCCGTTTCGCCGGTAAGCACATCGGCCGCCGACTGCTGGCCCACGCCGCATCGCTTGCGCGCCAACGACAACGCCATTGGGTCCGGCTCGATGCCTGGACCACCAACAACGATCTGCACGATTACTACCGCAGGGAAGGTTTCCACCTGGCCAGGATCGCCGGCCCCGCCGCCTCGGGACCGTCCTGCGCGCTGTTCCAACGCCGCTCCACCAGCTCGACATTCGAGCCGATGACGTCGGTGCCGACCCCGGTGCCGCAACCGGCGCCGGAGGCTCACAGCAGCAGATAGGCGATCCGCAAGCGGAGGCGTCGGCCGAGGCCGAGGTTTCGCCGTACGTCGAGAATGGCTATCCGCAAACGCCTGCGCGCCGAACCTTCGCTTTGCAACGATCGGCGCGTGCGGCTTGTGCTGGTAGAAGACGATGACGGTGTCGGAGAGGCGTTGCAGGTCGCGCTCACCGCTCGGGGCTACATCGTCGACCGCAAGCGGCGCGGCGCTGACCTACTACGCGCGCACCGCGACTACAACGCGGTGATTCTCGATCTCGGACTACCGGATATGGACGGGTTGGAGGTGTTGCGGCGGCTGCGCAAGGTCAGCTCCGTCCCCGTGCTGGTCCTCACCGCCCGGGCAGGTGAACGCAGCGTGGTGCTCGCGCTGCGCTGCGGCGCGGACGACTACGTGGTGAAACCGCCGCGCATCGCGGAGTTGGTCGCACGGCTGGAGACGGTGAACCGGCGCGCCGTGATTCACAGCTCGTCCGTGGAAGCCATTGTCTCCCACGATGTCCGGGTGGATCTGATGGCTCGGCAGGTCGAGGTGGCCGGAGTGCCGATCATGCTCACCCACAAGGAATTCCAGCTGGTTCGTATCCTTGCCGAACGCCCCGATACCGCCGTCAGCAGACAAGAGTTGATGGACCGCATCTGGGGCTACTCATCCGCCTCGGTATCGCGGGCGCTGGACGTGCATATGGCCGGATTGCGCGCGAAACTCGACCGGCCCGGGTTGATCGTCACCATCCGCGGCTTCGGTTATCGCTGGCACACCGACGGAGCCTAGGTCTGCGACGAACAGTGCCGCAGCTGGAAGCGCTGCTCGAACCGCGCGGCGGGGACCGACGGCGTCGCCGATGACGAAGATTGTTCCAGCACAACGTCATCCGCGAGTATGCGTTCTCGGCGCGCGCCGACGAGGCGCTGATGCATCGATTTCGGACCGCTTGAAGTGTACGAAACAGTATCGTACACTTCGGTAATGATTCGAGGACAACAGCGAGTCGACGCGATCCTGGCAGCCACCGTGGACCTGGTCGTCGAGCACGGCTACCCGGCACTCACCATGGACGCGGTGGCCGCACGTGCCAATGCCAGCAAGGCCACCATCTATCGCCGCTGGCGCAATAAGGCCGAGTTGGTCAAAGCGGCTCTGGACGCCTACGACGCAGAGCACAATGCCGCCGTTCCCGACACCGGCAGCCTGCGCGGCGATCTGATGGCCGTGCTGGAAGCGTTGCGCACCAAGTCGTCCGAGCGGTTCACATCGATGATCGGCGGACTCGTCGCGGCCATGCGGCACGATCCGGAGCTGGCCGCCGCGCTGCGTGAACACATCGACAGCGAGGAACTGTCCCCGTTTCATGACGCGCTGCACCGCGCAATCGCCCGCGGCGACGTGCCGGTGAATACCGATGCCGAACTAATTCACGACGTGGCCGAGGCGATGATCCTGCGCCAGTTGCAGATCGGCGCCGGCCTCGACGACACCTTCATCACTCGCCTCGTCGACGACGTCCTGCTCGTGCTACTCCATCGCGAAGGAACCGTACAGTGACCGTATTGATCGTCGGCGCCGGGGCGACGGGACTCACCCTGGCCTGCGATCTGGCCCGCCACAACGTCCCGTTCCGAATTGTCGACAAGTCCGCCGCAGTGTTTTCCGGCTCACGCGCCAAAGGTCTGCAACCACGCACTCTCGAGGTCTTCGACGACCTCGGCATACTCGACGCCGTACTGGCAGGGGGCGAACCGTTCCCGAAATTCCGCCTCTACCATGGGCGCGAGGCGGTGTGGGAGCGCTCGATTTCCGAAATGCTCGGCGCGCCAGCACTTACAGCGTCACCTGCCGTGCCCTATCCCGACACCTGGCTCATTCCACAGTGGCGGACCGAGGAAATCTTGCACGCTCGCCTGGACGAACTCGGCGGGCAGATCGAGTGGAACACCGAGATACTCGGCGTCACACAGGATCCCACCGGCGTTACAGCACATACCATGGGCGGCACCATCCGCGCCGACTACCTTGTCGCGGCAGACGGCGGGCACAGCACCATCCGCAAAGCGATCGGTGTCGGCTTCGAGGGCGACGCAATCGAGACCGAGCGCACCTTGATCGGCGACGTCCGCGCCGATGGCCTCGACGGCCGGTATTGCCACATTCTCACCGCGAACGGCAATGTGGGACAACGGTTCTCGCTGTGGAACCTGCCGGGCAGCGACTACTTCCAATTCGTTGCCTCGATGCCCACGGATCAGGCGCCGGACTCGACCTTGGACGCAGTGCGGCAGCTGTGCCTGGATCGGTCCGGCCGCACCGATATTTACCTGCACGATCTGCGGTGGATCTCGCTGTACCGGGTGAACGTGCGCATGGTCGACCGATACCAGGTGGGCCGGGTGCTGCTGGCGGGCGACGCCGCGCACGTGCATTCGTCGGCAGGCGGCCAGGGCCTCAACACCGGGGTACAGGACGCCTACAACCTCGGATGGAAACTCGCCGCAGTGCACGCCGGCGCAGACCCGCAGCTACTGGAAACCTATGCGGCCGAACGGATGCCAGTCGCCGCGAGCGTGCTCGGCCTGAGCACGCTCCTGCACCGGCAAGACTTCCACGGCGGTGCCGCGCCCGCCATCCACCAGCTCGACATCACCTACCGCAGCGGCCCGCTCGCGCTCGACGACCGCACCGCCCCAGGGAAACTGCGTGCCGGCGACCGCGCACCCGACGGATTCCTCCCCTCCGGAGCCAGGCTTTTCGACACCTTCCGCGGACCGCATCACACACTATTGGCGTTCGACGCGCCCGCACCGAATCTCGATCTTCCAGTGATCACACTGTCGACATGCGACGGCTACGACGTTGCCGTCGGTACCTACGTACTCGTCCGCCCCGACGGTTACGTCGGCGCGATCAGCGAATCCGCAGAAGTCATCGAAAAATACCTGAGACGTTGAATTCCCCCGTAGACCAGCAAGCGGAATGTGCGACTGGCTCGAATCCGTAAAAGGTGCGATGGAGAGCTACCGCGGAGAAGGGCATGCTCGCAAGGCGGACACCGACAGATCGGACTGGAGATTCAAGATGGCCATACGCGACGATAACGGGATCGTTGTCGGTGGAGGAAAAAGGTTCCGGAGGCAAACGAAGAGCAGAGAGCTTCGTCGGTCGACGATTTCGACTCACGATGTACGGTCGAAAGACGGCACGTCAATCGCTTACACCCGAACCGGCCAGGGACCGGGCCTTATTGTTCTTCCTGGTAACAACCGCATGTCGCACAACTACGAGAAGATCGCCACGCTGCTGCGCACAGATTTCACAGTGTACGTTGTCGAACGCCGGGGCCGGGGCGCAAGCGGCCCCCAGGGACCTCGATACTCGGTTGAGTGTGAGATCGAAGATCTCCAGGCGGTCATAACGGCTACGGGCGCTGCCAATGTCTTCGGCCACAGCTACGGCGGTTTCGTCGCGCTACAAGCCGCACGGACCGACCGACGCATCGAGAAGCTCATCGCCTATGAGCCAGGGGTATCGGTCAACGGTTCGTTCGATCTATCTTGGATCGCCCGTTTCGAGCAAGCGTTCAACGCGCACAAGCCCCTCCGAGCGAGCGCGATCTTTTTGAAGGAATCGAAGCTGTCCTCGGTGAGTTCATGGCCCAAGCCATTCATCTCCCTGTTGGCCTTCTTGTTGCTGCGCGGTAAGTCCGGCAAAGAAATGCTCGACCTCATGCCCAACACTGTTGGCGAAGTGCGAGAGGTGCAGCGCGCCGATTCGGACGGCTCCGAGTATGGCGCCATCCAGGCCGACACCATGTTGCTCGGCGGCCGAAAGGGCGCCCGAGCGCTTATCGAAGTACTGCCACTGCTCACAGAGATCATTCCGCATGCCGGCTACGCCGTGCTGCCGAGACTGAGCCATAACGGGCCGGATCTGGGACCGTACGAGGCGATCGTTGCCGCAGTGAAAAGCCATATCGGTCAGAACCGTTGACGTTGCAGCTGATCCTCGATCCGTGGATGGGCTTCCGTTGTGATGAACCTCGAACTCCCACAACGCCATTCCGAATTCATGCGGCCTGAACGGAGCCGAAATTTTTCCGGGTGCTCAGCACGCTGTTCACCCGATCCGGAACGGCACTCGTCCGTTCCGCGGCCGTCTCGAACAGCTCCGCGTCGTGTCTCAACTCGTCGGACATCGCGCACTCCTCGAGCTTCGCAGATGGACCCGCTTGCGACCGTGCAGCTGAATCAGCAGGCCGTGCCATGGATCATTGTGCAGCGGTGTCGGATTGCCCTGCTAGCCGATCCACACACTGCTCGCCGCCGAACTCTGCTGCCGGGCGAGCTCGGTCGACGCCACCTCCCACGACCGGCAACAAACGGTGCGGCTCGGTTCACCTAGTGTTGGTGCGATGCCGATTTCAGGAGACATCATGGCCGATCAACCTTCGGACCCGCTGATTTCGCTGGTGACCATGGCGGCTGAGCGTTTGGGGTATTCGTGCCGGGCAACTGAACCCGATGAGGTGCGGTTGATGGGGCCGCGCGGGGACGGCCCCCATTTCCTATGGCTGGACAACCTGCGGCGCTGGCTGAATGAGCGGCCATACGATGAGTGGCCATCACTCGTCGCGGATCATGTCGAAGCCTTCTTGGCGCAAGTGGATCGGGATTACACCGATCCACGCGATACCGACGAATTCACCGCGGTGCGTCGACTTCTCAGGACACGATTCGCATCGACAGACGCCATTCCAGGGGTCGACGTCGTCGGGCGGTACGTCGCGCCGGGAATCATTCAGGTGGCGGTGATCGAGCAACTTCTCACCGCCGAAGCCGTCGCTACCGCCCAGCTCGACAAATGGCAAATCGACACCAGTGAGCTCTTCGAGTCGGCCGAGACGAACACCCGCGCCACCGAGCGCCTCGAGATCGAATGGCGCAACTACAACGACGCGCACTTCGCCATTCTGAGCGGCTCGGACTACGCGAGTGTCCACTCGAAATGGCTCGGCGATTATCCGGTAATCGGCACGTACGGAGCGCTTTTCGTCGTCTCGCACGAGGGTAACGTCTACGCGCATCCGATTGTCGGGCCGAATGCGCTGACGGCGATGATCCTGCTGGGCAAGGTGGCCGCCAACACCTATCGCAGCGAACCACGGCCCATCAGCCCGGCGGTCTACTGGTGGCGGGACGGGGAGATAAGCCTGGCCGCCATCACCGAAAGCGATCCCTATCACAATGTCGAGGTACGCCCGACCCCAGAACTCGAGGCGCTGCTGACCAGCTTGGCGGTGACGTGCGAGTTCGCGGTGTTGCCCGCCGACGCGGTCGACAACGCACTCGACGCGCTCGAGCAGTACCGACAGATGTGCACCACCCCGGACGACGGTGCCACGCCGGCCGCCGTCGACGACCTCATCGCCGAAATCAACCGCAACGGCGGCGCGGTCGGATTCGTTGCGGCCGCGGCGGATTCGCGCGGCGCCGTACTGCGCACCTGGGGACCGAACCGGAGCCGACATCTGCTCGCCGTACTGGAGCTCACCAAAAGCCGCGACCTCGCAGTGCTCGATGTCGAGACGGGCCACCGCTACGATCCGCGCGGGCACGTCGACGTCCGCGTGACCGTCGGTGACGGCCGCTCACTGCCCTACCTCACCCGCGCGCTGCTTGAGGATTTCGTGGTCGCCGCCGCCGACCCGGAGGACCCGTTCCTGGTCGTCGCCCGAGCGGACGGGACCTACATCCAAACGCGCCGCCACGAGTGGGTCTACGAAATCGAGCACCACGCCGGATCCGCAGCGGAACATTTTCGCGTATACACCTTGCAGCACAAGGTCGTTCGCGATGTCATCTGGGCGTGGGCCTGCGGCGACCCCTCGTGGACGGTCGCGGTGCAGTGGCGGCGGGTCGATCCCACCTCACCTGGTATCGAGGCGGCATCCGGGCTGGAAATCCTGCAGGACGAACTGTCGTCCGCCGGTTCCGATCTCTCGCCCGACACACTCGCACTCCTCGATACCTTCCTGGCGGTTCGCGATACACCGATACCGTCGATGGACCTCACCTCCCAGCTCGACGACCTCACCTCCCAGCTCGACGACCTCACTTCCCAGCTCGACGACCTCGCGATCGACCCGGCCATGTTGCGCGACCTGGCCTCATCGCACACCGAAGAAGCACTCCTGATCGACGACGTCGATACGACAGACGACCCGGACGAGAACTGACGCCGCTCGTACGGGTGCACCCGGGATCCGCGAGCACCCGGGGTGCGAGGATCGACGCATGCGAGTACTGGTGCAGCGCGTATCCGCCGCGCAAGTGACCGTCGACGGACAGACCGTGGGCCGGATCGAACCGAATCCGCAGGGCCTGGTCGCGCTGGTCGGTGTGACGCACGACGACACCGAAGCCACCGCGAAGGCCTTGGCGGACAAGGTATGGCGGTTGCGCATCCTCGCGGGGGAACGCGCCGCCGCGGATCTGAATGCGCCCATTCTCGTGGTCAGCCAATTCACCCTCTACGCCGATACCGCCAAGGGGCGGCGGCCGTCCTGGTCCGCCGCCGCACCCGGCCCCGTCGCCGAACCGCTGGTCGAGACCTTCGCGCAGGCACTGCGCGAATTCGGCGCAACCGTCGCCACCGGACAGTTCGGCGCGCATATGCATGTCGAACTGATCAACGACGGTCCGGTGACACTGCTGCTCGAGGGCTGAAAGCGACCGCATGCTCATTCCGGCCATTTCTGTGGCAAACTCGGTCGAGCAGAATGCGGCCGCTCGACGACCGTGACGCGCGGAAGGTGAAGCGGGAGTTGAGGTCGCGATGGATCTGAGTGCACTCGAGCGTCGAGTAATCGAGGATCGCCGGGCAGCGATCGACCGGACGGTCGAGAACGAATTGCGGTTGGCCACGTCGTTGTGCGACCTCGCAAAGGGCTTGGTCGCCACCAAGAACGGTCCGGGCCGGGACCGGACGGCCGAGGCGCTGGCACCATCGCAGGAGTCCGTCGGCATCCGGCTGCATTGGCTCGCCGCAGGCCGCGTGTCGGCCGAGTTCGCGGGCGAAGTCCAGGATGCGCTACGCGTTTTCGAGCAGGCGGCCCGGCACATCGGCCATCGGGAACTCGCGGCGAGCACTATCCGTAATGCCTGCCATACCTATCGCCAGGTGTCGCAGACTCATCCGCAGGTGGCCGCGGTCTGCGCGGACGGGCTGTCGAAGTGCGGCGTCTGGTTGTGCCGCCTGGACCCCAGGGCCGCCGTCGCCGCCAGCGAGGATGCCGTGCGCATCCGTAGCGCGCTGTTCGCGGCGAATCCGGATCAGTCCGGAAAGTACCTCGCCAGCCTGAATATGCTGCTGCGCACCCTCATGGTCGGCCGCCAACGCAAACAGGCCGTCGCGATGTACCGCGAGCGGTATGCCGCGCTGACCTCACCGGAGATGACGGCACAACTGCGCGAAACCCGGATCGAGGATATCGATTTCACGAACAAGACCTTCACCGCGCTCACCAAACTCGAAGTCCGGACCTTGCAGCGCGCCGGGCATCTGACGCAGCAGCAGATTCTGTACCAGACCTCCGGCGACCTCGCCACGATCGAGGAAATCAACTGGAAGCTCGCACTCGTCGGCTTGAAGCCGCTGGCCGCGGGAGCCCTACCCGATCCCCCGTCCCGGCCGGTGGAAATCGGCGCGACCTTCGGCGCATTGAGCGTCCGCTGCAGCGCACGCGATGCCGTCGCCCAGGTCCGCGCCGCGATCATCGCGGCCTACGCCGCCGACAACGCCCACCAAGTCGGTCGCTCCGCGGTGCGCGGTGCCCACGAAACCCACTGGCACACATTCGATCCCGAATTGAATCCCGCCGAAACCCTCAGCGACGACGTGGTGCTGATCGAACAGCCGTACGGCGGCGGTTCGGTTGTCGTCATGAGCCTGAACTGGGAGATCGCGCCGGTCGGCAAACATCCACTGGCACAGCATCTTTCCACGCGTTGGCCGGTGATCAGCGTTACCGCGAACGAGAAAATGTCCTACGAGCTGTGCCGATACGACAACGGTGTGGCGGCCCAATACGCCGCACTGGGCCGCCCGAGCGGACAAGCCCCGCTCGATACACCATTGGCGCCGTTGGACTTCGCGGCACTGGCCGACTACGGCGCGGACTACGCGTCCGAAACCCAGGTCCGCGCCGCCTTCGGCAATACCGATATGTTCGCCAAACTCACCCACCTGCCCGCCAGCGGCATCCGGCAAGCGGCACTGGCCATTCCGCTCGCCGACTATGGCGACAACGTCCTGTTCTTCCGTGGCAGTGGCAGTGGCAGTGGCAGTGGCAGTGGCAGTGGCAGTGGCAGTGGCAGT
>FTJU01002297.1_pt1 | contig 14829 bp, 16 predicted proteins | sample 1658961 | NCBI WGS metagenome assembly FTJU01 (sample SAMEA3914878, study PRJEB12502) | metagenome | biome: forest; material: soil | place: USA | collected 2012-03-12 | depth 0.3 m | reverse complement strand
GCCAGCTCGGCGCGGTCTTCGCGGACGTGCGTCGCGGTAAGGCGCTGGCCGGTGTGGTCGGCAAGGTGAAGGTCACCGACTCCGACGGCAACACCGTGGACACCGCCGAAATGTTCGGTGCCCCTGAGGGTTCCGAGTCGGAGGGCACCGAAGAGGCCGCCGCCACGAGCGCCGAATAATTCCATGGAAGAACAGCGCGATCGGATGCCGTGTGGTTGGGTGATTGCGCCGTGAAGGAGCGTAGCGAGTGAAGCGAAAGCACAGCGCGCTCTCGCGCACAGCGCAATCAAGCGTCAGCGAGATTGCGCTGTGAGCGAAGACGGGCGGTACCGGGAGTTCGGTGCCGCCCGGCTTCGTTAATGTTTGTGATAGCGAACCAGTGATGGCTGTGTAGCAATCAGAGCCGGTGAGAAGAGAAGGCAGGTATCCGTGACAATGAACAAGGCAGGGGTCGTCATGAGCTCCCCCACTGCTGGTCTCAACCTCAGTGATTCGGTATACGAGCGCCTGCTGCGTGAGCGCATCATCTTCCTCGGCACCCAGGTCGACGACGACATCGCCAACAAGGTGTGCGCGCAGATCCTGCTGCTGTCGGCGGAGGATCCGACCAAGGACATCGCGCTCTACATCAACTCGCCGGGTGGTTCGGTCACCGCGGGTATGGCCATCTACGACACGATGCAGTTCGCCGAGTGCGATATCGCCACCTACGGCATGGGCCTGGCCGCATCGATGGGCCAGTTCCTGCTCACCGCCGGCACCAAGGGCAAGCGGTACGCCCTGCCGCATGCGCGCATCATGATGCACCAGCCGTCGGCGGGCATCGGTGGTTCCGCGGCCGATATCGCGATCATGGCCGAACAGTTCGCACACACCAAGCGGGAGCTGAACGAGCTGCAGGCGCTGCACACCGGCAAGTCTGTCGAGCAGGTGACCGCCGATGCCGACCGCGACCGCTGGTTCACGGCGCCTGCGGCCCAGGAATACGGCTTCATCGACCACGTGATCAGCCACGCGGCCCAGGCGAACGGCGCGAAGTAAGCCCCGCGCCGCAGATCGCTCACCCACCCAGACTTTGGAGACGAAGATGGCCAATTTGTTCGACCCGCGCGCCGGCCTCGGCGGCAGCGCCCCGGCGAGCCCGCAGTCGCGCTACATCCTGCCCTCGTTCATCGAGCACTCGAGCTTCGGTGTCAAGGAGTCCAACCCGTACAACAAGCTGTTCGAGGAGCGCATCATCTTCCTCGGCGTGCAGGTCGACGACGCCTCGGCGAACGACATCATGGCGCAGCTACTGGTGCTGGAATCGCTCGACCCCGATCGCGACATCACCATGTACATCAACTCGCCCGGTGGCTCGTTCACCTCGCTGATGGCGATCTACGACACCATGCAGTACGTGCGTGCTGATGTGGCCACCGTCTGCTTGGGCCAGGCCGCTTCCGCAGCGGCCGTGCTGCTCGCCGCCGGTACCCCCGGTAAGCGCGCCTGCCTGCCCAACGCCCGCGTGCTGATCCACCAGCCGTCGCTGGAGGGTGGCATCCAGGGACAGGTTTCGGACCTGGAGATCCAGGCCGCCGAGATCGAGCGCATGCGTCGCCTGATGGAGACCACGCTGGCGCGCCACACCGGTAAGGACGCCGACACCGTCCGCAAGGATACCGACCGCGACAAGATCCTGACGGCCGAGGAGGCCAAGGAATACGGGATCATTGATACGGTCTTCGATTACCGCAAACTCAGCGCCCAGAAGTAGGGCGGCCGCGCCGAGCGCGGCGCACTGATCGCTCGTAAGTTGCTCTATGTCAGGAAAATCCGGCCGGGACACATGCCGCTCGGCATGTGCCCCGGCCGGACTGCTTCGCAGAAAGCCGACCGGCCGGAAGGGTGTCGGGTGGAAGGGTTTCCGAAGCGGGCGGCCACGAGTGTGGGATGGCCGTAGATCGGGGTGAACGTGTTCTAAGTGGTAAGAACTCGGATAGCCCCTCGCGAGAAACATGCTCGAGTTGTCGACCTCCGTCGCGCACACCGGGTACGGTCAAGCTAGGGACCTTTGCTCCCGGTTGACGGCAGTGCTCGAACCGTCGGAATCGCTCGAGCTGTTGGTGTTTACACCCGAGGGTGGCGGATTGCTGGCAACCTGGATAGACGGTTGCACGCGGACAAGGAAGTAGGGACCCACGAGATGGCGCGCATCGGAGATGGCGGCGATCTGCTGAAATGCTCGTTCTGCGGAAAGAGTCAGAAGCAGGTCAAGAAGCTCATTGCGGGACCAGGGGTGTACATCTGCGACGAGTGCATCGATCTGTGCAACGAGATCATCGAGGAAGAGCTTGCCGAGTCGAGCGAGGTCAAACTCGATGAGCTGCCGAAACCGGCCGAGATCCGGGACTTCCTGGAGAACTACGTCATCGGGCAGGACACCGCCAAGCGCACCCTCGCGGTGGCCGTCTACAACCACTACAAGCGCATCCAGGCGGGCGACAAGGGGCGCGACAGCCGCGGCGAGACCGTCGAATTGGCCAAGTCCAATATCCTCATGCTCGGCCCCACCGGCTGCGGCAAGACCTACCTGGCGCAGACGCTGGCCAAGATGCTCAACGTCCCGTTCGCCATCGCCGATGCGACGGCGCTGACCGAGGCCGGATACGTCGGTGAGGATGTCGAGAACATCCTGTTGAAGCTGATCCAGGCCGCGGACTACGACGTCAAGCGTGCCGAGACCGGGATCATCTACATCGATGAGGTCGACAAGATCGCCCGCAAGAGCGAGAACCCGTCGATCACCCGCGATGTCTCCGGTGAGGGCGTACAGCAGGCGCTGCTGAAGATCCTGGAGGGTACGCAGGCGAGTGTGCCGCCGCAGGGTGGGCGCAAGCATCCGCACCAGGAATTCATCCAGATCGACACCACCAACGTGCTTTTCATCGTGGCGGGTGCGTTCGCGGGGCTGGAGAAGATCATCTCCGATCGCACCGGACACCGCGGCATCGGCTTCGGCGCCGAGGTGCGTTCCAAGGCCGATATCGATACCGATGACCACTTCGCCGAGGTGATGCCCGAGGATCTGATCAAGTTCGGTCTGATCCCGGAATTCATCGGACGCCTCCCGGTCGTCGCGTCGGTGACGAACCTGGACAAGGATTCGTTGGTCAAGATCCTCTCCGAGCCGAAGAACGCACTGGTGAAACAGTACGTCCGACTATTCGAGATGGACGGCGTCGACCTGGAATTCACCGATGACGCGCTGGAGGCGATTGCCGATCAGGCGATTCTGCGCGGCACCGGTGCCCGTGGTCTACGCGCCATCATGGAGGAGGTCCTGCAGCTGGCGATGTTCGACATCCCAAGCCGCGACGACGTCGCCAAGGTGGTCGTGAACGCCGATACCGTCAACGACAATGTGCTGCCGACAATCGTGCCGCGCAAGGCGCAGCGCGCCGAGCGTCGGGAGAAGTCGGCGTAATCGCCAGGCGAACCGGGCGGACGAGTGCAACCGCAACCTCGGTTGGTTTCGGCTGGCCGGATACGCTGCTGTATGCTGGCGCGATTGTCGACGGCGCCGTCGATATGCGTATGTACCACCGCAAATATCTCGTGGTTTATGCCGCCACCCGGGCGGGTTCACGACGGCCTCAGAACCGGTGAACCCCGATCGCTTGGGGGATACTCTCGCTCGTGACGACCTGAGTCGGTGGCTGGATGAGCATTCGGGTGAGAGCTGGTAAACGTCTTCACGCGGGATACGAAGGCTGGCACTACTACTACGCGATACTGCGGCGACCGCGTTGAGGAATTGACTCGATGTGTATCGGGCTGCAGGTTTGGGTATTCTGGGGTCACGGTTGAGCAGCCAGCCCAGTCCCGGTCCTGAATGATCGGGGCGAGAAGTCCCGCCGATGAAGGTTTGTGCCCGGCGGATGCGACGGACCGAGGTCCTCATGTCGACAGTTCTCATTCCCTCAGATCAACGTATCGCTGCTGCGGACGGATCGGGACCCCAGAGGTCCGCCGATCGCCTGTGTGTAGTAGTCGAGTCACCGCCGGTGGATTCGGTCACCTTGTGCGCCGTCGGCGGCGAAATGGATCACCTGACGGCCGCCGGCTTTCGGCAGTCCCTGCTGGAGGCGCTGCCAACGGCGGGCGCGGTGGTCGTTATCGACCTATCACAGGTGACTTTCTTCGGTGTCGCCGGGTTGCGGGTATTGATGGAGGCCCGAGCCTGGCTCAGCCGCAGCGGCCGGCGACTCCAGCTGATCACGGGCCCGCGCTGCGTGGATCGGTTACTCGAGGTCGCGGGTCATGCCGCGGTCTTCGACATCGTCCCGAGCCTCGCCGCGGCCGCCCGGGCCAAACCGCCCGAGCTTGCTCGCGTCAGCGCCTGATAGTCGAAAATGCGGGTGCGGCAGTCTAGTTCGGCTGCCGCACCCGTGGTCGGCGTGGACTCAGGACGCTTCGTTGCGCATATCGTCCTGGCTCCAGTAGGCGCGCATGGCGACGATTCTGCCCTCGTCGTCGAAGTCCATCGCATCGATTGGCGCCAGGGTGAAGCGCTGATCGCCGAACTTGGTCACGAGGGTGAACATGAAGGCGGCGTGGTTGCCCGCGATACGGATCGAATCCGCGTGTAGCTCCGTTTCTCGATCGAGGTTCCCGAGTACGTCGTAGAACTCGCGAATGGCTTCGTGGCCGCGCTTGGGTTCGGTGCCGATCGGATCCTCCACCACCGCATCGGAAGCGTAGAGCTCGACGATCGCCTCGGTCGGGCCGGAACCGACCAGCTTGACGTACTGTTCGATCACATCGCGGATCTTGGCTGCCATGGAAACCTCTTACGAATTGAAACGTGTTCTAATTCGGAGCGTAGCAGCGTCCGGTGGTCGCGTGCGATGGAATCCCGTTGGCTGTGGCAGACGTACTGGCGAAGATAGACCCGCGCACCGCACGGGCCGATCGTCGCCCCTCGGCTATTTCGTTGGCGCGCCAGTGCTTCGGGATACGGTGACGACCGCGTGTCGCATCACTGTGTCGACCGATCGCGCCCGGACTCGGAATCGCCATTGACTCCCTGGTTCGCCGTTGAACCTTCTGCCCTGGCTTTTTGCGTCTGCTTTAGGTGTCGCCGCAGACCGACCAGGTGTTACCGCCCGGCGGGCCCTTTGAAAACTTGTTGCTATTTCCCGCTGGTCGAACCCGGTGTGTCGAGCTTGTGTGGTGCTCGGCGTACTGTTTACTCGGTCCGGTCAACCAGATGTTCGATGTTCGAGTGACGAGTGAAAGCGGAGGAGACATGGCACTGCCTACCATGACCGCGGAACAGCGCACTGAGGCGTTGGCCAAGGCGGCTGCGGTCCGCAAGGCGCGCTCCGAACTGATCGGCAATGTGAAGGCCGGCAAGGTGTCGGTTGCCGAACTGCTGAAGAAGGCGGACAGCGACGACCTGGTCAAGAAGACCAAGGTCGCTGCCGTGATCAAGGCGCTGCCCGGTGTCGGACCGGTCAAGGCTGCCAAGCTGATGGATCAGGCGGAAATTCCCGAGGACCGCCGCATCGGTGGACTCGGCGCGCGCCAGCGTGCGGCGTTGCTCGAAGCGCTGAAGGACTGACACGTAGAGTCGCACCATGATCGCGGAACGAACGCTCACGTCGGTGGCGTGGCTTTGCGTTGAGAACGGCCGCTTGCTCGCGGTCCGGACCGAGGGACGCGACGCCTTCTATCTGCCGGGCGGCAAGCCCGAGCCCAGAGAAACCCTGGCGGGAGCGCTCGTTCGGGAGGTTCGCGAGGAAGTCGGCGTCGAACTGGAGGCGCACCGGATCACGCCCGTGGTGACCATTACGGCCCCCGCCCATGGTCGTCCCGGAACACTGGTCGAGATGCACTGCTTCCGTGCACCCGGTCACGGCACGCCGGCTCCGGCGGCGGAGATCGCCGAAATGGCGTGGCTAGGACCGGATGACGGACATCTTTGCGCACCCGCCGTTATGCGGGCCCTCGACCATTTGACCGCGGTCGGAGGTTGGCGCACGTCCTGAGTGCGTCCACTTCGCACGGAGAACGCCCCACGGCTGCGCTGTGGGGCGTTACTGTTCCGGACGTCTACCTGGTCGTGCGGCGGCGAGGCGAGCGGAGGGTGATCGGGTCGGGATCGCGCAAATGCGGTCCGCGCGGAGTGACCAGGAGCAGGGCCACGCCGAGGACGACGATCAGCGCCGCACCGATGACACTGATGGTGAAGCTGGCTCCGCCCATATCGGCGGGTTTGTGGAAAGCGTGGTAGAACAGGTGCGGCAGGCCGAAGGCCAGCCAGCCGAGGCCCGCGACCTGGGCGAGTGCACTGCCGCCGAGGAATAACGCGGCCAGAGTCACCGCGGTCAGCGCCAGGAAGAACGCGCCGACATCGGCGGCCAGATGGTGATTGTATGGGCCGTCCATGGAGATCCACCGCATGCCGAAACCCGGAAAGCTGTTGTACCAGGAGCGCGGCGCGAAGACCGCCCACAGTCCGACGGCGGCGCCCTGAAACGCCAATACCCCCAACATGATTCGCACCGCAAGCCAGCGATTGCGCTGCTGTTCGAAGCGCATCCGCACGCGTAGCCCGCCGGATTTGCCATCTACCGTGATCCGCATCGGTCTCTCCGTTCGTCGCCGAACCAGGGATCTGGTGCTGCCACCGTAAGTCGGACCTCGGGCCACGATCAATAGGCGGCGACCTCGTCGGTGCTGGTCAGCCGGTCGGCGCGGGAGTAGATGTTCATGGTGTCGCCGCGCAGGAAGCCGACGAGAGTCAGGCCCGATTCGGCGGCCAGATCGATGGCCAACGAGCTGGGCGCCGAGACGGCGCCGAGCATCGGGATGCCCGCCATCACGGCCTTCTGGACGAGTTCGAAGGAGGCCCGGCCACTCACGATGAGCACGAGATCGTTTGCGGGGATGCGATTTTCGAGAAGAGCCCAGCCCAGCACCTTGTCGACGGCATTGTGCCGGCCGATATCCTCGCGCACGGCGAGTGCGGTGCCGTCGGTGGTGAACAGTCCCGCGGCGTGCAGGCCGCCGGTAGCGTCGAAAACCGTTTGGCGGGTGCGTAATCGGTCCGGCATAACGGCTAGGGCTTCGATGTCGACGGTGACCGAGGCGGTCGGCAGCGGGAATCTGGTACGGGTGCGGACCTCGTCGAGCGCGGTCTTACCGCAGAGACCGCATGCACCGGTGGTGAGGAAGTTGCGGCCGTGCACCGGGACCGGGGTGCGCAGATGGACATCGAGGACGTTGTAGGTGTTCTGGCCGTTCGCATCGGTGCCCGCGCAATAGCGAGCGCTCACCACGTCCTCGGCGGCTTGAATGATGCCCTCGCCCAGAAGGAAACCGTGCGCCAGCTCGATATCGCTACCCGGTGTGCGCATGGTGACGGTGAGCGATTGGCCGCCGAGGCGCAGCTCCAACGGTTCCTCTACCGCAACGGAATCCGGGCGTTCGATCACGCTGTTGGGTGATATGCGGCGCATCTTGCGGCGCGCGGTTACCCGGCTCACGGCCGCGCCTCGCCGGTGCTCGGCTCCGGGCGCAGCGGCGCGTTGTGGTTGACTCGCTGACGCTCGCTCACGATGGATGCTCCACATGGACATGTGGCTCCACCCGGATGGTCACAGCCTTCGACACCGGCGTATTCGAACGTGCCGCAACGTGATCCAGCGGAACCAGCGGATTGGTTTCGGGATAGTAGGCGGCGGCATTGCCGCGCGGAGTCGAGTATTCGACGATCCGGAAGCCGGTCACTTTGCGTTCGGTGCCATCGGTCCATTCGGAGATCAGATCCACCAGATCGCCGTCCACGAAGCCGAATTCGGTGATGTCATCGATATTCATCAGGACGACCTTGCGGCCGCCGTGCACGCCGCGGTAGCGGTCGTCCAGACCGTAGATGGTGGTGTTGTACTGGTCATGGCTGCGTAGCGTCTGCAGGATCAACCGGCCCTCGGGGACTGGTACCCAGGTCAAGTCGTTCACCGCGAAATTGGCTTTCCCGGTGGCGGTGCGAAATTCGCGGGAGTCGCGCGGCGGATGCGGCAGGACGAAGCCGTTGCGGTCGCGCACCCGCTTGTTGTAGTCGGCGCAACCGGGTACGACCCGGGCGATCGCATCGCGGATCTTGTCGTAATCCTGCTGGTACTGCGCCCACGGCACCGGGTGATCCGCGCCGAGCAGCATCTGGGCGAGTTCGCAGACGATGGCGATCTCACTGCGCAGGTGTTCGCTGACCGGCTTCAGCCGACCGGTGGACAGGTGCACCATCGACATCGAATCCTCCACCGAAACTTGCTGTTTGGTGCCGTTCCGCAGGTCGAGATCGGTGCGGCCGAGGGTGGGCAGGATGACTGCGGTCGCGCCGTGTACGACGTGGCTGCGGTTGAGCTTGGTGGAGACGTGCACCGTCAGCGCGCAACTGCGCAGCGCGGCCTCGGTCACCTCGGTATCCGGGGTGGCGGAGACGAAATTGCCCCCCATGCCGAAGAACACCCGCGCCGCACCTGCGCGCATGGCGCGAATGGCATCGACGGTGTCGTAGCCGTGTTCGCGCGGGCTGGTGATGCCGAATTCGCGGTCGAGCGCGTCGAGGAAGGTGTCGGGCATCTTCTCCCAGATGCCCATGGTGCGGTCACCCTGCACGTTGGAGTGACCGCGCACCGGGCATACGCCCGCGCCGGGCTTGCCGATCATGCCCCGCAGCAACAGCAGATTGGTCGCCTCCTCGATGGTGGCGACGCCGTGCTTCTGCTGGGTGAGCCCCATCGCCCAGCAGATGATGGTGTTCGTCGATTCGGCCAGAAGTGTTGCGGTGCGGTGCAAATCGTCGTCGGTGAGCCCGGTTGCCGCCCGCACTGTGTCGAGATCGACTGCGCGCGTATGCTTTTCGTACTCGGCGAAGCCCGCGCAGTGCGCATCGACGAAGTCGCGGTCGACCACCGTGCCCGGCGCGCGGTCCTCGGCCTCGAACAGCAGTTTGCCCAGGCCCTGGAACAGCGCCAGATCGCCGCCGAGCCGGATCTGCAAGAAGTCGTCGGCAATGGCGACACCGCTGGTGAAGCCCTTGACCGTCTGGGGGTCGCGGAAGCCGAGCAGTCCGGTCTCCGGCAGCGGATTGACCGCGATGACCTTGGCGCCGGTGGCCTTCGCGCTCGCCAGCGCGCTGAGCATGCGCGGATGATTGGTGCCCGGATTCTGGCCCGCGACAATGATCAGATCGGCCTTGCCGAAGTCGTCGATCGAGACCGAACCCTTGCCGATGCCGATGGAACTGGTCAGCGCGGCGCCAGAGGATTCGTGGCACATATTCGAACAGTCGGGCAGATTGTTGGTGCCGAAGCTGCGGACCAGCAATTGGTAGAGGAAGGCGGTCTCGTTGGCGGTGCGGCCCGAGGTGTAGAACAGGGCCTCGTCGGGGGAGTTCAGCGCTTGCAGGTGCTCGACAATGAGCCGGTAGGCGTCCTCCCACGCGATGGGCGCGTAATGGGTCGCGCCGGGCCGCAGCACCATCGGATGCGTCAGGCGGCCCTGCTGGCCGAGCCAGTAACCGGATTTGCTCGCCAGTTCCTCGATCGAGTGTTGCGCGAAGAATCCGGGGGTGACGGTGCGCAGTGTCGCCTCCTCGGCGACGGCCTTGGCGCCGTTCTCACAGAACTCGGCCGGGCGGCGGTGCCCTGTCGGCTCCGGCCAGGCGCAGCCGGGGCAGTCGAAGCCGTGCACCTGGTTGACGCGGGCCAGAGTGCGTGCGGTGCGCAACAGACCCATCTCCTCGACCCCGCGTTTGAGCGCGACGGCCACCGCCGTCACGCCCGCGGCCTGGTCCTTGGGCTGGGTCACGGTCAGTTCGGACTCGTCGATGTCCTGTGTCGGCCCATTGCGGTGCATGGGGGATATTGTCCTCTTCTCACGAATTTGTCGCGGATCCACCCTGTGTCCAGATGCCTGATGCTTGCGTTGCGGTTATCCCGTCGTGCCCCCGCATCGGATCGTCGGTGCTCGGAACTTGTTGGCCATTTCGGCGACGCTACCTGGTAGCCAGTGGTCTTCGCCGGGTTCGGGCTCGGTGAGAAGGCTCCGCGTCGTCGGGTACGGGCTTACCCTTGCTGCTGATCAAACCGCTGATCGGCGAGACCCCTGGAGTGGTGTGGTCTTCCGCGATGCCGCGTTCGCCGGTGGTGCTCGGGGCTTCCGCCACAGGGCTCGGCGTTGGTGCGGACGGGTCAGGAGCGGCACAGCGAACATCGATCGTTACGAACGATGTTCAATAGCGACGATATTGGACGAACGCTGTTCGTGTCAAACGGTGTTCGTCGGAGCGTATGCTCCGGAATATGAGCGAGCGAATCATCGACATAGCCGCCTCGGCGGTTCCGCCCGAGCCGAGCGAGGCGTGGTCATGAGCACCGCGCCCGTCAGCCGCCGGGCCCGTCCCGCGAAGGCCCCCCTCAGTCGTGAGGTCATTATCGAAACCGGTCTGCGCATCCTCGACCGCGACGGTTTGGCCGCGCTCACCATGCGCCGCGTCGCGCAGGACCTCGATACCGGCGCGGCCTCGCTCTATGTCTACGTCGCCAACCGCGACGATCTGATGGCCGCCATGCTCGACCACATGCTCGGCACGGTGCCCGAGCCCACAGGCGACACCTGGCGCGACTGCCTCACGACCTTGGTCGAGACGACCGTCGACGCGATGTCCAGATACGAGGGGCTGGCACAGGTCGCGCTCGGCGCGATACCGACCAGCCCGAACGCTCTGCAGATTTTCGAGCGGCTACTTGCCCTGCTAGCGGAGGGCGGCATCGACCCGCAGACCAATTCTTGGGCCGTCGACCTGATCTACCTGCACATATCCGCGCAGGCCGTGGAGCAGAGCGTCTGCAACACCAAGGACGCCAACGAGCAGGACTACGTCGCCGAGGTCGCCCGGTGCTTCGCCGAACTACCCGCCGACCGATATCCGATGCTGGTGGCCATGCGTGCACAAATACTTGCGGGCAGCGGCGATGATCGGTCCCGCTGGGCGCTGCGTGCGCTGGTCAACGGGATCCTGGCGACTCCGGTCGAATGAATGCCGTGGGAGAATCGTCCATGCGGATGATTCGACCGGCGGTCGAGGAAGACCTGCCGATACTGCAAGATATCGAGCGGGTGGCGGGCAAACCATTCGCCGACATCGGCATGCTGGCCGTTGCCGATGACGATCCGCCGTCACTGGATACGCTCCGGGAATTCCAACAGGCGGGCCGCGCCTGGATCTATCCCGATGACGCCGGACGCCCGGTCGGCTATCTGATTCTCGCCATCGTCGACGGTAATGCCCATATCGACCAGGTCTCGGTGGATCCGGACCATGCGGGTAAACGGATCGGTAAAAGGCTCATCGACCACGCCATTCGCTGGGCGAAAGCCCAAGGGATGCAGGCGATCACGCTGACCACCTTCATCGATGTGGCCTGGAACGGCCCGTACTACGAACGCCTAGGCTTCCGTTTTCTGACCCCTGCCGAGGAGACCGCTGAACTACGCGAAATCCGGGCCGCCGAGGCCGCGCACGGCCTCGACCTCTGGCCGCGCGCCGCCATGCGCGCCGAACTCGATGCATGGCAGCTGGACTAATGTCGCGCGAAAGCGGCCTCCGCGGCGGGTAGGGCCGCCGCCCGGTCCTCGGGGACCAGTCCGATCCGGGTGCGGCGGTCCAGCAGGTCGTCGGTGTCGAGTGCGCCTTCGTGGGTGATCGCGAAGGCGAATTCGGCTGCGGTGACGTCGATTCCGGGCGCGACCTGTTCGGCGAGTGCGGGATTCCGGTCGGCTCGTTCGAGTACAGCAGCGGACTCACTGCCATAGCGCTCGACCAGCACGGTCGGGGCGGTGATGCGGTCGCGAGCGGCGCCGGAGACCGCGCCCACCAATGGAAGGCGCTTGGTTCGGCACGGTCCGGCGGTGAGGTTGCCGTGTGCGATCGCCGCGTCGACGGCGTCCTCGGCCATCTGCCGGTAGGTGGTGAGTTTGCCGCCGACAATGGTGATGACGCCGGTGGGGGAGCGCAGGACCGCATGCTTGCGGGAGATATCGGCGGTGCTGTTGTCGGCCGTCCTCAGCAGCGGGCGCAGTCCGGCGTAGGTGCCACGAATATCTTTGCGGGTCAATGGCTCTCGGAGTGCGGTGTTGATGGTGTCGAGGAGGAAATCGATTTCGGCGTCGGTGGGCTTCGGTTCGTCGGGAACCGGACCCGGGGCGTCCTCATCGGTGAGACCGAGGTAGACCCGGCCGTGCGCGGCGGGGAAGGCGAAGACGAAACGGCTGGTGCTGCCGGGGACGGGGACGGTCAGCGACGCGCTCAGTCCGCCGAAGGATTCGGCATCGAAGACCAGGTGGGTGCCACGGCTCGGGCGCAGTTCGATGCTCGGGTCGACTTGGTCGGCCCAGACGCCGGTGGCATTGATGACGGTGCGAGTTCGGATGGATATGGTCTCGCCGGTCAGAGTGTCGCGCAGGGTGGCCGCATCTCCGGTCACGTCGAGAGCTTCCACGCGAGTGAGGATTGTCGCGCCATATGCGGCCGCAGTGCGGGCCAAGGCGACCACCAGCCGCGCATCGTCGACCAGTTGTCCGTCCCAGGCCTGCAGCCCGCCGCGCAACCCGTCCCGACGCACGGTCGGCGCCAACCGCAGTGCCTCTGCGGTGGCGACCTGACGCGAACGCGGCAGTGTTGCGGGCGAAGTACCCGCGCTGCGGCGCAGTACATCCCCGGCGACGAAGCCCGCGCGAATCAAAGTCCGCTGTGCGACACCGATTTCCGGAAGCAGCGGCACGAGCTGTGGCAGCGGACGAACGAGATGCGGTGCGGTGGTGGTGATCAGAATCCCGCGCTCGACCGCGCTTTCATGTGCGATGCCGACCTGCCCGCTGGCCAGATAGCGGAGTCCGCCGTGCACCAGCTTGGAACTCCACCGGCTCGTGCCGAACGCCAGATCGTGCCGCTCGACCAGCACGGTGCGCAGGCCGCGCGCCGCGGCATCGAGGGCGGCACCCGTTCCGGTCACGCCGCCGCCGATCACCAGCACATCGATGTCGCCACCGTCGCCGAGCTGCTGCAGCTCACGGTTGCGGCGTCGGGCATTCAGCGCGGAATTCCCTTGGTTATCAATCGAATTCGTAGTCATTACCAATCCTTTCGATGGCAGACGGATCGCCGGTGCCGAGATGTCCGGGCATTGGGCTTTGTGTCATCGCGCCTTCTCGACCGGCGTGAGGTAGCCGTCGATCGCGCGGGCCAATTCGGTATCCAGCGCCGGTCCGGCCAGCAACGGCGCGACCGTACCGGCCGATTGCACCGCCGACTGGGCGATCAGCAGCATCATGGTCGCCATCTGTTCCGGATCGCCCGCGCGAATCGTGCCGTCCCGGTGGCCTTCCCGGATGCCCGCGCTGAACAGCTCGATCAGCGCGCGCTGATTGCGGCCGAGGCGGCCGAAGACATAGGTGAGCATCAGATCGGTATCGGTGCGGAAGATCTTGCCGAACAATGGATTCGAGCGAATCGTCGCCGCACCCGCGACGACACCTGCGACCAACCGGGTGCGCCCATCGCCCGTGGCCGGCATTGTGTCGGCGACGATCGCGCGCAGTTCGCGCACCAGCAATTCGGCCACCAGCGATCCGGTATCGGGCCAGCGCCGGTAGACCGTCGGTCTGCTGACACCGGCGCGGCGGGCCACCTCGGTGAGCGTTGTGCGGCGCACCCCGAACTCCTCCACGCAGGCCCTGGCCGCGTCGAGGATCGCGAGATCGGTGGCCGAGAGCACGTCATCGGGGGCGGACGCTGCGGAGGTCATCGGATATCACCATCGGGGCTCGGCGGCACCGAGGTGCCGGAAAACGGATACCTGCTCGTTACTGCTTGACAGTCTATGTCAAACTGTAACGTATGGTCGAGACGCAGCAGCACACCGTCGAAATCGGACCGTCCGAGACCGGGGCACCCGCAAACCCGGGCGCGCCGTCGCGTGCGGCGAGTATGGTTTGGGACGCCTGGGGCATCCCCGCCGGACACAAGCCGCTATCGGCTTCGATTCGGAACCTGTTGACGCAGGTATTCGGAGTGTCCGGTGACCCGGTGGCGCGCCGCGATGAGGGCGATGTGCCGCTACGCGAGTCGACACTGACGCCGGCTCATCGGCACGGGTTGGTCGCGGTGGTCGGCGTGGGCAGCGTTTCGGTCGACCACCACGATCGTCTGCTGCACGCGGGCGGTAAGAGCACTCCCGACCTGCTACGCCGTCGCGCCGACGGCCCGCAGGACGCACCCGATGCCGTCGTCTTCCCCGCCGACCACGAGCAGGTAATCGCCGTGCTCGCCTACTGCGCCGACAATGCCATCGCTGTCGTACCATTCGGCGGCGGTACCAGCGTGGTCGGTGGAGTCGATCCGGTCCGCGGTCGCTTCGATACCGTGATCGCGCTGGACCTGCGCCGCCTGACTGGAATTTCGGCGATCGACCCGGTCAGCGGCACCGCCACGCTCGGCGCGGGACTCACCGGCCCGGCAGCCGAGGAACTCCTTGCCGCCCATGGACTTTCGCTCGGCCACTTCCCGCAGAGCTTCGAATTCGCCAGTATCGGCGGATTCGCCGCGACCCGGTCCTCCGGACAGGCATCGGCGGGCTACGGCCGCTTCGACGACATGGTCCAGTACCTGAAGATCGCAACACCCAGCGGCACCGTCGAACTCGGCCGCGCACCCGCTTCCGCCGCAGGCCCGGATCTGCGTGAACTCTTCATCGGGTCGGAGGGTGCGCTGGGTGT
>FTJU01004896.1_pt1 | contig 14845 bp, 17 predicted proteins | sample 1658961 | NCBI WGS metagenome assembly FTJU01 (sample SAMEA3914878, study PRJEB12502) | metagenome | biome: forest; material: soil | place: USA | collected 2012-03-12 | depth 0.3 m | reverse complement strand
GTCGGTCCAGTGGCGGGACCGACGAGCGCACGACCGCAACGGCCAACTCGACCGGATCCTGCGACCGGCACGAACGCGTATCGCGCGGCGAGCGTGGATGCTGGGCCAGGCACGCCGCCGATGCGCTGTTCGCGGCGCGGAAGCTGGCACCGGCCAGAAAAGACCGGATACATTAATGCGCCCGGTCGAATCAACGAATTTTGTTGCATTCCAGTCTCTTTGCTCTTCTAGCGCGAACCGCAGTTCCGTCAGGGGCAAAGGCGCTATCTTCATTGCGGAGTACTGGTCAAATCTGCGTGGCGCAATCGCTCATCTCATGGCACATCCGCCCCCGAGAGGATTCGACTATGACGACGTATGCACCGGTCACCATCCAGCAGGCACAGTTCCCGATCGTCGAATCGTTCACCCAGGACACCGTGACCAACCCGCACTGGCAACTATTGGGCAGCGCGCGGCTGCACGAGGGCAGCCTGGAGCTCACCCCCAACGCCAATTCCCAGGCCGGGACGGCGTTCCTCGATCAGCCGTTCTCCTCCACACTCGGGGTCACCATCGACTTCGACTACTCCTGCGAGGGTGGGGCCACGCTCGGCGACGGCTTCAGCGTCTACGTGATCGACGGCGCGCACACCACCCAGCCCGGCGGTATCGGCGCCGCACTCGGCTACTCCATCACGAAAACGGGGTCGGGACAGATCACCGCACCGGGAGTCACCGCCGGATTCGTGGGCGTCGGCTTCGACAACTACGGGAATTTCGCCACGCCGCTGGCCGGTACGGGAGGCGGTGCGCAACGGCCCAACACCGTCGGGGTACGCGGAGCCGGCAATCTTCGAGAAGGGTTCGCCTGGCTCACCGGTGTTCAGGTACCAGGTGGATTCCGCGCGGATTGGGATCGCGGCGCCCATATCCAGGTCTCCATCATCGGCGGCCGGCTCACCGTTCGCCACGCCGACAAGGCCAACCCGAACGGCACCCTGCTGATCGACGACTTCGATCTCGCCGGCGCCGACGGTCAGCCACGTGTGCCCGAGACCTTCAAACTGGGCTTCGCCGCCGGAACCGGCGCCGCGACCGCCTACCACCGGATCAAGAACCTCAAGGTGACCCTGCCCGCGGAAATGCCTCTGGAGATCAACGGCCCGCAGACAGCACAGTCGGGCCATCGGATCACCTACACCATCAGCGTGCAGAACCTCGGCCCCAACGATGCCCCCGACGCCGTGCTGGAGGCTGCCATCCCGACAGAGCTGACCGATCTGGAACTGACCTGCCAGGCCGAGAACGGAGCCGTCTGCGGCACCGGTTCGGTCCGCGACGGCTTACACCTGCCGATCGACCTACCCAAGGGCGGTAAAGCGGTCATCAACCTGGCCGGAACCATCGACCCGCAGTACGAGGGCCGACTCACCTGCACCAGCCTCATCACCTCACCGTCTCGCGCCAATACCGCCGAACGACACTCCGGATCGGTCACCACCGAGGTCGATCGGCCTCCGGTCACCGTCTCCCCCGTGATCGTCGGGCAGTGGCCCCAGACCTGGCCCGAGGACGCGAAGGGGTGGGTCATCAGCTACGAACTCACCCTGGCCGCCCACGCCCAGCGGGTGGTGTGGTGGGAGATCGGCTTCGACGTCGCGCCACGAACCCGCATCAATCCGCAGCAGAGTCAGTGGTACAACGTGATCAAGGACGGCACCGACGGATCGGCCGTCATCACCACACCGGATGACACCCACACCATCGAGCCCGGCACACCCCTGACCGTGGCCGTGCAACTGCTCTACCCCACCCAGCACGAAGCCGGTGACGGCACCCTGCGCAACCTCCACGCCACCGAGGTGACGCGCCCATAGCCCAATCTCCAAACACTTCCACTCGGACCCGGTGCCCGTCGAATCCTCGAGGGGACCGAGGAAAATGTTGAAACAGAGTCGGGCGGCCGGGGGCACCGTGTCGGGATTACTCCCAATGCGTTCCCCGGACCTCTCGTCGAACGCCATGCGCCCGAGGGCATCCGCCGCTGAGGACGCGCAGCTCCGGGCTCCGGGCTACGGCCCCGTGGCCGGAGCCCGGAGCCCGGAGTAGAACGTGCACCGGAGCCCAACCGGGCGGCTTGTCCCATTCGAGGGCACGCCTTCCGGGGAGGCATGACCAGCCGCTGTACTACTGAAATACTCCGGTCGGGTTCGGCGGGATCAACCTGAATTGCGGCCGGGTAGTTCAGGGGGGCGAAACTTCAAGACCGGAGACTCCAGCGCAGACACCTGGACCTCGGATTGTGCTGTGCTGCCCCTCCTGCAAGCACGGCCGTGTCGCCGGTGAGTCGTGTGGTGGCCGCGCACACGATGAGGACGAGGATCATGACTGAATTGAGCGAGGGCGTGTATCGCATCGTCAACGTCGGCACCGGTCGCGTGCTGGCACTCGACAGCGCTGACCAGGTCACTGTGGTGGGAGAGCCGGGCGTCGAAGACGGCTGGCAGCACTGGCTGCTGTCGAGCGCGCCGGAAATCGGTGACGGGATCTGGTTCATCGCCAACGGCCTCACCGGCGCCCGCCTGGGGCTCGGCGAGGGCCTGGTGAGCGAAGGAGCACACGTCGAGTGCAGTGGAACGCCGATTGGATGGCAGATCACGACCGACGAAACCCATCCAGACCGTCACCGGATCGCTGTCTGGCCGGCCAGCGAACTCGTCCTCGCCCTCCCCGGCCACGACATCGGGAGCGAGCAGCCCGGGTTGAAGCTGTACGCGCCCACCAGCGATACCCAGCAGTGGCAGTTCCACCGCACATGACACCGGTCCTGGAGCTGGCTTGGCTCGGGGTTCGACGGCGAGGAGTGCAGGCTTGAACACGTTTTGGGATTACGCAGCCGGACCGCTTTTAGGGATAGCCATCACGGTGGTCTTCTGGCTGATGGTCTGGGTCGCGGTCTCGGTCGCGCGTGTCCGGTCGGGAAGGCGGTCCCGGTTGGGCCGCGTCGACGTCTTCGATGCGACGCTGGGGCGATTGCCACAGCGGCGGGGTTGGAGGCGACAAGCACTCCTCCTGACGTTGCTCGTCTCTGTCCCCATCGTGGCTTGTGCGGTGGCGTTGAAGGCTCTCGGAGTAATCCCCGACTGGGCGGTGTGGGGGATCGTCATTGCTGGCTTCGGCGTGGCAACGACCGTGTTCCGTGTGCGGTTCCTGATGCGTGCGTCCGATGAGTAGCGTCGCGTGGGGTGATCGCGTAGGTCGTAGGCGACGGGGCTATGAACGAAGTAACTCCCCGCCCATCAGGCCCGACACGGCCACGCCGTCTGCCCGCTCCTACCGCTTACCCATCTGAGTTATTTCGCTTGCGGCGCGGGCTGTGCCGGGTCTTTGTGGGCATGGGAGAGTTCGCGTTCGAGGATCTTGCCGCTGGCGGTCATCGGCAGCGTGTCGGTCAATTCGATGACGCGCGGGTACTTGTAGGCAGCCAGGTGCCCTCGGCACCAGTCGATGAGCTCGTCTTCAGTGACGGCGGCATCGTGTTCGAGGACGACGAAGGCTTTGATCTCCTCGCCGTAGTGGTCATCAGGGATGCCGATGACGGCGGCGAGCGAGACGGCGGGATGGGTGTGCAGGAGTTCTTCGACTTCGCGGGGATAGACGTTGAATCCACCGCGCACGATCATGTCCTTGGCCCGGTCGACGATGTAGTAGAAACCGTCGGCGTCGCGGCGGGCGAGGTCGCCGGTGCGGAACCAGCCGTCATGCGTCACCTCCGCGGTGCTTTCGGGGCGCTTGTGGTAACCCTTCATGACGTTGTGTCCACGCAGTGCGATCTCGCCGATCTCGCCGACGCCGCTCACGGTGTTCCACGCCGAATCGATCAATCGGGCCTCGACCCCCCATACCGGAATTCCGATGGACCCGGGCCGAGGATCGCGGTCCGGGTCGGCGAACAACGCCAGCGGCGATGTTTCGGATAGTCCATATCCTTCCAGGATCTGGACGCCGAATCGCCGCGCGAAGCGCGCCAGTATCTCGACCGGCAGCGCGGCACCACCGGAGACGGCCTTGCGCAGCGTCTCGGCTATCCGATCGACATCGACAGTGTCGTCCAGCGCTTGGAGTAGCCCCCAGTACATGGTCGGTACGCCGGCGAAGAAGGTGACGCGTTCCTCGGCCAGCACCCGCAGCGCGGTTGGCCGCGTCGAAGCCCTGCATACCCGGCTCACCGAACACAATGGCATCGCCACCATCCGCCTGACCCTCGATCTCGGCGGGCCCGGCAGAACCCGGCAGGCCATCGAACTGGCTGTCGGCGTGCTGCACGGACTCCTGCGCGGATTCCTCGGAACCGACTGGCAGCCACTGGAAGTCCGCTTCGCCCATCCCGCACCCCGCGATCGCCGCACCCATCACCGCGTGCTCGGACCACACCTCGCCTTCGACGCGGACTTCAACGGAATCCTCACCTACACAACCGATCGACTCGCCGAACGCCATGTCGGACCCGCAGTTGCGGGCCTACGCACAGCAGATGTTCGACGCGCCGCCCAACACCCACGCCGCAACCACCCTCGATCGCGTCCGCGAACTGATCGAACTACTCCTCCCCACCGGCCGCTGCTCGGTCGACCAGATCGCCCGCAGCCTCGGCGTCGGCCGCCGCACCATCCACCGCCACCTCGCCGCCGAAGGCGAAACCTTCACCTCGCTACTCGACGCCACCCGTGCCGAACTCGCCCAGCACATGATCACCAACCGCCGACACACCATCACCGAAATCGCCGAGCTGCTCGCTTTCTCCTCACCCGGCAACTTCACCCGCTGGTTCCGCCACCGCCACGGTTGCACCCCCACCCAATGGCGCGCCGCCACGCACACGCGCGATACCCGCCCCTGACCGACCATGGAGCCGCACCATGGGGTGCCCCGGGTAGCCGGTCGCAGCGAACTCGTTCACGCGCGCATACCCCGAGCGTGCGGTAGCACCAGCCCCAGCGCACCGTCGTAGCGGCGATACAACAGTTGCCCCCGCCCGCACCCCGGATCTGTGTAGAACAGGAACGGCAGCCCGTACCGGCACAGCCGAGCCGCCGCCTCGGCCTCGGTAAGCCGCAGCGTGGGAAGCGAATTCATGGTCAGCGACAACCCCGAAGGCGATTCGGGCAGCTGCCATTGATGCTGGCGGGCCAAGCGGACCCCGAGCGGGCCCGCCCAGTAGACAATCGCGTCCTCGCCGATCTCCGCATCGGTGAACAAATACGCGTCGTAGTCCATGGCCTCCATCACCTGGACCGCGTCGGCCGCGGCTCCGATCAGTAATTCACACTGTTTACGGCGCACAATCGGCTGTTCATCGGTCGGCGCCGCCAACGGCGGGCGTGCCGGGTCGGGCCAATACCTCGGCACCGCATCGGAGTTCAATCGCGCGAACTGGCGCTCGAGCCGGTCGGCGAGGAAGGTGGCAATAAACCCACTCGGCCCCGGAACCTGGACGCGCACAGGGCGATTCCGGAACATCACATTCGCCTGCGCCAGCATCGGTCCGTCCGAGCACGGCGGTCCGGTGAGTCGCACCCGCGCCGGTTCATCGATGTGGTGACAGCGCAGCACGCGGTCGAGCCCCCGCTTGACTTGGTTGATCTTGATGGAATCGACCACGCCCTGGGTGCTGCCCACCCCTTTCGCGGCTGTCTCGATCGACCACAGCTCGGATGTACTCACCGGACAACCCCTTTTCGGCAGATGGCCACAGCAGTTTCACTGCGCCGCGGCAGCGCCGAACAGGGCCGAAGGTCCCACGAATCGAGGACTCCGGAGTACCCACGGCGACGATCCGCGCACCGCCGACATCGACGCCGCGCCGGCACCGATGGAGCAGTACCGGATCCGACGACTCCCGATGATCGAGGCGGGCGAGCGCTGCCCGCTCCCACACCACGCTCGGTGAAGTCGCGAAAACCCCATGCGCACAACATCTTCCGTCGCCCGCCTACCGACGGTACGCAATAGCAGCAGACTGGGGCTGCTGCGCACAGCGGAATCCGAATCGATGGGCGCACTGGCCACACCATCGGTGGTTCGATACGGGGTTTCCCCTCGGTGCGGGTCCGTCGCTCACCGACCGCAGGTATCGTCGACGGTCCCACACCCCGGCGCGTCGGCGCGAGCCGGTGCAGACCTCGGTGTGACGGCATCGACCAACATTGTCTCCGCCATTGCCGAACGACTCTGGGCTCGAGTCGCGTACCGGATAGTGGCCCGCACATGGACGGCCCAACACACCGGCACACCCAGCGTTCCGCAGTAGGGGACGTTCGGGCCCGGTCCCGAGGACATCGGACTCTGTCGGTCGAGCCGCTGTCGCGGGAATTGTGAATTCCAATCCGATGCTGTCGCTCGGCGGTCGGACTTTCGAGGAGTTGGACCAGATGGACATGCAGTCCCCGCTGACGCATATGCGCCACATGATCATGATGTGGCCGCACAACAACGGAATTCTCCCGCCGCTGACGCTGCCGATGTAACCGGTGGCTCGATGGGTGATCATCCGATGGCAGGCAATCCGGCGCGCACGCGATGGCAGACGGTCGTGCTCGAGGTGACCGGCATGTACTCGGCGAGGCAGCACGCTTCCTTGGCCGCGGCGCTGAGCAGGCGACCGGAGATACATGCGGTCGAGGTGAATCCCATGGCGCAGACGGCGCGAGTGGTCTACGACCCGATCCAGACCTCGGTCGCCGAGTTGCGTGGTTGGATCCGCGACTGCGGCCTCGGTTGTAGCGGCGGGCGCGTGCAACCCGATGCTCGAGCCTGATCCGTTGGGGCCGACCTGAATTCGGCGACTGTGCACGGCGACTAGCCGTCGGCGACTGGACCGCGCTCACGCCTGGCGAGCGCGGTCCATCGGGTGGTGCAGTCCGAGGAGACGTAACCATGGCCGATTCTTCAACCGAATTCGGGCCGCAACATAATCTGGAGATACGACCGTCAGCCGTAGCCGATTGCGGCATACCGCAGGGTCACCGTGCTATTCACCGAAATCGGGCAAATACTCGGAAACCCGTACCTGCGCTATATCTCTCCCTGATCCCACCGCATAGCTGATCATCTAATTCGCAGGTTTCAGCGAAGTGTTCTGTGCCCATTTACTCGTACCGTCCGGCGCGTTGAGCGTGTCGATCAGCTCCATGGCCGAAAGCACCAGGGTTGGTCCCCCGGCAGCAATTGTCCCCAGAATGCCGCCGATCCCCGCACCGGCGATCGCGGCAGGTATGCAGCCCACCCCGAACAGCGGCAAACCCATAATGCATCCGGTAACGCCGCCGACGACCAGACCGATCGTAGTGCCGACCAGTGTGCCGACCGTGGCGGCGAGCCCGAGTCGGGTCGAAAACTCCGCCATCGCGGCCTGGTTCTCGACGGGCGATGCGACCGGCGCCGCGGTCGACGCGGCGGCGGGCCGCAGCTCACCGGGTCGCAGTTCACCGGGTCGCAGCTCACCGGGTCGCAGCTCACCGGGCATCAAGCGCAGCTCCTTTCCGTCTCCGCTGACTGCGGAGTCGACTGCGAGGACCTTGTCGCCCACGGTGAATCGCGTCGGCACGACCATGACGGGTGCACCGCTCGCATCGCGAACCGTGAACGAGCTGTGATCGTGGTCGAGTGCGAAGGTCCCGCCCGACAGCGTGGTTGTCACAACGCGATCCACCGACGTCACCTTGTACTCGATGTCATGTTCGGCAGGTGCTTCTGCATGGGCGGTTACCGGCGCGATTGCTGCAACGCATGCGATACCGATCGCCGCGATGCGCGAGGTTTCGATCACGAAATATCCTTTTCTATTTCATGGAAGGGGCATGCGAGACGGACGTGCTGAAATGCGCGGCCGTGGACCGGCAGCTGTGGTCCACCACACAACCACAGCCGCGATGCCCTGACCAGCTTCACTCCGAGAAATAGGTGATGGTTGTGAGCAAATGTCGGGAAATCAGGCAAAGCGCATACCGAAAGTTCGCTTCCGCACAAGCATCCACTGACGTCGGATCGCGATAGGGCCATGACACCGCATCTTGTTCCCGGTTCCGAGTCAGGAGGGCGCGCGCCTCAGTCGCCGTCGTGCCCGTCCGAGAAGTAACTGGGCACGCACGCGCGGTCCAGCCGTGCGAGATAGGGGTCGCCCAGCCGGACCGGCAGATGCCCCTTTCGGTATGCACGGTCGACGTGGATCTCCGATAGCGGTTCGGACCCGATTGCCCGGAACTCCCACCGCGCTCCGGTGGAATCCGGTTGCCAACCGTCCTGGTCGATCGCGTATACCCGCTGGACGAGTCGGTCGACGACGACGATGGCGTAATGGGCGTTGCGTCTCGCGGCACTGCTCACCCGCCACCATCGCCGATCTCGCTCGTAGTGCGCTTCGGGAGATCGGACGGCGGATGGCCCGGCATCCGGCCACGGCTGCGAGATGACGAGCGCGATACGTTCACCGACCGCGGTGAGGGCACCCCAGCGCTGGTAGGCATGCGCCCGGTCCAGGCCGGTCACGGAAGCGACATCGCCCAGCCCGGCCGTATGGTCGAGGGCGGCGGCGGCGGCTTCCGACATCCCGGCATCGATCTCGTTCGCGAGCACACTGTGCACTCGCAGCAGGGCAAGTTGGAATTCACGCGCCTCCACGAATTCCAGCTCACCATCTTCATAGCGAGTCCATGCCTGCGGCCCGAGCCCGCTCAGTTGGCCAGCGAGTCCGACGAGGATAGTCCGCACGGACCGTGACAGCCACAACCTCTCGGTTGCCCACATATCGCGCGCAAAGGCATACCCACCTGCACCTACTTGCACATCAGTCATAGCCGAAGACTCTAGCGATTAGATACACCCAGTTCACAGATTTACCGGATCGATCTCAATTATATTTCCACCCAGCGCCCATTTGATAGCTAGATATTTACTACATGCCGAGCGGTTGGTGTGCAGCTATCTTTTGCTCGATTTAGAGGACATCAGTCGAAACAGGTCTTCCGGTCCACGACATCCCCGTCGAACAAGACCTGGCCCCCGCATCGCGGCCCTCGGGCAAGGCGAATGCCCGATGACTTCCCCAATCGCATCGGCCAGCGTAACGATATGGCATCCCGCCACCGACGTCTGGGCGTATTTGCGTTGCGCGAACACTGTCGATGCTCGAAAAGGGAGTCCACACTGATTACGACACCGACGAATTCGATGACATCCACGGCCACCGCCGAACCCGCCACCACGGCCGGCCGGTTCGATTGGTTGATCAGCCACGCCGACGACACGCTCATGGTGACGTTCGGAATGGAACGCGCCGGAATCGAGCTACCGGCTCCGCTGCGACTCGGGGTGGAGTTGTTCTTCCAGGACAACGGCCTGTCGGGACCCACCATCGCTATCGGCGGTCCGGTCGGGCGCCACATCCGGCTCGTCACCGGTATCAGCAAACCCGAGAGGGCCATCGAGTACCTCCAAGACTGCGGGGCGGTGCTCCACGTCGGCCGCGCCGTATGGTCCCTGCCCCCCGATTCGGGACTCGGCCTCGCGTGGTCGGCCGACGGCGGACACGGCCATCGCATACCCCCGCTCGTAGCGGTCGCCGCTGCGGTTCGAGCCGCACGTTTGTACACCCCCGACGGACTCGAACAACTCCGGCAGGCATCACGGCCGAGTCTTCGCTGACCGCTGGATAGGTGCCGATTCGGCTGCAGATCAGCGACATTCGACCCGCGGCTACCGCATCGGACGGCGGCCCGATCCGAACCGTGGGGCACGGAGGTTCGTCGAACGGCCGGTTCGCCGAACTCCTGACACTGCCGGAGCGCGGCAGCCGGGACGCGATCCGACCATCGACTACCTCGAGGCGACATCGCCGAGCCCGGTGCGCTCGCCCACCCGGGCGAACTCACTGTCAGCTGCTCAGACCGCGCACTGTCGGCCCTGCCGACGGTGCATGTGCCCGGTCTAGCAGGATGTCTGCGAGTAACCCGAGTACAAGGAGAAATCGAAAGTGGAACGCATCGGCGTAATCGGCGGCGGCACCATGGGGGCTGGTATCGCAGAGGTAGCCGCCCGCACAGGCGGTTCGGTCCTGGTTCTCGAACGCGACACCGCGGCGGCCGACGCCGCTGTCGGGCGTATCGAGAAGTCCCTGTCCCGCGCGGTGAAGTCCGGCCGCCTCGACCGGGCAGCCGCCGACGCGGCCCGCGCCCGCATCACTCTCACCACATCGATCGACGATTTCGCCGACCGCGAGCTGGTCATCGAGGCCGCACCGGAGATCGAATCGCTCAAGGCCGACTTCTTCACCAAGCTGGATGCCATCGTCTCGGCCGAGACCATCCTCGCCACCAATACCTCGTCGATCCCGGTCATCCGGCTGGCCAATGCCACCGCCAACCCTGCCCGGGTGGTGGGGGTGCACTTCTTCAACCCGGTCCCGGTGTTGCCGCTGGTCGAGATTGTCGTGACTCTCAAGACCGAGCGTGCGGTCGTCGACAAGGTGACCGCCTACGCGCGCGACGTGCTGGGCAAGCGCACCATCGAATCCAAGGATCAGGCCGGCTTCATCGTGAACGCCCTGCTGATCCCCTACCTGTGCAACGCGATCCGCATGTTCGAGACTGGTTTCGCCAGTGCCGAGGACATCGACGAAGGTATGGTCAGCGGCTGCGCCCACCCGATGGGTCCGCTGCGCCTGACCGACACCGTCGGCCTGGATGTCACGCTCGCCGTCGCCGAGTCCCTCTACGCCGAGTTCGGCGAACCCCAGTACGCACCGCCGGTGCTGTTGCGCCGCATGGTCGACGCGGGATACCTGGGCCGCAAGACCGGCCGCGGTTTCTACACCTACTGAGCCGGATGCCTCGCTCCCGCAGGGTGTCGAAGTCGAGCGTGTGCGGGCGGCCGATGGATTGGCAGGACGCGATGTCGCGGGCGCGGGCGATATCGTCGATCCGGTCCCATCGCTCGTCGAGGATGCTGCTCGGGCTAGGCGAGGACGACATCGAGCGGGACCGCGTTGCGTACCGTGTGCCCCACCGGTGAGCTGCCCACCACCTTCGCATGCAAATCCGCGAGCTGTTCCGGGGAGGCGTCGGAGTCGATCCGCACAGTGGCGGTGACGGATTCGAAACCGGCGTGTCCCTCGGCGAGCCCGAGGAACACACGCAGATCGAGATCGCCTTTCAGGTCGACATGCAAGCTATCGATGCGGATACCGGCGATCGTGGCATTCGCCGCGTACCCGACCGCAAGGCAGTTGCCGAGCGCGGCGAGCAGTTGCTCCACCGGATTCGGTGCGCTGTCGCCGCCCCCGAGGGCGGTCGGCTCGTCCGACGGCGTGGGCGAGAAGTTGCGGACCCGCGCCTCCGAACCGAACGCGCCCTTCCATGTCACGTGAGCCGCCCACGTGGTCTGCGCCTTGGTCGGATCGACTTCGATGGCTTTCACCAAGCCGCCGACCGCGTCGAGGTCGACCTCATTGAGAACAGTATTGGTATCGGCGGTCACGAGTGCTCCCTGGAAGTGCCGGAATTCCCCTGCGGCGCATAATTTTCCGCTCCCTGCCCAGGTCTGGACACGATTTCACGCAGCGTGAATTTATCGGTTCCGCAGGGTTGCGCCCAGACCGAGTGCTCGCCGGTTTACCCCCGCGGCCGCCACGACGTGAGCTTTCGGTCGTGGAGAACCGCTGCTGTTGCCGGCGGCGGATACCCGGCCCGACGCGTGGCCCAGCTACACGACGTACGCCGACGGCTATTCGATGACCGCGGCCGATATGGAGTGGTATTTCGACCAGTACCTGGGGCCGGGCTGGCCGGAACGCGACAATCCGCTGGCTGCGCGCTATCGGGAAACACGGTTGGCCGTCTGCCCGCGGCCACCGTGGGCACGGCCGAATGCGATGTCCTTCGAGACGAGGCGGAAGACTTCGCACAGCGCCTGACCGAGGCCGGTGTGCCGGTCAGCAGACATCGAGTCGACGGTATGTTCCATCCCTTCCACGTTTTCAGCGGCGTGCTTCCTCAGACCCGGGAACTGCCGAACCTCGTCGCTGCCGAGCTGCGGCGCGCATTCCGGCACGGGCGACCCTCGCATGCGTCACGGGGCAATGCCGGTGAGAGCGAAGAATTCCTGACGGGAACGAGGGTCTTCGCGAAGGCTGCCGAGCAGGGTGGAGGTGACAGTGGTCGTGCCCGCCGCCTCGACACCACGCAGGGTCATGCAGGTGTGTTCGGCCTCGATGACGACGCCGACTCCCTTGGGCTGAAGGTTTTCGGCAAGCCAGTCGGCGATCTGCTTGGTGAGCCGTTCCTGGACCTGCGGCCGCCGGGAGAAGTGCTCGACGATCCGAGCGAGTTTGGACAGCCCGAGGATGCGGTCGCCGGGCAGGTAGCCGACATGCGCGATGCCGACGAACGGCAGCAGGTGGTGCTCACACACCGACCGCAACGGGATGCGCCGGGCCAGAACGAGTTCGTCGTAGCCTTCATCGTTTGGGAAGGTAGTGAGGTCGAAGGGCCGGGGAGTGAAAAGTTCGGCATAGGCTCGGGCCATCCGGCCCGGAGTCGCGTGCAGATGTTCGTCGTCGGTGTCGACGCCGAGCGCGGTCAGGAAGTCCTGGGCGGCGCGCTCGGCGGCGGCGAGGTCGATGGTGGCGGCGGGGTCGTGAACGACCCGTAGGGCGGGGTCTGACATGAGGACTAGCTCCCGCCGACGCCGAGTGCGGTGAGTAGCACGAGTACCACGGTGGTGACGGCAAAGACACCGTGTGCACCGACGATCGCGACCGGGAAGTGTTTCTCGGCCGGTTCCGGCGTTCCCGTCGCCCCGACATCGGCGCCGGCCGTGCGCGCCCGGTAGACGGGCAGCCAGCGCAGCAGCATGGCGAAACCGAGCAGGGCTACTGGGATCAGCAGCGCGAACGCGATCCACGCGAGGGCATCGCTGTCGACGGCGAGGTAGACGATCCACACGATCAGTCCGGCCACGGCGAGTAAGAAGTGGCCGAATACGACGGGTGGTGGGAGATGACTGGAGTTCGGTTGCCGAGCCCCGCCTTTGGCGATCCAGGTGCCGAGCAGGACGAATCCGCCGGCGGCAGTGAACAGCCAGACGATCAATGCCGCGATGCCCATGAGGTCTCCTGACAGGTGAGTAGGGGTGGTTACGCTTCAGCGCCGGTAGCCGGTGGCCTGGGTGGTTTCGTCGGCGACGCGGACGCCGTAGTGGTAGGCGAGTCTTCCGCCGAGGTAGCCCGAGAAAGTCAGCACGGCCAGCGCGATGATCGACAGAGCCAGCGGCCCGGCCGGGACGGCACCGTGCGGTCCGCCGCCGGCGGTGCGCCACCAGAAGCCGAGCGCGTAGGCGACGGTGACGGTCAGATTCAGGCTCATGTGCACCAGCCCCGTTCGGAATGCCGGGGTGCCGACCGGGATGGCGAACAGGTCGAGGAATCCGACCATGGCGGCGGCCAGTGCCCCGAGGACGCCGACGGCGATCAGCCACTGCGCGCCGCGAGCGAGGAAGTCCGGATCGTCGACGACGTGGGATCCGATGTCGAACACCAGGCTCGCCACCCAGGCGCCGATCGGCACGGTGACCAGGATCGGGTGAAACGGATGCCCGTACGGCCCGGCCAGTGCGGCACTGACCGGGTGTTTGGCCTGCTGCATGTCACCGTTCACCACGTCCTGCTCACCGATGATCGCCTCGACTCATTGCTCGGACCAATACCGCTGCAGTTCGCTGATCGCCTGGGCCGCAATCGTATTCACCGGCTCGGCCGCAGCACCGTGATCGTCACGGCGGGGTCCGTATGCCCCGGCACGGGTGTTCGAGGCCCGCGTCAGTTGATCGCCGAGCGACTACGGCGTCCTCGGATGCAGGGCAGTAACGACGACCGGAGCGGGGCGTAAACGCGCTCCGCGGTCAGTAGTAATGGCGACGGCCGCCGACGGCCCGGCCCGTCGACCCCAACAGCAATAACACGAGCCCGATGACGAGGACCACGATCCCGATGGTCCAGAGGATCGGGATGCTGAATATGAGCCCGATGATGAGAAGGATGATTCCGACAATGATCATGGCCAGCTACCTGGTTTCGCTGCTGTATTCGAAGGGCCCGAGAAACCCTCCGGTGCTGATTTCGATCGTGCGCGCAATGTCAGCACGCGCCACTACGCACACCCCGCCACGGCCACGGGTAGGACACAGCCACGGTGATCAACCCGATGTGCTGCACATTCCAGTAGACGCCTCAGGATCAGAGATGTACACCCCCGTTTACCGAAGTCCCATCTCAGGCGCGGCGTACCGAGGGTTCGGCGGCTGAGTCTGGCGCAGTCCGGGAAGCCGAGACGCCAATCGGTCCTCGCTGCGGGACATGTCGCCGGGAGATCATGCGTCAGGACGTGGAATATCACCACGTCACGCACCCGTTTCATGTTGCTGGCCTTCGATGAAGTGCTTGAAGCGCTGCATGTCGCCATGTGCTCATAACAGCTCCTCTCCTGGCTCGTCCCGAGCGATCGACCTCGTCGCGAACCGCTCCGTGTGAGCGTCTCAGGTCAAAGCCCGCATACCCGGAGACGGACGAACCAAACGAAGGCACACCATGTCCTCGTCTACGGTGTCGGGCCCGATCCGACCACGGTGAGCGGCTGTTTCCGGGACGGGCCTGTGGGTAGGTCGACATGCAAAGGTCGAGAAAGAGGGGCGGTTCCGATGAAACCGGTCCAAGTCGAAGCGGCACCCACGCCATGAAGGAAGACACCGCCCCAGAACCCGAGGAGGGTCGAAACCCTGACGGGACGGAGCAGGGCCACCGGGACCTGGTTGC
>FTJU01000040.1_pt1 | contig 14857 bp, 9 predicted proteins | sample 1658961 | NCBI WGS metagenome assembly FTJU01 (sample SAMEA3914878, study PRJEB12502) | metagenome | biome: forest; material: soil | place: USA | collected 2012-03-12 | depth 0.3 m | reverse complement strand
CACGCCGGTTCGATTCCGGCCCAGGCCTCCATCCATAAATTCTTGATAATATTGATGTTTTAGGTGCCCCGGCGCGAGAACAAACAAGCATTTCGTGCGGACGTGTGCGGACCGGAATTTCTCCTGGTTTTTCTAATAGTTCCGTCTTTTTCCGTCGTTCTCCGGAAAACTCCGAGGGACTCGCGAAGGACTCGGCGTTCTACTTTTGATCGCGGGTCCGGCAGTCAATTTCGCCAGACGCGCCTGATGTCATCGCCTCCCGATTCGAGACGGGAAGCGGATTTCCGCCTTTAGCCTGCCGGTACACGACCAGTTCTGTCGTATCGTCCGCCTAAGCAATTTAGAGAGAATGACGCCGCTGGAGGGGACGCCGCATGGCCCGTCAATTCGGTCTGTCCAAGTCCAGGATCACCGCATTCGAGCAGTGTCCCAAGCGACTGTGGCTGCAGGTCCACCGCCCGGAACTTGCTGTACGGGACGAGGGTGCCGAGGCGCGGTTCGCGACCGGCCACGAAGTCGGCGCCATTGCCTACGGCTTGCTCCCTGATGGTGTAATGGTTGAGGCCGAGCCGGACTTGACGGCAGCGCTCTCTGCGACGAAGGCTCTGTTAGCCGGCGGCCATGACCGCCCGATTTTCGAGGCGACGCTGGAGCACGACGGCGTGCTCGTTCGCATCGATATCCTCGAACCCGATGGCGACGGCTGGCGGATGGCCGAGGTCAAGAGTTCGACGAGGGCGAAGGACTACCATCTTGGCGACCTAGCCACCCAGCTTTGGGTTGCGCGCGAAGCCGGCGTTACCGTCAGCCGAGCGGCCATCCGACACATCGACAACCGCTTCGTTTTGGAACGCGATGGCGACTTTGTCGGGCTGTTCGCCGATACGGACCTGTTCGCGGAAGCTGAAGCGCTCGCCGCTGGTCGCGGCGAGGTCATCGCGGCGGCCAGGACCGTCCTCGCCGGCCCGGTCCCTAGCAACGCGCCCGGGGCCCACTGTGAGACGCCCTTCCCCTGCGAGTTCGCCGGCTTCTGCTCGAGTGCGCTCCCGCCCGGTCCGGCCTGGCCCGTGACGATCCTGCCCTACGGCGGCGGCCGGCGCTGGCTGGAGCAAGGCGTGGACGACCTGATTGCGGTCAACCCCGCCGCGCTGAACAACGCGATGCACCAACGCGTGCATCTCGCGACCGTAACTGGTGAAGTCTTCCACGACGTCGATGGCGCGCGCACCGCGATGGCCGGTTGGACATTTCCCCGCACCTGGCTGGACTTCGAGACAATCGCGTTCGCGGTCCCACGATGGATCGGTACGCGGCCCTACCAGCAGATCCCTTTCCAGTTCTCCGCTCACGTAGAGTCCCAGGATGGCACCGTCGCACATCACGAGTTCCTTCGCCTGGATGGCGGTGACCCGCGCCGACCCTGTGCCGAGGCGCTGGTGGCGTTGATCCCCGAAACAGGCGCCGTCATCAGCTACAACGCTGGCTTCGAGAGATCCCGCATTCTCGAACTGGCCGCGGATTTTTCGGACCTTACAAGACGGTTGAAGAGCATCGCCGACCGCATTGTCGACCTCCTGCCAGTGACGCGTGCCTGCTGGTATCACCGCGACCAACGAGGCAGCTGGTCGATCAAGGCAGTTCTGCCCACGATCGCCCACGATCTCGACTACGCTGACCTGGACGTGAAAGACGGCGGCGCTGCGCAGCAGGCGTACTTGGAAGCGATCGCCGACGGGACCACGCCTGAGCGCCGCAATACTCTCGACGTCGCCCTAAGGCTCTACTGCGGTCGCGACACTGAAGCGATGGTCGTCCTGGCGCGACGCTTGGTCACTGCATGAACAGCGGTACAGCTCAGTCTGGGACACTGAGCTAGCAGCGAAAGGCCGACATGGATCGTCAGGGCAAATTTACTCCAACCCAACTCCTTGTTCGCGCAAGCGAGCGGGTTGTTTACATCATGCGTCACATGCACGAGGAGAAGGGAAGCTCTCACTCGCGCCTGCTCGACGACATGTTGATGCCGAACCGGCTGATAACCGTGGGCCGCTCGTTTGCTTGCGCGGCCGAGGGAAAGAAGGGCTACAGGGAACATGTTGTGCCTTGCAGCATGATCGTCAGGCGCGGTCACAAGATGATCAATGAAGGGCACGCAGACGCCGACATCGCCGCCTTCATCCGGGAGAACACCAAGATCGTCCTGATTTCCAGAGACGAAGCCGACCATCTCAACCGGAGAACTCGCATGAACCTCCGGAATTCGATGCCTTCCGAATGGAAATTTGGCGATGATATTTTCGCCCGACTTACGGCGGCAGGTATCAAGTGGTCGCAGATTACATGTCCTTTGATCAACTAACTCTCGCCGGAACCGTGCTGCCCTGCAGTACCACCATCGCGAATGAGGAGCGGCTGCTAATCTGAATGGCGGTAAGGCGACGGATCAGGCCGCTACAGCTTCCTTTCGTCAGCGAGGCGTTTCCTGCCGGCACCGTCGTCGACGGCTTTGGGGAACTCGCCGTGTCCTGGGAGGAGATCCTTCGGGCGGCCCTGACCATCGGACGGCCTTCGGTTCACCACGTCTGGCAACACGGTCCTGCCTCTTTCCACGAGGCCATGTTCCGGCTTTCTCTCGTCCGTATGGCCCTCGAGCAATCAGGTCCAGGCGCAACGCGACTTCGTCGCACCTCAGCCTTCAAGGGCCTGGACCCCACCGAAAAGGGGGCGATCAGCTACTTCCTAGGGATGACCTTCTGCAAGGTCTTCTCGAGCCGCTTGCTCCAGACCCCGTGGCTGCTCCATCTAGACGTCTTCGGATCCACCGTCGCCACCTCGGCTCTCGGGCGGTCGCGCCCCGATCTCTTCGGGCAGCAATCCCGAACCCGCGACTGGCTGGCTTTTGAGACCAAGGGGCGCGTCAGCAAGCCCTCCCCCGCCGATCGTGCTAAGGCCAAGCATCAGGCCACCCGCCTCGTCTCTGTAGATGGATCGGCCTGCGCCCTCCACGTCGGCACCTTCACCTTCTTCGTCAACGACGTCTTGAACTTCCATTGGATAGATCCCCCGACCGAAGGCAGCCGGCCAATCAAGGTTCCAGAAATCGGAGAGGCCTGGCGTTACTACTACGAGCCGGTGCGCGCGCTCTGGAATGCACAACATGACACAGGCCGAGAATTGCAAAGCGGCGGGGTGACTGTGGCGGTCAGCGAACTCGATCTCAAACTTTACATCCACGAGATCGTCGCGCCGTTTCTCCTGTACGGGGCCTGGGAGGCGGCGCAATCAGCGGCCTTCGACAAGGAAGAAGTGCTCAGGGCCGATGGATTCCAGGCCGACGGCCTGAGGATCGAGTGTGGCGAAAGCTGGCGCGAGCGCCGCGGCGATCATCGCGAGTTGGGCTGAGCAACGCGAACATCCTCTTTTCTGCGGGACTCCGGCTGGTACTAAATTCCCACCCGATCCTGCACGCCTTTCCATCTCAGTTCCGCGTGCGGGATCAGTCCTTTCGGCCCTCAGTAGGAGCGACAATGGATATCGAACTGCCCCACGCTTCCCCGGCGGCTGCAAAGCTTTTCGCATGTTTCTCGCGCTTCGAATTCGCGCTCAAGGAATGTGGATACATCAAGGCGGACGGGTATGGCGGGGCCGAACCCGATTGGGACAAGTTCTCAAAGCTCGATGGTCTTCCGGCGGTATTGCAGCAGCTTCGTGCCAAGGGCACAGCGGCCGAACTCCTCCAGCATCCGCCCAAGCGGCAAGTTGTTGATGGAGTCCACTGGAAGTGGGCGGACGCACCGCCCATTGTCGATGCCGCAACCTTCGTTCGGGCAGTCAAGAGAGTCCGCAATAACCTGTTCCATGGCGGCAAAGCCGGCGCGGACCCGCGAGACGATCAGCTCTGCGAGGATGCTGTGTCCTGCCTTGTTGCCCTTCTCGAGCTCGACCTCGATGTACGCTGGGCATTCCTCGGCCAATGCTAGGACTGGCCCAACGGATCATCGTCGCCACGTATTTGCTTTGCTAGCCGTTCCGCGGTGTCCTTGACACGCGTGGCCGACTGCAGGCTGCACTCCCAAACGGTGAAGACGCACCAGCCCTTGCCCTCCAACTCTGCCTTGACGCGGACGTCCCTGGCCACATTCCTCGTGAATTTCTCCGCCCAGAACTCGGTGTTCGACTTCGGAGTCGAAGCGACCTTACAGCCTTGGTGGCGGTGCCAGAAACAACCATGGACGAAGACCACGGCGCGGTGCCTGGGAAGCACGAGGTCCGGCTTCCCAGGAAGTCGGCGGTCATTCACTAGGTACCGGAGCCCCAGCGCGTGTAGCGCCTTGCGCAATGCCAACTCCGGCGAGGTGTCCTTCGAGCGGATGGCCGCCATCCGCCGCGAACGTTCCGCTGGCGTCAGGAAGTCAGGCATGGGGTCGCGTCGTCCTCAGGTCTCCTTGCGAGTGGCCACGAGCTCGAAGAAGGGCAGCCCGCGGATGATCTCGCCCGGCACGTCGAACGACTTGTAGAGGCACTGGTGGTTTTTCAAGGACTTCACCCTCTCGGCGAGCTCCGCCAGCGATCCGGTGAGACCGAGCGTCGAGAGCTCAGCGGGCGTGATGTTGGGGACCTTGTGGATGAACCAGGTCAGCAGCGGGTCGCGGTAGTCGGTTGCGTTGACCTTGAAGTGCCGCAGGTACTGCGACGCCAGGATAATCCCCGCGCCAAACTCGCGCCCCTGCAGCAGGAGCTTCCGGAGTACGTCGAACTCGTAACGCATGATGTTGTCGGCCTCGTCGACCAACAGGTACGAGTCGATCGCCCGCAGCTGGGGATCCGTCCCCAGGAAGGGCCGCTTCGGCGTCTTCAGCATGTTCTCGTAGAACAGGTTCAGCATGACCGCGACGAGCATGTTCTTGCTGCGATCATCCTGGCCCAGCGCGTCGAGCGACACCACCACGACTCCGCTCAGGAACTCGTCGAAGGGGATCGTCTTGCGCGGGTCCGCCTCGAACACCTCCATGTCGACGAGGTCACCGATGATCGATGAGACGGAGTCGGCCCTGCCCTCGACGATCTCGCCGTAGGACTCCCCGACGTCATGCAGCGTCGGCTGGTCCCCCGGCAGGACCTTGTCGTAGGCGTGGCGGATCGCGCGCTTGAGCTTGTCCCGCTGCACCGGGCCGATGCCGGAGTAGATCTTGTCCAGGACGTCGCCGAAGAAGAGGTAGCGCTGCAGCCAGGGCGCGGCGGCTTCCTCCATAGTACGGGTGTCGAACAGGTTTATCGGTAGCTTGTGCGGCTTCACCACGCGCGCCCCCGTGGCGCGGACGAAGTCGTCACTGCTGTAGTCCCGCTTGTAGTCAAAGATCAGGAACCGGGGCCGGTGGCCGCGGTTCTCGGCGGACGCATCCGAGATCTGGAGGATGAGCGACTTCAGGAGCTGGGTCTTCCCGGTCCCCAGGTCGCCGACCACGCCCATGTTCAGGTGGTTGAGCCGGGTGTCGGAGATGTTCAGCGAGAGCGGCCGCGGCTCAAAGCCATCGACCGTGCTACCGACGCGAAGGACGATGCCGCCTCCGCCATCGGCCACCGCCACCGGCTCCCGCGCTAGTGGCGGGAGTGGCTCGTCCACGGCCTCCGCGGCCGGCTGCTGTCCGGCGGCATCCGCCGCCGCCGTGGCCGTGCCCGTAGGCGCCGCCCCTGGATCGGGATGGCGCGGCGCGGACAGCGGCGCGGCCGTCGCCGACGCCAGCAACGCCCAGTCACCGACCTTGGCCCGGACGCTGTCGTAGAACGATGCCGGGTCGCCGCCCACGATGCGGCCGGCGTCGTCGAGCCCGATGGTGATGGTCTCGTCGAACCCGTCCCCATCATGGTCCCTGGCGGAACTTCGCGGACTATTGTCGACGATCACGAGGCGCCCGCGGCCATCCACCTGGATGTCGGCCTCGCCGGCAAGTACGGAGCTGGCGATCCGCTGGTGGAAGAGCGACCACTTCTCCTGGTCAACCACGTCGGGATGCTGGCTGTAGACCCGCATGCCGAACCCTACCAGCGACAGGACGAGGTGTTGGAAGGCCAGGGTCCACGCCATGGGCTGGCCGGGCACGGTCCGCATCGCTTGGAACAGGCGGGCCAGGGTCTTCGCCTGCTCCAGGGCCTCGCCCATCTCGGGCTGGGGGAAGACCGAGCCTGGCCGGCACTTCACCTCGATGGGCGTCAAGCGCAGGCTCACGCCTGTCGGGCCGAGCCTAATCCCGATGGCGAGCAGGTCCGGCCGGGCGAGCGACGCGTCCTTACGTTCAGACGGGATGCTTCGCGCGAGATCCGAGAGATAGCCACGGAACGGGTCCACCGGCACGATAACGGCGAGGTGGGCGTCGTCCTCCGCGCCGCTGATGACCTGTAGCAGACTGGACACCTCGGCCCCGACCCTGAACCGGTCTTGGAGCAAGCGCACCGCGAGGAAAAGCCCGAGGTTCCCTGTCGCGCCGGAGTCATCGCCGGCGAGGCCCTTGACCGTCGGAATACCGCGCCGGGCAACCTCCAGCAGGACGTTCTTAACGTGGTCCTTGTCGAGCGCCTCGCACCCGGGAAGCTTGGACAGGGCCTTCGAAAGCACCTCCCGGTCGGCATCCTTGACGGTCGACAGCAAGTAGTAGCCGTTGGTATCGCCGGCGCGATGGGAATAGGATGGCAGGTCGTAGTCCCACAGGTAAGCGCCCTCGAGCCAGCCGCCGAGGAAGCAGGCTGGGTCGATCGCCGAGGACGACACCGCGACGTAGTCGGTGCGCCGCCGGACAAGCATGTCATGGATCGCGTTGACGTTCGGGGCGAAGCTGATGCCGCACCGCTGCTCGCCGAGGTTTTCCAGGGCGGCGACGCACGCGCCGACCTTGTCGGCCAGGCTGTCCTCGGACGGTGGGGCGGGCATGGCCTGCCGCGATTCACTGAGGAAGGCGTTGGGGAGTTGGCGGCGGATCCTATGCCGGATGAGCGCAGCGGGGGCGATGGGCGTCTGGGCCGTGACGCCAGTGACGCTCGGCTCCGACATGTCGAGCTGGGCAATGATGCCAAGGTCGGGAATGGCGCTAGCGGGTTGGCGGTCAAACCACCGGACCGCGTTCCCCGTGTCCTCTGACAAGTTGGCGATGGTGGCGTCCTCCGGCCGCGAGGCGAGGTCCCGGTCGTCGTAGATGTCGACGCTGCGGGGCCCGACGGACTGGCGCACCGGGCGCCGCTCGTCTTGGCGATATCGCTGCGTGCACCATTCGATGAGGCCCTCGTTGCAGGCGTCCGTGGCGCCGCCGGCGCTCGCCACCGCAACACTCACGAGCGGCTTGGCGGCGACCAGGTCGGACACGTCCTCGAGAGCCCGGCCAACCTGGGCCGCGCTGAAGCCTGCGGAAATCCCGCCCACGGAGATGCCGAACTCAGGTCCGAACGGCGCGAGCCTGGACCGGGCGGCCAGCCCGCGAAGCTGGCGGCCGTTCCACAAGACCGACCAGTAGTCGGTGCCGTTTTCCACCGCAACGAAGTCGATGCGCTCGATCCCGGTGGCGGACCGGAGGGCCAGGCACAGCACGTCGGGAATGCAGTCAGGGTCGAGGACGCTGACGGCGGGGCAAGGCCGTTCCGCTTCGTCGGCCTCGAGGAGCACGCCCTGGGCGACAGTGTGCCAGGCGAGGCGCAACGGGTGCATGGGCGAGAGCAGGATGGCGTCGGGCACTCTGGACAGGGTGCGCCCGTCTGGTTCGAGCGTGGTGACGGCCGCGACGTCGACCCAACATGCCACGTCCGGCTCCGCTGCCAGCCACGCCTGGTATGCGGACAGGTATCGTTCCACAACTTGCCGGAAAGCCGGGTCCGCAGCGGCCCACTTGCCAAGCTGGGCGGCCTCGATCAGGCCGGTCTCGTCCCCGCCACCGCGAATCCACCGCGCGATCTCGGTTCTCGCCTCGACGAATCCCGGCGGCGGCTCGAACTCCGAAGGGTCGGGCCGGGGGTCCTTCAGGAACCGCCCGGCCGAGAAAACCGGGCCTGCGGCCTCCGTCCACGTCGGCTGGACCCAGGCGTCCACGTAGTCGTCCGCGATGATGATCGGTTTGAACGACCGGCCGACCAGATCGGCGGACAACGTCCAATCCTGCAGGCTCGACGCGCGCGCGTTTCGGTCCGGCTGCACGATGGTGCGGACTTCCGAGGGCTGCAGCAAGCGCCGGTTGGCTCGGATCAGCCGCTCGTATTCGCTCTTGCACCCTTCCTGCTGCGTTTCCTCGACGGACAGGGAGACACGACAGGCCACGCGTTCCATCGTGCCGTCCGCCGCCGGGCGCTCGAACCCGAGGTCGAGCTGGTAGTTGCCATCGACCTCGACTTCGACCTGGAAGTGGCCCTGGCGGCTCGCGCGCACCGGCAGGACCACCGACGCATCGCCCCGTTCCGCCGCGTCGTCCGTGTTTCCGCTGGCCTCGGCGTCGAGGTCGACGCCGGGTGAGGTGAACACAAGGATGTCGTAGCGGCCGGCGCCTGGGAGCAGCAGCTGGGCCTCGAGTTCCGGACCGCCCCGACCCTTACGTTTCTTCGGCGGCCCGAGCTTCTTGGCGAGGCGGCACGCTACGTAGATGCCGGGTGCCCAGGTGGCAAGGGAGACCACCTTGATGGCCCCGGGCTTGAACCGGTCGGCCGACGCGACATAGCGCATGGGCGTCTTGTGCGACGGCGGCGACGGGTCGATGAAGGCCTTGCCGCTGTCGGCGCGGATCTGGCCGAGCGCCTTGCCGCCTGGCCCGCCAGGGGTGCGCTCAATGGTGACGACGGCGTTGCTCGCGTCAGGCCCAGCCGTCTCGAATTCCAGGTCGACCTGACCGTCGACGAGGACCGGCATCCCGCGGGCAAAAGGCATGATCCCGTTGGTGCAGATCATTTTGATGTCGCCGGTGGCAACGGCCTCTTCCACGAGCAGTTCAGACCACTTCTCGACCGTCAGGTCAGTCCACCACCGTGGCCGCACGTCCACGCCTAGGCCGTCGAAAGGCCCGTAGAAGGCCGCGGCCGATCGCTCGAAGGCGGTCGGCCGGTCGCATACGGACCGTAGGTGGTCGAGGAATTCTGCAAGGCGCGCGGCGTCCTCGTCGCTGGCGCCTTCCTGCGCCCGGGCAATTCCCCCTCCAAATCCATCCGACAGGGCGTCGGCGATCTTCTCAAGGGTGGCAAATTGCTCCCGCTGAGCGAGGGTGCGGTCCTTGGTCCTGGGCAGGCCGCAGGCCAGGCTCAGCCGCTCGCTGGCGGTGAGCTGGCTGGGATCGGGATAGGGCGCGCATACCCTTGAGATCACGCGCCAGGCCCGAGCCCGCTGTGTGCGATCGGCGTCGACCTCGTCCGCGGCGGCGGCGGCGTGCTCGACCAGCGCCCGCGCCTGCTCGCGCTCGCCCTCCGCGATCCCGGCCTCGGCGAGGGCCGCGGCGATAACTTCCTGCAGGAACTCGTCTGCCCACCAAGACTCGAACGGTACGTTCCCTGAGTTGTTGGACGCCGCCATGCCGAACTCGTCGGTCGTGGTGGAGACGGACTTGTTGCTGTGCTGCCCGGGCGGGACCAGGGCGACGAAAGTCGGCTTGGCGGGTGAATTGCGTAGGTTGAGGAGATGGGTGTCGTCGCACCATCCCGAGGCACCCACGGCGGGGTTGGCCTCGCCGGCGGGGAGCTGGGCAACCTGTAGCAGGACGGGCACCGCGACACCGCTGGCGCGCAGCTCCTCCACGACGCCTTCGAAAGCATCGGCCAGGATCTCTAGAGGGGGCCCATGGAAGATGAGGCGGGCCTCCGCGCTCTCGGACGCCATGGCCTGGCCAATCTTGGCCCGGATTAGGCCGGCGAGGATCTTCGCCAGGCGATTCAACGCGCGGCCTCCGCGAATGGCGGGACGAGCAGCATGCCGCTCTCAGCGTCCGGGCTGTCGAGGACGAGGCCGAGCATCCGGAGCTGGTGGCCCAGGTCGTTCTGCGCGATGTCGCGATGGTCGACGCTGATGCCGTATCCCTGGAGGTGCTGCGCCAGCCGGCGCACCGACCTCGGGCCGGACGTCTTCGATAACGAGCAATGGACCAGGGCTAGGACGGCGACGGGGCCGAGGGCGACGATCCAAGGGCTGGAGGTGCTCGTTCCGCGCTTCCTGAGCGCATAGCCCTGGTCGTAGCCGCGCAGGACGGCATTGGCCGTCTGGCGCTGGCCGAGCACGTGCCGGGCGAACTCCATGATGTTCGACCCGATCCCCTTGCGGCAGATCACGGTGCGGTTCTCGCGCTCCTGGAGCTCGGCGACGAGGCTCGCAAGCCCGTCCAGGGCGCGCGTATAGCGCGCGTTGCGAACGGCCTCGCACAGCGCAAACAGGCCAGTGGCCGTCGAGAGGTTGCCCGGTACCTCGCCAGCTTCGGCCAGCGACCACAGCGTCGCATTCAAGCCGAGGCGGGCCAGCAAGAAGGCCGAGACCTGATCCTTCACCGTCGCCAGCGCCCTGTCTCCATAGGACAGCGCCGCCAGCGTCCTCGGCAACATGGCCTGCCGCGTCTCGTCGACGGTCGTGGGTCCGCCGCCGGCCATCGCTTCGCGGAGGCAGCGCCAACTGCGATCGTGGATGTCGCAGAGCCACAGGACATGGGAGACCACGCCGATGCGCAGGATGGCCTCGAGGAGGCTTGTCCACTGGCGGCGCGTCAGCGAGCCCTTCGCCTCGATGATGGCCTCGATGTCCTCGAAGAACTGCCTTGCGGGATAGCGAAGGGCGTCCTGGTCGATCGGGTCCAGCATCGGCATCGGCAAGGACGGAGCCCGGGTCCAGCCCGGCTCGGTCGCCCAGGCCGAAAGCTCGCGCTGGAGGAACCGCGCGAAGATGTCGTCGTCATTGGCTACGGACAGAGCGTCGAACAGGTTTTCCCAAAGCTTCTCGGCTGCCGGGACGCTGGATGCCCCCAGCCAGACCATGCGCCGGACGAGGGCTCCGGGTGACCACGGGCTGCCGGCGAGCCTGGCCGAGCCCGAGAACGCGGCCGTCTGGGGCACGAGCGGGGTGACCTGGAGGAAGCGCTTCGACGACTGGTTCGGCAACTTCGGGCTCTCAAGGGCCGAGTGCAGCATCATGTTGAAAGAGTCGGCGTCCAGGGCAGCGCCTTCCATCGGCCGCTTGCGATTTCGGAAGCGCTGGATTTCCCGATCAAGGTCGCGCCCGGCCTGGGGCACGGCGCCCTCGGACAAGCCCTGGAAGCCTGCGGCCCGGTAGAGCGATGAGAGGATCACCTCGGAGCTGGCGTACTCGGGCGCCGGCGTCATCGCCAGGGCAGACTGGGAGTAGATCGGGTGGGACGTCTGCCAGGGGGACTCCCGGAACTGGTTCAGGGTCATCTCGCGCCGCCTTCTCTGCGCGCGACAAAGCCCTGGCGACGCTCCTCGACAACCACGCCGCCGGCGCCGATGCGAAGGCCGGCCCGATCGAGGATCTCGGCGTCGCGGACGATGGGGCCCGAGAGGCGGGCCCGCGTCGTGTCCAGCAGGGCGAGGACAGTTCGCGGCAGCGACGCCACCGACATGCCCTCGCGCAATTCCTTCACCGCCTTGAAGAGATCGAACGTCAGGGCGATGGCTTGCACCGATCGCCCGCTGCCAACCTTGAGGTAGGCGATCGGCCGCGCTGGCCGGTCCGGAGCGTCCTCCTCCAGCGGCCGCACCGGCCGCGCGGGCACCACCAGCATGGCCCGTTGCGCGGCGGGCGGGAGCGGCTGGCCAAAAGTCGTCGTCAGCGAGATCTCGAAGTTCTGTTGGGTGTTCAGCAGCCGCTCGACCTCGAGCGACACCTCGTAGAGGTCGTTGCCGCCGGGGTCCTCGGTCACGCGCTGAAACTCGACGAGGATGGCGCCGTCCAGTACCGCCGCGCTGCGCGCTCCGAGGGTGCGGCGCACAGTCCTGCAGGCGAAGTCACGCACGAGGCGCTGGACGCGGGTCGCCACGGCGGGGCGCTTGCGTCTGACCGCATCCTGGGACAGCTCGCCGTCCAGGGCGGCGAGCCGCTCAAGAAGGTCGAGTTCAAGGCGCGGGAGCACCTGGTGGCGACGCACGTAGTCCAGGCCCTCTCCGACCGACCGGCTGAACCGGACGTCGAGCTCCCGGTATGGGTAGGTGGTCCGCTGGCTCACCCGGACCTCCGTCTCCGGCGTGGCCAGCGCCGGGTCCATGGCCCGCACGAGGCCGTCAAGCGAGGAGCCGATTGTCGTCGGCAGGTACTGGCCCCGCCGCGACGCCAGGAACCAGTGCAGGCCCATGGCGGTGTTGTCGTCCTCGAGGCCAAGGTCCCGGAGGTCCCGCAGGAGCGACGGACCGGCCTCGCGGTCCCACAGGTGGAAGAGCGCGTGTTGGTATTGAGCGGCGACGAGCTGGAAGATGGCCGTCGAGACGTCCTTCGCGGGCTTGCCCTTGCGCCGCGCGAGCTCGTCCGCCTGCATCTGGGCGGCCGCCCATTCGCAAGGCCCCAGGCGGGCGTCTTTGGCCGTCGTCCGGTGGCCGGCGAGAAGGTACGAGACAAGGGAGAACAGGTCCCTGAAGCTCCAGCGCTTACCGCTGGCGACCTCGTACCACCGCAATTGGTCGAGTAGGGCCTGCTGCTCGCGGTCGCGGGCTAGCACCTCCCGGCTGATGCAGAAGGGACAGCTGGCACCGGCGGCGCAGCTCCCGGCAGCCGGCCACTTCCGCTCGTCCAGGGCCAAGCCAAGCAATGACTTGGCGGGCGGCACGCTCCCGGCGGCGGTGGGCAAGAGTAAGGACTCGACGTCCATCGGCCAGACCGCCACCTCGGGGAAATCCCGCAGCGGCCAACATGGCGGGGCGTCGGGGAACAGGCTGACCGCGCGGGCGATCGCCTCCAGTAACCGGCGGCCGTCGTCGTCGCCCGCGTCGATGGCCTCAATCAGCGCGTCGTCCAGCACGCCACGGTTCACGCAGCAGAGATAGGTTTCCCGCCGCCCCAATGCGGTGGCCTGGCGAAGCTCGTCGCGCAGCAGGTGCGCCGCCGTCCGCGTCTCCACGCCCGTGACGACGGAGGCATCCTGGACGATGGAGAGGCTTCCCAGGTAGTTGCGGTCCAGGAGCGATGCAAGGTCCACGTCGACCAGACGCGGCGCAATGCCGTCGGCTGGCGAGAACGCCGTCTTGAGCGCGGCCAGTAGCGCGCCATCGGCGCCAAGGGCGTCGTCGAGCCACCGGACCGTTGACTCGATCGCCTCGGTCTTGCCGTTGCCGGGGCCGCCAACCAGCAGGAGCACCCGCGGCATGCCAGGTGCCTGCGCCGGGAAGCCCGTCGCCCAGGCCTTCAGGCGGTCGAGCAGGTTGGTGGTCAGCACCATGTTGCCGGGGCGGCCACTGGTGTCATCGAAGAATCGGCGTACCCCCCCGGATCGATTGCCGGCCCAGTCCTGGAGTCCAGCTGGGAAGGGGTATTCGCCAGCCTCGCTCATGCGGCGAGTTTCTCGCGTTCGGCCCTGTGGCGAGCGATCGCATAGCCGAGCAGGATCTCGCCCCACATCTCTGCCATCAGCGGGGGGACGGCGTTGGCCACTTGCGTGAAACGCGGGACTTCGCGGGCGCGACGTTCACCGCCCGTCGTGTACTTCCCGCGAAACTCAAACCAGTCCGGGAAGGTCTGCAGGCGCGCGTTCTCGCGTACAGTCAGCGTGCGCGGCTCGGAGTAGTGGAGAAGGTCATCAGGCATGCTGGTGATGGTGGGGGCGGCCTTGGCCGGGTCCAGCACCCGGGTCGCCATCTTGTTGATGCCGTGGCGTTCGCGCATCTCGCGGTTCAACTGAACGCCGAGGCGTCCGGCGTCGCGGCACTCTTGGATGATCTTCTCGAAACGCTTGACGATATGCGGCCGGTGCTGGGCGAGACGGGTGTCGGAAATTTGCCCTTCATGGCCATCTCGCATCAACCGTTGGAAGTCTGTGCGCGGGGGCCTGGTGAGGATGCTCAGGTAGCCCTTCGAGTCCGGGCAAGGCCCGGTCCCGGCTTGGCTCCACTCCAGGTCGGAGATGGCTTGCTTGCAGGTGGTGCGCGATCGAAGCCCGCGTTTGGCTAGGAACTGGGTTTTGAATGCACGTAGCTTCGCGAACGGGCTTTCTGACCGGGCGGGCTTCTTGGTCTCGGACTTGAGCAGGCCGACCAGAAAGAACCGCGGCCGTTGCTGCGGAACGCCGTATTCCGAGCACCGGATGGTGTCGGTGTAGACGTGATACTTCTCGCCCAGCCGGCCCACCAGATCGTTGGCGAAGTTGCGTGTGTCCTCCGCCTCGTCGCCGCCTATGAAGTCGTAGGTAATCCCGCGCACGTTCTCGATCAGCACCATCTTAGGCCGGACCGTGTCGACGAACTCCAGGTACCGCTCGACAAGCTGGTTGCGGGGGTCGCCGGGCCGGCGCCGGCCCGGCGACCCCCGCAACCAGCTTGTCGAGCGGTACCTGGAGTTCGTCGACACGGTCCGGCCTAAGATGGTGCTGATCGAGAACGTGCGCGGGATTACCTACGACTTCATAGGCGGCGACGAGGCGGAGGACACACGCAACTTCGCCAACGATCTGGTGGGCCGGCTGGGCGAGAAGTATCACGTCTACACCGACACCATCCGGTGCTCGGAATACGGCGTTCCGCAGCAACGGCCGCGGTTCTTTCTGGTCGGCCTGCTCAAGTCCGAGACCAAGAAGCCCGCCCGGTCAGAAAGCCCGTTCGCGAAGCTACGTGCATTCAAAACCCAGTTCCTAGCCAAACGCGGGCTTCGATCGCGCACCACCTGCAAGCAAGCCATCTCCGACCTGGAGTGGAGCCAAGC
>FTJU01001045.1_pt2 | contig 14970 bp, 17 predicted proteins | sample 1658961 | NCBI WGS metagenome assembly FTJU01 (sample SAMEA3914878, study PRJEB12502) | metagenome | biome: forest; material: soil | place: USA | collected 2012-03-12 | depth 0.3 m | reverse complement strand
TGCTGATCGTCGACGATGTGCAGATGGGCTGCGGCCGGACCGGACCGTTCTTCTCGTTCGAGATCGCCGGTATCACCCCCGATATCGTCACTCTCTCCAAGTCGATCGGCGGTTACGGTATGCCGCTGGCGCTGGTGCTGATGAAGCGGGAACTGGACGTGTGGGCTCCCGGTGAGCACAACGGCACCTTCCGCGGTAACAACCCCGCCTTCATCACCGCACAGGCCGCGCCGATCCGCTGCCCCTTCGCCTCGGTCGAGGCCTGCAGGGTGCCATCGGACCAGAAATGCTCGAGCGCGGCCTGTGCGGTGATGAAGGCGGGGTTGTTACCGCGGAAGGTGCCGTTGTGCTCGCCCGGGGCCCAGACGTCGAGCTCCGGCTCGAGCAACACCAGCGCCAGTGGCAAACCGTAGCCGCCGATGGACTTCGACAGCGTCACGATATCGGGAGTGATACCGGCGATCTCGAAGGAGAAGAACGGCCCGGTCCGGCCGCAGCCCATCTGCACATCGTCGACGATCAGCAAAATGCCACGCGCGGTGCATAATTCGGACAGATGCCGCAGCCACTCCGGGCGTGCGATATTCACACCGCCCTCACCCTGAACGGTCTCTACGATCACCGCCGCGGGCCGGTCGAAGCCGGACGAGGTGTCGTCGAGCACCCGCTCCATCCATTGGAAATCGGCGGTGGTGTTGTCGAAGTAGCCGTCATAGGGCATATGCGCGGCGTGTACCAGCGGTACACCGGCACCGGCGCGCTTGGCGGCGTTGCCGGTCACCGACAGCGCGCCCAGCGACATGCCGTGGAAGGCGTTGGTGAAGCTGATAATCGTCTCGCGACCGGTGACTTTGCGGGCCAACTTCAGCGCGGCTTCGACGGCATTCGCGCCGGTCGGGCCGGGGAACTGGACCTTGTATTCCAGGCCGCGCGGCGCGAAGACGGTGTCGCGCAGCGTTTCGAGCAGTCCACGCTTGGCGACTGTCGACATATCGAGGCCGTGCGTGATGCCGTCACCGGCGATGTAGTCCAACAGCGGCTGCTTGAGCACCGGGTTGTTGTGGCCGTAGTTCAACGCCCCCGCTCCGGCGAAGAAATCGAGGTACTCCTTCCCGTCCTCGGCGCGCAACCAACTGCCGGACGCGGTGGTGAACACGGTCGGCCAGGCGCGGCAATAGCCACGAACATTGGATTCGAGCTGCTCGAAAATGGTTGTTTCGGCGGTAGTCAACGGCGATCCTCCTGCTTTCGGGCCGTGGGGGTGATCAGATAGAGGTCCTCGGCAGCGTGGCTATCCGGGAAGAGTTCGGAATCGAAGACGGGTTGCTTGGTCATCCGAGCCGACCGGCGACGGGCCACCGAGGCGAACATCGCGATCGAGGCCGTATTGTCCGCTGCGATCGTGGTTTCCAATGTCGAAACACCGGCGCCGGCAGCGGCGTCGAGCAGGGTGTCCAGCAGGGCGGCGCCGAGGCCGTGACCCCGGTGTTCGTGCTCGACCGCGACCTGCCACACGAACACCGTCTCGGGCGTCTGCGGACGCAGGTAGCCGATCACGAATCCGACCACCCGGCCACCGATTTCGGCAACCACCGAGGTGTTCGCGAAATCGCGACACCACAGCAGGTAGGCGTAGCTGGAATTGGTGTCGAGAACCCGCGAATCCCTGGCGATACGCCAGATCTGGGCCGCGTCACCGACTCTCGGCGGTCGCAACACCGGCCGCGGGTGCGGCGCGGAAATCGGTACGGCCGAAGGGTATTCGGTGACCGACGGTTCAATCATCCTGGTGGACAAGGTGTGCAGTGACATACGTCTCCCTGGTCGGGTCTGCAGTACTTATCCAGGCTTACGAAGCGACTTTGAGGTGAACCTGTCGAACTCTTTGCGGTTGTATTACGAAAAGATCACAACCGCAGGCGGCGTCATACTTCGGTGCCACTGCGCGCTGTGTCACAGGCTCAGCGCTGTAGATCCAGTCGGTAACCGAGACCACGCACGGTCACCACGATGCGCGGATCGGAGGCGTCGAGCTCGATTTTGGTGCGCAGGCGACGCATATGGACATCGACGATCCGCTCATCGCCGAAAAAGCCGTCCTCCCATACTCTTTCGAGCAGGACAGTGCGGCTGAGCACACGCCCCGGCGATTCGGCGAGTTCGCAGAGCAATTTGAATTCGGTAATGGTAAGCCGGATTTCGTCTTCGCCGCGGCGCACCGCGCCACCGTCACGATCCAGCACCAGTGGTCCGTCGGGGTGTGCGTCGAGCACGGCCTCGCGCGGCGCTTCGCGCTCCATTGTCAGGCGTGCGCGGCGACGCAGCGCCCGCATGCGCGCGGAGATCTCCTTGATCTCGAATGGCTTGGTGACGTAGTCGTCGGCACCGGCTTCCAGCGCGGCCACCACATCATGGGTGTCATCGCGGGAGCTGATCACGATGATCGGCACGTCGTGCTCGCGGCGGATCTCCCTGATGCAGTCGAAACCGTCCATATCCCCGAACATCAGCTCGACGATCATCACATCCGGGGCGCCATTGCTGCGCAGGTAGGTCAGCGCGTCCTCGGCCTCGTGCGCCTCGGCAACGTCGTAACCCTCGTCTTCCATGGCCGTGCGCAGTGCGCCACGTACCACTTCGTCCTCGTCAACGATCATCAGGTTTGCGGTCAAGCCCTCATCCCTTGCAGCCACGCGGACGCGACGCGACGCGGAGACTCGCGTACCCAGAACCGACGCGAAAGTCCGCCTTCGAGCACCTTTGCCAACTGCTTTGATACCCGGATCGACCAACCGGTAAACGGCAGATCACGGCAGTCGGATTAGCGTCCGGCTCCGCCACCCTGTCCATGAAGACCTGATTTGTGCACGTTCAACGTGATGCGCGACGCGTTCAGGTCGGTATCACCACTCGTCCCGATGGGACGGTTCCAGTCGATTGAAATTGCTCGGTGCCCCGTCGGCTCGGCGCTCCTGATAGCGGAATGTCATCCCGCGCGCGTCGAAGGCGGCGAACCATTCGTCCCAGCCCACCGCGCGCAGCATCGCACCGCCGTATCCCGGAAAATCGAAGCGCAGAACGCTGAGGCGACCGTCGTATTCACTGCCGGGCATGGTGGCCGGGCGCGCACCGCGCTGCTCCGCCCACCGTCGGATCACTTCATGATCGCGGGTGACGACAATGCGGCCGGGCTGCTGGGTGCCCTCGCCGCGAACGAGTGATTCCGGCGATTTCTTCAGCGAGCTCGAAGCCTCCGGTCCCGCATGCGGATCTCGGGTGCCCGGTCGTCGCTGATCGTTCATGACGACCTCCTTGCGCGTCGGCATCAATACTCCGATTCCTCTTCGTGTATCCGCGTACAACGTCGAGCAAACAGTTGATCCGATCACTATGAAACACATTGCGCGACAAGGTATTCCCGTCGATCAGTCGCGCAGCGCTTCCTCACGCAATTTTCCGAGCGTTCTGGACAGAATGCGGGAGACGTGCATCTGCGAAACGCCGAGCTGCTCGGCGATCTGGGACTGGGTCTTGGACTCGAAGAAGCGCATGACCAGTACCTCGCGTTCCCGCTCGGGTAGTTCCTCGATCAGCGGCCGGACTGCCAGATAATCCTCCACGTACTGGTAGCTGGGCTCATCGGCGCCGAGGCTGTCCAGCAACGGTTGCGGTGCGTTCTCGATGTCATCGCCGACCACCGCGTCGATCGAACTCGACTGATAGGCATTGCCGGCGATCAGCGCCTGGGTGACCTCCACCAGATCCACATCCAATTCCGCGGCGATCTCGCGGGCCCTGGGCAACCGGCCCAGCCGCTGCGACAACGCCTCGATGGTCGGCCCGATATTGAGCTGGATCTCCTTGGTGCGCCGCGGCACCCGCACCGCCCAGGTGTTGTCCCGAAAGTGTCTGCGCACCTCGCCCATGATGGTCGGCACGGCGAAGGACAGAAATGACGAACCGCGCGTCACATCGAAGCGGTCGACGGCCTGCACCAGACCCAATCGGGCCACCTGCAGCAGATCGTCGAAGTTCTCCCCACGCCCGGAGAATTTGCGCGCGATATGTTCGGCCAGCGGCAGGCACCGGCCGATCAACTGCTCGCGCAACAGATTTCGACGATGATCGGCCGAGTCGATCGCGGCGATCTTTTCGAAGAGCGGTTCTATATTGTCGTAGCTGTCGCGATGTGCTCTCGAGTCAGCCGCCATCACCACTACCTCGCACCCAGCTGAAGTCCACGACGGTCGGATAGCCGGAAACCGCGCTGTCGAACGGCTCCTGCGCCGCCGCGATCGACTGGGTCAGCGTACGGACGATATGCCAGCCGAATCCAGCCTGCCCCACCACCTTCTCCGCCGCCGCGACCGATGCGACGCGCACGAACATCTCGTGGTCGTTGTAGGTGAAATCGCAATCAAGGGTGGAGCCCGGCGTGGCCTCCAGGATCAACGATGTGGCCACCTCGTCCAGTGCGAGCCGGATATCGACGACTTCATCGATCGCGAAATCGGCGATGAGCGCGACGGTTTCCGCGAGTGCGCGCAGCATGGTCAACTGCTCCAACTCGGCGGGGATGCGCACCCCGATTGTCGTCGTCTTCTCCGCCGCGGACCGGGAACTCCACTCCCCCATGCCCATCACCACCTCTTTTCCTCCGAGCCGACCGGAACCTGCCTTCGAGTCGGGGGCCATTCGCGACTTACCCCGCCGGTCACAATCGAAACATCGCGACCGGTGCGGATTCGACTCAGTCGGCCTCGATCCGTTCATGCGCAGTCAACAGCAGATGGTCGAATCGCGTGCGGAGTTCCGCCATCGAATCGTTCAGCGTGCCGAGATCGGTGATCAACCGGGCCGCCAGTTCCCGCAATTTGACATTTGTTTCCTGGGAGCGCCAGCTCAGCACCCGGAACGCCTGTTCGGCGTTGATGTTGTAGACCAGCATCAACGCGCCCTTCGCCTGCTCGATCACCGCCCGTGCCGCGTACAGTTCGGGCAACGTGTCGTCGAGGGTCTCCTGCTGCCGCTCCTCGAGCGCGCCGGTGACATCGATGTAGTACCCGCTGGTACCGATGACCGTATCTGTTTCGTCGGTCATCTGATCCGCGACGACGATGACGTGGTGCACCTCGCCCGCGGTATCGATAATCCGGTGACGGCTCGAGAACGGTTGGGCGTTCTCGATGGTCCTGGCCAGGGTGTCGGCGACCTGCGCGCGGTCCTCGGGATGTTTGTGCTCGAGTAGCAGTTCGGTGGTCGGCACCACGGTCCCGGGCTGGTAGCCGTGCAGCAGCGCGACCTCGTCCGACCACTCCCACCGTTGATCCGCGAACCAGAATCGGAACGTCCCGACGCTCTGCGGCTTCCCCATACCGATGACGCGATCGAACGCACGTGCGTCCTCGGGCAGAATCGATCCACTATCCATCACAGCGCAAGTATGGATTGTGAGCACGCCGGTTTCTCGGAAATCGGCTCGAGCAGGGACTTAATGCCTCCTCATGTGTCCAACGCGGCGCGCATCGAGGGGAAATCACCGCACATGGCGCGTACGCCGGTAATGGCCAGTACCCGGTCTACCTCCCGGCGACCGGCGACTATCCGTAGATCGGGACCTCCGTGGGCGGCCTGCTGCTTGATCGCGCCGATGGTGACTGCGACCCGGATGCTCAGGAATTTGGTGGCGCGCAGATCGAGCACGACCGCATGGCATCGAGACGCGATGGCGCGTTCGACCATCGCGCGGAATTCCGGAAGTGCGGCCGCGTCGAGTTCCCCCTCGGCTCGCACCACAACACACTGTTTACGGCGGTCGACTCGTTGTGACCAGAACCGGCTGCGTACTCGTTCGCCGGCCGGGTGCCGACCGTTTGATCGGTGCTGAAGAACGGCTGACATGTCAAACCTCCCAGAGGGGATGCCGGTCCTGCGCGACAGGATCGGATCGGCGGGAGGGTGACGTTTCAGGATTCGTATGCTGCGTCGGTCGTCGCCACACTATCGAGTGTCGCTGAGCACTCCCGCTGGCCGAGTCCCGTGTGGTGTCCGCCGCGTCGAACCCGGGTTCGGCTGTAAGTCTCAACCGCTTACAGTCTGGCAGGTGCCCGTCTCCGGATCAACTGTCCGAGCGGTTGGCGGTATCACGCCAGCGCCACGGCGTGACCACCCACGCCACCACGAACAACATCGCGACAACCACACCCGCCACCGCGCCAGTGATGCCGCCCGCGACGGTAGCCATCACGAGAATCGTGGAGCCCGTCAGCGCGAGCCCGAGCAGCGCGACCCCGGCCATCGCGCAGCGATGCGCTGCCGACACCACATTGCCCAACCGATGTCGGCGAAACAGGATCCGATGCCACGATACGGGCGCGACGAGGAACACCGTCGCACCCATCGCCGCGGATACGGTGGCCAGATACAGCAGACGCATCGGCTGCGACAAGGTGGTGAATCCGGCCTGGAACGGCAGGATCAGCAGCGCGCTGATCAAAAACTGCACACCGGTCTGCACCACCCGAAGCTCCTGCACCAGGCTGGTCCAATTGCGGTCCAGCCGTTGGGTTTCGGTCTCATGCCTGGCGTTGCGATCCCATCGCTGATCATCGATGGTCATGGCCGGGGCTCATCGCCTTTCGATACCATCACCATGGCCTTCCTAGCTCTCGCGGCCCGTGTTGGCGGCGTACCCCGCCCGCGCGGGCATACACCCCGCGACCGCTGTTCGGATTGCCGCTGATTCGGCCTTCGACGCGGGTATGCCGGTCATGACGCCGATGCGATGGGCGGCATCGTTTCGAGGAGGAGCGATCCACAATGAGGAACGCCGGAACGGCCGAGGTCGCATCGCGGTAGTGGCACGCCGCAACTGCGCTCGCGGTCTTGGCGGGTGGCTGCGAGCAGGCCGAGAAGGCGGTGAACAAGGGCGGTGACACCCCTGTAATGAATTCGTCGCGCAGGATGTCGCGCAGGATAAGGACAAACAGCGCGTCACCGTGACCAAATTCCTCGAGCAGGAATGCAACGTCAATGCGCCGGCGACCAATGACCAGACCATCGACGCCTCGATTCGCCGCTATCGAACTGATGTGCCGGGCACAGGGCGATCCGGACACTCCTATCCGCAAAGCCGACTTTGACCGGCATCTTGGTGCCGAAGTAATTCTGGGGGCGACGTAATGGGTTGCCGGACGTATTGTCCGGCAACCCATTACCTGTCATGTGCAGAGATTATCGATAATCACTGTCCCTGCTGGTGAGCGCGCTGGCGCTGTTCGTCGAGCTCGGCTTCGGCACGCTTCTTCTCCGCGGCCGCTTCCTTACCGGCTGCTTCACGCTGTGATTCCGCCTTGTCCTGCTGGGCCTTGCCTTCTTCCCGCAGGTCATCCTTTCCGAAGACTGCGCCGGCGGCCTCTTTGATCTTGCCCTTGGCATCCTCGACGACGCCTTCGACACCTTCGCGGGGACCACTCTTGTGCTCGGCCACGATATCTACCTCCGAAATATCGGTTTTCAGGTGGACATTCGCCGCATACCCGGGATCCCGCCGTTGAATCCGGACTCCGCATTTTCTTCGCGGATTCCGGAAATTCGCGCCGCATATCGGGAGGTTTCGGCAGTGCGGCAGCGGTTATCGCGGGGACATGAGGTCCCTGTGGTTGAACGATGCCGAGGTACCGGCCCGATTGCGGCTCACGCCGGGGCTGGGGTTCGATACCGTCGTGATCGGCGCCGGGCTCACCGGCCTGGTGACCGCCCTGCTGTTGGCCGAGAGCGGCGTGGACGTGGCGGTGCTGGAGAGTAAGCGAGTCGGGGCGGGTACCACCGGTGCCAGTACCGCGAAGATCAGTCTGCTGCAAGGGATTCGAGCGCAACGGATCCGCGCTCGTCACGGCAATCGGGCGGTAACCGACTATGTCGAGGCCAATCGCGAAGGGCAGCAATGGTTATTGCACTACTGTGCGGAGCATTCGGTGCCCGTCCAGCGCGTCCCGGCGCTCACCTACGCTCAGAGCGCGGCCGAAATATCGGCTGTGCGAATGGAATACGAGGCGACACGAGCCGCCGGGTTGGCCACCACGCTCGTCGAGGAACTGGACGCGCCTTTCCCGGCGCATGGTGCGGTGCGGCTCGACAACCAGGCCCAGCTCGATCCGATGGCACTGCTGGCCAGCCTGGCCGCCGATATCGAATCGCGCGGCGCGCCGATCTTCGAATCGACCCGCGCCAAGGCCGTGCACAGCGGCGAGAACAACCGGTTGGTCATCGAAACCGAGCACGGCGATCTGGTCGCGCGCACAGTCATCCTGGCTACCGGCACGCCGATACTCGATCGGGGCGGCTACTTCGCCCGGCTGACCGCCGAGCGTTCCTATCTGAGCGCCTTCCGGGTCGCCGAGCCGATTCCGCATGAGATGTTCATCAGCGCGGGTGAGCCCACTCGGTCACTGCGGTATACCCCGGGACCTGACGGCGCGGATCTGCTGCTGGTCGGCGGCAACGGCCACGTGGTCGGCCGCACGAATGCGGCCGGCCGCCGCGTAGAACAGTTGATCGCCTGGACACGGCGCTACTTCCCCACCGCCGAACCGCTGCAGAACTGGTCCGCGCAGGATTACCACCCGGTCGACGAACTGCCATACGTCGGTCCGCTGCTGCCCGGGCAGAATCACGTCCTGCTCGCCACCGGCTACGCCAAATGGGGTTTGACGAACGGTATCGCCGCAGCCTTGGCGCTAGCGGGCCGGATCAATGGCAAACCGCCGCTGTGGGCCGATACCTTCGCCAGCTGGCGTCCGAGTGAACTCAAATCGTTGCCCGCCGCCGTATTCGCCAATAGTTCTGTGGCCCAACAACTTTCCTTCGGCTGGTTGCGCATGCTGGGTACCGGCCTCGGTGAGGTGCCCGCTGAGGGGCGCGGCCGCGTCGAACGGCATGGGCTGCGACCGACCGCCGTATGCACCGTCGACGGCGCCACCACCGAGGTCTCCGCGATCTGCCCGCATCTGGGCGGCATCGTGCGCTGGAACGACGCCGAGCAATCGTGGGACTGTCCGCTACACGGCTCCCGATTCGACGCCGACGGCACCCTGCTCGAGGGCCCGGCCACCAACTCGCTGACACCGATCTCGGGCCCGTTCCCCGGTCCCGTCCCGCCGGACTGACCGCATATTACAGCGCACCATTGCAGGCGCCGCGACGGCGTCTCGAGCGCTGGCTAGGAATTCGATCGACGGCGGGGCACAATATTTTGTACGGATGAATGTTCCAGCGTGACCTTTCGATAGATCACTTCGCCCACTGAACGAGGGGCGGAACCGACAACATGCACCGAAATGGCGAGCGCCCGAAAGGGCTTTCTGTTTCCGCGCTGGCGGCGGTAGCGAACCCGTCGTACTCGCGAATCGACACGTGGAATCTGCTCGACGACGCGTGCCGTCGGCTCGCCGAAGTCAACCGTGCCGGGCTGGACACCATCCACGAAGCCGCACGGGTGCGGCGCCTCCTCGATCGTCTCGGCGCCTTCGAGCGGTACTGGCTGTACCCGGGCGCGGCGAGACTGGCGGCGTTTCGCGGCTATCTCGCCGACCTTGCCACGGTGCGGCTCACCGATGAGGTGTCGCTGGCCGTGCGCCTGCTCTCCGAGTACGGCGACGGTACAGCGGTATTCGACACTTCCGCGCCGTTGGCCGATCAGGAACTCGTGGCGCGGGCCAAACGGCAGCAGTTCTTCACCGTCCTGCTCGGCGACGATTCCCCGCCCGAGGCTCCCGAGAGCCTGGCACAGGACCTGCGGGCGCTTCGCGACCCGTCCGACGTCCAGTTCGAACTGCTTGTCGTGTCGAGCATCGAGGACGCCATCACCGCCGTCGCGTTGAACGGCGAGATTCAGGCGGCGATCATCCGGCACGACCTGCCGCTTCGTTCACGAGACCGGGTACCGTTGATGACCACGTTGCTCGGCGCCAACGAGGACGTGATCGTGACCGACCGCACCCAGAACTGGGTCGAATGTGGCGAGTGGATCAGAGAGCTGCGGCCTCATATCGACCTGTATCTACTCACCGACGAGTCGATCGCCGCGGAGACCGAAGACGAGGCGAACGTCTACGACCGCACTTTCTATCGGCTCAACGATGTCACCGACCTGTACAGCACGGTGCTCGCCGGCTTCCGGAGCCGGTTCGCCACACCGTTCTTCGACGCCCTGCGTGCCTATGCGGCCGCGCCGGTCGGCCAGTTCCACGCCCTTCCCGTCGCGCGTGGCGCCAGCATCTTCAACTCCAAGTCGCTGCGCGATATGGGCGAATTCTACGGCCGCAACATCTTCATGGCCGAGACGTCGTCCACCTCCGGCGGGCTGGACTCATTGCTGGACCCACACGGCACGATCAGGGTGGCGATGGACAAAGCCGCGAAGACATGGTGTGCCGATCAGACGTACTTCGTCACCAACGGAACCTCCACCGCCAACAAGATTGTCGTGCAAGCCCTGACCCGGCCGGGCGACATCGTTCTGATCGACCGCAATTGCCACAAGTCGCACCACTACGGCCTGGTGCTCGCCGGGGCTTACCCGATGTACCTGGACGCCTACCCGCTCGAGCCGTTCGCGATCTACGGAGCCGTGTCCCTGCACACCATCAAGAAGGCACTGCTGGATCTCGAGGCGGCCGGACAACTGGACCGAGTGCGCATGCTGCTGCTCACCAACTGCACTTTCGACGGCATCGTCTACAACCCGAGGCGCGTGATGGAAGAGGTCCTGGCGATCAAGCCGGACATTTGCTTCCTGTGGGACGAAGCGTGGTACGCGTTCGCCACCGCGGTGCCGTGGGCACGGCAGCGGACCGCGATGGTTGCCGCCGCGCGACTCGAATCGACCTTGTCGTCGCCCGAATACGCCGAGAAGTACCGCACGTGGCGTGCGTCGATGCAGGGAGTCGACCGCGCCGAGTGGAGCGACCACCGGCTGCTGCCCGACCCCGGGCGCGCGCGGGTACGCGTGTATGCGACGCATTCCACCCACAAGTCGCTGTCGGCGCTTCGGCAGGCGTCGATGATCCATATCCGCGACCAGGATTTCAACGCTCTGGTCCGCGAGACATTCGGTGAGGCGTTCTTGACCCACACCTCGACGTCGCCGAACCAGCAACTGCTGGCGTCGTTGGACTTGGCGCGCCGGCAGGTCGACATCGAGGGCTTCCAAATTGTCCGGAACGTCTACGACATGGCGCTGGTCTTCCGTCACCGCGTCCGCAAAGACCGGCTGATCGGCAAGTGGTTCCGCATCCTCGATGAGGACGACCTGGTGCCCGACGAGTTCCGCCCCTCCGAGGTCAGCTCGTACCGACAGGTCAGGCACGGGGGCTTAGCGGAGTGGAACGAGGCGTGGCGGTCCGATCAGTTCGTGCTCGACCCGACTCGGGTCACCCTGTATATCGGCAAGACCGGCATGAACGGATTCGAGTTCCGCGAGCACGTCCTGATGGACCGGTTCGGTATCCAGATCAACAAGACATCGATCAACAGTGTGCTGTTGATCTTCACGATCGGCGTCACCTGGTCGAGCGTGCACTACCTACTCGACGTGCTGCGTCGGGTGGCGACCGACTTCGAACGCAGCCGAGGCACGGCAGGCAAGGCCGATCGCGCCCTGCAACAGCGCCGGGTCGACGAGATCACCAAGGATCTGCCGGCGCTACCCGATTTCAGCGAGTTCGACAGTGTATTTCGTCCCGACGGCGCCCGCTCGTTCGGCGACATGCGATCGGCCTTCTACGCCGGGTATGAGGAGTCCGACCGCGAACACGTCCTGCTCGGCGAGGCCGGGCGACGGCTCGCCAAGGGAAAGACGCTGGTGTCCACCACGTTCGTCGTCCCCTACCCGCCCGGCTTCCCGGTGCTGGTTCCTGGTCAGGTGATCTCGTCGGAGATCCTATATTTTCTGGCCGAGCTCGACGTCAAGGAAATTCACGGATACAACCCCGACCTCGGGTTGTCGGTCTTCACCGAGGCTGCGCTAGTGCGGCTGGCCGCGGCTCGGCGCGCAGTTGCCGCGACGTCCGACGGTGTACCGCAGGTAACTCCCGCGCTGACGAGCCACCATCGGGTAGGGATCTCGTGAGCTGTCCCGCCGATCCTGTGGTAGCTTGCGCGATGGATCGGATGCGGTCGCGACAGCGCACGCACCGCGCGTGGGCGCGCGAACTGAGCTAGGCGGAGCCCCGGGCCGCGCCGGCGGCGATCGGCGAGTTGGTGCCGCAGGCGGATCCGGAGTTCGATTCCCAGTGCCTCGAGGAACTCGCGGCCCGGTTCGGCACGGTACGGATGTTTCTGCCGACGATGATGCGGACGATCGAGTTCGGTGCCGCAGGCGACGCGAAACCGGTTCTGAAGGCGATGTGTTCGCTGGCCGATCTGCTTTCGGGACCGCAGACGCGTGGACAGCTCCCGGCGCGCTGGCTCGATGCCCGCCGCGTCGATCACGATCTGGTGACCTGAGGCTGGCAGCGGCTGGTGTATCCGGCCGAGCGGCCCAAGGAATCGGTGGACCGAGCCGCGTACACATTGTGCCTGCTCGAGCAGTTCCACCGACATCTGAAGTACCGCAACATCTTCGCCGAGCATTCATCGAAGTGGCGTGACCCGCGTGCGCATCTGCTGTCGGGTGTGGACTGAGAGGCGCCACGCGAGTCGGGCATGAAAGCGCTGAGCCTGCTGGGCAATCCGCGGCCGATGCTGGCCGATCTGGCCGAGCGTGTTAACTGTTCGGCCGTCCTAGCGCTATGGACTTTCCGCGCCCTGGCGGCTCGGGAAACTATCTGCGGTAGTGAGTTCGGAGGCAGGGACCGGGTGCGGTTCGAACGCCAGTGGCGTGCGGCTGGCGGATGCGGTGCAGATCTATCTGGCGACGCTCCCGGTGCGCAGCCTGGCCAAGTCCGCGAGGGTGTCCGACGACGGGCTACGGCGTTATCAGGCCCATCGCGGCGTGGTTGGTGATGCGGCGGGGTTCGTGGTTCATGCCCGGTGCGTTTGATGCCGCGGATCGGGCGGGTTCGCTGGTCACTATGCGTGCCGGTCGGTGTCGGTGCTCGAGGGGATGACTTGCAGCACGATCACGGTGCCATTGGTTCCGTACACATACAGGGTGCCGAACAGCTCGAAAAAGTACGGATCGACTCGTATGACGCGATCGTCCATGAGCAGCCGCCGGTCGGCGGGTGACCAGGCGGTCGGATCGTAGACCACGCGCCATATCGGCCCGGTCCGTAACTGGAGTGCGGTGATCAGATCGGGGAGCTCGGTGACGAGGTTGGTCGATCGTGGCCACCAGGTGGCGTCGATGTAGCCACTCGGGTCCCGACCGAGAAGAAGTCGTGGCGTGTCGGTGGGTGCGCGCGGCAATGCCGAAGGCGTGTGCAGCGGTGACAGCGTCATCGGACGCTCCTGTCAGGGCCTGGAAAAAGGCCGGATCATCGAATCCGGGAACGGCGCAATCTCTACTGATCAGCGCACGTGATGCCGCCGGACACCTTCAGTCTACGCGCACGGTGTGGGTGGTTTCCTGCGATGCCCCGAAGGTCCGATGTGCGTACGCGCACATCGGCCCCGTGTGTTCCTCGCGGGTAGGCTGAAGCTGTCGGAGGCTTTTCGTGCGAGACATCCGCAGTCTCGTCGTCGCTCGGCGAATGAACAGGGACCGATATGCGGTCCCGGTCAGGAGCGTCGTGATGACGCTACAACACGAGCCGATCCTGCTGGACCGCTCTTCACGCTTTTCCCTCCGCAGCGGTGCCCCGCCGAAATCACGGCGGTTACCGACCCCGCGAGCACCTCGTCCCGGGACAGTAGGCGGGGCCTGGTGGCCCCGCACGACCGACTTGATCGCCGAAATGGCCGATCTCGAGGCTCTACTGGGCCGGCGGGCAGGCAGCGTCGACCGAATCATGTACGACGTCGACGCCTGGGAACCGGCACCGAAACGCACGGTAATCGGCGGGCGTTCGGTTCGCTTGGACGGATACCGGCATCTGCCCGCCCACACGCTCTGTGTCCTGGGCCTCGACCGGACCCGCCTAGTCCTTCTGGTAATCCCCGCAGGCACCGCCGCCGCCACCGCCCAGGCGTTGCTGTCGGCCGCGTCCCGACCGGACAATGAGTTCACCGCCGACGAACTCATGGCCGCCGGCACCCGCCAAAGCCACGAGCGCACCCAGAACGAGGCCGCGTTGCACCGCTGGGACGACGAAGGCGGACACAGTGCGCCGGTGAACCCGGAAGACCGACGCACATCCTTCGCAGGATCCCCGCCCCTTGCGGGAGGCCCGCTGTGACACAGGACCGGCCGCAGAACAGGGGCGGTGCCCCCGCCGACCGTGGTCTGGGCCGATTCCAGGCCACCGCCGGTGGCGAGCAACCATTCGACACGCCGACCCGCACACCGCGGCTGCTACTGCGCGACCGTGACGAGGAATCCACCGGCGTCGACGGCGCCTGGTGGCCCAGAACCGACAACCTCACCACCGAACTGCACGACCTGGTCACCGCTCTCACCACGCGACTGGGCGCCACTGCGCGCATCACCTTCGACTGGAATTCGCTGAGCCGGTCCCAACGTGGCATCGATCCTCCCGACGGGATCGAGGTCACCGGACCGCTCCCGGGCCAACCGCCCGAAGTGATGTACGTCTTCGGCCAACACGATCGGTGCCTTCGATTGCTGGTGATCGACCCCGCCACCTATCCAGCCCACGCCGAAGCGCAGATCCGCAAGGCCGTGAGCGCCACCTCGGACCAGCCGAAATCATGAACCACTCCGGGCAGTGCCATGACCACCGCTGGCGGTAAGGCTCCTCGATACCAACACCCAGTATCGCTGCGTCGACGCCGACAGTGGCTGTCTCAGTTGTCGGCGCTGGCGTCGGGACCGCGCAGCGGCCGGTGCGACCGCCGAGACCGTGGCCG
>FTJU01000595.1_pt2 | contig 15000 bp, 14 predicted proteins | sample 1658961 | NCBI WGS metagenome assembly FTJU01 (sample SAMEA3914878, study PRJEB12502) | metagenome | biome: forest; material: soil | place: USA | collected 2012-03-12 | depth 0.3 m | reverse complement strand
GCGGATAGGTCCGGGTGGATGCCAGGCCCGCGACCGCACTGGTATCGACCTCGGGCTGCCAGAGCACCACCGCATGGCCCTCGACATCGATTCCCCGCCGTCCGGCTCGACCCGTGAGCTGTGTGTACTCCCCCGGCGTCAGTTCGGCGTGCGACTCACCGTTGTATTTGACCAGCCGCTCGAGCACCACGGTCCGCGCAGGCATATTGATGCCCAATGCCAGTGTCTCCGTGGCGAATACGGCGCGCACCAGACCGCGCACGAACAATTCCTCGACGGTGTGCCGGAAGGCGGGCAGCATGCCCGCGTGATGCGCGGCCAGGCCGCGATGCAGCGCCTCGCGCCACTCCCAGTAGCCGAGCACCTCGAGATCGCCCTTGGGCAGATCCCCGGTGTGCTTCTCGATGATCGCGTCGATCTCTTCGGCCTGGTCATCACGGCTGTGCTTACCCATCCCGTCGGCTACACCGACTGCCGTCCCGCTGAGGTCCAGTCGCGAGCGCAAGCATTGCGCGAGCGCCCCATCGCATCCGGCCCGGCTGAAGATGAAGGTGATCGCGGGCAGTAGCCCTTCCTCGTCGAGTTTGGCCAGCACCTCGGGCCGGGGCAACGGCCGGAATGCGCGGTTCCCACCGCGACCGCGCGGTCCACCCCAGCTGTTCATCCGGTCTGCTGTCTCCCGGTGACGGATGTAGCGGACCAGATCCTCGTCGACGAGTACCTTCTGCTCGCTGGAGTCGGTATCGAACAGGTCGAACATCCGCCGCCCGACCATGACGTGCTGCCATAGCGGCACCGGGCGGGTCTCGTCCACGACCACCGCGGTATCGCCGCGCACGGTCTCCATCCACGCGCCGAATTCCTCGGCGTTGCTGACCGTCGCGGACAGGCTGACGAGCCGCACATCCGGCGGCAGATGCAGGATGACCTCCTCCCAGACCGCGCCGCGGAAGCGATCGGCGAGGTAGTGCACCTCGTCCATCACCACATGCGACAGTCCGCGCAGCGCGTCCGAGGAGGCGTAAAGCATATTGCGCAGCACCTCGGTGGTCATCACGACCACCGGCGCGGCCGGATTGATCGACTGGTCACCGGTGAGCAGACCGACCTGCTCGCGGCCGTGCCGCTCGGTCAAATCGGCGAACTTCTGATTCGACAACGCCTTGATCGGTGTGGTGTAGAAACACTTTCCGCCCGCCGCCAGCGCAAGGTGCACCGCGAATTCGCCGACGACGGTTTTACCCGCGCCGGTCGGGGCACAGACGAGCACGCTGTGCCCGCCCTCGAGGGCTTTGCAGGCATTGCGTTGGAAGGGGTCCAACCCGAAAGTCAGCTCGGCGGCGAACTTTGCCAGCTCGCCCGCCTGCGACCGGTGATACGTCACCGTCAGAGGGTATCGGAGTAGTCCGACACGGGTCGCGCCGATTTCTCCGACGGCTCCATGATCGAATCGGCCGGGTTGATCGGCTCGGGACCGGAGATCGTGGAGGCTTCCTCGTCCGAGAGTGCCGCCAATGCGTCGGCCTCCCGCCGTGCGCGCCGCTTGTCGTTGACCCGGGAGAACTGGATGGCTACCTCGAACAGCACCGTCAGGGCGAACGCCAATGCCAGCATGGAGAACGGATCCTGCGGGGTCACGATCGCGGCGAAGACGAAGAGCCCGAAGATGATTCCGCGCCGCCACTTGGCGAGTTTGTCGTAGTGCAGCACCCCGACCAGATTCAATCCCACTACCAGCAGCGGGATTTCGAAGCTGACACCGAAGATGACGAGCAGCTGGATGATGAAGCTGAAGTATTGCGAACCGCTCAGCGCGGTGATCTGCGCGTTGTTGCCGATATTCAGCAGGAAGCTCAGCGCATGCGCGACCACCCAGTACGCGAGGACGGCGCCGGTCACGAACAGTGCGCTACCGCAGGTCACGAATCCGACGGCGTACTTGCGTTCCTTCGCGTACAGCCCGGGTGTGATGAAGGCCCAGATCTGATACAGCCATATCGGGGCGGCCAGCACCACACCCGCCGTCATACCGACCTTCAACCGCAGCATGAACTGTTCGAAGGGGGCGGTCGCCAGCAGCCGGCACGCGCCATCGGCGGTGAGCACGGCCCGCGACGAGGCGGGCAGTGAACAATAGGGTCCGGTCAGCAGCGAACCCAGGCTTTCGATGCCGAGGATCGTGTGCGCGTACCAGAAGAAGCCGAACAACGTGGTGACGACGACCGCGGCGATCGAGACCAGCAGCCGACGGCGCAGCTCCTGCAGATGCTCGACCAACGACATGGTGCCGTCGGGATTCGTCCTGCGCTTACTGCGCCGGGGATCGAACGGGATTCGCATGGTGGTGTGTTGGCCCCTGGGGTCGATGGTGCTCGCAGCGGTCGGCGGGCAACAGCACTACGCCCGGAGCGAGTTCGCTACTCGCCCCGGCGGCAAGGCTGGACTCAGAGCGATTTCGGCTGTGCCTTGGGCTCGGCCTGCGACTGCGCGACCGTCGGCTGTACGGCCGAGGCCGGCGGCAGTTCGGCGACCGGTTGCTGGGCCGGTGCTGCACTTGCCTGCGCGCTGCTCTCGTTCTGCATCTGGCTGACTTCGCTCTTGAAGATGCGCAGCGAGCGGCCCAGGCTACGGGCGGCATCGGGCATACGCTTCGCGCCGAAGAACATCACGAAGACCGCGGCGATGATCAGCCAGTGCCAGATGCTCAGACTGCCCATAATTAACCTCCAAAGAATGTGGTAGCTCTGATGCTACCGGACTATGACATGCGAGAACTCTCGCGTCGGTGTGCGTTCAACCGCACCTATATGACACGAAGTGCACGGTCCGCGGCGTTCAGGATCGTCCCGCAGCCGATCGCAATTGCCCCAGCAGTTCCGGCCCGGTCCAGTCGCGCCGGCCACCCTGTTCCGCGGCCACGATCAGTTCGATGAGTCGCTGATTGACCGGCGTCGGCAGTCGCACCATCTCGCCCAGGCTCACGATCTCCCCGCACAACCAGGAGATTTCGGTCTTGCGACCGAGTTCGAGGTCGTCGGCCATGGACGAGCGCGCCTCCGGATCGATGGCCAACACGGTTGCGGCGACCCGGCGGAAGATTCTGTCCGGAACGGTCAGCAGCCGGGCCATCCATCCCGGTGGCAGCGGCGTCAGCCGAGCGGGGCGAATTCGCGCTTTGCGCATTGCGGTGAGCGCCTCGCGCTGGGTGAGGGCAAGGCAGCGCCGGAAGTCGCGGTCGGACAGTTCCTCGCGCAACGCCCGGCCGGACAGCGCATTGATCGGGTTGTTGAGGTTGAGCAGTAGCTTCGCCCATTGCACCGGCAGCAGATCCGGATACCGCCGCAATGCCAGACCTGCTCGCGCGAATACCTTGGTGAACTGTGCCAGTGCCGGATCGTCCTGCACCGCGAGTCCGCCCTCGGTGCCGCGATGGAATCGGCCGTCGGAATGGTGGACGACGTTGAACATCACCATCCCCGCCAGCACCGTGCAGGTCGGCAGGACCTCGCGGATCACCTTGTCGTTGCCGATCCCGTTCTGCAGGCTCAGCACCACGGTGCCGGGGCGGATCTTGCCGTCGAGATCGCGCACGGCCGCCGCGGTCGCCGCCGACTTCACCGTGACCAGCACCAGATCGGCGGATCCGACATCCTCCGGCGTGGTCGAGACCCGCACCGCAGCCCCCGCCACCGTGACGTCACCGCCGTCGAGATCGGTGAGCCGCAGTCCGGCCGCGCTGATCTCGTCCAGCACCCGCTGCCGCCCGACGAATGTGACATCGGCGCCGGCCGCCGCCAGCTTCCCACCGACAAAGGAACCGATGCTGCCGGCGCCCAGGACCAGCACCCTCGCGGGTGCCATCACCTCATCCACGCCGACCCCGCCGCCGTGCATTCATCTGGTCCCCAGAAAACCGGCCGCTTCATAGGCGGCCAGTGCGGCGTTCGAGCGTTCGCGCACCGCGGTGATCAATTCGGGTGGACCAAGCACTGTGACTCCGGAACCGAAGCCGAGCAACAGCCGCGCCATCCAGTCCATGGTGGCGAAGCGCATGGTCGCCTCGATGCTGCCGTCCGGGTGCACCGCCATCCGATGCATCGGATATTGATCGAGCACCCAACCGTAATCGCCGCGAATGCGCAAGCGCGCCAACGGAACCGCGGGATCGTCCTGGAAAAGGTCGAGCGCCGCGGCTGCGTCGGTCGCATGGCTCGGCGGACGGGCGGACTCGTCCAGTTCGACGGCCGCCTCGATCCGATCGAAGCGGAACAGTCGCACGCCTTCGGCCGCGCGGCACCACGCCTGCAAATAACTGTTGTTGTCCACCAGGACAATACGAATGGGATCGACGACACGTTCGGAGACGACATCGCGACTCGCCGAGTAGTAGACCAGCCGCAGCGCGCGCTGGCGAGCCAGCGCGGAACGCACCGTCGCGACCGCCGGTGCCTCGGACGGCAACTGCTCGCGGCCATCGCCTACGGTCTTGCCGCCGACGATGGCCGACTCCAGTTTGGCGATCGCGGCATGTGCCGCAGTCGGATCGACCATGCCCGGCATATCCACAATCGAGCGCAGCGCCACCAGCAATGCGGTCGCTTCGGTGGAGGTCAGTCGCAGCGGCCGGTCGATACCCGCCGAGAAGGTGACCACGATGCTCTCCTCGGAGAACGACAGGTCGATCAGATCGCCCGGCCCGTAACCGGGTAGGCCGCACATCCACAGCTGGTTCAGATCGCTCATCAACTGCTTGGTCGTCACGCCGAGATCGGCAGCGGCCTCGGCGGCACTGATCCCTGGATTCGCGATAAAGTAGGGGATCATATTGAGCAGCCGCGAGAGCCGAACCGAAAGTCGACTGCGCTCGCTCATGCCGTGACCTCCGTACGGTCGAAGACCGAACGCAATCGGGTCACCACATCCGCGCGCAGTTCCTCCGGTGCGAGGACGACGGCGTCGGGACCGAGTCCGGTGATCAAGCGCGCCAACCAATCTCGGGATCGGATGGGCAATTCGACGACCACGCCGCGGCGTTCGCCGATCGTGCGCTCTTCCAGTACGGGTCCGAGTCGACGGATCTCGCGGCCGCGCCCTTCAACCACCCACACCGTCGCGGTGCCGGACACCGGGGCGCTACCGGTGACGGTGCCGACGATCTCCCGCAGATCCACGCCCTCGGGCTTACCGACCGCATTCGGCGGTCCGTAGGCGGTCACATCGTCGCCGATGCGCGATAGCCGGAAGCTACGGATCGCCTGCCGATTCCGGTCGTGCCCGACCAGATACCAGCGACCGTTGTGGGTGACCACACCCCAGGGCTCCACATCACGCATGACATACGGCTCGTTGATTGCGCCCCGATGTTCGAACCGCACCGCCTGACCGGCATCGATCGCGGCAAGCAGTTTGCCGAGCACCGCATCCGAGCCACGGGTGCGCGCCGGAACCGCGGGCACCGAGGCAACCGCGGCATCGGTCTCGACATGGATCCCGGCCGCACGCAACTTCAGCAGCGCGCCCTCGGCCGCGGCTGCCAGCTCCGGCGACTCCCACATCTGCACCGCGACCGCAACCGCCGCCGCTTCCTCACTGGTCAGATCGATCTCGGGGAGTTCGTAGGCGTCGCGGTTGATCCGGTAGCCCTCCACCGTCGAATACCGGCTCACCTGCCCGACCTCCAAGGGAATCCCCAGGTCACGCAGCTCGTTCTTATCGCGCTCGAACATTCGACTGAACGCCTCGTCGCTGGCCGAATCCTCGTACCCCGCGACGCTGTCCCGAATCCGCTCCGCGGTCAGGAATTGCCGGGTCGACAGCAGCGCGATGACCAGATTCATCAGCCGCTCGACCTTGGATATCGCCACGCGACACAGGGTAATCGGCCGCCCGCCGCACCCGCACGGCGGCGCGCGATTCACCCCGATCCGGTTCGCGCACCATTCATGGACCCATGATCATCGCGTTCTCCGTGATACAGCCCTCGCCGAAGCCGTCCGCATCGTGCGAGCCAGCGGTCTCCCCAATCGCACCGACGCCATGTTCACCACGATCGAAAGCGAATGGGGACGAGGCCATGGCCGTGTCAAAGCCGCGTCCGACGCCATCCTCGCCACCGCACCACGCTGCATTCTCGTGCTCGAGGCCGATATCCGGCCGGGCTTCACCGACGCCATGACCTCGAGAGTCGAGACCGTCGAGCGCAACCTCGCCGCGGAGTAGCTACATCGAGGCGATCAGGCGATCCACACGTTCGTCGACGGAGCGGAACGGGTCCTTGCACAAGACCGTGCGCTGGGCTTGGTCGTTGAGCTTGAGGTGCACCCAGTCGACGGTGAAGTCGCGCCCGGCCTCCTGCGCGGCGGTGATGAAATCGCCGCGAAGTTTGGCGCGGGTGGTCTGCGGCGGGGTGTCCACCGCGGCGTCGACGGCCTCGTCCTCGGTGACGCGCTTGGCCAGGCCCTTGCGCTGCAGCAGGTCGAAGACGCCCCGGCCGCGCTTGATGTCGTGGTAGGCCAGATCGAGTTGGGCGATCTTGGGATCGGACAGCTCCATGCCGTAGCGGTCCTGATAGCGCTGAAAGAGCTTGCGCTTGATCACCCAGTCGACCTCGGTGTCGACCTTGGCGAAGTCCTGCGCCTCCACCGCGTCCAGGGTGCGGCCCCACAGATCGACGACCTGGTCGATATTGGGGTCGCGGTCCCGGTTGCGCAGGTGCTCGACGGCGCGAGCGTGGTACTCGCGCTGGATATCGAGTGCGCTGGCTTGGCGGCCACCTGCGAGCCGGACCGGACGACGGCCGGTCAGGTCGTGGCTGACCTCGCGGATGGCACGGATCGGGTTGTCCAGGGCGAAATCGCGGAAGGAGACGCCCGCCTCGATCATTTCCAACACCAGGGCCGCCGTGCCGACCTTCAGCATGGTGGTGGTCTCGGACATATTCGAGTCACCGACGATCACGTGCAGGCGGCGGTATTTCTCCGCGTCGGCGTGCGGCTCGTCGCGGGTGTTGATGATCGGGCGCGAGCGAGTGGTCGCCGAGGAGACGCCTTCCCAGATGTGCTCGGCACGCTGGGACAGGCAGAACGTGGCCGCCTTCGGCGTCTGCAGCACCTTGCCCGCACCGCAGATCAGCTGGCGGGTGACCAGGAACGGCAGCAGCACATCCGAGATCCGAGAGAACTCACCGGCCCGCACCACGAGGAAATTCTCGTGGCAACCGTAGGAGTTGCCCGCGGAATCGGTGTTGTTCTTGAACAGGTAGATGTCGCCGCCGATGCCTTCCTCCGCGAGGCGCTGTTCGGCGTCGATCAGCAACTCCTCCAGCACGCGCTCGCCGGCCCGGTCGTGGGTGACCAACTGCGCCAAGTTGTCGCACTCTGCGGTGGCGTACTCCGGATGCGACCCGACATCGAGGTAGAGCCGAGCACCGTTGCGGAGGAACACGTTAGAGCTACGGCCCCAGGAAACTACCCGGCGGAAAAGATACCGGGCCACCTCGTCGGGGCTGAGCCGACGGTGTCCGTGGAAGGTGCACGTCACACCGAATTCGGTCTCGATCCCCATGATTCGTCGCTGCACACTATCGACATTACAGCCATGTCATGCCCTCGCGTGGGGCTGCGGAGAACCCTGGTGCATACGTCTTCACAACGATTTCGCACGTGAGCGAGATGTTCGGCGGAAAACTACCGGGCGAAACGAAGGCCCTCCCGATTAATCGAGAGGGCCTTCACAGTCGAGGAGATCGTGGCGGGCTACTCCGACTCCGGTGCATCCTTCGGCTCCGCAGCGGTGGCCGCCGCCTCCGCCGCCTTGCCCACCGGCTTGCCGCCGGTCAGCAACTGGTCCAGGGTCGCACCCGCGACCCGGCGGAACGCCCGTCGCGGCCGCGCCTGTTCCAGGGTGGCGACCTCGAGCGAACCCACGCCGAGCACCCGCTTGTCCTTATCCGTGGCGCCCTCGGGTACCCCGGCCTGCAGAGCCTTCACCGCCACTGCGACCGCACCCACCAGATCGAGTCCGGGCTGGTAGGAGGTCTTCAACGCGGTCATGATCGGCTCGGTCGTGCCGCCCATCACGACGTATTCGCGCTCGTCCACAATCGAACCATCGAAGGTGATTCGGTACAGCACCGACTCCGGCGACTGTTCCGGATAGCCGACCTCGGCCACGCAGATCTCCACCTCATAGGGCTTGAGCTGATCGGTGAAGATCGTGCCGAGAGTCTGTGCGTAGGCATTGGCCAGACCGCGACCGGAGACATCGCGCCGGTCGTACTGGTAGCCCTTCAGATCGGCCTGCAGGATACCCCCGCGGCGCAGTGCCTCGAATTCGTTGTACTTGCCGACGGCCGCGAACCCGACGCGGTCGTACAGCTCGCTCACCTTGTGCAGTGTCGCGGACGGGTTCTCCGCGACGAACAGCACACCCTTGTCGTAGGTCAGCACGATCACGCTGCGACCGCGAGCGATGCCCTTGCGCGCGAGCTCGGTCTTGTCGCGCATGATCTGTTCGGCCGACGCGTAATACGGCAGTGTCATGCCGGGGCACTCCCCTCTTCCGCGGCCTCGCGATCGGCGACGATCGCCCGCGTGATCTCCTCCAACCGCGATTCGGTCACCTCGTCGGCGCCTTCGTCGTTGATCACGATCGCCGTCGGGTAGATGCCGCGTACCAGATCCGGTCCGCCGGTGGCGGTGTCGTCGTCGGCCGCGTCGAAGAGTGATTCGACGGCGATCCGCAATGCGCGGTTCTCATCGATTCCCTTGGCGTACAGCTTTTTCAACGACGACTTCGCGAACATCGAACCCGAACCGACCGCCGTGTAACCGAACCGCTCCTCACTGCGTCCGCCGACCACGTCGTAGGACACGATCCGACCGGCCTTGTCCGGCTCGGTGGCGTGCTGGTCGTAGCCGACCAGCACCGGAACCACCGCCAAGCCCTGCAGCGCGGCGGGGAGGGTGTCGCGCACCATCTTCGACAGCTTGTTGGCCTTGCCGTCGAAGGTCAGCGAGACGCCCTCGATCTTCTCGTAATACTCCAGCTCGACGGCGAACAGTCGCACCATCTCGATGGCCATGCCCGCGGTGCCCGCGATACCGGCCGCCGAATAGGTGTCGGTGATGTAGACCTTCTCGATATCCCTGCTGGCCAACAGGTTTCCCTGGGTGGCCCGCCGGTCACCGGCGATCAGCACACCACCGCGGAAGGAGACCGCCACGATGGTGGTTCCATGCGGAGCCAGGTCCTTCGCGGCGGTGCCACCGGAAGCTCCGGTGGCACCATCGATCGCGCCGAATCGGTTGCCCGGCAACAATTCCGGTGCGTGTATGCGCAGGTGCTCGGTGAATGACGAGAGAGCGTGCCCCGGATGGAGACGCAAGGGGTCACCCGCTGTCACTGGCCACCCTTCTGCACATACGCACGAACGAAGTCTTCCGCGTTCTCCTCGAGCACATCATCGATCTCGTCGAGCAGGTCGTCGGTGTCCTCCGCCAGTTTTTCGCGGCGCTCCTGTCCGGCGGCGTCGACGCCCTCCGGACCCTCGTCCTCGTCGCCGCCCCCGGCGCGCTTGGTCTGCTCTTGTGCCATGGCAGCCGACCTCCTCTGTCCTCATCATGACCAGGGCTCCATTCTGAGCACGACCCCGATCATGAGCAATGTCCGTGCCCGTACATCAACAGTACCCAGCCGCCCCGACAACGTGCTCGGTTATTGGCCGCGCGGGCGCGGCGTGTTCGCGGCCCGCAGGTGTCTCGCGTCCGAGCGGTCGAGACTCGCGCCTACGGCGCATGCGCTTCGACGACTCGGACGCGAGACGGGCCACGAACGGTCGCTCGTAAGACTCGAGCCGTCGTGGTTGCGATCGCGATAGTCGTTGCTACCTGGGCTTATTCGCGCGACTTGCTAAGTGGTCAGCTGTTCGACCAACTCGGCGGCGGTATTCACGCCGTCGAGTAGCTTGCCGACATGGGCCCTGGTGCCGCGGCGGGGTTCCAGGGTCGGAATGCGCACCAGCGAATCGCCGCCCAGGTCGAAGATCACAGAATCCCAGCTGGCGGCCGCGATATCGGCGCCGAAGCGGCGCAGACATTCGCCACGGAAGTAGGCGCGGGTGTCGGTCGGCGGTTTGGTCATCGCGTCGAGGACCTGCTGCTCGTTGATCAGGCGTTTCATCGAACCGCGCGCGACCAGGCGGTTGTACAGGCCCTTGTCCAAGCGGACGTCGGAGTACTGCAGGTCCATCAGGTGCAGTTTGGGAGCGGCCCAGCTCAGACCCTCACGCTTGCGCATCCCCTCGAGCAGGCGCAGCTTGGCAGGCCAGTCGAGCAGGTCGGCGCATTCCATCGGGTCGCGCTCCAGCAGATCCAGCACGTTGGCCCAGTTCTCCAGGACGTCCTTGACGCGCTCGTCGTCGTTGCCGCTGCGGGCCACGAACTTCTCCACCCGGTCCAGATAGATGCGCTGCAGCGCCAGACCGGTGAGTTCGCGGCCGTCGGTGAGCGCGACCGTGGCGCGCAGAGTCGGATCATGGCTGATCTGGTGGACCGCCGTGACCGGGCGGGCCAGCTGCAGATCCGATAGATCCTCGCCGGCCTCGATCAGGTCCAGCACCAGCGCGGTGGTGCCGACCTTGAGGTAGGTGGACATTTCGGCGAGGTTGGCATCACCGATGATGACGTGCAGGCGGCGGTATTTGTCCGCATCGGCGTGCGGTTCGTCGCGGGTATTGATGATGCCGCGTTTGAGCGTGGTCTCCAGGCCGACCTCGACCTCGATGTAGTCGGCACGCTGGGACAGCTGGAATCCGGCGTGATCACCGGATTGGCCGATGCCGACCCGGCCGGAACCACAGATGACCTGGCGCGAGACGAAGAACGGGGTGAGCCCGACGATGATCTGGTTGAACGGGGTGTCGCGACTCATCAGGTAGTTCTCGTGGGTCCCGTAGGAGGCGCCCTTGCCGTCGACATTGTTCTTGTAAAGCTGCAGCCGCGGCGCGCCCGGCACGCTCGACGCGTGCCGCGCGGCCGCCTCCATGACCCGTTCGCCAGCTTTGTCCCAGATGACCGCATCCAGCGGATCGGTGACCTCGGGGGCGGAGTACTCCGGATGGGCATGGTCGACATAGAGCCGGGCGCCGTTGGTGAGGATCATATTGGCGGCGCCGACTTCGTCGGCATCGATGACGGGGGCCGGGCCGTTCATCCGGCTGAGGTCGAATCCGCGGGCGTCACGCAGCGGCGATTCCACCTCGTAGTCCCAGCGCGTGCGCTTCGCGCGCGGCACCCCCTCGGCGGCGGCGTAGGCGAGAACCGCTTGAGTGGAGGTGAGAATCGGGTTGGCCGACGGCTCGGTGGGTGTGGAGATGCCGTATTCGACCTCGATACCGATGATGCGCTGCATACCGTCGAGCCTAGGCGACGCGCGGTCGCCCGCGGTCGCGACCGGCGGCATCGGCGATCCCGGGTGACCGCGATGTCATACCGACGGTGGTACTTCCGGAGGATACGGGCGCCGGAAGCGACCGGGATATTCGGGACATGACCGATTCGATCGCCGAAATCACCGGGCGTCACCACAAGTCGGATGAGCCCGAATCGGATGAGCCCAAGGCTGATGAACCCAAGGCGGATGGACCGAGCACCGTCACCCAGCCGGAAAGTCCCGCGCGTTTGGTCGCTCTGGACGTATTGCGCGGCATCGCGATACTGGGCACGCTCGGCACCAATATCTGGATCCTCACCCATCCCGAGGGCCTGGTCGGGTACATCGACGAACTGAGCAGCCCGACGACCGGCTGGATGTGGTCGGAGCGAGTGCTGCAGCAGCTCGCGCAGGGCAAATTCCTGGGGCTGCTCACCATCATGTTCGGCATCGGCCTGGCGATCCAGCAGGGCTCGGCGGTGCGGGCCGGTCGCCGGTGGCCAGGCGGTTATCCGTGGCGGGCCGGGCTGCTATTCCTCGACGGTGTGCTGAACTTCCTGTTCGTCGCGGAATTCGATGTGCTGATGGGTTATGCGGTCACCGGATTGGTCGTCGCCTTCATTCTCGCGACAAATGAACGCGCGCAACGCCGTTGGCTGACCACCGCAGCCGGATTCCATATCGCCGTGTTGACGCTGATCGCCATCGCCATGGCTGTTGCGAACCAACAGGATTCGACGCCGCGCACGCCGCTGGACCCGAATCCCTATGCGGACGGGTCGTTCTGGGATCTGGTGCTGTTCCGACTCGAGAATGCGGGGATGTTCCGCGTCGAGCCTATTTTCGTCTTCCCGATGTCGATCGCACTGTTCCTCGCGGGTGCGCGGCTGTTCCGAGCCGGCGTGTTCCGGCCGGAGGGTGCGCGGATGCGTCGGCGACTGATGCTCATCGGATTCGCGGTTGCCGCGCCGATCGATCTGGCAGTCGGTGTGCTCGGCGGCGATCTGGTCTTGCTGACGAGGTACGGTACCGCCCCGCTCGTCGCCCTCGGCCTGCTGGCGCTGGTCGCGGAGCGCTACCTGCGCCGTCCGCGGCTCGGCTTCGTCGGCCGTCGGCTCACCGAGGTCGGCCGGATGGCCCTGAGCTGCTACATCTTGCAGAATCTGGTCGCTTCGACACTGTGCTGTGGGTGGGGTTTCGGACTCGCAGCGCGCGTCTCTCCCGATGCCCGGGTGCCGTTTACAGTTGGCATCTACCTGCTGGTCGCGCTGATCACCGTGACGGTCGCGCACCTGTGGTTGTGCCGGTTCGACCGCGGCCCGGTCGAGTGGCTGTGGAATCTCAGCTACCGCGCGCTGACCCGCGAACACTGAGTCAGACCGGCGTTCGCGTACATCGCCGCACCTGCTCATCCAGCTTCATCGCTGATCTCCCGTCTGTCCTGCGACTTTCTGTATCGTCGCGGAGATGGCACGGTCGGCACTTCCAAAAACGTGCGCTCCCAAAACGGCGGTGACCTCCGCCCGGCTCTGGCTGCGGCTGGGACACGCGAGCTACATCGGGCCCGGCACCAGCTTCCGCCGCTACGTGCAATGGGCCCGGATGATACGGGTTGGCCGGGCCTATTCCGCGGGCCACGACCTCACCCGCGCCGCCGTCGACGCGGGCTTCGCCGCCCCTTCGCATTTCAGCGATACCTTCCGCGCCATGTTCGGCCTCACACCCGCCGCATTCCTCACCGTCAACGGCGAGCTCGACATCGACTGACCTATACATCGAAATAGAGCTCGAATTCGTAGGGGTGCGGGCGGACGTTGATTTCCGATATCTCGGAATCGCGCTTGAGACGGATCCAGGTTTCGATCAGATCGTCGGTGAAGACGTTGCCTTCGGTCAGGTACTCGTTATCCGCTTCCAACCGGTCAATCACGCTCTCGAGGTTGGGCGGGGTTTGCGTGACCTCGGCTGATTCCTCCGGGGTGAGTTCGTAGAGGTCCTTGTCGATCGGGGCGGGAGGTTCGATCTTGCGGCGGATGCCGTCCAGACCGGCCATCATCATGGCGGCGAAGGACAGGTACGGATTGCCCGAGGAGTCGGGGCAGCGGAATTCGAGGCGCTTGGCCTTCGGATTCGCGCCGGTGACCGGAATGCGCACGGCCGCTGAGCGATTGCGCTGGCTATACACCAGATTGACCGGCGCCTCGAAGCCGGGAACCAGGCGCTTGTACGAGTTCACGGTCGGATTGGTGAATGCCAGCAACGACGACGCATGCAGCAGCAGGCCGCCGATATAGTGCCGGGCCAGATCCGACAGCCCCGCATATCCGGACTCGTCGTAGAACAGCGGTAGGCCGTTCAACCACAAGGATTGATGCACGTGCATACCGGAACCGTTATCGCCGAAGAGTGGTTTCGGCATGAAGGTGACGGTCTTGCCCTCGGCCCATGCGGTGTTCTTGATGATGTACTTATACAACTGCAGGTCGTCGGCGGCGGCCAGAAGCGTATTGAATTTGTAGTTGATCTCGGCCTGGCCGGCCGTACCGACCTCGTGGTGGCCCTTCTCCAGTTCGAAGCCGGCGTTCTGCAGATTCGTACACATTCGATCGCGCACATCGACGTCGGCGTCGTACGGCGCCACCGGGAAATAGCCGCCCTTCGGCCGCACCTTGTACCCGCGGTTGATCGTGCCGTCCGGATTGTATTCGGCACCTGTGTTCCAGTCGGCGGAGGACGAGTCCACCTCGTAGAAGGCGCCGTTCATCTTGGTGTCGTAGCGCACGGCATCGAAGATGTAGAACTCCGCCTCCGGCCCGAAGTACGCGGTATCGGCGAGGCCGGTGCTCTTCAGAAACTCCTCGGCCTTGCGCGCGACATTGCGCGGATCGCGGCTGTAGGCCTCGAGCGTATGTGGATCGTGGACGAAGCAGTTCAAATTCAGCGTCTTCGCGGCCCGGAAGGGGTCCAATTGCGCGGTGCGCAGGTCCGGGAGCAGCAACATATCCGATTCGTGAATCGACTGGAATCCGCGCACCGACGAGCCGTCGAAGGCGATCCCGTTATCGACCAGATCCGCGCCGAATGCGGCGGCCGGTATCGAAAAGTGTTGCTGCACACCCGGTACGTCACAGAATCGAATATCGACGTATTCGACTTCTTCGGCGCAGATATATTCCAGAACTCCGTCGGTGGTGGCAGTCAATGCTGCTCGCTCGTCCAACACGGCTTGCTCCTCGCTTTCGCGGCGCAGGTGTATCCGCGGATGGCGAGGCGACCATCCCTGACGCCCCGGACCCGTCCATGGGGGCCACGGCAGGTCCTGCTCGCCGAATCTCACGATACGACTTCGACATCGATGACGGACCCGAATCCGGACGAGATCGGCACTGTCGGCGCGGCCCGTTGCCGGGCGGAGGTGCAGCTCAGCGACGACGGCGAGGAGCTGATCCGCGGCCGGATGGTCACGCGCGGCCAGCACAACGATCCGGACAAGACGTCTGTCCCGCGTCCACGAACTCACCGGCCTCGACCCGCGTTGGCCGGCCGACACCATGATCCTGTCCGTGGCCC
>FTJU01000471.1_pt2 | contig 15051 bp, 12 predicted proteins | sample 1658961 | NCBI WGS metagenome assembly FTJU01 (sample SAMEA3914878, study PRJEB12502) | metagenome | biome: forest; material: soil | place: USA | collected 2012-03-12 | depth 0.3 m | reverse complement strand
GAAATACAGTTCGGCGCGCTCGTGGATACGTTGACCGGCAACAACTTCTACCGCGCCGAACTGTATTTCGTCTCCACCCGCGAGTTCCCCGGTATCAAGTTCGGTGGCCGTCTGGCCGATATCGCCGATCCGGTCAGCGAACAGGTCGTGACACTGCGGGTCTTCGGGGAATTCGCGCTGTCGGTGCGAGATCCGGCCGAACTGGTCACCTCGCTGGCGGGCACCACCGATTTGAGCGTCCCGACGACGGTGGAGTCCTGGAGCTCGGACCTGCTGCTCAAGTCCATGAAAGTCGCTGTCACACAGGGAATTTCCCGTGGCGACTGGCCGATACTCGGCCTGTCCGGACAGTTGGAGCCGATCGAGGCGGCCGTGGTGCGCCAGACCAATCTGACGCTCTACGAATACGGCCTGCGCATCCCACGCCTGGGCAACTTCGATATCACCCTGGCACCCGAGGATGCGGACCGCATCAAGCGACTGGCCAAGGATGTCACCTACATTCGACTTGCCGGCGACTTCCAGCGTTACGCGGCAGGTGAAATGGCGCTCGGCGCCGGCCAAGGCTTCGCCAACGGCCACGGCCACGGCGGCGACGGATTCCTCGGCGCGGCACTGGGTTTGAACGCCATCCAACAACAAGCCCCGAGCAATCCGTGGCAGCGCCAGGCGATTCCGGCCGCCGCACAACCTGTTCCGGCCGCCACACCGCCGGTGTGCGCCGGCTGCGGAACCGACAACCCCGCGAGTGCGCGATTCTGCATGAACTGCGGTGACCCACTGGCGCCCCGTCCGCGCCACTGCACCGAATGCGGCGCAGAACTGACCGCCACAGCCAAGTTCTGCGGCAACTGCGGCACCGCTGCCGTCAGCTGATCACCCCGCATTGGCTCCCCAAAGCGGTGCAGCCGCAATGGGTTCTACCTCGACCTCGGCGCAAGTGGATAACGCGGGCACGGCGTTCGGCTTCGGCGTGCCGGGCGATCGCGCGCTGCATGACCTCCGGGATCTCGACATTCTTGATCTCGACCAAGGCGACCTTCACGCCCACGGTTCGGTCTGCTCATCGATGAACTTCCGCAGGTTGCTGTTGAGCTGGTCGCGCCCGGACAGCAGGGTATCGAGGTCCTTGCGGCCGAGCACGGAACGCAGTGTGGTCTGGACGATCTGGGAGAACGCGTGATCCCCGATGACAAGGCGGACCGGGTCGATGACGCTGCGACGGCGACGACCCGGACCGAAAAGTAGTAGTAGGGAAGCTATGCGCGGGAGGTCGACCGAATGCTGGTGCCGCCCCTGAGCAGTGTGGTCGGCATACGATTAGATGGCATTGTGAAAGAACTGTTGCGCCGTCTTCCCGAAATCGCGGTCCTTCGCGACCGCTGCCGCACGATGGCGATGCTCGATGCGATCCTCAGTCCGGAGTGGGAATTCCGGTACTTCTCGTTCAACGCCGGCTGGGGTGACGCCGAGGAGATGGCATCGATGCGCAACGGTTCCGGCGACGACTGGTTCATCGTCTTCACCGACGCCGGTGTCTACGGGCGAGGCTTCGACCACGAAGCCCCGAACGCGCCGCAGGTGCTGCAGGCTGTCCCTGGCGTCTTCGAGTCCTACGTCGCGGAGCCGGCATTCGCCGATCACGATGGCTCACCCCGTGCGACAGTGTGCTTCTGGCGTGAACCCGCGGACGCCGAATGGGGTATAGCGGCAGCTGATCGGGGCGGGCACGGCTTGTTCGAGCTCTTGGTCGAAGGGACACCAGAGGCGTATCGGAACTGGGCCGAAGAATACTACGAAACCGACGTCAGTCTCCCGGCAGTCGAGCACGTGTACGCACTGCGACCGTTGACTCCGGTCATCGTGACCCAACTCAATCCGGAAGTCGAACTCGCCGATCTCGACCTCGATATCGACGAAATCGGTTACCCGCGTTGAGCTGTCGATACTGACGAACTCCGTGCATGCGCTGATACCGCGTTGCCGGCCCCCTATCCGGGTTACGGTCCATGACCTCGCAGATATCGAGAGGCATCGCGCGCTGACGCCGAGTTTGTTCGCCATCATGGCGAGCGCGGTGATGATCTCCGCTGCCAAGCCATCGGTCCAACTTTGTTCGGCCACCGAATCCACGTCTGTGCCTGCGAAATTCGATGCGGTGCAGTGTGTTTCGACGAAACTCGTAGACGACTTCGATGCCCACCGAGCCACGGTACGCGAGCGCTACTCTCGCGATGAACTGGCGGAAATCGAACTCGCCCTGGATACCTTGACCACCTCGCTGGTGCGTATCCAAATCTTCGGTGGCACAGCACGGCACGAGAACCCCGACGGCGGCGTCCGGGTGTACCGGATTGTCGGCGCACGTACGGACCGACACGCGATGTCGCTAACCCAACGCACCTTCGGTGATGCCAGCGGCCCGATACGCTGCCGCCTGTTCCGCACTGATCACCTCCCCATACAACTCGTCGACTGCCTGCCGCCCTGCACACCCGGCAACCGATCACGGCCAGCTGCCTCCCCGACAGCGACACCCGACACGAGCGCTGTCAGCGCCTCCTGCAGCAGCCCGCCGACGGCGGCGGATCCGCTCTGCTGTACATCGGCCCCTCGACAAACCCAACAAACCCCTCGCCTCCGTCCAATGGCACGACATCACCGACGACGGTCGCTACACCGAACTCCACGACCAACACCACACCGTTCGCCCCACCACCCACACCGACCTCGCCGCCCACTTCGCTACCTGGATCGCCCGCGCCATCCAGAACCAGCTCGACCCGGAAGCGGATCGCATCTAGTCACCGCCGACCACGAACGACTCTGGCTTCGAGATGTCCCGCACACCAATTCGCATGCCGCGCACGGTATCGCCCCACGATTTCGCGCGTGGCGTGACAAATGGTGCGCGAGGCACGTTCTGTGTCGCTGTACTCCAGTCCGAAACCCGACCGCTGATCGCCCCGAATCACCTACGTCGCGGCCGTCACCGTCGAACTCCGCATCCCGAACGCGTAATCCCGGGCACCCGCAACCCAATCGCGACGGGTGTTTATCCCGGACGAACCGGATTACGACGACCTGCACTTCCAACAGCACCGACAAGAGGATGGCTGCAGTAATTACCCGATAGTGTACACGCATCGTGTACACTATTTACATGACCGACCATGTGACCGTCCGAGAGCTTCGCGCCGGATTGGCCAAAACCCTGGATGCGGCAGAGCACGGTGAGACCACCATTGTCACCCGCGATGGCCACCCGGTCGCCGCGCTGGTCCCCATGAGCATGCTCCAAGCCCTGGAAAACTGGGAAGACGAACAACTCGCCGATATCGCCAAACACCGATACCAGCAGTACAAGGGGGAGGGTGCGATCAACCTCACCGAGATGTTCGCTGAAATCCTGGATGAACCGAAGTGAAATACAGGTTCGAGTTCACTCCCGAAGGACAACAGGACATCCGCAACATTCCCAAGACGGACGCCATCCGCCTACTTCAGAAGCTCGCCCAATTAGGTGATGATCCCTACAAACCGAATAATGCGGTCAGGCCGATGGCAGGTGAATACGCCGGTTTCTATCGGCTCCGCTGCGGTGACTTTCGTGCCATCTATCGGATAGAGAACAATCGGCTGCTGGTCCTGGTAATCGCCGCTGGCGGCAGGGACATCAGCTACCGGTAGAGAGCACTCGCTCGGATAGCCTCTCGCGCAATCGATGTCGAGCTCTCGAGCGGTTTCCCTTCATCCCCGCCAATACCGGGACCCACTGCGGAGGTATGGGTCCCGATGCTCGCGGGGATGACGGGGACACTCGCCAAACCTTTCGTGCATCTCCGCAGTCTCGGCGGAGGTTCGCCGAGACTGCGGAGCGCGGACCGCTAGCTCGAAACAGGTGCTGCCGCAGCGGATTCGCCGCTGCTGACCATGCTGCGCACTTGGCGGGCGGCCACCGAGAGCGTTGCGAGGTCGTGGGTGCCCGCGGCGAAGATCTCGCCGAGTGAGGCACCGGCGCGCGCCAAGCGGGGGCGGTTGACCGATTCCCATTCGGCGATCTTGTCGGCGGTGCTTTCATCCGGTTCGGATGAGGTCAGCACGTCCAGGGTCAGCGAGCGCAGCGAATCGTAGAGATCGTCGCGGACCGCGAGCCGGGCCAGTGTGCGCCACCGGTCGTCGCGCTCGAGGTTGCTCACCGCGGTCAGCAGTCGCTCGATCTGGAAGTGATCGTCGAGCGCGTAGTAGAGCTCGGCGACCTCCTGTGCATCCCGCTCGGCGATATCGGCCACATCGACGATGTCCAGCAGCGGGAACATGTGGATCAGACGGAACACCTCCTGCGCCAAATCTTCTGGTGCACCCCGCTCCACGGCCGACCGTGCATGCGTGGCCAGGTCCTCGGCATGGGCCGCGGGAAGCCGGGAGGGCTGCATGTGCCCTGCGAGCCTGCGCACACCGTCTTGGTAGCGGGCGATATCAGCACCGATGGCAATCGGTTGCGGACGACTGGTCAACAGCCAGCGGGACACGCGATCGAGGGTGCGCCTGGTCTCCCGCTCGAGTTCGTCACGGGCCGCGCTCGGCATCGGCGTAGTCCGAATGCGCTGCCACAGCGTGTGCAGATCGAAGATCTGCGCCGCGACAGTGAAGGCGCGCACCGCGTCGTCGGTACTCGCACCCGCCTCCTCCGCCAGGCGGAACGCATAGGTGATGCCACCATGGTCCACCATGTCGTTGACCACCATGGTGGCCACGATCTGGCGGCGCAACGGATGCTTCTTGATCGCGTCGCCGAACCGTTCACGCAGCGGCTCGGGGAAGTACGACAGCAGCACCGACTCGAAGGCCGAGTTATCCGGCAGATCCCCGGCCAGCAAGTCGTTCTTGAGCGAAAGCTTCACGTGGGCAAGCAGATTCGCCAGCTCCGGCGAGGTGAGCCCGCGTCCGGCCGCAGCCCGCTTGGTCAGCTCGGCATCCGAGGGCAGTGCCTCGAGCCGCCGATCGACACCGCGCCGGAACTCGAGGTCGGCGATCAAACGCCGGTGCACGCCCGACATCGGCACCGCCTGAGCGCGGGAGAGCCCCATCCGGAAGTTCTGCGAAATATTGTCGCGCAGTACGAGTTCGGCGACCTCGTCGGTCATCGCGGCGAGCAGCTGGGTGCGGTCGGCGGCGGCGAGCTCGCCGCCGGAGATGACCGCGTCCAGCAGCACCTTGATATTGACCTCGTGGTCCGAGCAATCCACACCCGCCGAATTGTCCAGCGCGTCGGTGTTCATCCGGCCGCCGTTGGCGCAGTATTCGACGCGGCCGAGTGCGGTCGCGCCGAGGTTACCGCCCTCGCCGATCACCCTGGCGCGCAATTGGTTCGCATCGACACGCACCGCATCGTTGGACTTGTCGCCCGCATCGGCATTGGTCTCGGTGGAAGCCTTGATGTAGGTGCCGATACCGCCGTTCCAGAACAGATCGACCGGTGCGAGCAGAATCGCCCGGATCATTTCCGGCGGGGACAGGGTGGTCACACTCGGATCCAGGTCGAGTGCCGCGCGCACTTCCGGACTGACCGGAACCGCCTTCGCGGACCGATCGTAGACACCACCGCCCGCGCTGATCAGCGACTTGTCGTAGTCGGCCCAGGACGAGCGCGGCAATGCGAACATCCGCTGCCGCTCCCGGAACGACTTCGCGGCATCGGGATTCGGATCCAGGAAGATGTGCCGGTGGTCGAAGGCCGCGACCAAGCGGATGTGCTCGGACAGCAGCATGCCGTTACCGAAGACGTCACCACTCATATCGCCGACCCCGACCACCGTGAAATCGGTTGTCTGCGTGTCGATATCCATCTCGGCGAAGTGCCGTTTGACACTCTCCCACGCACCCTTGGCGGTGATACCCATCGCCTTGTGGTCGTAACCTACCGAACCACCCGAGGCGAAGGCGTCACCGAGCCAGAAACCGTATTGGCGCGCAACATCATTGGCGATATCGGAGAAGGTCGCGGTGCCCTTGTCGGCGGCGACGACGAGGTAGGTGTCGTCACTGTCGCGGCGCACCACCCGCTCCGGAGGCAGCACCTCGCCGGAAGTGTGGTCTACGTTATCGGTCACATCCAGCAGACCGGAGATGAACGTGCGGTAGCAGGCGATGCCCTCGGTCAACTGCGCCTGCCGATCCGCGGTCGGATCACCGGTCGCCGTCGGCGGCCGCTTCACCACGAAACCGCCCTTGGCGCCGACCGGCACGATGACCGCGTTCTTCACCGCCTGCGCCTTCACCAGGCCCAGGATCTCGGTGCGGAAGTCCTCCAACCGGTCCGACCAACGCAACCCGCCGCGCGCCACCGGACCGAAGCGCAGGTGCACACCCTCGACCCGCGGCGAATACACGAAGATCTCGAATTGCGGCCGCGGCCGCGGCAATTCGGTAATGGCATGCGGATCGAACTTGAACGACAGGTACTCCAGCCCGTTACCGTCGCTGTCGCGGCGATAGTAGTTGGTGCGCAGCGTCGCGGTGATCAGGCCGAGTACGGCGCGCAGGATCCGGTCGGCGTCGAGACTCACGACCGCGTCGATTTCGGATTGCAGTCGTTCGGCGATGCCTGCGGCCCGCGCCGACGCCACCGCCCCGACACCATCGGGATCGAAGTACGCGTCGAACAATTCGGTGAACAACCTGGCCATGGTCGGCTGTGCAAGCAGCACGCGGGCGATATTGCCCAGGGTGTAGGCGAATCCGGCCTGCTGCAGATACTTTCCGTAGGCGCGCAATATCGAGATCTGCCGCCAGTGCAGTCCCGCGCGCAACACCAGTTCGTTCAGGGCGTCGACCTCGGCACGGCCGTTCCACATGGCCGCGAAGGCCTCCGGGAAGTTGTGCCGCACACCGCCTTCGACCGGTGACTCGTCCGCCGTGCGGGCGAGATCGGCCTCGAGACCGGCATCGACCGCGGTCCGCAGTAGCTCCGCCGGGACACGCAGCCCGAAATCGTAGATCCATTTGTGGGTATCGTCCGGCAGGGTGATTCGGTGCGGCCGTTCGTCGACCACCTCAACCCCGAGACTTTGCAGCACCGGAAGCACCCGGCTCAGTGAAACGCCCTCGCCCGCGACGTAGAGCGTGAAACGCCACTCCCCCGACGGAGATTCGGCGTTCCGATACAGATTCGTATCGATACCGCCCTCGGCGAGACGGTCCAGGCGCTGCATATCGACCAGCGCGCGCTCCGGCCCGTACTCCTGCTGGTAGCCGACCGGGAAGGCACTCGCGTAGGCGTTGGCGACCTTCGACGAGATCGCGGGTACGCCGGTCGCGGCCGCGACCAGGCGGTCGGCCCAACTCCGCGTGGTAGCGAAGAGCAGCTCCTGGATGCGCTCGCGATTGGATTCGGAGATATCGGCAGGCTCCGCGTCCGGACCGCGATGCACGGTGAAATACAGTACGGCCAATTCGGATTCGCTCGCCCGTGCCGAGTACGCGACCTGATCACCGTCGAATTCCGCGCGCAGGATCTTCTCCATACGCAGCCGGACCTCGGTTGTGTACCGATCGCGGGGCAGGTAGACCAGGCAGTAGACCGCACCGCTGCGCCCGTCGCGCCGGATGAACAGCCGTACCTGCCTGCGCAGCCCCAAATTCATGACCGCGGAGACGGTTTCGAACAGCCTGCGGGCATCGGTGGAGAACAGCTCAACCCGCGGGAAGGACTGCATCATCTCCAGCATCGCCTGCCCGGAGAACGAATTCAGTTCGAAACCCGCCCATTCGATAACCTGATGCACGCGTCGGGAGATGACCGGGATATCGAGGATGTTCTCGTGCAGGCCGGTCACCGTGAAGGTGCCGACGAAGACGTGCTCGCCCTGCACCGGACCGACGCCGGTACCGGCACTGCCGTAATCGGCAACGCTGACGAAGTACAGCTCACCTGATCCCGGGATCAGCGAATCCACCGATCCGTTGGACAGGCGCAGGACCGGTCGGGAGTTGCCGAGTACGGGGACATCGAGCTCGACATTGGAGCCGTTCCAGAGCACGCCGAGGCCGGTGCCCGGCACCTGTTGCGGTTCCTGACCGGCATCGGTCCGGCTGCTGCGGTAGTACCCGTAGCCGAGCACCGTGAAGTGCCCATCGGCCAACCAGCGCAACAACTTCGCGCATTCGGGGACCTCCGGATCGTCGGAACGGTGCGCGATATGGTCGAGCCGACCAGCAAGCGCGACCATCGCGTTCGCCATGCCCGACGTATCATCGACGACCTTGCGCAGCACCTGCAGCAGCGCGGGCAACTCGCGATCGATCCGGTCCAGCAGTGCGGCGCCGACGCTCGGGCCCAGCTGTACATGGATCCACGATTCGGTGACGGTGTGGCTGCCGTTCGCCGGCACGGTGTCGGGCTCCTTGGCGGCGATCGCGCGCAACCGCCCGCGCCCGTCCCGCGCAATATCGAAGACCGGATGAACGACCTCGGTCACCGCGGCGCCCAGGCGGCGCAGCGCGGTGGTCACCGAATCGACCAGCAGCGGCATATCATCATTGACGATCTGGATGGCCGCGCCGAGTCCGCTGCCGTCATCGGGGCGGTACACCCGAGTGATCGCCGCACCCGGCAGCCGGATTGCTGCCAGTTCCAAGTGGTGTCGGAAGATCTGTTCGGCCCGATCGGTGATCGTCGGCGCGGTGGCGCCCGGCTGGATCCATCGGAAGTAGGCCGCCTCCAAATCGGTCGGATCGTCGCGGAACCGTTTGAATGAAATCGTCTGCTGGGTGGTTGCCACCATCGACTCGTGCCTTCCCGAGATCTGAGCCCGTAACCGTACGGTTCCCATACATTACAGGGTTTGATGTACCGTTGTATAGCGGCACATTGGATGCGTAACAAATTCCTGCAAGAGATCAGCGCTGGTCAAGCACGCCGATCGGCCGGAAGCCGGACGGCTACGGGGTTAGACCGGCTCGCGCCATGAAGGTCTGCGCCGCAGCTCGCCCGTTGAAGGCACCGGTCTCGACCCGAAGTCCGACAAGGGTATTCGCGTACCGCAGGGTTGCCGTCGGACTGATCGCGATGAAGACGACACCGTCGGCCACGACGGTTCCGCCCGCCGTCCGCCAGTTGCGCACGGTATCGGCCCGGCGCGCCGGCGGATCCACAGCCACCGAGAGCGGCAAATCCTTGCCACCGGCGATTCCGCCCGCGAGCAGCGGATCGGCCGCCGAGACGACGCAGTTCTCGACCGTGGAATCGACCCGCTGACAGGAGACCGCCGCACGCAATTGGGCGGGCAGGGCCTGCTCGACACCCGTCTCGGTCATCGTGGCCAGCGGCGTCGAACACGAACGGAGAATGGTGAAGCCGAGGCCGATGACCACGGCAGCGGCGGCGGCGATCGCGGCGCGCCACTGCCAATGCGGATACACTTTCGCGACAAGCTTTTCCGCGTCCGCCGCCGCATGCTCCGCGCCTGTCACCACACTCTCGGTGGCTCCGGCGACCACCCGCTCAGCCTGCGCCGCATGCTTGCCCAGACTCGATAGTCGGTGCACTGCTGACAGCGGCGCACCGCAGTGCCCGCACTGCGGCGGATTACCGGCGTTTCGGTGTGAACAGTACTGGCAGACCAACTCGGCTACTGACATGACAGCGGCCTCAATGCCCAGTGATCACGATGGAGGAAATCGCGGTCGTATTGATCGTCGGATCACCTTTCGATTCCTGAACTGTCAGCACGATCTTGGACGCTTGCACGGGAACCTCGAACTTGGTAACGACCAGCGTGCGCTGATCCAGGGTCGGTTGGGTGTAGCCCGTCCTATTCGGATCATCGAACGTGTACTTGACCCGGCTGGCAGTCCGGTATTTCGTCCATTGGTCCACACCGTCGCTGCCGACGCTGTCCCAGCCGGGGACGATGCCGATCGAATCGATCTGATAGGTCTTGCCGAGATCGATGGTCAGCACCTGCCCGTCGACCTTGTACGCGCGCACACATGACCAGGCTTTGCCCTGCCCACCAAAGGCATCCATGCCTGGTGTGCTACCCGGCGGGCAGTTGGCGGTGGCGGATTTCGGGGTGATCGTTCCGGAAGGGGCCGTGGACGATTCCGGTTTCGACGTCGGGGCCGCCGCGACCGCCGACGGCGTGATAACCGCGATTCGGTCCTGGGCCTTCGAGTCATCCTTTCCACCGGTGGAAACCAGCGCGATGACGAGCAAAAGGGCCAGGACACCGCAGATCGCCAACGCGACCTTGGGATTCTTGAGCTTCTTCGCCAGCAGGGCGATCTGCTCAGCGGCATCGGGCCCACGCTTATTCGACGCCCCGGACGCAGACCGCGCCGGCTCTTCGGGCGGTGGCTGCTTGGTCGAGACATCGGAGTAGTCGGCTGAAAAGTCCATTGCCGGTGCGGCATCCGATTGCTGCCCGTTCAGCAGCGCGATGATCCGCTCACTGGCCTTCGGCCCATCAGAGGCGCGCCGCGGCGAAGCGTCCGTTTCAGGCAGAGCGCCTTGGGCCGAACCGGCCGAGATCGCGGCACCGGAAAAGGGATCACCGCCGAAACCGGATTCTCCGAGTTCCGGATCACCGACCAGGGGTCCGCTCAGCACCGACCCGGTGGCCGAATCGTTTTCTCCGAAGGAGGGATCCGAGAGCAGCGCCTCGAGGACCGCGCCTCGATGGCGGAGAAACACATCTCCCGGATCCTCGGCAGCCATGGTCCGGATCGTATCCAGACCGGCCCGCCCCCGGTTCGGCATTATTCCCGCTGACGGGAATAAAGTGATCAGTGTTTCTTCTGCTCGGTGACGAAATGCTCTGGCGGTACGTCGAATACGCGTGCCAAGGCAATAATCAGATCGAGCCGTGGCACCGCGTCGCCATGAATCAGCCGGTACAGACCCGACTGGGAGACCGGAACATCCGGGTAAGCCTGTTCCAAGTGCTGCGCAAGCGAATAGAGCGTCAGCGACCGCGTCGAACCGTCCTCGGTAGATACCACCGACTCCGCGATCAATTCCGACAGCCGACTCGAGAAGATCGCTACCGCGGCCTGTCTCGGGGTCAGTGCCTCCCCACTATCCTCCTGCACAAATTCGCCGTCACTCGGCTGGGAGTCCACAACCACGCTGATAGACACTACCTGTCTCCAATCAGCTCATGCGCCGAACGTCGGGCCCTGGCGTGGCGCCATTGGCACCCGCGGTGATCGCGGGTTGTTCGGCGGCGGAATCGAAATAGCGGGTTTCCCCGCGCGGCTCGATCAAATCGACGCGCACTGTCCGCATCGGAATGCTCACATCCACTGCGGTTGCGCTGACCTGGTTGATCGCCAGATCAACCGACCGCCGCCGCGGCCCACCGGGCTCGCTGATGGTGACCGTAGTGTGCGCGGTCGATACCTGCGGCGGCAGGTTGTCGAAGACCGTGATTGTAGCCGACGATGATGGTGGATTCGAACCGACTTGTCCCGCAGCGGCATTCGCGGACCCGGCCTCCGGAGCCAGGCGCAGCGATTCCGGATCACCGACCGCGGCAACCAACTGCCACCAGCGGTGCGGGCGCACCGAATGGACCTCGACATTCGCACCAACCACCATGGCGCGCAACACGATCTGCTGTGCCACCGGCAGATCGGCGTGCACATCGATGGTGCGCCGACGAGGGTTGTAGTGAGCGGGGTCGAACAGCGGCAGCGCCAAGGTATGCCGGGGCTGACCGCTGATGGAACCGAGAATCTGGCCGTTGGGACCGATCGCGATAGTGAGTTCCGCAAGGAGCTCATCAGGAGCGATATCGCGGCCCGATTCGTCGACGGGCACCGCGCGGATCGAGGTCCCGGTCGGCATGGTGGCCAGCAACGCTATGGCCTGCCTACCGGTCAACCGACGTAGATACTCCGGTGGGTCGGTCGTGACCGGCGGACCGACGTACCGCGCGAGCGCGCGCGGACCGGCCGTGGCATCGGTGAGGCTGACCACCAGCGTGGTCCGGCCGCGGTTCCACGCCCAGCAATCGTCCAAGCCCACGCCGTCGAGCCGGGTCCAGTCGATCACGAAACTGGTCACACAGCGACCTGGCACCGAGGACTCCATGCAGGTCCAGGTTTCCCGCAGATCGCCGAGTTCGACGCCGGCGTGTAGCACCCTGGTGGCCTCCAACATCGCCCCCGCGGGCAATGCGTGCGCGGCGATACCGCGTTCCCGCAATCGGCCCGCGATGCGGTGCGCCGCGGTGGCCAGCGCTCTCGGCGCGACCATCGAGACCAGTCCGCGTCGCTGCAGCAGATCCAGGTTCCGCTCCATATCCAGCCGGACGACCAACCATGTGAGGCGATGACCGACGACCGGATGGGAGCCGATCAACTGGTCGTAGAGCATGCTGTAGTTACCGGTCGGACGAACCCGCTGGCCGGTGGTCACGATATCGATATCGACCGCCAGACCGAATTGATCGAGCAGCCCTAGCAGAGCGTCGATGGGGACGGTGTCCTCGGTGTAGACGGATTTCTCCGCAATGACCGTCGGCAGGTCGAGGTTGGGCGCGAGTTGGATCATGGCCGTGAGCACAGTGCCTTCGGAACGAATTCCGCAGACCCCCGCGGCGACCGCGATATCCTCCACATTTGCCGGGCCGGCGAGCGCTTCGGCTCTGGTGGCCCTGCCCGATCGGTAATCGATCCAGTCGAGCAGCCATCTGCTGGTCGTGCGGCCGTTCACCTCGACCGCCACGGTTACCAGCAACACGGTGATCACCGCCGCGCTGGCCCAAATCGGGGTGTGCGCCCACAGCCCGGTGACCACCAGGCTGCCACCGATCACGGCGACGGCGAACGGACCACGTTCGACACCGCCCACCCGAACACTCGGAAGGCTCACCGCCGCCTCCGGACCGCGGAGATCGCAGAGGTGGCCCCGAGCCCCAGCAGCAGGGCGGCGACGATGACGACGGCGGCCGCGAACGGCGGACGACGATCCTTGGCGCGCGGCGGATCCGGCAGCACCAGCACCGACGACTGATACAGCCCGATCGGCGGCTTGGGCGCAGTGCGATAGCCGAGCGCGGTGAGCGGATCGATGACACCGGCGCCGATGACGTTATCGATGCCGCGCGCCGGCGCGTGCGCGCTGGCGGTGAGGCGAGCCATGATCTCGGCCGGGGTTTCGTTGGGGAATCGAGAGCGCAGCAGGGCAGCCACCCCACTGACATACGCGGCCGCGAACGACGCGCCGCCGACCGGCACCAGCTTGCCCGGTTCACCGACACCGTTGATCAGGCCGGTGCCACCAGGACCGAGCGATTCGATCGCGGTACCCGGTGCGCCGACCGAAACCCACGGACCCGTCAGGGATTCGGACATGGTCGCGCCGGTGGCGGTCGTGAATCCCACCGTGAGCACGTCCGTCCCGAACCAACCCGGCGCGGATACGGTCTTGACATCGCGCCAGTTTCTGGGGTCACTCGGTCGGGCCGGATCGATATCCGGATTCTGATCACAGCCGCCATCCGCATTGCCGGCACCCGCGACGATCAGCGCTCCGCGCACGTGTACCGCGTAGCCGATCGCCACCGACAGAATGGACTGATCCACCGCGAGTCCCACCTGAACACAGACCGGCAGCGATACCGTGATCACTCCCGCACCCAGATTCGCGGCATGCACGATCGCCCGCGACAGCGTCCGGATATCCATCGAGAGTTGTTGCGCCACATCGTTATTCGGGCGCTCTACACTGAATGCGCCGGAGCGATAGCGAATAGATATGATCTTGGCGTCGGGAGCGACTCCGGTGAATCCGTCCGTGGGATCGGATGCGGCGCCTATGATTCCGGCGATCAGTGTGCCATGCGCATCGCAGTCGGACAGACCGTCGCCACCAGCTGCGACATAGTCACCGCCGCCGACCAGACCGGGCAGGCGGCCATTGGGCGTGACACCGGTATCGAGCACCGCGACGGTCACCCCGGCACCCCGACTCAGTGCACGGGCATTCGGCAGATCCAGTGCCAACTCCGACGGCGGCGTGCGCGCCAGATCGCTGTCCCTCAGCACACCGGTCGCCAAGCAGCCCTTGTCCTGTTTCGTCGGCAATTCCGGGCCGGGTGGGTCATCCGCGGGCGAGCCGATCACCACCTGCGGTGGTTCCACCGCCAATGCCGGTGCGGCGGAAGCGATCAGCGCGAATCCGGCCAGCACCGCGATCGCGGTTGTGCCGATTCGCATCAGATCGCCCGCATTGCGGTATATATGCCCATAATCCAGCAGGCGATGATCGGGATCACCAGGATGAGCGCGTACTCGATCAGATCGATGATCCGCCGGGTAACCGGCGAGAGCCGCCGACCCGGCAACTGCACCGACGCGACACAGGCCGCCACGGCCGCCGCGCCGACCACGAGGACGACAACCAGCCGCGCCGGTGCCGTTTCATAGGCACCGACCAGCACGAAACCGACGCCGACCACGGTGACCGCCGACGCTATGACGAGCGCGATGGCCTGTACCCGGTCCGGGAACCAGCGCCCGCGCAGGGCCAACAGCCCCGCTACGGCCGCGGCCAGCACGATTTCCCGGATACCACCTGGGCTCACCGCTGCCGACAGCACGGCCGCGCCCGACAGAAGTGCCGAAGTGGCGGCGATGAGACCGCGCAGACTGGTCACCGCCAGCCGGGCCCGGCCTTCAATGCCTGCGCCGGCCTGCTCTCGCTGTCGTTCGATGTCCTCAGCGGAATCGAGTTCGGCGTCATCGCGCGCGGATTCGGCATCGAAGATGTCGGTCAGCGTAGCCGGGTTGACCTCGTTGCCCGGGTCCGGCAGATCCGGTGGCCGAATCCGGGCGACGACGACAGCAAGGCGCGGTGCGGCGGTCAGCAACACCAGTCCGACAAGTGCCGCGCCACCGGCAATCTGGCGCACCGACAGATCCAGATAGGTCAACGGAATCGCGGCGGCCGCCACGGTCCCACCGAGCACAGTGACCGCCATCAACGTCGCGATTCCGAGCTTGGTCACGCGCATCATGGCCGCGGCCGCGACGGCCGCGACG
>FTJU01034336.1_pt1 | contig 15157 bp, 8 predicted proteins | sample 1658961 | NCBI WGS metagenome assembly FTJU01 (sample SAMEA3914878, study PRJEB12502) | metagenome | biome: forest; material: soil | place: USA | collected 2012-03-12 | depth 0.3 m | reverse complement strand
TCTGTGTGTTGTTTCAGATACCGCACAGTGGACGCGTAGCTTCTTCGTTGGTAAGTCCTCGGCCGATTAGTACCAGTCACCTACACCCGTTACCGGGCTTCCAGTTCCGGCCTATCAACCCCATGGTCTGTGGGGGGCCTTAACCACTCGAAGGTGGTGAGAAACCTCATCTTGGAACAGGCTTCCCGCTTAGATGCTTTCAGCGGTTATCCCTTCCGAACGTAGCCAACCAGCAGTGCCCCTGGCGGGACAACTGGCACACCAGAGGTTCGTCCGTCCCGGTCCTCTCGTACTAGGGACAGCCTTCCTCAAGTTTCTGACGCGCGCGGCGGATAGAGACCGAACTGTCTCACGACGTTCTAAACCCAGCTCGCGTGCCGCTTTAATGGGCGAACAGCCCAACCCTTGGGACCTACTCCAGCCCCAGGATGCGACGAGCCGACATCGAGGTGCCAAACCATCCCGTCGATATGGACTCTTGGGGAAGATCAGCCTGTTATCCCCGGGGTACCTTTTATCCGTTGAGCGACACCGCTTCCACATGCCGGTGCCGGATCACTAGTCCCGACTTTCGTCCCTGCTCGAGCTGTCACTCTCACAGTCAAGCTCCCTTGTGCACTTGCACTCGACACCTGATTGCCAACCAGGCTGAGGGAACCTTTGGGCGCCTCCGTTACATTTTAGGAGGCAACCGCCCCAGTTAAACTACCCACCAGGCACTGTCCCTGAACCAGATCATGGCCCGAGGTTAGAGGTCCAATACGATCAGAGTGGTATTTCAACGACGACTCCACACACACTGGCGTGCATGCCTCACAGTCTCCCACCTATCCTACACAAACCGTACCGAACACCAATACCAAGCTATAGTGAAGGTCCCGGGGTCTTTTCGTCCTGCCGCGCGTAACGAGCATCTTTACTCGTAATGCAATTTCGCCGAGTCTGTGGTTGAGACAGCAGAGAAGTCGTTACGCCATTCGTGCAGGTCGGAACTTACCCGACAAGGAATTTCGCTACCTTAGGATGGTTATAGTTACCACCGCCGTTTACCGGGGCTTAAATTCTCAGCTTCGCACCCGAAGGCGCTAACCGGTCCTCTTAACCTTCCGGCACCGGGCAGGCGTCAGTCCGTATACATCGTCTTACGACTTCGCACGGACCTGTGTTTTTAGTAAACAGTCGCTTCTCTCTGGTCTCTGCGACCCAACCCAGCTCCCCGAGTAAATCGGATCACCAGATCGGGTCCCCCTTCTCCCGAAGTTACGGGGGCATTTTGCCGAGTTCCTTAACCACAGTTCTCTCGATCGCCTCAGTATTCTCTACCTGACCACCTGTGTCGGTTTGGGGTACGGGCCGTGTACCAACTCACTAGAGGCTTTTCTCGGCAGCATAGGATCACTGAATTCACCTCAATCGGCTACGCATCACCTCTCAGGCACAAGTTGTGCGGATTTGCCTACACAACGCCCTACAGGCTTACACCAGTACAACCACTGACTGGCCCAGCTACCTTCCTGCGTCACCCCATCGCTTGACTACTACACCCAGGATCCCATGCAGCCCCCTCCAGCTTCCCGAAGGAAGTCCATTGGGTTTTGGATGGTTAGCACAGATGATTCGCCATTGGGCGCGGATACACGGGTACGGGAATATCAACCCGTTGTCCATCGACTACGCCTGTCGGCCTCGCCTTAGGTCCCGACTCACCCTGGGCGGATTAACCTGGCCCAGGAACCCTTGGTCATTCGGCGGACGAGTTTCTCACTCGTCTTTCGCTACTCATGCCTGCATTCTCACTCGCACAGCCTCCACAACTGGGTCACCCCGCTGCTTCCACGGCTGCACGACGCTCCCCTACCCATCCACACCACTACACAACCCCCCGCAGGAGGAAGTGGGTGTCACATGTGAATGCCGCGGCTTCGGCGGTGTACTTGAGCCCCGCTACATTGTCGGCGCAGAATCACTTGACCAGTGAGCTATTACGCACTCTTTCAAGGATGGCTGCTTCTAAGCCAACCTCCTGGTTGTCTTCGCGACTCCACATCCTTTTCCACTTAGTACACGCTTAGGGGCCTTAGCCGGCGATCTGGGCTGTTTCCCTCTCGACTACGAAGCTTATCCCCCGCAGTCTCACTGCCACGCTCTCACACACCGGCATTCGGAGTTTGGCTGATTTCGGTAAGCTTGTAGGCCCCCTAGACCATCCAGTAGCTCTACCTCCGGTGTGAAACACGTGACGCTGCACCTAAATGCATTTCGGGGAGAACCAGCTATCACGGAGTTTGATTGGCCTTTCACCCCTACCCACAGCTCATCCCCTCAGTTTTCAACCTAAGTGGGTTCGGGCCTCCACGACGTCTTACCGTCGCTTCACCCTGGCCATGGGTAGATCACTCCGCTTCGGGTCTAGAACACGCGACTGAAAACGCCCTATTCGGACTCGCTTTCGCTACGGCTACCCCACACGGGTTAACCTCGCCACATGCCACTAACTCGCAGGCTCATTCTTCAAAAGGCACGCCATCACCCACCACAACAAGTTGTGCGTAGGCCCTGACGGATTGTAAGCGCACGGTTTCAGGTACTATTTCACTCCCCTCCCGGGGTACTTTTCACCTTTCCCTCACGGTACTAGTCCGCTATCGGTCACCAGGGAGTATTCAGGCTTACCGGGTGGTCCCGGCAGATTCACAGCAGATTTCACGGGCCCGCTGCTACTCGGGCACCCACTACAACAGCCGTCGAGTTTTCATTTACCGGACTATCACCGTCTATGGCAGGCCGTTCCAGACCACTTCAACTAACCCAACGGTTTCTGACTGTCGCTCGACTCGGCAGAATCGAGAAAGTGAGCCCCACTACCCCAGACAGACAACGACTGCCGTCTATCACATCTACCTGGTTTAGCCTCATCCGCTTTCGCTCGCCACTACTCACGGAATCACATATTGTTTTCTCTTCCTGTGGGTACTGAGATGTTTCACTTCCCCACGTTCCCTCCACACACCCTATATATTCAGGCGCGGGTAACACGACATCACTCGTGCTGGGTTTCCCCATTCGGAAATCCTCGGATCTCAGCTCGGTTGACAGCTCCCCGAGGCTTATCGCAGCCTCCTACGTCCTTCATCGGCTCCTGGTGCCAAGGCATCCACCGAACGCTCTTAAACACTTACAAACAAAGATGCTCGCGTCCACTGTGCAGTTCTCAAACAACACACAAGACCAAACCCATACTCAGCACCAGCCGGAAACACATCCCGCGGTATGACTGAAGATCCAGTCCCGTCGTTATCTTGCCTGGAAAGAACGTCTGTTCTCTCAGGACCCAACAGTGTGTCGATATATCCCCGCGAGACAGTCACACGACCGACTCGAATGCGAGAAAACTGTCAGCGTTCCACCCATGAGCTCCGCAGTCTCTCATTCGGAAACTAAACGGCTCTGCCAGCAGTGACCTCGACTCTTCGAGACACCCACTGGAGAACGCTCCTTAGAAAGGAGGTGATCCAGCCGCACCTTCCGGTACGGCTACCTTGTTACGACTTCGTCCCAATCGCCAATCCCACCTTCGACGGCTCCCTCCCACAAGGGGTTAGGCCACCGGCTTCGGGTGTTACCGACTTTCATGACGTGACGGGCGGTGTGTACAAGGCCCGGGAACGTATTCACCGCAGCGTTGCTGATCTGCGATTACTAGCGACTCCAACTTCACGGGGTCGAGTTGCAGACCCCGATCCGAACTGAGACCGGCTTTAAGGGATTCGCTCCACCTCACGGTATCGCAGCCCTCTGTACCGGCCATTGTAGCATGTGTGAAGCCCTGGACATAAGGGGCATGATGACTTGACGTCGTCCCCACCTTCCTCCGAGTTGACCCCGGCAGTCTCTCACGAGTCCCCGCCATAACGCGCTGGCAACATAAGATAAGGGTTGCGCTCGTTGCGGGACTTAACCCAACATCTCACGACACGAGCTGACGACAGCCATGCACCACCTGTACACCAACCACAAGGGGGCACCCATCTCTGGATGTTTCTGGTGTATGTCAAACCCAGGTAAGGTTCTTCGCGTTGCATCGAATTAATCCACATGCTCCGCCGCTTGTGCGGGCCCCCGTCAATTCCTTTGAGTTTTAGCCTTGCGGCCGTACTCCCCAGGCGGGGTACTTAATGCGTTAGCTACGGCACGGATCCCGTGGAAGGAAACCCACACCTAGTACCCACCGTTTACGGCGTGGACTACCAGGGTATCTAATCCTGTTCGCTACCCACGCTTTCGCTTCTCAGCGTCAGTTACTTCCCAGAGACCCGCCTTCGCCACCGGTGTTCCTCCTGATATCTGCGCATTTCACCGCTACACCAGGAATTCCAGTCTCCCCTGAAGTACTCTAGTCCGCCCGTATCGACCGCAAGCCCACCGTTGAGCGGTAGGTTTTCACGAACGACGCGACGAACCGCCTACAAGCTCTTTACGCCCAGTAATTCCGGACAACGCTCGCACCCTACGTATTACCGCGGCTGCTGGCACGTAGTTGGCCGGTGCTTCTTCTACAGGTACCGTCAGTTTCCCTTCGTCCCTGTCGAAAGAGGTTTACAACCCGAAGGCCGTCATCCCTCACGCGGCGTCGCTGCATCAGGCTTCCGCCCATTGTGCAATATTCCCCACTGCTGCCTCCCGTAGGAGTCTGGGCCGTGTCTCAGTCCCAGTGTGGCCGGTCACCCTCTCAGGTCGGCTACCCGTCGTCGCCTTGGTAGGCCATTACCCCACCAACAAGCTGATAGGCCGCGGGCCCATCCTGCACCGATAAATCTTTCCACCACCAGTCATGCAACCAGAGGTCATATCCGGTATTAGACCCAGTTTCCCAGGCTTATCCCGAAGTACAGGGCAGATCACCCACGTGTTACTCACCCGTTCGCCGCTCGTGTACCCCGAAGGGCCTTACCGCTCGACTTGCATGTGTTAAGCACGCCGCCAGCGTTCGTCCTGAGCCAGGATCAAACTCTCCGTTGAAGACTCTCGAAACAACCCCTCAAAAGAGGCGAATCGGAAGAATTAACCAGAGTCCGAAAACCATGGCAAAATCAAACACCAGCAAAAACAATTTGCTGACAAAATGTCCAGCCCCACCACACGGGGGTATGAGGAGCCGGAACCAAAAATAATTGGCACTGACATTCATCGACACACTATTGAGTTCTCAAAGAACACACGCACACACATTCACTCCGGCGTAAATCCGGCGCTTCAGTGAGGCAACTTGGTAAAGCTTAGCCCAGCTAACCCCCTGACACAAAATCAGGATCGGACCGAACCAGTGTGATTGTCAGGCGCTCCTCGTCCTACCTCGTTTCCCAGGCCGTTCGGCTCCGGGTCGGTGTCCGTGTCGCTCTGACTTGAATAAAGTTACTTACCGGCGTGCACGATGTCAAATCGCCTGGCCAGCGGGTGTTTACAACAAGTTCACCCAATTGCGGAGCAGCTGCGCACCCGCGTCACCCGACTTTTCGGGATGAAACTGCGTTGCCGACAATGGCCCGTTCTCGACAGCCGCCAGAAATGGGACTCCGTGTTCGGCCCAGGTGAGTTTCGGCGCGGCGAAGTGTTCGCTCGGGGGCAGGTCCCAGGTCTGCGCGGCATAGGAGTGCACGAAATAGAAACGGGTATCGCTGGCCATTCCGGCGAACAGGACGCTGTCGGATGGCGCCGACACCGTGTTCCAACCCATGTGCGGGAGCACCGGCGCGGACAACCGCTCGACCACACCCGGCCATTCCGCGCATCCTTCGGTTTCCACACCGAACTCGACCCCGCGCTCGAACAGGATCTGCATGCCGACACAGATACCGAGCACTGGACGACCACCGGCCAGCCGCTGACCGATGATGCGATCCCCTCGCACATCGCGCAGCCCGGCCATGCATGCCGCGAAGGCACCGACACCGGGGACGACGAGCCCGTCGGCGGCCAAGGCGATATCGGCATCCGCGGTCACCTCGACATTCGCGCCCGCGCGGATCAGCGCGCGGTGTGCGGAGTGCAGATTGCCGGAGCCGTAGTCGAGCAGAGCAACGGATTTTGTTGTCACAGGGTCCCCTTTGTCGACGGCACACCGCTCACCCGCGGATCCAGTTCGACGGCGGCGCGCAGTGCCCGTGCCACCGCCTTGAATTCGGCCTCGGTGATGTGGTGTTGGTCACGGCCGTACAGCACTCGCACGTGCAGGGCGATGCGGGCATTCAGCGCGATCGACTCGAATACGTGCCGGTTGAGCACAGTGGAATACGGTGCACCGGGTCCGGAACCGGGAATCACCGCGTGCAGCAGGTGATCGGGTTCGCCGGTATGCACGCAGTACGGGCGACCGGACACATCAACCGCGGCATGCGCCATCGTCTCGTCCATCGGAATGAACGCATCACCGAAGCGGCGGATGCCGGACTTGTCGCCCAGCGCCTTACCGAGCGCCTGGCCGAAGACGATCGCGGTGTCCTCGACGGTGTGATGCGCCTCGATCTCGATATCCCCCTCGGCGCGCACCGTCAGATCGAAGCTGGCGTGCGCGCCGAGCGCGGTCAGCATGTGGTCGTAGAACGGGATACCGGTGGCGATATCGGTCCTGCCGGTGCCATCCAAGTCCAGCTCGACGACGATATTCGATTCCTTGGTGACGCGCTCCACCCGCGCGGTGCGATTCATCTTTGCTTCCTCCACAGGCGGATTCATCGGATGGTGAGGTCGGTGTCGGCCAATGTGCCACTGACGCACAGGAATTCATCGTTCTCGGCGGCGAGACCAATGGTGGCGCGCAGATACCCCGGAATACCGACATCGCGGATCAGCACGCCGCGGTCCAGATAGTGCTGCCAGGCCCCGGCGGCGTCGGTGAAACGACCGAAGAGCAGGAAGTTGGCGTCGCTGGGGATCACCTCGAAACCCATGGCGCTCAACGCCGCCGCGACGCGGTCACGCTGTGCCGCGAGTTCGGCGACGCTCGCCAGGGTTTCGTCGGCGTGGCGCAGAGCCGCGCGGGCGGCGGCCTGGGTGACCACGGACAGGTGATACGGCAGTCGCACCAGCAGCATCGCGTCGATCACCGCTGGGGCGGCGACCAGGTAGCCGAGGCGGCCGCCCGCGAAGGCGAATGCCTTGCTCATGGTACGGCTGACCACGAGTTTCGTCGGGTATTGATCGATCAGGGCGATCGCGCTCGGCTCGGCGGAGAACTCGCCGTATGCCTCGTCGACGACCACGATGCCCGGTGCGGCGGCCAGGATCCGGGCCAGGTCGGGCTGCGGGATGCTGTGTCCGGTCGGGTTATTGGGACTGGTCACGAAGACGACATCGGGTCGCCGCTCGGCGATGACGGTGAGCGCGTAGTCGATATCGAGGGAGAAGTCGGCATTGCGCTTGGCCTCGACCCATTCGGTATCAATGCCCTCGGAGATGATCGGGTGCATCGAATACGACGGCACGAAACCCAGTGCACTGCGGCCGGGTCCGCCGAATGCCTGCAGCAGCTGTTGCAGGATTTCGTTGGAGCCATTGGCCGCCCAGACATTGGCGGTGTGCACCTCGACGCCGGTCTGGCGGGTCAGGTATTCGGCCAGGTCGGTGCGCAGCGCGACGGCGTCGCGGTCCGGGTAGCGGTGTAAATCGGTGGCGGCGGCGCGAATGGATTCGGCGACGTCGTCGACGAGGGCCGGGCTCGGCGGGTGCGGGTTCTCATTTGTGTTCAGCTGCACCGGCACCGTCAATTGCGGTGCACCGTAGGGCTTTTTGCCGCGCAGATTCGCGCGCAACGGCAGGTCGTCCAGGCTGACGCCGGAGCCCGGCACGGTGATCTCGGGGGTCATGCCAGTGCCTCGAATCGTGCCTGTACGGCCTGGCCGTGCGCGGGCAGGTCTTCGGCATTGGCCAAGGCGACCACGTGACCGGCGACGTCTTTGAGCGCGGCCTCGGTGTATTCGACGACGTGGATACCGCGCAGGAAGGTCTGCACGCTCAAGCCCGAGGAGTGCCGCGGACAACCCGCCGTCGGAAGTACGTGATTGGAGCCCGCGCAGTAATCGCCCAGGCTGACCGGGGCGTAGGCACCGACGAAGATCGCGCCGGCACTGCGCACCCGGGCCGCGACGCCCGGCGCATCAGCGGTCTGGATCTCCAGGTGCTCGGCGGCGTAGGCATTCACCACCCGCAGGCCCTGTTCGATGTCGTCGACGAGCACCGTGCCGGATTGCTTGCCGGACAATGCCTCTCGCACCCGATGCGCGTGCTTGACCACCGTCATCTGGGTGGCGAGCGCGGCATCAACCGCATCGGCGAGCCCGACGCTGTCGGTGACGAGCACGCTGGCCGCGAGCACATCGTGTTCGGCCTGGCTGATCAGATCGGCGGCAACGTGGACCGGATCGGCGGTGGCATCGGCCAGGATCGCGATCTCGGTGGGGCCGGCCTCGGCATCGATGCCGACCAGGCCGCGGCACAGGCGCTTGGCGGCGGTCACAAAGATATTGCCGGGACCGGTGATCAGGTCGACTGGCTCGAGCTGCGCGCCATCGGTGTCGAGACCGCCGTAGGACAGCAGTGCAACGGCCTGCGCACCGCCGACGGCCCATACTTCCTCGACCCCGAGCAGCTTCGCGGCCGCCAGGATGGTCGGGTGCGGCAGGCCGCCGAACTGTGCCTGCGGCGGCGAGGCCACCACCAGCGAATCGACACCAGCCGCCTGCGCGGGCACCACATTCATCACGACACTCGACGGATAGACGGCATTGCCGCCGGGCACGTAGAGTCCCACCCGCTCGACCGGTACCCACCGCTCGGTGACCGTGCCACCGGGCACAACCTCGGTAGTGGTGTCGGTGCGTCGCTGGTCGGCGTGCACCTTGCGGGTCCGTTCGATGGCGACCTCGAGTGCGGTACGAACGGCCGGATCCAACTTCTCCAACGCGGCATCGAGTTCGGTCGCGGGCACCCGCACGCTCGCCGGAATCACGCCGTCGAACTGCTCGCTGAACTCCAGTGCCGCCGCTACCCCACGGTCCCGGATCGCCTCCACCACCGGTCGCACCTGATGCAGCACCGAGTCCACGTCGACTCCCCCGCGCGGCAGCGCGGTGCGCAGCTCGGCAGCGGAGGGAGTGCGGCCGCGCAGATCGACGCGGGCGAGCTCGATGCGGGATGTCATGAGGTCTGCGATCCTGTCTGTCCTGATCCTTGGACGCCGTGCCCGACGCCGAGCGGCCGGTATTCTCCGCTCCGCTCCAGCTACCAGCCTATCGGTCCGGTGCCACCCGTTATCCGCTGCGGTCACCGGATGTGTCGCGGAGTACGGCCGCCCTGCCACGGTCCGATAGTGGACCGGGGCGCGGAGGATGTCAGGCCGAGACGAGACGCTTGATAATCATCGGTTCGGCGGGGATCTGGTCGAGTACGTCGCGGACGTGACAGAAATGTGGCGTCGTGAAATGTTCGTCCAGGGCTTCGGGGGTGGTCCACTCCGCTACGAGGACCAGGTGGGAAGCATCGTTGGGATCGGTGTAGGGGTGGTAGGTCAGGCAGCCGGGCCCGGCAAGGGACGGTTCGATCATTGCTTCGAGTGCCGCGCGCGAGCGGTCTTCGCGACCCGAGGCTGTGGAATTCGGCGACGACGTGCAGTGTCATGGTGGTTCCTCGGAAATTGGGCGCGGGCAGGGCCCATAAGGCGGTACAACTACCTGCACCTGGTTGTCGACAGCCTGGATCTGGGCTTCGAAACCTTACGCCTGCCCGACGATCCGGATCAGGCGCTGATCATGCACACCACCCAGCCGGATTCGCCGAGCGCGACGGCATTGCAGTTGCTGGCGCAGACGTCGGTGCGATCTGGATCCCGATAGCCACATACCCATTGCGGGACAACTTGTTTCAGCGGGCGTCGCCGGTGCGCGTGTCGGTGTCGATGAGTGGGGCCCCGCTGCCAGGGTTGATCAACCGCAGCGTCACCGACCTACTCTGGCCCGCATAGGTCACGCTGGCCACATTGATGTCCAGCGAGCCGTCCGGGTTGGTGCCTGCACCACCGCCGGCCGCATCAACAGTGTTGAAGCCTGTGACCCGATTCTGCGTCCAGTAATCTTGGAAGGCTGACTGACTGCCGTAGACCCGCTGCGCAGCGGGAGTCAACTGCTTCCATGCAGCCTCGAACCTCAGATAGATGAGGTTGTTGTAGAAATCCACCACTTGATCGATGGATTGCCGCGAGTCTGCCGGGCCGACGCTCTTCGTCTGCCCCGGTATGCCAGCCGCAGCCGTGGAACTGGTGCCCTTCGAGGTGGACGACGAGGGCGGACTCGCTTGCACCGACGGCGTATTGGTGCCCGACTGATTCAGCGCACCGATCAGGATGGCCACGACGGCCACCACCGCACCGATGGTCGCACCGACCAAGACGGCCTTGCGCTTGCCACCGGATTTGCGCGGCACCGGACGCGGCTGCGTCGCCGTCTGCGGATGCGCGGCGGTTCTGGGATGCGCCGCGGTGTTCAGATGTGACACACCACCGGAGTTGTTGGGGCGGGCGGAATTTCGTGGTGCCGGTGCCGGACGTGGCTGCCGCGCGGTCGACTGGTGCTCCGGCGTCGGATTCGCGGCCGGTCTCAGCGCACGGGTCGCGGATTCGCCGTGCCGACCGAAAGTCTCACTGGCGGGCACGAATCCGGCGTGCACCGGTGCGGAACCGGAATCGGCCAGCGCGGAAAGATGTTCGCGCGCCGCACGCATCGTCGGTCGGTCGGCGGGGTCCGGGCTCAGCAGATCCAGCAGGAAGTCGGTCGCCGGCCCCGCGTTCCGAGGCTCGCTGACCTGGCCGTTCGCAGCGGCGTAGAGCACAGCGAGCGGGTTGGCGCTGGAACCGTATGGAGGTTCACCCTCGAGTGCGTGGAAAAGCGTTGCGCCCAAGGCGAATACGTCGGCTGCCGGCGTCGGGTCGGCGCCACGCGCGACCTCCGGCGCGAGATAGGCCGCGGTACCGCAGATCAACCCGGTTTCGGTGAGGGCGACATCGCCGGTGGCGCGGGAGATGCCGAAGTCGGTGATCTTCACCGTGCCGGTGTCGTCGAGGAGGATATTGCCCGGTTTGACATCGCGGTGCACGATTCCGGCGTGATGCGCGGCGATGAGCGCCGCGGCGACCTGTTCACCGATCCGTGCGACCTGGGTCAGCGGCAGCATGCCCTGCGCGGAGATCACTCCCGCCAGACTCTTCGACTTCATATACTCCATCACCAGGCACGGATCGCCATTGTGCTCGGTGATATCGAAGACCACGATCGCATTCGGATGCTGGAAGCGGGCCGCATTGCGGGCCTCGCGGATCGCACGCTGACGAACCACATCGCGCTCGGCTTCGGGCAGGCTCGGCTTGATGTGGATCTGCTTCACGGCGACCGAGCGCTGCAGGCGTTCGTCGACGGCACGCCAGACCACACCTGTGCCGCCGCTACCAATCCGCTCGACCAGGCGGTAGTGCTCCGCGATCAATTGACCGGTATCGATGGCGCCTACTCCGAACCTTCTCGAAATCGTGACATCACGCGTATTGACCATCAACGCGTTCCGCCGACGAGTGTAGCGGGGCACATTCCTCGGCACACTGCTGCGGGGGTATATTCGCCGCCCACACCGTACCGAATGCCGATGCCGTGCTGATTCGGCGATATCGCTCAGTACCGCGCACGCAGCATACGACCCGCGGCTTCCACGGCCGGACCCGAACTGTTCGCATCGCTGACGAAGACGGCGAAGGCCAGGTCACCATCGATGCCGACGAACCAGCCGTGCGCGTGTTTGTCATCGATGTACTCGGCGGTGCCCGTCTTGCCGATCAGACCCGGAATATCGCGCAACGCGCTGGCAGTCCCTCCGGTAATGGTTTCGCGCATCATGGTTTTCAGCTGTTCATCGGTGGTCGGCGGCAACGGCGCCGGGGTGTGATCGGCCACGCCGGGCCGTCCGTTGACGACCATCGGCAGCGGCATCGAGCCGCGCGCGATGGATGCGGCGACCAGCGCCATACCGAACGGTGACGCCGTCACCCTGCCCTGGCCGATACCGGACTCCACCCGCAATGCCGGAGTGTCCGCGGTCGGCACCTTGCCGGTGACAGTGGTCAGACCAGGTGTGACGAAGTCGATGCCGAGACCGAGTTGTGCCGCGGCATCGGTCAGTCCGTTCGGTGCGAGATTCACCGCGAGTTGGCCCATGGTGGTGTTGCAGGACCGGGCGAAGGCGGTGTGCAGCGCGACCGTACCGAGGTCGAAGTTGTTGTCGTTGGGGATGCGGCGGCCCTCGATATTCGCGCTGGCCGGGCACGGCAGCATGGTGTCGGGCGTCGCCGCGCCGGATTGCAGTGCGGCCGAGACCGTGACGGTCTTGAAGGTCGAACCCGGCGGATACAGGCCGGTGAGCGCGATCGGTCCCTGGGCGTCGGCGGCCGCGTTCTGCGCGACGGCGAGCACCTTTCCGGTGGAAGGTTGCAGCGCCACGATCGCGGCGGGCTGGGTGATCGGCGTCAACGCGCTCTCCGCGTAGCGCAGCAAGTCGGTGTCGAGTGTGGTCACGATATCGGTGGTGGCTTTCGGATCCTGACCTGCGACGCGCTCGGTGCCGTCGGCGGTCTGCGCCCGTACCGCCCAGCCCTGCGCCGCGTCGGCGGAGCTCTGCCACAGGTCGGCCAGGCCGGACAGGACCGGTGACGCGAGGGATTTATCGGTGGCCAGCAGACGGGTCTGCGGTGCCAGGGTGACGCCCGGAACCGCGGCCAGCGCCGTCCGGATCGGGGCGATATCCGCGTCGCGCAAGGTGACCACGGTAATCGGCTTGCCCTGTGCGGCAGTCAGATCCGATTGCAATGACTGTGCGGTGATATCGGGGGCGATGGGGGCGAGCAGGGCCGCGAGCGCGGCGGTGTCGGCACCGGGGGCAACATTCACCAGGGTGACCACCTGCTCGGTCATCAACTCACCGCCAGATGCCTCGAGAACGCGCGCGGGCTTCGGATAGGTGGTGGCATAGTTCAGCGGGCCGAGCGCGAGGCCGGGTGCGACGGCATCGGGATCCCATTTGATCTTCCAGCCATGGCCGGAATCGCCGGCGGAACCGTTGGTGGTGTAGGTCCACTCGTTCTTGCCGTCCTTGCCGAACTTCCAGGTCGCGGCGAGGGTGAAGGAGTTCTTGTCCACACCGCGGACCTCGAATTTCACATCCTTGCCGAGCCCGTCGTAGAGCTTGCCCAGCGCATCCGAGGCCTTGGTCGGATTGTCGGTGAGTGCGGCGGCCGCGGCGATATCATCGCGGCTGAGTGCATCGGCGAACTGCCCGGCGACGGTGTCGGGCTGGTCCGGCCCTGAGCTACAACCAAGAGCCAGGGCGGTGGCTGCGAACAGAACAAGAAGATTCCGGTTGGCACGCACCCGGCCGACTCTAATGGCCGATCGCGACCAGCTCCGGTAGCCCGCACCGAGGAAACCGCAGCTCCTGTCGCGATCCGGGTGACCGCGACAGGTGCGAATGCGCGGACTTCAGGCGAGCCAGGGCCCTTGCGCGAGGACGGCGGCGTCGGGTTCCGCGAGGTCGATATCGAAGACCTCGCTGAGGATTTTCGGAAGTTCGGCCATTTCGAGTTCGCGGGTTTCGCTGGAGCCGTTCGGATATTCGGTGATGAGGGTCAGGTTGTCCAGAACGTGGTGGACGTCCGGGAGGAAGCGCTGGACGAACGGCCTGGCGGTGAACGGCGAGCGCGGTGAGGTGGAGACGAAGTGGTTGCCGACCGCGAAATCGATGCGGTACTGCGGGTTCAGCGTGAAGGTATACCGGTCGATCCAGCCATCGCGGCCGAACTGGTGCAGCACCCACAGGTCGGTGTCGAGTTCGCCGGTGTTGCGTTCGAGCCGGAAGCGCCAGTCGCCGAGCGCGAATTCGCCGCCTTCGACGAGTTCATAGGGCGCGAGCGGTCCGGAGCCGAAGCCGACGTCGCAGATCCAGACGCGATCGTCGTCGCCGGCGGTGACGCGCACCAGGGCGTGGGTGGCCGGGCGCAGACCGTCCGACGCGCCCATGGTGACCCGGCCGCTGAGACCGGTTACCCCGAAGCCGAGCCGGTCCAGCGCAGCGGCGAACAGAGCGACATTCTCGTAGCAGTAGCCGCCGCGTCGGTGTCGGATCAGCTTGTCCTGCAACGATTCCAGATCCAGCGGAACAGGGCGGCCGAGTATGGACTCCAGGTTCTCGAATGGGATCGTGGTGGTGTGGGCGTGGACGAGGTCGCGCAGGGTAGACAGCGTCGGGGCGCGGTCGCCGATGTAGCCGATGCGGGCCAGGTACGCGTCGAGGTCCAATTCCTCGCCGTTCCAGTGGTACGCGGGGTCATTCGGCTTCATTGCACTTCTCCTTGTATCCGGTTCTGCGCGAATGAACCACACCGTACCGACAGGTCTTTCCTGCGGCGTGTCCCCCGACGGGTCAGGCCGGCAAACACCGTACTTCTCGGATTGCACCCTGCGCACCACGAGACCACGGACCGCGGATTCCGCTTCCTGCGGGCCGGTTTCAGCCCCACAAGCGTGCGGGGCCGGCGCCCTCCCTACCACGGACATCGGTCACCGGGGCTCGTGCTTCGGGCTCCCGGAGCCGGGACAGTATCGGTTGGCAGTCCACCTCGAGGCACCGACAGAGCTCTCAGACGCAGTCTCAGGCCGCGCATTTGGCGTTCGGCGGCGCCGGTGGAGCGGTCACGATGCCGCGGGCGACGTCGACCAGATAATCGCGATCGGGTCCGTCGACGGGTTCCATGCCGAGCAGCAGACGCTCGACGACGCAACCGCCCTCGAAATACGCGGGACCGATGCTGTGATCGCCGGCGGCAATGGCGCCGTAAAGATCGCGGCCGGTGACGATCGTGTACATCGAAGTGGGCTTGCCCGCGGCGAGCAGTCCGGCGCGCATTTCCAGGGTCGCCGGGTACGGCACCACATCGTCGGCGGTGCCGTGGACGAGAAAGGCGCGTTTCATGCCCATCCGGGCGGCAATCAGAGCCGGCGAACGTTCGGCATAGGCTTGCGGACAGACCGTCGGGGCGCAGTCGCCCGCATCGCGTTCAATCTGGGCGGGC
>FTJU01243400.1_pt1 | contig 15202 bp, 10 predicted proteins | sample 1658961 | NCBI WGS metagenome assembly FTJU01 (sample SAMEA3914878, study PRJEB12502) | metagenome | biome: forest; material: soil | place: USA | collected 2012-03-12 | depth 0.3 m | reverse complement strand
ATAGACGCCGTCAATTGGGCGCTCGGGACCGAATTCGCACTTCAGCTGTCCGTCCGGCTCGTGGTTCTCGTGGCTGTAGCCATGCTGGCAGACGACCAGACCGGGCATGTCGACGAGCGTTTCGGCGAGCCCGTCCTGGCACAGCGCGGGAATGACCGCCGTGAGGCAGCGGACCGGATTGTCCCGCGTCAGAGAGGCCAGACGTTTCAGGTTTTCGCTTGGCGCGACCAGGTCGTCGTCGCGCCACCAGAACGACGACCTCAGGCCGGCGTCATGACACCTGCGCGCTTCCTCCTGGAGGGTTTGCGCGAACGTAGCCAACCGGACTCTCCTGTGAGCGCGCCGATCACATCCGTGATGGTCTGCGCCCGATGATCGAAGGTGTGGTGCTGCAGCACCAGACGCCGCAGACGCTCCGCCTTCACTGCGCGGTCTTCAGCCATGAGGGCCGAGTCGACGCAATATGTCAGATCGGCCTTGTTCGGGCAGACATATACGAGATCGCCGAAGACGTCCGACAGGCCGGCGACCGGGTCGCTGACGATGGTCGCGCCGCAGGCGGCCGCATCGAAGAGCCTGTTGGATATGAACCCCTCCGCGGCCATGTCGGGCCAGTGGTCGTTGAGAAGAACGCCGGCGCCCGAGTAGTACCTGTGCAGGTCCTCGTTCCGGATATGCTCACCTTTAAGATATTCATCCGGGACGAGGCCGGCCCAACCGCTTCCGAACAACGCCAGCTCGCCCACACCCCGGTCAAGCGCCCAGCGCACCATGGGCCGGAACTGGGCCCGAGAATTGCCAACGAACAGAACGCGATGGCCAACGGACTCCGTAGCCGGCCGGAACAGCTCGGGGTCGGTGCACTGAAGCAGTGGCGAGACACGTTCGCCCAGACGCGGCTTCAGCCGCTCGGCCAAGGGCGCCGATGCGACGAAGACGTGGTCGTATTCGCGCATCTCGGCCAGCGAGACGTCGTCGGGATGGCTGATCAGCCACATCAGGTTGATCGATGTGGGCGATGGTTCGTACCGGCTGAGCCCGCGCAGCACGATGACCGCCTCGTCGGCCGCCGTCACGCCGCTGTACCATTCCGGAAGGATGTCGATCCGGACGGTGTGGCCGAGCCGCTCCAAAGCGCGCTTGAGAGCCAGGGCGAAGTGGTGATCGCCCCACTGGTGCTTGGTCTCGTGGTTCGGCGCCGGCGACTTGATCGCGATCCGCAGCCCGTCCCGGCCCAGATAGCCGCCGACCACGTCCCGGAACGTCAGGGCGCGACGCCGGTAGCTGTGATGCTCGCGCACCTCGGCCTGCAGCTCGGCCGCAAGGCGCTCGCGCTCGTCCGGATCCTCGAGGAACCGCCGGATGAGGCTGCGGAGCTCGTCCTGGGACGAGAAGGTGGGCAGACGGTCCCCGAACAGTTCCTGGGCGCCGCCGGTGCAATTGGTGAGCACCAGACGGCCGCTGGCCAGCACGTCGAAGACCCGCGAGTTCAGCGAGTTCCAGTCACGCGTCACCGGGTGGGAGTCATCGATGACCAGTTTCGACGAGGCGTAGATGTCGGGCAGGTCGTAATAGGGCGCCCATCCCCTCCAGAAGCGCGACCAGATCGGATGCTCGTCCCACTTCTTGCCCCAAATGGAGAAGCCGTACGGAACCTTGCGCGGGTCCAGGACGTCGACGGCCTCGCGCTGAGCCCCCCAGTAGTGACCGGTGAACACCACATCGGCGCCGAGCTCGGGTTTGGGGCGGCCGGCGCCGAAGCGCTCCACGTTCGAGGCGATGGGCAGTAGCGCCGCTTCCCTGCCGGTCGCCGCCGCGATCGTGTCTATCGCCTTCTTCGAGGAGGCGAAGAGAACGTGGTATTTCTCGAAGTGCGGGCTGTCGATCCACTGATCGACCCGGTTGCGGATCCAGGCGACCGCGAGCAGCCCTGGATTGGCGTTCTGGATGCGCCCGAGATCATAGTCGTGGCGCATCACCACGAGGAGGTCCGCCCCGTCCACGTCGAACTGCTTGTGATGGACGAACATCACTTCCCAGCCGAATTCCCGTCGCATGGCGAGGGCCAGCTCCATGGCTGTGAAGTAGTCTCCGGCGGCCGCGTCCATGTGGGTTTCGCTGACGGCGAACACCACCCGCAGCGGGCTGGGCCGGCCCGCATCGAGCCCGGCGACAAGCTGGGACATCACCTGCCTGGGAAGGAAGCGCGAGAACCGCCGGTAGAACAGCATCCGGTTGGCGCGCGCCGTGCGGTCATTATAGAGCGACGCGGCCTTGTCCTTGACCGTGTCGATCTTCCGCTCGCGCGTGGCGCTGCGGTTGTGGATGGCGTCCGCATCGAGGACGCACGCAGTCTTCAAGGCCAGCTGTTGGCGCAGCCGCAACGCCAGATCGACATCCTCGTAGCCGTAATTGTAGCCCTCGTCGAAGCCCTCGATCGCCATGAAGTCGGATGTCCGCATCATGGCGAGGGCGGCCGTTACGGCCACGCGTTCGACGACGCCATCCCTTCGTTCCGACTGATCGGTGAGCTCCACCGGATAGTAGATCTGAGGCCGGCGCGGATGTGCGGCCCGGCCGACGTCCAGGCCCACCCCCGTATGGTGATAGCGCAGCGCCCATTGCCCGGCGCCGCGGTACACCGGCTCCAGCAGCTTGGCGCCCGCAAGCCCGAGCTCCGGATCCGCCTGAAGCGCCGCGCGCATCCGGGACAGGCAGTCGCCGGTGAACACGATGTCGTTGTTGCAGAAGACGAGATAGTCGCCCGAAGCGATCGAGGCCCCGTAGTTGTTGGACGCCGAGAACGAGTGGTTCGCGCCGCGGAACGCCGCGCGGATATCGAGCTTGTCCGTGAACTCCCGCACGACCTCGGCCGAGTTATCGGTCGAGCCATGGTCCACGATCACGACCTCGATCTGGTCGCGGAACTCCACCTCGAGGACGGATGACAGGAGCGAGCGCAGCAGATCGCCGCCGTTCAGGTTCAATACGATGAGCGAGAGCCTTGCCGGAGTCCCCTCGCCCACGTCCCGCCGCCCTGTCGGGGACGCGGCGCCCCGGCCCAGATGTCTTCCAGGCGTCCAGACCTGAGCGACGGCCGGCGCGGTCGGGCAGAACACGAGCGGGAAATCGGCCCCGTCCGACTTCGCCGGCAGGACATGGTCGCTCCCGGCCACGCGCACGGACACCTGCCGATGCTGGCCGTTCATCAGCGCGGCGGGAAATGCGAAGGCAAAGCCGTGGAAGCCGCTGACGCCGCGCGACCGCAGACTGGGAACGTAGGCGTCCGCGGTCAGGGTCGTGATCAGCTGTCCGTCGACCAGAACCTCGAGCGCGACCGGAGCATCGTCCAGAAGGTCGATGACATGACCCCTCACGCCTCGCGCAGAGATTTCCGTCACCCCGCCTTCGTAGCGATGCAGCCCGCTGGGCATCGCTTCGGGCTTCATCTTCAGCACGACCTGCCGCGCCGTGCTGCACGCCAGGCGCTGGCCTCGCCAATAGATGCGCAGATCATGGACCCGCCCATCGTAGATCTGACGTGGCGGGAAGAATGAGAAGCCGCGCGCGCCGCTGACGCCGAATGCGGCGTCCACGTCCGGACGGGCGACCGACAGCGGCCGAACCGTGAGCAGCCGGTCCCCGTCATAGAGTTCGACGACATCGTCGCTGGAGAGGTCGGGCGAATGGATCCAGCCAGTCGCGCCTCGCCCGCCCAGCCGCTCGATCTGGCTCATCATCGAACAGCAATGGACAACCTTGTCGAAGGGCGATTCCTGGCTCAGGCGTTCGCGCGTGTCGGATGCATGCAGCGCAACCTCATGCGGAGCGCCGTCATTGAAACTATGGGGGATGAAGAGCGTGAAGCTGGTCGTTCCGCTCTTCCAGAACTTCAATTCCGACGTTTCAACGGCGCCTACTTCCTGACCGTCGCACAGGACAAGTATTTTCGGCGGAAGGATGGTCGATTTCTTGCGGGAAAATCGACAATACAGCCAGTTCTGCGCAATGCTCAGATCCAGAACCCGAAGACCGGATAGTCCGAGCGCCTCTCCCTGCCCTATGTCCGCAGTCGACCCGCCATCACTCATGCCCTGGCGCCCAATCCGACATCTGTGACAGGCCTATTCGACGAAGCGATCATCCGCTCGAGATCGCCTATACTGTCAGCCGACTTCGAGAAAAAGTGGAAATCCTCTTCAACACCCGTCACCGGGTCCGACTGAGAAACACAGGCGTACGAGACGCCGCTCGCCGCCAGGCCGAAGTAGTCCGGCATGTCGTTGCCGAAGAGGTGGAAGTAGCCGTGAACGCCCTGCGCGCTGGCGTGGTCGGTCGTCACCGACCGCTTCCTGAGCCCCGAGAAGCCGATCTGCAGGAGACCGGTCGGAGAAGAGACGCGGATCAGCTCGGCGAACGAGGCTCGCGCGTCCGGAACGAACTCGATCACGTGATTGAGGGTGATGAAGTCATAGGCCTCATCGGCCCGGGCGATGCCCTGCAGATCGAGACTGTTATCTCCATCAAACACGGAAAGCTCGTAACTGCGGAACCAAGACGGCTTGATGGCCGGATCGGGGCTGAATTGAAGCCCGCGCCTCCAGCTCAGCATCCCTATCGGAAGACGTTCGATCAGAAGCCGTAAGGCGCGGTGCCGCTCGAGCGAGCCGCATCGCGCGCAGGCCGGCGGGCGCCCCGTAGCGGCGAGCCGGCCCGCCGGTCCTGGCGTGAACTCGCGGCCGCTGCAGAGGCCACACTCGATACTCGACGCGGGCGAGAACATCCCCCCTCCATGTTGTGTGTTCGGAGCCACCTTCGCGGCAGCGACCCAAGTCGACCGCGCGCAGGCCCGGCAAAATGCTTAAGCACGAATGGCCCGGGGCGTCGCCTGGGCCCTCGTGCGCGAGGCGATCACACCGCGGCCGTCTGGCGCTCGGCCGCAGCGTCGGCCGCGCCGAGGCGCTCGACCGCCGGCGGAGACGTCCGCGCGACGTGCTCGACCTGGATGGCGTCCCGCACCGTCGCCGCGGCGCTCTCGAGCGCGTCAGCGGCCAGGCGGATGTTGATCTGGTCCGGACTCGGCTCATAGCCCTCGGCCTGGGGAAGGATGACCGCCACGTCGTCCGCCAGCGACTGGGCCGAATACCAATCCTCGGCCGTATCGATCCGGGTCCGGTAACCGAGCTCGCCGAGGTCGCGTGCGAGCGTCCGGCAGAATTCCATCGCCGGGCCTGCCTCGACTGCGCCAACCGGACCCAGCTTGAGGCCCACCCGGATGCACCCGAGCTCTTCGGCGATCACGTCGCGGAGCGCGCGCGCACGATGTTCGAACGTGTGCTCGCGAAGGACCCGGTCGCGCAGCCATTGCACCAGGGCTCGCCGCGCTTCGGGATCATTGCGATAGCGCCGGACGGCCGTTTCGAGCTCAGCCGCGTCGCCCCAGACCGGCAGCAACCCGGAAAACACCTCCTGTGCGACCACCCGATTTTTCGTCAACACCAGGCCGCCGCAGGCCAACGCCTCCATCACGTGCGCGCTCAGACTCGCCCCGTCTTCTCCGGTGTCGATGACCAGGGGCGCGGAGCTGAAGGCGGCGGCCCTCGACGCGCGGTCGACGGAACCGGCGCAATCGGCGTCGGACGGCGCCAGCGCCCGGAACGTCAGCGGCGCATCGTCCGCCCCCGCGGCCTCCAGCGCCTGCGGGCCATCGCCGAGATCGCCGAGGACGAGACAGTCGCAAGCCAGATCGGGACGTTCGACGCCGAGCGTGAACAGCCCCGTGTCGACGGCCGCGCGAAACATGACCTTCGGCTTTGAGGTGTGCTCGGTCAGCGCTTCCATGTGCGTGGTCGATGAGCCGAGATAGATGTGGAAACGGTCCTCCTCGCCCAGCGCGCAGCTCGGCGCTTTCGCCTGCAACGCCCAGGAGATCAGGACCAGATGAGGCTGGCGATTCTGCAAGGTCGCCGGGTCGAGCGCACCGTCTATGACGACCAGGGCGTCAAGGCCGGACGCGTCCGCGGCGTCTGCGGGCGTGATGCGGCGGACGCGCCAGTCGCAAAGTCGGCGCAACGCCTCGCGCAGCCCGTCGGCGACGTCGTCCGCCGCTTCCGATCCCGCAATGCCCAGGGTGAAGCGAGCGCCCGTGGTCGAGCCGTCGTCGTCCGTCTTGGAGGCGATGAATTCGCGCCGGAGCTGATAGCCCCACCGGGCCTGGAGCAGGCGACGATTGTTCGCCTGGACGCTGTCTTTCACCGGAACGTCCCGATTCCGGGTCGTGCTTTTGTCGTGGAGAATGTGGTGGTCGTTCAGGGAGACGATCGCCTTGCCCAGGATCAGCCGGAGTTTGCAGCAGAGATCGAGATCCTCGAGCCCGTAGAAATAGCCTTCGTCCAGCCCTCCGACCTCGGCGAACTCGTCCGCCCGACACATGAGACAGGAGCCGGTCACGGCCGGAAAGACGGAAGGATTGGACGACAACAGGGCGTCGTTAAGCCCCGGCTTGACGTGCCGAGGCCGCAGCCGCCGCTCCGGCACGCTCCATTCGAAGCGTACGCCCAGATGATTGATCCGACGCTCGGTTTGACCCGAATCTATCGCGTACTGCTTGATCCCCACCGCGCCGATGACCTGATCGGCCAGGACCTCCACCATCGGACCGATAAAGTCTGACGAAAGCAGGATGTCGTTATTCAGAAAGAGCAGCAGCTCACCCGTGGCGAAACGGGCGGCCATGTTGTTCGAGTTCGAGAAACTGTAGTTGCCATCGCGGTTGATAACCTGGATGGGCAATTGCCCGGACCAGGCCTCCAACAGACTCTGGGTCCCGTCCGATGAACCGTGGTCGACGACGACGAACTCGTAGTTCCCATAGCTGTTGATTGCGGCGAAGGAGCGGAACATCCGGTCGAGCAGATCCGCGCCGTCCAGATTGAGGACGAGGATTGAGACTTTCGGCCGCCATTGCCCAACCGGCGGTCTTTCACTCCCGAGCAAACCCGCGACCGCCATCGGCGGATCGATCGCCTTGAGGCCGGGAAGCGCCGCAGACCGCACGCCGACTTTCATTGTACCACCCTAAGCAACGCGGCTTTTTGAGGCGCCGGCACGCAACTCGCGGCAGACACGACGCCAAAGCCTTGGAAAATTCAACTCAAGCGATAGCCAGACTCGAGCTCACCGGCTGGTTCAGCCGGATTGCATGGCCTCGGGCGCCAGCAGCGTCGGGCGCCGATTCGATGGGTAGTCGTTGGGCCACCAGGGCATAGCATTGTCCCCCCGGACATCTTTTTGAGCGCTCACAGGTCGCTCGCTGCGGCCGCGTTATTCAGATTTCGCCCGACGCCGCGCGGCCAGAACGCGGCAATCGATCAGAGTTCCGGCGATCACAGGCTGAATCGTGCACACGCAAAGTGGGAAGCGGGTTTGCCTATCTGTCAATCATTCACTGCCTAGTTGATAGGCGCCTCCCGAACCGCACCCCAATGCGCACCGTCCGCCTGCGCCATACGGCCTGGCGACGGCGGCGCCTCGCGGCCGGCGTGTTTCACGAGACTTGCGAATCCATAAACCGCATTACAACTCAACTGCGCAAAAGGCCCCAGGCGGCGCAATGCCGCGACACATTCTAAACATCGGCATGCCCAAGACCGGAACCACGCCCCTGCAGACGGTCCTTGCCAAGTTGCGGACCGACCTCGAGCGGGCCGGCGCGCCCTACCCGGAACCCATTGCGGTCAGTCACAATATCCGCGGAGTTGGGTCGTGCAACGCATTCCTTGGCCGCTAGTACCCGAAGTTATTCAATCGCGATCCGATGACGGCGAAACCCTTCTCTTGTCCGCGGTAATCATGGGAAGACGACGCCGAGGCGAGGAGCCGACGCATTTTCCACAGCGCGAGCGTAACCCAATTCCTTTAGAGCATTCTGGCGGCTGAGATGCGAACCCGCCTGCCCTGCCGAAGCGTATCTTGATCCTGGCTCATCCCAAGCCAGGCTTGACCACCTCGATGCGCACTTTGAAGACTGCCTCCCCCGCAACACGACTGATCGCAGAGCCGACCGGCCTTCCGTGTGAGGCCGATGGCCCGCCCATCATCGTGAAACGCGTCCCGCGTTGTTGGGACCGGGCACAGACGCGCCTTACGGCATATGATATGGTGGGGTGGCGCTTGGCGACCGACGCGGCTCATGAGACCTGCGAAGCCATAGACCGCCCCACAATCAACCGCCCCCAAAGGCCCTGACCAGCGCAATGCCGCGAATCATTCTGCACATCGGCATGCCCAAGACGGGAACCACGGCCCTTCAGAGGGCCCTGACAAAGTTGCGCCCCGACCTGGTGCGGGCCGGCGCGCTCTACCCGGAGCCCGTCTACGACAACCACGACATCCTTAGCGTCGCGACCCGCGATTTCGAGTTCCTCAGCCGCCAATACCAGCAGATCTACAACGGCGATCCCATTGCGGCGAAATCCGACTTCGACCGCTGGTGGTCGCGGACGCTCGAAGAGATCACGACGACAAAGCCGGATCTTGTGCTGTTTTCCGGCGAGGCCCTCTTCAGCGATATGGGGGCAAAGGAACTTCGCGACCTTTTAGGTCAAATCAGCAGCGAGATTGTCGTCGTTGCTTACATCAGGCGACCTTCATCGTTTTTTCTCTCTCACTTACAGCAACATATAAAAGCCTCGCGTTTCGCGGGGCCATATGAACCGATGCTATACCGGACGATGTTGGAGCACTTTGCAGAGTCGTTCGATTGCGAGGTCAGCGCATATGACCGATCCAGCCTGATTCAGGGAGACACCATCACAGACTTCTTCTCGAGATTCGTCCCGCAATTCGGCCTGCAGAAAGCGTATACCGCCCAGCGATCGAATGAATCTTTGAGCGCCGAGGCCATGGCTTTGATCCAAGACTTCAAGCGGGCCACCGAGCCGGGTCAGAACCGCATCTACACGCCGGAGACCCACTACCTTCTCGCGGCGATACGAAGCGTCGATGCCTTCTACCCCCCATCCCGGCCCGTCCTGAAGCCCGGTCTTGCGGATCTGATCGACCACTCGGATCCTGACCTGTTGTGGCTCAGGCAAAGATACGGCGTGACTTTCAGTGGTCTGGATTACGACAAGGTCGGGACCATGGACGCCTCTTCGATCACTTGCCCAGAAACGAGCATCGAGGACATTTGCGAGGTCGACGCCGACGCGCGAGCGAAGCTGACATTCCGCGTCATCCATAATCTTGCAAAGCGCGCGAATCTGGCCGCTCAACGGTGATGCTGTGATCCACGGCGGACCAGCCGCGCCCTAGGTGGACTTACGGGCGTAGGCGACCCCGTACAGCGTCTCGCCGGCTTCCACGCAAAGGTCGTCCGCCAGCATCAGGGAGCGAAGCAGCGCCTCGTCCCGCTCTTCGTCGAAGTTGGCCAGGATGTCGTTCAGCGCGAGGGTGTAGACGATTCCGCCGGTCGGAATGACGACGGCGTCCGGGAACACCGACCTCACGGCCGGCAGGATGTTGGAGCTGTCGGCGCACTCGGAGGGGTCGATCTCGGCCATCCGCGCCGGATTCGGACGCGCACGCCGCAAGGGGACGCGCTCTTCGGGCCGATGCGGGTTGGTGAGGTAAGGCTCGGGCAAAGCCGCCCGCGCGCGTTCGGCAAGGTCGAGCTGCCGATCGGTGTACTGCATCAGGCTCGGACCGACGAAATCGTTCATGAAGAACATCCCGCCCGATTTCAGGACCTCGCGGCTCCAACGGACCGCCGCGAAGGCGTCGAACATGTGGTGCAGCGCGTCCTTCCAGTAGACGAGGTCGTACCGGGGCTCGGGCGGGACGGCGAAGGCGTCCTCCAGCCGGATGGTGACCCGGTCCTCAAGTCCGAGCTGACGGGCGCGGGCAAGCGCCGCTTCCGCGCGCGCCTCGGAAATCTCGAAAAGATCGAAGGCGCCGACAACGTCTTCCTGGAGCAGGCGAATTTCATGGTGAGCCCCTCCGCACCCGACCGACACCGCGCGCTCGTAGCAGCGGCCCTCGCCGATCTGACGCAAGAGCTCGATGTCTCCCCCGTCGGTCCCGCGGACCGCCTTGCCGCAGTAGTTGCGGTTGATGTGACTCACGATCAGAGGGCTCTGCCACCAGCGCGTGCGCTGCGGCCCGGCCTGGACTTTCGACCAGTGCTCGGCGGCGCGGGCCAGCCGAGATTGGTCGGGCTGCGACGCCTGCCGAGGATCTTCCGCGATCTCCTGCTTCAAGTCCTGCAACTCCATCTCCCGTCGTACGAGCAGATCACCGACGATCTCGCCAGCGTCCAGAAGCCGCTGCGCAATCCCGTCCAGGCGCTGGCGCGCGGCCGGCGAGTCGAGGTCGGCCATCGACTCGTACACGGCCCGGGCCTCGCCCCAGGCGTCCTGCTGCCACGGCGCGGCCTCGTCGGAGACGGCATGATGGCGGAATTCCCGTTTGAGGAAATCGTCGATCGAGGCGGCGGCCTCTGGGTCGGGCTCGGCGAACCGGGGGCCCAGCTGCTCGCGCAGCCGCCGGGTGGCGGGACGCCAGTCGGCGAGGAGATCGGAATATCGCAGCACAGCGCGCGAGGAGGCGCGCGTGAACCTCTCCGCCGCGAGTGTGTAGCTGGTCCAGAGCAGAAGCGACTTCGCCACTGGAAACTGGTTCCGGGTCGCCAGCGACGCCGCCGTCTCGAGCGGATTGCGGATCATGAGAACGTGCGCCGGCTCATAGCCGAGGCTCGCCAACGCCTCGCGCCATGTCGGCATGAGCAGCGATATCCTCGGATCCTTGAGCACGATCCGATCCGCTCCGCCGAAAGCGCGGTCGATCACCTCGGCGGCCGCGCGCACCACGTCCGGGCGGGTCAATTCGCCATTGGCTGACAGGCGCAGGCCGAACATGTCGTCCCACCGCGAACCCAGGCTCCGCAGCAGCTCGTCATTGAAGGCGACCACGCCCTCGGACTCCCAGAAGCCAGCCGGGTTCTGGTCCGCGGCCGCGGGCATCAGGTCCGCCGGCAGGCTGGCGCCGCAGAGCGAGAGCACTCGCGCGGCGGCCGATGTGCCGCTCCGGTGCATCCCGAGCACGACCAGGGCTGTCCGGGACAACTGAGCGACCCCCAGCTAGCGCGGCGCCGGAAGAGCGGCGAGGCACGGCAGGCTGCGGCTGTAGATCCCGTACAGCGGCGTCGCGCGGCCCGAAAAGCTCATCGCCTTGCGCAGCACCGCAGCCGATGAGGGATCATGATCGAGGCAATAGCCCAGCACGAACGGCTCGAGGAGATCATCCCGCCCTTCCACGGTGACGCCCGCAGGGCCGCTCACCGCATGGCCGGCATAGACCGCTTCGTCCGCCACCTCATGATCGCCCGGCGCCACGCGCGTCTCATCAAGTTCGAGATAATGATCGAAGATGTAGCCGTAGTATCTGAGGGCGAGGGACAGGGACTGTCCACGCGGACCGGAAAACTGCATGGGCTTCATGCCTGCCTCCTGAAGCACGTCGGCCGATAGCAGGAGCGCGGTCAGGGAGTAGATCGGATATCCGAGGGTCTGTGCCTCGCCGCTGCGATATCGGTCGACGATCTCGCCGGGGGCCGGCGGATGCTGACGCTCGAACGCGTCCGCCGTTGATTGAGGCGAACATCGTTTGGCGGCGTCCGCCGTCCCGTAGATGTTCTCGGCGATTTGTTTGACGAAAGGCGTCGGGACGGTCCCGCCGGTCCCGACCGCCGCGGCCATGAAGCCGGCGCGATCCCCTTCGAGCCGCGCCGAGGACAGCAGCGCCAGAAGCTGGATGCTGACGTGGTTGCTGTACCGCTCGCAGTCCGAATAGGCGTTCGCGGCCCAGTAGCGGGCCGCGTTCAGGACCAGGGCGTGCAACCGGCTCACAAAGGCGTCGAGTTCCTGTTTCTCGGCCTGGCTGAGGACGCCCTGCCCTTCCAGGAGGTCCTGGGCCTGCACCCAGGCCGCGACGCCGCGACCGATCTGAAGGCTGACGTCGAGCCGGCTGACCGTCGTCTGTGCGCCGTTCTCGCAGAACTGCCCGACGTCGGCGCGAACCTGCCCGTTCTCACGGAAGCCGCCGCGAGCCCAGGCGAGCAGAATGGCCTTCGCCTTCTGGGCGGCCTCGTGCGCCTGGCTGGAGGAGCCATAGCCAGCGCCCAGACCGCTCAGATAGCTGTAAAGGGCCAGGTCGCTCGCGACCCGGGTCGCGCTCGCGTTCTCCAGGCTGAAGCGTTGCAGGTAGACGTTGAGGTCGCAGCCGCTGTAGGGCTCCAGATAGCCGTCGCTGGTCTTCAGCTCGCCGCTCACCCTCTGCTCGAGGAGCCGCAGCGCGGCGGCGGAGGCCGGGTCCCTTCGGGCCAGCAACGATTGGTAGTCCGCCCTCGTAAAGAACACGAAGGGATGGACGGAAGACGCGAAGGCGGTCGAGGCGCCGAGCTGGCCCGCATCCGCTGCAGCTGCCGGGCAGGCCATGGCGAGGCAGATGACCAGGCAGGTCGCAGCCTGGGCCGCGGCTCGCCACGCCGAGACTCGCGCCACAGCCAGGCCTACGACCTGGGGGTCAGGACCAGACGGTCCTGATAGCCATAGACCAGGTCGCGAAGTTCCAGGCCGGCGGCGTCGATCGTGCGCCTCAGCCAGGCTTCGTCATATGCGATCACGTGCAGCGGATCGTCGGGATTGGCCGTGTAGCAGTGATCGGCGATCCGATGCTTGGCGTCGAACGGATTTCGCCTCTCTCCCCCGAGGATGAAGGCCGTGACGTAGGCGACGCCATCCGGCGTCAGGGCGGCTCGTATGGCCCTGAGATAGGCCTCGATGTCCCGATCGTACATGTGGGTGAAGACGCTCAGGACCGTGATCAGATCGGGCGCGACCTCCGGAAGGCGCACGCCGTCCGCCGACGTCGCCCCTTGGGGATTGTAGCGATCGTTCTGGATGTCGACGGTCGTGAACCGATAGCCCGGGTCCACGAAGTGCTCATTGAGCCAGTCGATTTGGCGCTCGAGGACATCCACGCCGGTGTAGCGGCCCTTGAACCCCCGCGCCCGCAGCGCATAGGCGAAGCGCCCGTAGCCGCAGCCGATGTCCAGGACGCTGGTCGGGATCACGTAGCGAAGCGCGAAGTCCAAGTGCTCGTTTCCGATGGAGACGAAGCGGGCGTCGTCCTCGGCCATGAAACGCAGAGCCTGAGGCGGCAACGGTATGACTGACTTCATGTCGAGATGCTTATTGAGCGCCGCCAAGCTGGTCAACGCGACCATATCCGCCCCAGGACCGACATCTGTGGAGCGAAGCGCGACCGCACGCGCCGGAGCCAGGCCCGCGGCTGGCGCGAGCCGGGCCACGGAACCCATCGGCGCTCGGCGGCGCTAACTGCAGTCGAAAGCTGCCTCTCGCCATCGAGCTTCGCATGACACTGTCGAGACGCGCCGCGCTTGGGTCATTGGCTCTCATCGCCGTTGTCGTCGGGGTCGCTGCGGCGGCCTTCATCTATACCGCTGGCTGGCTCTCGCCCCGGCGTCTGACGCCCAACAGGCTGGTGGCTGCGTTCGCGCCGCCGGGCGGTCCGGCGCTCGGGCATCGGCGCAATCACGTAAAGGGCATCTGCTTCACCGGGACGTTCGAGGCGAACGGCTACGGCGTGGGGATCTCCAAGGCGCCGATGTTCGTGCGCGGTCAGTACCCGGTCATCGGACGCTTCAACCTCGGGACTGCGAACATCAACGCGCCCGACGGCACGGTTCGAGTCCGCGGCATGGGATTGCAGATCACCGCGGATGGGCAGGTCTGGCGCAGCGCCATGATCAACCCGCCCATCTTCACGGTCTCTACGCCCCGGGCCTTCTACGACCTGCTGGTCGCTTCATCGTCCAAGGCGCCGGACGCGATGAAGAGCTTCATTGCGGCGCATCCGGAGTTCGCCCGCTTCGCCGCCTGGGCCGCCAACGCGCCCTGGACGGGCAGCTATGCGGAAGAGCGCTACAACAGCCTCAACAGCTTCGTGTTCACCAACGGCTCCGGTGAAAGGCGCTTCGTGCGGTGGTCGCTTTTGCCAGAGACGCGCCCGATCCCTGTGGCGCCGGCTGTTCTCGCCAAGCGCGCGCCCGATTTCCTCGAGCAGGAGATCGCCCAGCGCATCAAAAGCGGCCCGCTTCGCTGGACGATGGTGGTGACCGTGGCCGGCCCCGGCGATCCCACAGCCGATCCGACCATAGCCTGGCCCCCGGGACGCCCCGCCATCGACGTCGGGACCCTGGTCGTGCAGCAAATCCAGCCCGAGCGCGACGGCCCGTGCCGGGACATCAACTTCGACCCCACGCTCCTGCCGGCCGGCGTCGCCACGTCGGACGACCCGTTCCCCGCGGCGCGATCCTCCGCCTACCGCCGGTCCTACGATCTGCGAACGGCAGAGGAGAAATATTATCCGCGCACGGTTGCGGAGGCCAAATAATGGCCAGCCCTCAAAGATTTTCCCCGTTCCATCGCTTCCTGCACTGGCTGATGGCGATCTGCATCCTGACGATGCTCTTCATCGGCGTCGGCATGGTCTCGACCATCGCACCGAAGTACCTTCCGTTGATTGCGGTCCATAAGACCCTGGGCGTCACCATACTGATCCTGGTCGTGATCCGCCTGGGGGTGCGTTGGCGCTATGGCGCCCCGGAGCTGCCGGCGGACCTGCCCATACCGATGAAGCTCGCCGCCGTGTCGTCGCACTATGTGCTGTACGGGCTGATGATCGTCATGCCGCTGCTCGGCTTGGCGATGTTGTCGGCCGCCGATTACCCGGTGGTCCTGCTGGGCGGCCTGCGCCTACCCCAGCTCCTCCCGCAAAGCGAGCGTCTGCACACGTTGCTCTGGGACGCGCACCACTACCTGGCGCTCGCGTTCTTCGCGGTGATCCTGTTGCACGTCGCGGCGGCGCTCTTCCACCTGCTCATCCGCAAGGACGGGGTGTTCGCGGCGATGTCCCCCTTCCCGACGCGGAAGCGGAACTGAGCCTTGCCCCCGAGGACCGACCGCCCCTCTCAGCGGGAGAACAATCGCCGGATGGCGAGCGCCAATCGCTTCGCCAAGCGCTCGGCTCCCACCGGCCCGTCATCGTTCGCCTCCTGCGGAGCTGGAGAGGTCAGCCGCCGGGCGACGAGGCTACGGCCCAGCTGTTCGGCAAGGGCGGG
>FTJU01003939.1_pt1 | contig 15223 bp, 13 predicted proteins | sample 1658961 | NCBI WGS metagenome assembly FTJU01 (sample SAMEA3914878, study PRJEB12502) | metagenome | biome: forest; material: soil | place: USA | collected 2012-03-12 | depth 0.3 m | reverse complement strand
GCCACGCACCCCGCCCGCAGCGGTGCGGTCACCCATGTCGTGCAGATTCGCCGCGCGGCGGTGCAGCTCTACCCGCGATGATGGGCTCTGCCCAGCCCGCATGGGCGAGCAATACGCTGTCGTGCCCAGGTGGCCGCGAAAGCAGCAGACCGGTGCCGCGCAGGGACCCCGAACCCGTTGCGGGGAGGCTTATTCCACAGGTGCCCAGGTAGCTGAGCACCATCGTGGTGCGCAGGGTGCTGGCGTTGGCGCTGTCGTAGCGGACCGGGTCGGACCGGATGTCGGCCAGACGCGGCGGCGCATGGCGGACGGTGGGGCACAGCAGGGTCGCGTCGCCGAGATCCGCAGCGAACTCGGCGCGCAGACCGGACATCGCCGCGTAGACGGGAGCTATGGAATCGGCTGTGTGCGTGTTGCTTTCGAGTCTGCGCCGGGTGGCGGGCTCGATCGGCATCGTCGAGTCGAGACGATGGCTGTGCAGTCGGAATGCCTCAGCACCGACAATGGTGCCGTTGCGGTCCATCAGCTCTTGGGCGGCCGACAGCGCAGGCAGCTCGCGAACGCGGATATCAGCTCCGGCGGAACGCAATTCGGCGATGGCGCAGGCAAGATCGGCGGCGATCGCGGGTTCGGTGTCCTCCGTCCACTCACCGGCGGGGACGATAAATCGAGGTGGCAGCGAACGACTATCGGTGCGAGCCGGGGCGAGCACACGGTCCAGCTCGATGATGTCGTCCACGGTCGTCGCGAAGACTCCGACGCTGTCGAGTGTCGTGGACAGCGGTGCGAAGTCGTGCGGGCCGTAACGCCCTGGGCTGGCACGATATCCGACGATCCCGCAGTAGGCGGCTGGTACACGCACGGAGCCCGAGGTGTCGGTGCCGACCGCCAGCGGGACAATGCCGCGCGCCACGGCCACCGCCGATCCGGACGAGGAGCCACCCGGAACCAGTTCGGAGTCGACGGGATTGGCGGGTGTTCCGAAACAGAGGTTGATCCCTAGTCCCGAGAAGGCGAACTCGCTCAGATTGGTCTTGCCGACGGTGACCAGTCCGCTGTCGTGGGCGCGCCGGATGAGATGGCTGTCCACCGCGGCGGATACGTCGTGCAGATGGCTGGCCGACCCGCAAGTTGTGACAGTGCCCTGCATATCGAACACGTCCTTGCACGCGATGGGGACTCCGTCGAGCCGGCTGCGGGGGGTGCGGCGCAGCCGCCGGCGATCACCGGCCTCGGCTTGATACCCGGCGCGCTCGCCGGTGACGGTGATCATCACCGCGGCCGCATCCGGCTGCCGCGCACGGTCGACGGCATCGGCGACCAGCTGCGCAGATGTCACTTCGCCGCGTGCGAGAGCCTCGGCCATGGCGGTGGCGGTGGTCATCGTGAGTCCATCCGATCGTCGGGTACGGAGTGATCGGATAGCACGCTACCGAGACACATTCCCGCCTCGGCATGTACAAACCTCCATTGAAGCGCTAGAAGGCTGTGCACTCATCCATTACCTGGAGTCGCTGCCATTCGATTGACTGATCCCATGACAGCGTTGAGCTATCCGGAGCCCGTCACCATACCGGCCAGACAGGCCCGCTCGGTGACCTTGCGCGCCGGCGAGCGTTTACGGATCACCGACGTCGATGGTGGGCAGGTCGGAGATGTGTTCGCCTATAACGCCCACGACATCACCGAACACCACAGTGCCGCACACACCCGCACCCACACCAGGAGCCTGTTTCCCGCGCTCGGCGAATCCTTCGTGACCAACCGGCGTCGCCCGATCCTCACCTATCTGGCCGATACCTCACCGGGCGTGCACGACATGCTTATCGCCGCCTGCGACCCGGAACGCTATGCGGCATACGGTGATCCGACTCACGACAACTGCGCCGACAATCTGCGGCGGACCATGGCCGAGCTGGGACACCGTGGGCTGGCGTGCATTCCGCAGCCGATCAATATCTTCATGCGCATTCCGGTCGCCGCGGACGAGAGCCTGACCTGGCTCGCCGCCGCTACCGCGCCAGGAGATGCGATCACCTTCCGAGCCGAAATGGACTGCCTGGTGGTTGTTTCGGCCTGTCCGCAGGACCACAACCCCATCAACGGGGCCGAGCCGACCCCGCTGGCGATGACCATCCTTCCCCCGATTACCGAGGAGACCACCGATGACCACCACTGAACTGGCGCACCCGGCGCTCGAGCCGTTCGACCTCGACACCCTGCCACTACGCAACCGGTTCGCCGTCGCACCGATGACGCGGATCTCCGCCGAACCCGACGGCACCCCCACGGCGCAGATGGCCGAGTACTACCGCGATTACGCGGCGGGCGGATTCGGCCTGATCATCACCGAGGGCATCTACCCGGATCCGGCCCACAGCCAGGGCTACTTCAATCAGCCCGGTCTGGTCACCGAGCGGCATATCGCGGGATGGCGTGCGGTGGTCGATGCCGTGCACGCGGCTGGGGCTCCGATCGTCGCGCAATTGATGCACGCCGGTGCCATCTCACAGGGCAATGCCTACGGGTTCGAGACCATCGGACCGTCGGCTGTCCAGCCGCGCGGGCAAATGATGCGCGATTACGGCGGAGTCGGCGGAGCGTGGAACGCACCCCGCGAAATGACCGCGCGCGATATCGACGATGTCGTCACGGGTTTCGTCGCGGCGGCCGAAAACGCCCGGCGAGCGGGCTTCGACGGGGTCGAAATCCACGCGGCCAACGGCTATCTGCTCGACCAGTTCCTCACCGACTACACCAACCAGCGCACCGACGAGTACGGCGGACCCATCGAGAACCGCATCCGCCTGACCGCGCGCGTGCTTCGGGCGTTGCGCGACGCGCTCGGCAACTTCCCCATCGGCGTCCGGCTGTCGCAGACCAAGGTCAACGACTTCACCTACCGCTGGCCCGGCGCGGAAGCCGACGCACAGATCGTCTTCGCAGCCCTGGCCGATGCCACCTACCTGCACATTGCCAGCGAGGGCCGGAATTTCCTCGAGACAGCGCAGTTCCCCAGCGGCGCGACCATCACCCAGCTGGCCCGTGCCGTGTCCGGCCGCCCGGTCATCGCCAATGGCGGAATGCACGCCCTGCCCCAGGCCGCCGATGTGCTGACCGGTGAACATGCCGATGTGCTGTCGCTCGGTACCGGTGCTCTCGCGAACCCGGACCTGCCGCGCCGGGTCGAGACCGGGGCCGAACTGGCGTCGTTCGACCATGAGATGCTGAAACCGATGGCCACCCTGGACTGCGCCGCGGCATGGCGCGCGAGAAACAGCGAATGAGCGAGCAGTACTGGACCCGCGGCGCGGCGGCGGTGGCGACGCTGACCTTCGACGTGGACGCCGAGACGCCCATTCTCGCGGAGGGACGCCACTACGCCGACCAGCCGATGGTGATGTCGCATCAGTCGTACGGACCGGATGTGGGGGTGCCGCGGATCCTCGATCTGCTCGACCAAATGGCCGTTCCCGCGACGTTCTTCATGCCGGGTTGGGTAGCGCAGCAGCGTCCGGGGCTGGCGCAGTCGATCGTCGATCGTGGGCACGAGGTAGCGCACCACTCCTACAGTCACCGGCCGCCGACCTCGTTGCCACCAGGTGGCGAACGCGCGGATTTCGAACGCGCACTGGACGTTTTCGCGGCGCAGGACATCGAGATCGCCGGGCACCGCGCGGCGATGTGGAGCGCCAGCCGCGAAACCCTCGACCTGGTTGCGGAATACGGGCTCGCCTACGACTCCTCGTTGATGGGTGACGACCGGCCCTACCTCGTGGACAGCGCGCACGGGCCGGTCGTGGAACTGCCTGTGCACTGGTCACTCGACGACTGGGAGCAGTACGCGTACCTGCCCGAACCGCGCATCGGATCGGTCATCGAATCACCGGTCAAGGTCGAGCAGATGTGGCGCGCCGAACTCGACGGCATGCGTCACTACGGCTGCCTGTTCAACGTGTGCATGCACCCGTTCCTCACCGGGCGGCCGGGTCGAATCATGGCCCTGCGCAATGTCATCGGCTACGCCCAGGAGTGTGGTGACGTGATCTTCGCCCGATGCCGCGACGTGGCGGCCGCGGCGCGAGCCGACGCGCAGACCCCGACCCGCACGCTGCCGACCTACGACGTGGATCCGGACGTGTATCCGAGCTGAGCCCGCTCATCACAGCGCCTGATCATCACAGCGCCTAGATCATCACAGCGCCTCGGTGACCGCATCGGCTTGTGCTCCGGTCACCGCGCGCTGTGCTGTCTCGCAGCCGGAATGTCGACGGGTTATCGCCCTCGTCATTCCGGAGGCATGCGCCATTTCCGGGTGCGGCACCGCCCGGTCAGCGTGTTGTCGCGCTGGACGCGCCGACGGGGCCGATGGTTTCGGCTGCCAGGGCCAGGAACAGGTCGACGGTGTCCTCGAGGCGGTTGACGTTGCGGCCGGTCAACTCGGTGATCCTGGCCATGCGGTTGCGGAGGGTATTGACGTGCACGTGCAAGGCCGCGGCCGTCACCGCCCACTGACCGTCGTTGGCGAGGAAAGTGCGCAGGGTGTGTTCGAGTTCGGTGTGGGCGCGGGTGTCGTTTTCGCGGATTGTGCTGAGCACTTGGTCCGAAAATCGTTGCAGGACTTGCTCATCGAGGAGACCGAGCAGCATCCGGAAGGTGGCGACATCGGCGAACCCGGCGGTGTCCGGGCCGTCCTGGGCGCGCAGCACCTGGCAGACCTCCCGGGCGCGCACCAGCGGTTCCCGCAGGGCACCGGCGTCCGCGGCTATCTCGCCCACTCCGATGACGATCCGGCCGCCGGGTACCCGCCTGCCGGTCTCCGCGGACAGGTCGCCGGCGAACCGCGCCAACTCCGCGGCGGTGCGCTCCCACGGGCAGATGGCCACCACATCACGACTGCCCGCGGTGGTGAACGCTGGTATGCCGTGCGCGGCGAAGAACGACCCGACCGCGGTGGCGATGCCATCGGGCGGCGTGTCGGCGACCGGCGCGAGCGCGAGCACGCCCAGCGGCCGATCCGACGCCACCCCGTAGGCGCGTAGCCGCCGACTTACCTCACCGCTGCGGCGCGGCCCGGACAAGATCATCTCCAGTAGCTCGGCGGCGAAACGCGCCTCGATGGCATGCACCGCTTGCTGTTTGGTCACCTCCAGACTCAGGAAGCGCGCGGCCTGAGCCAGCGCCTCCCGGTCTACCGCGGCGAGTTTGGTGGCGGGTTCCAGGCAGTACAGCCCGGCGTCGATCTCCCCCATCGCACCTTCGATGAGATACAGCGCCGACGGACCGGAGCCCAGCAGATCGACCTCGATCGGCGGGGGCACGCGGTTGAGCGCGGCGGCTGCCAGCCGCACCTGCTCATCAGTCGGATCGCAGCCGATACTGGCCAGGCAGCGGCCCTTGCGGTCGACCATCAGCAGCGGCAATTCCGTTTCACCACGCAGGATTTCGAGCACACCGACCGCGCCACCGCCGCGCGAGAGCGCCATGGCCAAGGCATCCCCGCGATGCACAGTCGCGATCAATTCCGCTTGCAGCAACTCGTTCTGGACTCGGGCGGCGGCACGGGTGAGCGCGGCGAACGGCACCCCGATACACAGTTCGATCAGCGGCAGCCCGCAGGAAAGACACAGTGCGGCAAGCTCTTCGGGCAGGGCGGGGGTCTGGGCGGTCAAGCCGAAGACCAGTCCGGCCGCGCCCGCGCGCGCGACAGCGTCCACGAACTGATCCGCCGGGACGTGCGCCAGCCACAGGCCGTTGGTCAGCACCAGCTCGCCGGGCCGAATGTAGGGCGACGGGTCGGGCAGCTCGGTGGTGTGCAGCCAGCGGATCTCGGCGGCCAGGGATTCAGTGAGTTCAGGCGTCACCACACGGAGCCCGAGAGCCGCATCCGCGACGAGTCGGCTAATGGTCAACACATGTCCGAATATACATCTCTGACGGGTGTTTGATGGATGAACGCACATCCAAATTCGGGAGCTCGCATGCTTTTATGAGGTAGATCACTACCGAAAGAGGGAAGTCATGTCATCCCCGCAACCTCCCGGCACCGCAACCATCGCAACCGACACCACCGGCGATACGGGCGTCCGATTCGACGCTCACGGCGTGCTGCCCATTCCCGACCGGGAACGCGACTGTTCGCCCTGGGAACTGTTCTGGATCTGGTGCGGCGCGAATATCGCCCCCATCAACTGGGTACTCGGCGCACTCGGAATCACTCTCGGGCTCTCCCTGTTCGAAACCCTGATCGTCGTCGTGGTCGGCAACCTGTTCGGCTGTGCGGTGTTCGGCCTGTTCAATGTCATCGGCCACCGCACCGCCGTCAATCAGATGGTGCTCGGGCGCTCGGCCTTCGGGATCACCGGAGCGGTGCTGCCCGCGCTCGTGCAGGGGCTGCTGACCATGGCGTGGGTCGGCGTGAACACCTGGGTCGTGCTCGACCTGGTACTGGCCGTTCTCGAACAGATCGGCATCAAGGGCGGCATGGAGTTGAAAGTCGTCGTGGCGCTGGTCATCATGGCCGTTCAGCTGGCCCTCGCGCTGTACGGCTTCTACGCGATCCGCGCCTTCGAGAAGTACACCGTGCCCCTCACCATCGCGGTCATGGTGGTGATGACGGTGGTCGCACTGGGCCGGACGCACCTGGACTGGACCATCGCCACCGTGCACACACCGCGCGAAAAGCTCACTGCCATAACGCAACTCGTCACCGCTATCGGCGTCGGCTGGGGTCTGACCTGGATTCCCTACGCCGCGGACTACAGCCGCTTCGCCCGCCCGAAACTGCGCAACCGCACCGTGTTCTGGGCATCGGCGGCCGGAATGTATCTGCCCACCGTCTGGCTCGCGGGCCTCGGCGCCTGCCTGGCGAGCGCCGGCGGCGGCAGCGACCCGTCCAGCCTCGTCGTCGGTACCTTCGGCGCGCTCGCGGTACCGGTGCTGCTGCTGATCATGCACGGCCCGATCGCGACCAACATCCTCAACCTGTACTCGTGCTCGCTGGCGGCATTGACCATCGGCATCCGTATCGCCCGGTGGAAGATCACGGCTTTCGCGGGCGTGATCGCCTCCATGGTCTTGGCCGTGTTCATCAACTCGTCGAGTTTCGCGCATGCCTTCGACAATTGGATGGTGTCGATCCTGATGTGGATCAGCCCGTGGATGTCGGTCCTGCTCGTCGACTACTTCCTGGTACGCCGCCGCACCTTCTCGGTTCCCGAGCTCTACCGCGACGCGGCTACCTCGGTCTATGGCAAGTTCAACACCCGAGGTCTGGTCAGCCTGGCCGCCGGTCTGCTCGCCAGCTGGTCCTGGCAGTACGGCATGGTCCCAGCCATGCAGGGTCCGGTGGCAAAAGCCTTGGGCAACACCGATTTCTCCTGGCTGTCCGGCAGCCTCGTCGCCGCCGGCCTCTACACCATCCTGACCGCCGCATCCGCCGCTCGCCGCCCCAGCGGTGAACTCACCGTGAAGCTTTGAACCCGAGGATGAGCCACGGGAGCACAGACCGGCGGCCGGCATCCTGTCCACCATGATGATCAGCGCCTGCTGGCCCCGCTCGATCGAGGCCAGCACACGCGATCCTGTTCTACCGTCGATCACTTGTCCTCTTACACGAGGACAAGTCGGCGAGAGCTCGAAGCGATGGGAGCGCCGAAAGGTGCTCGAGCCCGGGCGGCCTATGGCAGACGAGGTCCGCGTTGTGCCTGTTTGCCGATCGGAGTCAAGGCTCCTATCGGGTTCGTCCGACCCAGCCGGAGCGTGATCGCCAGTGTGCTCCGCCGGTCAGTCCCGGTTTTGCTGAGCGTAGGTGGCGAACCCCTCGACCCAGCGCCCTCCGTCGCGAATTCGCCACTGTTCAGGCGTCCAAATCTCGCTCCGACATCCGCTCATGCTCGGCGCGCAGGCCCGGTGACCTCCCACGGACGCTGTAGAGGGCCAGGCCGGCGGCGATCATCAGAATCGGCCAGGTGATCAAGCCGAGCGGACCGACCCACAGCGGGTCGGGAACGTGACCGGGGGCCGAAGCGAGCCGTGGGAACGGCAGTGCGAACTCGTTGAGCCCGAGATGGGCCGCGACCGCCGGCCAGACCGAGTGCGTGCGGATCCGGATGACGGCGATCAGAGCGCCAGCGGCGACGGCCACCGCCACGGCCACCGGAACCGCGATGTAGAGCGGATGCCCGGGATAACTGCCGCCGAGGGCGGTCATGGGCAGATGCCACAAACCCCACACCACCCCGCCGAGGCAGATACCGGCCACGGTGCCGAACCGAAGCGTCAAACGCGGCATCATGTAGCCTTGCCAGCCGATCTCCTCGCCGAGATACAGCGGCAGCGAAATCAGCGCCGAGAGCGGCATGGCCAACAGCGACCACCAGGACTCCGGCAACGCCGGTTGGTACACACCCAGCAGCGCCGCCGGTATCAGGCCCACCGCGGTGATGAGGGGCAAGACCATGCTCGCGCAGAGGAATTGGACGACCACACGCCACCGCGGGTGCGGCACGCCCAAGGACAGGACGCGCGGCACGTCGCGCCACCGATGGTGACGCCGGGTCAGCAGGATCGCCACCGCGGCGGGAACAACCATCATGGTGAACAGGCAGGCCGCCACCAGCGGTCCCGCATGCTGCGAGGGCGCCGCGCGCCGGAATCCGGTCAGCCAGAGGGGCGCCGCAACCACCCAGGCGCCGATGTAGGCCACGGGGATGAAATACCAGAGCTCCCTGACGGCCCGCCTCATCGGATCGTTCCGGCGATGAGCTGCGGATGTTCGCAGTTCGTTCGTATTAGTCACGTTCGGCAACAGTAGGCAGGTCACCTGGCCCGCGCGGTGAGGCAGACGCACCGGTCGATGGTGGAGCGACCTACACCGTCGGCGATCCGGAACGGATGCGAGACTCGAGACGTGTCTATCGGAGTGTGGTGGGATCGAGTGCGGTACGGATTTGTCTCCAGCACCGTCACCCTCGTCTGGGGGCTGTACGCGGTTGTCGCGATACCGCTGCTGATCTACACCGCCGCCTCCTGTGTGGTGGGCATCGGATTCGTACTGGTGCCGCCACAGATGTGGCTGCTCGGGCGGATCACCGATGCCGAGCGAGGTCGCCTGGCACGCCGGCTCGGCAGACCCGAATCGCCGACCGACCGCCCGTTCCGCTGGCTGCCCTCGCTCGTGTCCGACCGCACGGTGTGGCGTGAGGTTCGATGGGTTGCGGCCATGCTCTTCGCCGGCACCGTGCTCGGCGCTGTGGGCGTCGGCATCGCCGTATTGCCTCTGCTCTGCTTCGCGGCGATATGGCTGTGGTGGCTGTTCCCCGCTCACGACCCGATCCGGGTCGTTGCCAACGTGCCGATTTCCGGATGGCCGTCCGCGCTCACCGTGGGAATTGCGCAGACGGTGATTACCGCGGCGGTGGCCGTCGCCTGCCTGCCTGTCATCGCTCGCACGGGCCTGCGGATTTCCCGGGCGTGCCTGCAAGCAAGCGCAAAACAACAACTGGCGCAACAGGTCGCCACACTGGAGCGCACCCGCTCCGGCGCGGTCGACGCGCACACCGCCGACCTGCGCCGCATCGAGCGCGACCTGCACGACGGCACCCAGGCGCACCTGGTCGCCCTCGCGCTCCGGCTGGGACTGGCCATGCGGGTCCTGCAACGGGACCCCGCACAGGTCGGCCCGCTGCTGGAGCAGGCCCGAGCCGGCGCGGAGGCCGCGATGAGCGACCTGCGCACAGTCCTGCGCACCACCTATCCACCCATCCTGTCCGACCACGGCCTCGACGGCGCGCTGTCGGCCGTCGCGGCGCGCTGCACCGTACCTACCCGGGTGCGGGTCGAGATCGCCGCCGACATACCCGCTCCGGTGGAGGCGGCGGTGTATTTCGTCGTCACCGAGGCGCTCACCAACACCGACCGGCACTCCGGCGCCACCACCGCGCAGGTGGACGTGCGCACGACCGACGGATGCGTCACCGTTGAGATCCAGGACAACGGGCGCGGCGGCGTCGACGAATCCAAGGGCACAGGCGTGGCCGGAATGCGTCGGCGTCTGGCGGCCCTCGACGGTGTCCTCACCGTGGACAGTCCACCGGGCGGTCCGACGATTCTGCGGGCGGCGTGCCCATGCGGATAGTCATCGCCGAGGACAATGTCGTTCTCGCACAAGGACTCGTGCTGCTGTTGCGCGGCGAAGGCCATGAGGTCGCGGCGGTCACCACCGATGGCGACGCGTTCGTCGACGCAGTCGTCGAACACCGCCCCGACGTCACCATTGTCGACGTCCGATTGCCGCCTACCTTCCGCCACGAAGGCATCCGCGCGGCGCTGGAAGCGCGTTCCCGTATTCCCGGCCAGCCGGTGCTCGTCTTCTCGCAGTACGTCGAGCACAGCTACGCGCGTGATCTGCTGCGCGACGGCGGCGGTGTCGGCTACCTGCTGAAGGACCGGGTCGCGCGGGTGGACGACTTCCTGCGCGCACTGCACCACATCGCGGCGGGCGGCACCGTGATGGATCCCGAAGTGCTCGAACAACTCATAACTCGCCACGACCCGGTTTCCACCCTCACCGCCCGCGAGCGCGAGGTGCTCGAACTGATGGCTCAGGGCTATGCCAACGGCGAGATCGCCCGCCTGTTGACCGTCACCGACCGCGCCATCCACAAACACGTTGGCAATATCTTCGCCAAGCTCGACCTGCCGGCCGAAGACAGCGGCCACCGCCGGGTTCTCGCGGTGCTGGCCTACCTCAGTCGTTAGCGGATTTGTTGAAACTGCACGAGGCAAAGTCGGCGAGAACTCGCGCATGAGGAGCGCCGAACTCACGCACACAGTAGGATCGCGCATTCAACCCGCTACTCGGATCGTCCGGCACGTTCCTGCCGGTGATGGGATGTGATTTGTCATGGCCACCGTGACTTTCGATAGTGCGACGCGGCTCTACCCCGGCTCGTCCAAACCCGCCGTCGACAAGCTGAATCTGGAAATCGCCGACGGGGAATTCCTCGTGCTGGTCGGTCCGTCCGGCTGCGGTAAATCGACCTCCCTGCGGATGCTCGCCGGACTCGAGGATGTCGACGGCGGGCGCATTCTGATCGGCGACAACGACGTCACCCATGCCGAACCCAAGGAACGCGATATCGCCATGGTGTTCCAGAACTACGCGCTCTACCCGCATATGACCGTCGCGGAGAATATGGGCTTCGCGCTCAAACTCGCCAAGGTCGCCAAGGCGGAGAAGGAGCGGCGGGTGCTGGAGGCGGCCAAACTGCTCGACCTCGAGCCGTATCTGGACCGCAAGCCGAAGGCGCTGTCCGGTGGTCAGCGTCAGCGCGTCGCGATGGGCCGGGCGATCGTGCGCCAGCCGCAGGTATTCCTGATGGACGAGCCGCTGTCGAATCTGGATGCCAAGCTGCGGGTGCAGACCCGCACGCAGATCGCCCAGCTGCAACGTCGCCTCGGCACCACCACCGTGTACGTCACGCACGACCAGGTCGAGGCGATGACCATGGGCGATCGGGTCGCGGTGCTCAAGGACGGGCTGCTGCAGCAATGCGCGACACCGCGCGATCTGTACCGGGATCCGGCCAATGTCTTCGTCGCCGGTTTCATGGGTTCACCCGCGATGAATCTGTTCACCCTGCCGGTCGCCGACGGTGCGGTCGAGCTCGGCGGTGCCGCCCTGCCGGTGCCGCGCTCGGTCGAGGATGCCGCCGAGGGTTCGGTGGTGGTCGGCGTACGGCCCGAGCACCTGGAAATCGGTGCGGCGCCGGACAAGTCGGGCATCCAGATGGAAGTGGACGTCGTCGAGGAACTGGGCTCGGACGCATTCATCTACGGCCGAACGATCGCCGAGGGCGCGACGAACGGGGCGGGCGAATCCATTGTGGCGCGAGCGGATTGGCGCAACCCACCCGAGAAGGGCACCCGGGTGCCGTTGTCGACCACGCCGGAACACACCTACTTCTTCTCCGCCGTCGACGGTCGCCGCCTGTCCTGAAACCCGTGCCCGGTACCGATTTCGCTGAGCGACGAACATGAGGCGCTACGCAACCGACGACCTCCGCGCAATCACTTCGCTGATCGGGCCCGCGCATAATCGGGATTGAGCCTGACTCCCAGTTCCTCCAGGTCGATCTCACGACCACTTTCGCTACGGACCTGCACCCGAACCCGCGCGCCGCTGGACTCCTCGACCAGCAGCAACGGTGCGGGTCCCGGCTGCAGGTACGCATCGCCCCACTGCATGAGCGCGAGCACGGCGGGCAGTAGATCGCGGCCCATATCCGTGAGCACGTACTCGTGGCGAGTCCGTTTGCCCGCGTCCTGATACGGCCGTTTGGCGAGCAGTCCCGCCTCGGTGAGCTTGCGGAGCTGGCCGGATGCCGCGGCGTCGGTGATGCCGATCCGGGCAGCGAAACCGTCGAAGCGGGTGGTGCCGTAGTAGGCCTCGCGCAGGATCAGGATCGCCGAGCGGGTGCCGATCAGGTCCATCGCCTTCGCGATCGAGCATTCTGTGGGTTTCCACGCACTCAGATCGGCCAACGGTCCTTCCATCACGGCTGCCATGACGAACATCATAGCGATAACTGGCTTGAGTCGACTATATCCAGGCGTTAATCTGACTATAAGACACTAGAGCCAGGCAGAGGGGCCGGGCTCGCGGTTCGAAAGGGACCACAATGAGAGACGCGGTGATCGTCGAAGCGGTACGCACGCCGATCGGCAAGGGGAAGCCGAATGGGGCATTGCACAGCGTCAACGCGGTGGACCTGCTCGCGCACAGCCTGCGCGCGGTCGTCGACCGCAGCGGCATCGACCCGGCGCTCATCGACGATGTGATCGGCGGCATCGTCACCCAGATCGGCGAACAAGGCGCCAATATGACCCGGCGTGCGGCACTGGCCGCGGGCTATCCCGAATCGGTCCCCGCGACCACAGTCGATCGCCAGTGCGGCAGCAGCCAGCAGGCCATTCATTTCGCCGCCCAGGGCGTGATCGCCGGCGCGTACGACATCGTGGTCGCGGCGGGTGTCGAATCCATGGGCCGGATTCCCATGGGCGCGAACATGATCGGATCCGAAGACTTCTCCGGCGTCGGCTTCGCCGAGCGTTATCCGGAAGGGCTGGTATCGCAGGGCATCAGCGCCGAACTCATTGCGGCCCGCTGGGGACTGACCCGCGACCAGCTCGACGAATTCGCCCTCGGCAGCCACGAAAAGGCGGCGCTGGCAACGAAGAACGGCTCGTTCGCCGGTCAGCTCGCGCCCATCGCCGGGCTGGAAACCGATGAGGGCATCCGGGTCGGCAGCACCCTGGAAACCCTCGGCACACTGCGTCCCGCCTACTACGACGAGGCCATGGCCGCACGTTTCCCGGAAATCGGCTGGCAGATTACCGCCGCGACCGCGAGCCAGGTCAGTGACGGCAGCGCCGCCGTGCTGATCATGACCAGCGAACGCGCCAAGGAACTCGGGCTGAAGCCGCTGGCCCGGCTGCACAGCTTCGCGGTGGCCGGTGACGATCCGCTGCTTATGCTGACCGCCGTCATCCCGGCGACGCGAAAGGTTCTGCAGCGCGCCGGACTCCAGCTCTCGGATATCGATCTGGTCGAGATCAACGAGGCGTTCTCGCCGGTGGTGCTGGCCTGGGCGCACGATACCGGTGCGGATATGTCGAAGGTGAATGTGAACGGCGGCGCCATCGCCATCGGTCATCCGCTCGGCGCTTCCGGCGCGCGTCTGATGACCACGCTGGTGCACGCCATGCAGGAGCGCGGCGCCCGCTACGGTCTGCAAACCATGTGTGAGGCGGGCGGTCTGGCCAACGCCACGATTATCGAGCGGCTCTGAGTCGTCGGCGTCGCGGCACCGAGCCCGGATCGGTGCCGCGCGCTCAGATCGAAACCAGCACGACCGCGGTCAGAAAGCCGAGCAACCACGACTCGACGATCAACGGCACCGCCACCAGTGGCGTCCATGCGATGCGGCGCCGATAACGGATCTTCCCGACCACCATGATGCCCACCGCGATTATCGAAAGCGCGATCCCAACCCAGGCAACGCAATACGCGACCGGCAGATACCGCACACCGCCATCGGGATCCGCGTCGCGCCCGAGCAATTCGTACAGCGGCACGAAACCAGCCACCAGCCAGCCGAACCCGACCGCCAACACCGATCCGAGCACCACTCGAACGACATTCGCCAGCCGCAGCTTCCACCGACTCGACCCCACACCCCAAGCATGACCGGTAAATCGAGTACGCACATCCCCACACGGCTCCACTCGGGCCCACACTCGCTGCCGTCCACTCACCGACGGCTTCGAGTACCAGGCCACCCCACCACATTGATGCACACCCACACACCCATCCCGACGGCCTATCCACCGAAACTATCTCGCGACGCGACGCCCCACCTCGAACTCGTGGATATCCGGCGGACTGCGATGACCTTGCCGCCTGCGGCAGCTCGCCGAGCGTAGAGATATGGCGGTCGAATGCGTCGTGGGCGACCACCATTCGACTCCGCTCGACGGACCCCGGACCCAAGTGGGGATATGGCAGAAGCTGGCTGGATACGGCATTAGGCTGCAGGTGATGACCGAAACCTTCGTCTATGCCATTCCGATGCGGACCTCGTTCCGTGGCATTACGGTGCGCGAGGGGATGTTGATCAGGGGTCCGCTCGGTTGGGGTGAGTTCTGTCCGTTTCCCGAGTACGACGATCGGGAGGCCGCGGGATGGCTGGCTACCGCGGTCGAGCAGGTGACGGTGGGGTGGCCGGAGCCGGTGCGTGCACGGATTCCGATCAACTGCACGGTGCCCGCGGTCGATCCGGAGCGGGCGCATGCGATTGTGGCCGGGTCCGGATGCCGCACCGCGAAAGTGAAGATCGCCGATCACCCCGATTCGCTGGCCGAGGATCTGGCGCGGGTCGAGGCGGTCCGGGACGCGCTGGGGCCGAAGGGATCGGTACGGGTCGATGCCAATGGGGTTTGGGATGTCGAAACCGCTGTGACACATATCGAGCAAATCGACCGTGCGGCCGGTGGTTTGGAATACGTCGAGCAACCGTGCCGCACCATCGAGGAGCTGGCCGCGGTCCGCCGCCGTGTCGATGTCCGAATCGCCGCCGACGAATCCATCCGCCGCGCCGAGGATCCTTTGCGCGTCGCCGTAGCGGGAGCCGCGGATATCGCGGTACTCAAATGCACCCCA
>FTJU01000474.1_pt4 | contig 15311 bp, 17 predicted proteins | sample 1658961 | NCBI WGS metagenome assembly FTJU01 (sample SAMEA3914878, study PRJEB12502) | metagenome | biome: forest; material: soil | place: USA | collected 2012-03-12 | depth 0.3 m | reverse complement strand
GTGGGGTGGTCAGGGCGTGGGAGAACTGTGACTGGCCGCCGGGGCGTTGCAGGAACATGACCAGTTCCTGGGCGACGGTGCGGGCGGGGGTGGAGCCGTGGTCGTTCTCGACCAGGGCCAGGGTCATGTCGATGCCCGCACTGATGCCGGCGGAGGTGAGGTAGCGGCCGTCGTGGACGTGCAAGGCATCGGCGTGGACGTCGATGCGCGGATAGCGGCGCGCGAGGGTGGTGGTGTGGCGCCAGTGGGTGGTGGCGCGATGGCCGTCGAGCAGTCCGAGTTCGGCGAGGACGAACGCGCCCGTGCAGACCGCGGCCACCCGGGCCGCGCCGTCGCTGAGCCGAGTAGCGGCCTCGAGCAGGGCGGGGTCGATGGGGCCGGCGGTGAGCTGTTCGCCCCCGGCGACGATGACCGTATGCGCAGCGGCGGCGTCGGCCACCGCGGTGCTGGCCAGCTCCAGGCCGCTGGAAGTACGCACAGAGCCTCCGGCCGGGGAGACGACCTCGACGATGTAGGGATGCCCGAGACGGGTGGCCTCGTGCAGGACTTCGGTGGGGCCGCTGACGTCGAGCAGGGTGACCGCGTCGAACACCAGGATCGCCACCCGACGCGTCATGTCCATATCTGTGGTTTGTTGGTCAGAATTGTCATGGCGAAAGGGTATCGCCGACCGTCACAGTGAACAAGGAGCAAACCTGACATGCAGGAAAGGGAGCCGAAGTTCTATGAGTACGACGATCGCAGGGGTGCAGATCCCCGACAGTGCGCTGGCACGGGAGGCCGAACAGCTGGTGCGGGACGCGGCCACGCCGCTGGTGTACGACCATTCCCGACGAGTGTTCCTGTTCGCGGTCTTGCGCGGGCGTGAGCTGGGTGTGGATTTCGATCCGGAGCTGCTGTACGTGGGCGCGATGTTCCACGACCTGGGGTTGACCGAGACCTACCGGCGCTATGACCAACGTTTCGAGATCGACGGCGCCGACCAGGCGCGCCGGTTCCTGCACGCTCACGGTGTGGACGGCGAGGCCGCCCAAAGGGTGTGGACCGCGATCGCCCTGCACACCACCCCCGAGATCCCGCTGCACATGGACGCCGAGATTGCGCTGGTGACCCGCGGGGTGGAGCTGGACGTGCTCGGTATCGGCTACGAGGCGATCAGTCCCGCCCAGCGCGAGCAGATCGTGGCCGCACACCCGCGCCCGGACTTCAAGAACCAGATCCTGGCCGCGTTCACCGACGGCATCGCCCACCGCCCTGGCACCACCTTCGGCAACGTCAAAGCCGACGTGCTCACCCACTACATGCCCGGATTCGTGCGCGGTGACTTCGTCGAGGTCATCAAGAACTCGGCGTGGCCGCAGTGACCCCGCGCCACACCGGCAGTGACACCGCCTCGGCGGCCACCGAAATGGCGCAACTGGTGATCCCCGAGTCGGCGGCCACCACGCGCGCCTACGAGATCGCCGCGGAATACAGCTCTGCGGCGCTGCTGCATCATTCGGTGCGCGCCTACCTGTGGGCGGCAGCGCTGGCACGCCAGGAGATGATCGAGTTCGATGCTGAACTGTTGTGGGTCGCGGCGATGTTCCACGACTTGGGGCTGGTTACCGCCTTCGACAACCATTACCTGGCATTCGACGAAGCGGGCGGGCACTTGGCCAAGGTCTTCGCAGCCGGCCTTGGCTGGTCCCCCCAGCGCCGCACCCGCCTGCTGGAAATCATCGTCCGCCACATGTGGCCTTCGGTCGAGCTGGCCCTCGACCCCGAAGGACACCTGCTCGAACGTTCCACCGGCATCGACATCTCCGGCCGTGAAATCGACACGCTGAGCCCGCAGCTGCGTCGCCAGGTCCTCACCCGATGGCCGCGAGCGGGCCTGGCCGAAGAATTCACCCGCTGCTTCACCGACCAAGCCGCCCGCAAACCCCACAGCCCCGCAGCCACCGCCCTGGCCAGCGGGCTGGCCGACCGGCTCGCCCGCAACCGGCTCGACCTTCCGAGCACACGCTCAACCCCGTGAACACGCCCTGCAGGCACACGGACTTTCGTGGAACAGAAACGCCGCACATGCCAATATCGCAATCCGTTGTTTTCGCGCAGATCTTTCTGGTACTCCGAAAACGCTGGCTACCCGTCATCGGCCTGTGCAGACACGATCAGCGCACACACGAATGCCGTCTGTGTGGCCAGCGGTCGTCAGCGCCAATGAAGATCTCCGATCAACGCCGTCTCCGCACCTCCGTCGGCGAAGATGATCTGACCTGTCACGAATCGGTTGTCCGCACCGGCGAGCCAGCATATGACCTCGCTGACCCACTCCGCTCGCCCAGGAAAGCCACCAAATGGTTGTGGCGCTGCGGCCTCCACCGCGGTGCGTGTCTCTTCGCTCGCGAAGATCCAGGAGGCCGCGGGTGTGTCGACAACGCCGGGCGCGACGACGTTGAGTGCGATGCCGGCTCCTGCCCAATGGGGTGTTGGGGCGACCTTGCGTACCCAGCGATTCAGCGCTCGCTTGGCAACGCCGTAGGCACCGGTAGAGCCACCGAGGGATGGGTCCGCGTCGACGTAGGCGATGGCGGCAGCTTCGTCGCCGTCGAGACATGTCTGCACCACGCGCTCGTCCGCGGGCGCCAGCGACGCGGTCGACGACACGACGACGGCTCGGGGTGCCTCGCTCTGCGCCAGCAGTGGCCGTAGCCCTTCCAGTGTCGAGACAGCGCCGAAGTAGTTCGTCTCCAGGAGACGGGTTTTGCCGCCCCCTGCGATGGCGAGCACCGCGTCGATGGGCCCACGCTCGGTCACCTGGTCGACCAACGACTGCCGCCCCTCGGGCGTGGAGAGGTCGACCTGGATATCGGCGTCGCTGAGGTCGCAACCGATGACCTCGGCGCCGCGCTCGCGCAACATTTTCGCGGTCGCGGCACCGATGCCTGATGCGGAGCCGGTCACGACGTACGTCCGTCTGGCATGCCCTGCGTATGTCATTGCTGAGTCCTTCCGATCGCGGGCCGACGATGCGTTCCCGTCAGGGCTGTTCACTGGTCGCGCGGTCGAAGAGTTCGACCAGTTCGTTTGCACACAGGTCGGGGTCGAGTCCAGCGGAAAGGAGAGGGACGACACTGTCGATGGAGGCTCGCAGCGCCGCCGCCATCACCTGCGGATCGAAAGGTCGGAAGGCTCCGGTTCGCTGCCCCTCCGTGAACAGGCGGGCCAGCCCGTTCAGCGATTCGATATGGTGCCGCTGCCAGACACCATGACCTCCGTTGAGAAGGATCTGCTGGAGCGCCCGTACCTGCGGCAAGTGTCCGGCGATGTACTCCACGTTTGCCCGGATGACGGTGGCGAGCAGTTCGCGGGCGCCGTTCGCAGCCTCGAGGGCGGACGACCGTACGAAAGCTTCGGCGGCGGCGGCGATCTGATCGGCAACGGCTGCGAACAGCTCGTCTTTGCTGGAGAAGTGGTAGGTGATCAGCCGCTTGCTACTGAGCCCAGCCTCCTTGCAGATGGCCTCCAAGGTGGTGGCCTGGTAGCCAAGCTTTCCCAGCACCGCGATCGCGGTATGGGTGATCTGCTCTTTGCGGGCGGCGGTCGCTGCCTGACGGGTGGTCATTACCACCGCACCTGTTTGCCGGCCGTGCGGCGGGTTACCGCTGGAAGGCGTTGCGGCCCACCATGGCCACGGCCATCGCCAAAGATTTTATTATCCACTCGGATAACATTATCCACACGAATAACTTATGGCAAGCCCAGCGGACTGCTGGCGATCCGCAGATTCCCGACGAGGAGGCCGGCGGCTTAGTGCGCCGGTTACACGCCGCGGTCGCGCAGGCCCGCGCCTGCCGTGCGATCACGGGCGCCGTTCACTCGGCAACGTGTGCCGGTGCCGCCAAACGTCGATTCGTCACGCGCAGTTGCTGTTCCGTGCTGTTGGTGAGGTCGTCGACCTGTTCGGCCGTCAACCGCCCACACGGCTGTCCCCAGTGCAGCGCGATATCGTCGCCAGCGGCCGCGTCCGGGAGCGCGGCGTAGCCGTCGGCCCACACCGGGATGGTGCGCCGTATCGTCTCCGACAGTGATAGGCGGGCACCGTCCCAGCGCAACCGGCGGGTGCCGACGGTGAGTTCGTCGTGGTAGCGATCCAGTACGGTCGCCGCGGTGATACGGCAGTTGTCGAGGATTTCCAAGGGCTGCTCGCCACCGGTAGCGGCCAGCACCCGCGTCCACGGATAGACACCGAAGACGTGGAAGCTGTGGTTCGCGGCCGCCTCCGGAGCGAGGGCGGGCCCCAGATGAGACCAGTACACACCCGCGATCGGGGCGATGAGCCGCAGTAACTCGGCGAGGAATTCGGGGCCGTCGAGGTCGGCACCGATACCTCCACCCAGCCAATAGGATGCCACCAACCGCTCATCGAGCGGGTCGGCGATGCCGGTCAGGCGCGACATGGCCTGGAGGTAGGGCCAGGCGCCGGAGAAACCGCGCGCCAGCACCCGGACTTGTTCGCCATCGCGCTCGCGCAGCGCCGCGGCATGCTCGGGCCCGCAGTAGCCGAGGTGGTTGGGCGCATATGCGTAGCGCGCGAACATCTCCACACCGTCCATCAGGTCGGTTCCTCCGATAGCGTTGCGCTCCAGCGACTTTCGCCGGAGGCGAGCACGAGGAAGATGGTCGAGTGTCCGAGCGAGAACCAGAAGCCGACCGCGAGCGGTTTCTGCTTGTCCGCCAAGAGTTTTCGAGCGGTGTTGTCGATCGCCGCGATATGGTCGGCGTCGACGGCGTATCGCATGCCCAGGCTGTAGGCGGTGACGCCGAGCCCGGTGCCGAATATGGCGCCGTCGACCAGGTGCCTGTCGGGCACGACCAGCAACAGCAGCGGTCCACATCCCGGAATGTGCAAGGCAACGATCGTTGCTGCCATGCCGAGGACGCCGCGCCGCTGCCCGCCGTCGAATCCGGCCCAGGCATCACGCAGCCTCGTGGTGACTGTTGCCATCCCCACGGTCCCATCTCTCCCACTCGTCGGCGGAGCCACCGCCGTGTTCAACAGATGCGCGGTAACTGTTCTCCCGCGGGCAGGTCGACGACACGGGTACCGCCGAGGGCCGTGCGAGCCACCACCATCCCCGGGTGTTCGGCAACGCAATGACCCACGACGGCCGCGCGGGCACCGAGCGGATGCGCACGCATGGCGTCCAGGACGCGGTCGGCGTCCTCGGGGGCTACGAACGCGACAAGCTTGCCTTCGTTGGCGACATACAGCGGGTCGAGACCGAGCAACCCGCAGGCATCGCGCACTCCGACGGGCACCGGGATCGCCCGTTCGTCGAGTTCGACGCCGATGCGCCCGGCACGGGCGATCTCATTGAGAGAGGCGGCCATTCCGCCGCGCGTGGGATCACGCAGCACATGCACATCCGCGCCGGTGGCGAGCATGGCCGCGACCAATCCGTGCAGTGGCGCGGTATCGCTGCACAGAGTGGTGCCGAACTCCAGGCCCTCCCGACAGCTCAGCACCGCGATACCGTGCAGCCCGATCTCACCGCTGACCAGCACGATATCGCCGGGCCGCGCCCGCTGGGGCCGAATGTCGACGCCTTGCGGGACCAGTCCGATGCCCGCGGTGTTGATGAAGATGCCATCGCCGTGCCCGGCATCGACGACCTTGGTATCGCCGGTGACCAGCCGGACTTCGGCCGCGAGCGCGGCGGTGCCGAGGGCCTCGGCGATGCGGGCGATCTCGGATAACGCGGTGCCCTCTTCGAGGATGAACGCGGTCGACAGCGCCACCGGTCGGGCGCCGGACATCGCCAGATCGTTTACGGTGCCGTTCACCGCGAGGTCACCGATCGAGCCGCCGGGGAACACCAGCGGTTTGACCACGAACGAGTCGGTGGAGAACGCCAGCCGCACATCGCCGAGGGCGAGCACCGCCGAGTCGCCGAGCTCGGTATCGGCGGCACCACCGAACGCGGGCAGGAAGAGGTGCTCGATCAGCTCACCCGACATCGCGCCGCCGCCGCCGTGTCCCATCACGATATTGGGCGCGTCGCGCAGCGGCATAGGACAGACCCAACCGTCGATGTCGAGTGGGGGCGATGCGGCCGCCCCACCGCCATTGATCTCAGGCATGGGCGGCCTCTGCGGGAAGATCGAGACGCCGGTACAGGTAGTACGCGGCGCAGGCGCCTTCGGAGGAAACCATTGTGGCACCCAATGGGTTTCGCGGGGTGCACTGCGTGCCGAACGCGGCGCATTCGTGCGGTTTGATCAAGCCTTGGAGCACTTCACCGGACCGACACACCGAAGACTCCTCGGTATGCAGATCGCCGACGGAGAAGCGCTGCTCGGCGTCGTACTCGCGGTATCGCGGCGATAGTCGCCAGCCGCTGCGTGGGATTACGCCGATGCCGCGCCATGCGCGATCGGTAACCTCGAAGACATCCTCGAGCATCGCCTTGGCCGCCGGATTCCCGGCCGCAGCGACCGCGCGGGGATAGGCGTTCTCGACTTCGTGACGTCCTTCCTCGAGCTGCAGCACTGTGCGCCGGATGCCTTCGAGGATGTCCAGCGGTTCGAATCCGGTGACCACCATCGGAACCCGGTACTTCTCGGCCAGCGGCGGATATTCGCCGGTACCCATCACCGTGCAGACGTGCCCGGCGGCAAGGAATCCCTGTACCCGGCAGCTGGGCGATTCCATGATCGCCGAGATGGCCGGTGGGACGAGCACGTGCGAGACCAGCAGCGAGAAATTCTCCAGGCCGAGTCGTCGGGCCTGATACACCGTCATCGCGTTGGCAGGCGCGGTGGTCTCGAATCCGATTCCGAAGAACACCACCTGACGATCCGGGTTGTTCTTGGCCAGTTCCAGTGCGTCCAGTGGCGAGTAGACCACCCGCACGTCGCCGCCTTCGCTCTTGACCCGGAACAGATCCTTCTGGCTGCCGGGTACCCGCAGCATGTCGCCGAAGGAGCAGAAGATCACCCCCGGCCGTGCGGCGATCTCGAGGGCCTTGTCGATCACCTCCAGCGGGGTGACGCATACGGGGCAACCGGGCCCGTGGATCATCTCGATCTGATCGGGCAGCAGTTGGTCGATGCCGTGGCGGATTATCGAATGTGTTTGTCCGCCACACACTTCCATTATCGACCACCGCCGGGTGGTGGTGGCCCGGATGCGGTCGAGCAGGTGCCGCGCCAGCTCCGGATTGCTGAATTCGTCCAGGTATTTCATGACTTCGCCTCCTGGTCGTCGACGGTCGCTGCCGACGCGGATGCGTCGGAATTGCTCGCCACGTGCGGTGGGGCATCGGGGTTGCCGACACCGGCCTGTTTCGCCGCGATCGCGAAACCGTCGCCGAACTCCTCCTTCAGTACACCGAGATGTTCGAACTCTGCCAGCGTCCGCAATGCGGACTCTTCATCCAGGCGTTGGATCGCGAACCCGACGTGCACCACGACATAGTCGCCGACCACCACATCCGGGATGTATTGCAGGCACACGTCTTTGTGCACGCCGCCGAAGTCGACCTCCGACATCAACGTGCCGTCGCGTTCGTGGACGCTGAGCACTTTTCCGGGAACCGCAAGACACATCACTTGTCTCCTTCGCTCACACCGCACCGACTACCAGGAGCTGACCGAACGCGATCCCGCCGTCGTTCGGTGGCAGTCTGTGATGACTGATGACGCGGAATCCGTCGCGTCGCAGCAAACGGGTGCAACTCGACAGCAACAGCGCGTTCTGAAACACGCCGCCCGACAGCGCGATCACCGACCGCGGCCCGGCGAAACGCCATGCCGTGTCGTGCACGAGATCGGCGACGGCGACATGGAATCGGGCACCGATGACTGCGGGCGATACGCCGCGCGCGGCATCGGCGACGACATCGGCAAGCACCGGAGTCGGGTCGAACCGGGCAGGATCGCCGTCGTGCCAGGCGAATCGATACCGGCCCGCCGCACCGCCGACACCGCGGGCAAGGCCCTCGAGTTCGATCGCGGCCTGCGCCTCGTAGTCGACGACGTGCCGCACCCCGGCCAGGGAGGCGACCGCGTCGAACAGCCTGCCCATGCTCGAGGTCGGCGCGCAGCCGAGGCCGGTGTCGAATTGATGCTCGAGTACGGCCCGCTCGGCTGCCGGGCAGGCGTCGACCGAGGCGATGCCGGGGGACCACTCGATGCCCGCGGCACGCAGATGCGACAGTGCCATCCGGTAGGGCTTGCGGACGCTGAGGTCACCGCCTGCCAAGGGCACATAGGACAGGTGCGCCATGCGCCGGTAGCCCTTGTACCCGGCAACGAGTACCTCACCGCCCCAGACCGCGCCGTCGGGTCCGTACCCGGTGCCGTCGAACGCGATCCCGAGAACCGTCTCGTTCGCATCGATCCCGTGCTCGCCCATAACCGCGGCCAGATGCGCGTGATGGTGTTGCACGGTGTGCACTGGTTGGTCGTCCGCGTGCGCACGGGCCCACGCGGTCGAACGGTAGCCGGGGTGCGCATCGGCGGCGAGTTGGGTCGGGTGCACACCGGTGAGTTCCTCCAGATGGGATCGCGCCCTATCGAACGCCTGCAAAGTGGCCAGATCGTCCATATCGCCGATGTGCTGACTGAGCCAGGCGTAACGGCCGTCCGCGACGGCGCAGGTGTTCTTCAGATCGGCACCCACCGCCAGGGTCGGGCGAACCGGGATGGGCAACGCAAGCGGCAGCGGCGCGTAGCCGCGCGAGCGACGCACCGGGAGTTCGGCACCGTCCACGACACGGACCACGGAGTCGTCGCACGGGACGAGAATGCGCCGGTTGTGGCCGAGCCAGGCATCGGCGAGTCCGGCCAGGCGGCCGCGGGCGTCGGCGTCGTCGTAGCAGATGGGCTCGCCGCCGAGATTGCCGGAGGTCATTACCAGCACATCGGGGCCCGGTGGGTCATCGGGCAGGCCGAACAGCAGCAGATGCAACGGGGTGTAGGCGAGCATGACGCCGAGGTCCGGATTGCCGGGTGCGACCGCGTCGGCGACGGGCCGTTCGCCGCGCGGCAGCAGGACTATCGGCCGTTGTGGACCGCTCAGCAGGGTCGCGTCGGCGGGTTCGATGGCCGCGATCCGCGCCGCGGTCTCCAGATCGGCGACCATGACGGCGAACGGCTTGTTGCCGCGCCGCTTGCGGCGGCGCAATTCGGCCACGGCCGTTTCGTTGCCGGCGTCGCAGGCGAGGTGGTAGCCGCCGATGCCCTTGACCGCGAGAATGCCTCCGGCGCAGAGTAATTCGCGTGCCGCGGCAAGCGGTCGCGCCGAATCGCCGGGCCCGATATAGGACAGGGTGGGCCCGCAGTCCGGACAGGCGATGGGCTGTGCGTGGAACCGCCGATCGGCGGGATCGGAGTATTCGCGGGCGCAGCGCGCGCACATGGCGAAATCGGCCATGGACGTGCGCTCCCGGTCGTAGGGCAGCCCGGCGATGATGGTGAATCGGGGACCGCAGTTAGTGCAATTGACAAAGGGGTGGCGGTAGCGGCGGTCGGCGGGATCGCGCAGTTCGCGCGCACAGTCCGCACAGATCGCCACGTCGGGGGAGACCAGGGTGCGTCCACCGCCGTCGCGACGGGTGTCCCCGATCAGGAATCCGGTACCGCCGCGGGCATCAACGGCGCTCTCCTCGACCGAGGCGACGGTGGCCAGCGGTGGCGGGGACTCGCGCACCCGGCGGATGAACTCTCGCACCGATGCCTCGGCACCCTCGATCTCGATGACGACGCCGTCCGTGTCATTGGCGACACTGCCCGTCAGTGCGAGTTCCACAGCCGTGGTGTAGACGAACGGCCGGAATCCGACGCCCTGGACCACGCCGCGTACGAGCAGGCGGCGGCGAACGCGGTCGGCGCTCATGATCGCGCCTCGCTGACGCTCGGCTCCCTCATGACCGCCCAAGCGGCTGTGTTTATCAGACGCTCGCTCACGGCTGCTCCCCGCTGCCGAGCAGGCGCAGCCCCGCCATCGCCCGCTCCGCGCCATCGGCGTCGGTCTTCTCGACGACGAATCCCATGTGGATGATCACCCAATCGCCCGGCGCGGCGGGATGATCCTCGTCGAGCAGACCGATATTCACCTTGCGCTTCTCACCGGACACCTCGACCACGGCGATCTGCCCGTGATAGCCGTCCGGAATCTCCACGACCCGTCCCGGAATGCCCAGGCACATCCTCACACCTCCTGTCCAGCACGCAGTTGTGCCGCGATGCGCGTGACCTGAGCCGCGGCGGGGTCGACGGCTGCGGCGACGGCAGGGCTGAGACCGATGCCCTCGGCGACCGAATCGACCTGGCAACCGACAACGACGGTCGGCGGCACGACACCGCCGAGCGCGCGCACCGCCGCGAAGACGGCTTCCGGATTCATCGCGTGCGCGTCCATGGCTGTCGTCGCCTCGGACTCGGCTTCGGCCCGAAGGATCTGCACGCGACCGGGTTCGCCGGTATTCGGCAGGGCATCCACCAGCACCATCGCATCCCACCCGTCGAGCAGGTCGTAGGCCAGATGCAACCCGCGGATGCCGTAGTCGACGATCCGCTGGTTCTCTTCCGGCGCCGTGGATATCCGACGGACAACCTCGGGGCCGAATCCGTCGTCGCCGAGGAAGATATTGCCGATCCCGGCGACGAGTACGCGGGCGCTCATTTCACATGTGGCGAATCTTCAGATAACGCCGGAGGTCGGGGATCGACCGTATGCCCACATACGCGCCGCCCACGACGATGACCGCCACCACCGCGGTGGCGACTATGCCGACTGCTTGCATGACCGTATTCCTTTCACTCGTCGCCGTTGACAATCGGTTCGAGCTCATCCGGTGCGAAATACAGGTAGCGGCCATACCATTCGTGCAGATCGGCCGCCGGATCGTCATCGATGACCACACCGACGTGCGTTTCGCCGTCGACATCTGCGTGCACCGAGGCTACGCGCGCCGCTCTGCCCTCGTAGAACAGGTCGTGCGCGTCGGCGCGCCGCGACGGGCGCAGCCGTACCCGGCTGCCTTTGCGTACCAGCACCCCGGCGATCGGAACCGCGTCGGACTCCGGTCGCACCGCGCTGTCGGCGTCGGGATCCCACCAGCTCATGCCCTCTGGTACCTCGGGCACCAGGCGTGGCGCGGGCTCGCGCCACAGTCCGTGCAGATCGTGCATGGCGTCGGGCGTCATGCCGTCGCAGCGGTCGATGATCTCCGCCGCTCGCGGGTCGGTGGCGCGGGCCCGTTCCTTCTCGTCGTCGGTCATCGTCATCACACGCAGGGTGAGGATTTCGTCGATCTCGGTGGAGTCGAACAACTGGCCCGCGCTCTGCTCGGCGATTTCGGGATGGTCGTACAGGATGATCGGCGACACCAGGACAATGTCGTTGTGGCCGGGCGGCCCGGCCAACACCGGGAAACAGCGGTGCTGGGTGCAGTGCTCGACGGCCGTCTCGGCGCCGGGTTCGGGGTCGAGCAGCGAAATGAACTCAGCGCCCGCCAGTTCGGCGATTACATGGGCGCCGAGCATGGAGCGGACGATGGCGTCGTCCGAGCTGGTGGCCGCACCGCCGCAGTTGCGCAACCGTATTCCGACGCGCCGATATTCGCCCTCTCGTGCGACGGTTAGTTCGAGGATGCCCTCGATCGGTGCTCGGGTACGCACCAGGGCGCCCGCCGTCGATCCCGGAATCGGTTCGACCGCCTGCCAGCCCGGTACGTCGAGCGGCACCGTCATATCCGACAAAGGCGATGGACCGCAGGGGATTTCGCATTCTGCGGCCTCATCCCAACTGACCCATCGGCGCCCGTCGACGATCAACTCGGCGCGCCCGGTTCCGTCCAGTTCGACCGTTCGGCGCTGCAATTGCAGAAACCGCGCGGTGAGCGTGATCCGTGCGGCGGGGGACGCGCGGACGAGGCATTCGGCGGCCAGCGAGTCGTCCTCGCCGAATCCGGCCGCGGCCGCGCCGGGTGGGCCGAGCACACCGAACTGCCAGCGCGACTGGTTCTTTCGCGCGTCCGACCGGTACGGGTACAACAGATATCCCTCGTACAGCACGGCATCGGCGACGGCGCGCGCGCGGGTCATGGGGGCGTTCACGGCGCGGACTCCTCGGTGAGCAGTTTCGCGACGGCGTCGTCGAATCCGAGCAGCCCGTGCGAGGACTTGTAGGCGGCCAGCGCTTCGACATTTTCTTGGCGCAACCGCACCCAGCCGGAGTTCGGGTAGTGGGCGTCCATCAGATCGCGCCATACGCGGACCGGCATGTCGAATTTGTCCTCGCGGTCCCAGGGCACCTGCTGGACCGCGAAACCCATTTCTCCTCTGATGAATACGGTGCCACTGAACAGGAAGATGAGCGGCACCGTGCCTTCGCGCAGAGCGTGCAGGTACTTCGAGCCGACGACCTCGAAGTCGTAGGTGCACGGCATTGGCAGTTCCACCTCGGCGCCGCCGGAAAAGCCGGGCACCATGGTGGCGCAGTGCATCCAGGTGAACGACTTCTGTGTTTCGTGCCAGCGTTCGCGCGGGCCGAAAAGGTCTACCAGCCCGGCGCCTTCGGCGTCGGAGTAGCCGCGCCGGAAGGGTTCGATACGCACCTGGGCGCGCAGCGCGATCGCGTGCACCGGCTCCTCGGCCAGCGCGGCGACGCCGATGCGCGCCGACAGATTCGGGGTGACCGCGTACGGTTCCGGCCGCACGTCGAGCACCGCGAAAGTCATGGCATAGGCCGGACTCATCACGCCACCTCCGGCCGTGCCCGAGCCGACATCGCGGTGAAGAATTCCGCGATGAAGTCCCTGGCGTCCTTGCCGCCGTCGAATCCGCGCCACAGCATCCGCATCCGTCCGACGAACTCGTAGCAGGCATCGATCGGTAGCAGCAGCACCGAGCCGGGACCGCCGCGCTCCGGCATCCGGATGAGCAGCGCTTCGACATCCGGTGCGAGGCGGTCGAGTTCGGGATGGCGATCCAGGATCGCCCGCCAATCCCGCAGCGGCAGTTCGGATTCGGTGGCTCCGGCCGGTCCGGGATAGAACGCGACGGTGCGCCCGAGCGCCGAATTGACGAAGAAGAACGCCAGGCCGACCGGGATGTCGAGGGCATCCCATTCACCCTGACCGATCACGCAGTCGGGGAACGAGACGTAGTGGTCGGGCACCGCCCGATAGCGCAGTGCGGCACCCTGGTCGGTGAACAGCAGATAGCAGCCTGTGCACACGCACATCAGTTGCCTGCCGTCGACGTCCACCACATGCCGGTGCTGGGCATTGACCGGTTCGGCGCACATTTCGCATCGCTCGCCAACCGCCGCGGGCGGGTTCGAGTCGGTCGCGATACGACGCAGTGCGCGCAAGCCCTGGTTCATCCGCGGACCTCCGCCGGCACGGCCACCGAGATCTCACCGGACCGCACCAGCACGGGGAACGGCTCCAGATGCCCTTCGCCGTCCAGCCGAGCCCCGGCGTGCACCACGTCGAAATGGGCCGAGCACCCGGGACAGCGCAGCACCGCCGAGCCCGCCGGGGCACCCATCTTGCGGTGCAGCGCGGCCCCGGCCATCGAACGCGCACAGGCCGCGCACCGGTCGCGGTAGACGAACAGTTCCGCGCCGACCCTGCAGGCCAGCACCGGTACGCCACCCACGCCGAACCCGCCGACCTCGCCCGCCGCCAACTCCGCGAGCTCCGGGACCGAGATCCAGCTGCCCGCGGGCGGATCGCCGGTGTGCACCCGCGCGAACAGCGCCTGGGCCGGTATCACTCCCGGCTGCTGGTCCGCCGCGGCGACCACCTCGATCGACTCGATTTCCGGTGCGGCCGCGCGCACGGCGTCCTCCACGGCCAGTTCCAGCGTCACCGACGACGAAGGGCAGGTACGGCAGCTACCGGACAGCTCGAGCCGCACGACACCGTCGGCGACATCGATGAGCGTCACATCACCGCCGTGCGAGCCGAGGTATGGGCGGACGCTGTCGAGCGCCACCGCCACCCTCGTTCGCACATCGTGCGGGTGCAAGCCGTGCACCAACAGCAGGCTCGCGACCAAATCATCGCGTGTCAGCTGCTCGACGGTCTGGCCTTCGAGCACGGCCATGATGCGGCCGAGTGCCGCGCCATAGAGGTCGACGACTTCACGCACAAGACGCTCGGCGCGCTCATGCGCTACCGGGCCGGCTGCCGAACAGGCATCCAGCAGGGTATCGATGCGATCACCCGCGCCCCGCCACTGGTTGTCGTCGGTCGGTCTGGCTCGCTGCTGCGGGCCACCATCCACGCTGCGCCTCCCGTCGTCGGCCCGACCTGTCATTCCGCGGTCATCGTCTGCGTGGGTGAATGCACCTTGTCCAGGGTTACGCCGTTGCCCAGATACATGTGCACACCGCAGGGCAGGCACGGATCGAAGCTGCGCACCGTGCGCATGATGTCGATGCCCTTGAAGTGCTCCCGGTCGTTCTCCTCGAAGATCGGCTGGCCCTGGACCGCGTCCTCGTAGGGCCCCGCCGTTCCGAAGGAGTCACGCGGACTGGCGTTCCACGGCGTCGGCGGATACGGGTGGTAGTTGGCGATCTTGCCGTCCCGGATGACCATGTGGTGCGACAGCACACCGCGCACCGCCTCGGTGAAGCCACAGCCGATGCCCTCGTCGGGCACCTCGAAGTGCTCCCAGGTCTTGGTGTTGCCCGCCCGGATCTCCCCGAGCGCCTGCTCGGCGAAATGCAGCGCGCATGCCGCCGCGTAGGCCTGGAAGTAGGTCCGCGCCCGGTCGCGTTCGATCGTATTGCTGCCGTGCGTCGGAATCTTCCATTCCAGGGTGACCGGGCCCTTCAACGCGGTCTTGGGCAGGTTGATTTGCACGCTGGATCCGGTGGATTTGACGTAACCGATGTCCACCAACCCGGCCAGCGCCGTCGTCCACAGGCGCGCCAAGGGCCCACCTCCGGTGTCGAGTGCGAGATGGTCCTTACCATCGAACCAGCGGGGGGACATCACCCAGCTGTACTTGTCGTCCAGGTCGCGCTTCTGCGGTCTCGGGTTGGTGTGCTGATTCCACGGGTGGCGCCGGTCGACCGGATTGCCCAGCGGATCGGTCGTGACGAACATTTCCTGATCCGTCCAGTCCTCGTAATACGAACTGCCCAACAGGATCCGGAGGCCGAGATTGATATCGACCAGCGAGGTGGTGATCAGCTTCCCATCCACGACGACGCCGGGGGTGACGAACATCCGCCGACCCCACTGCTCCATGTCCTTGTAGTCGAAGTTGCACACCGCGGGATCCTGGAACGATCCCCAGCA
>FTJU01000156.1_pt2 | contig 15357 bp, 14 predicted proteins | sample 1658961 | NCBI WGS metagenome assembly FTJU01 (sample SAMEA3914878, study PRJEB12502) | metagenome | biome: forest; material: soil | place: USA | collected 2012-03-12 | depth 0.3 m | reverse complement strand
TTGATCAATAACGCGGGTGTGATGGCGGTGCCGCGATCGCGCACCGTGGACGGATTCGACACCCAATTCGGCACGAATCACCTCGGGCACTTCGCATTTACCGGCGCAATACTGCCCGCACTCCTGCGCGCCGACTGTCCGCGAGTGGTGACCGTATCGTCGGTGGCCGCGTGGGTCGGCCTGATCAACTGGTTCGACCCGAATTGGCAGCGGCTCTATCTGCGCTGGCTCGCCTACAGCCAGTCCAAACTGGCGAATCTGCTGTTCACCGCCGAACTCGAGCGTCGGGCCCGCGCGGCCGGATCGCAGCTGCGCGCGGTGGCCGCACATCCCGGATTGTCCGCGACCCATCTCTACGACCGCAACGGTGAAAAGGGCGTGAGCGGTTTCCTGGCGGCAATCCCGCAGGCGATCCTGTTCGCGCTGGCCCAGTCCGATCACATGGGCGCATTACCGCAGCTGTATGCCGCCACCATGCCGGATGTGCCCGGAAACTCTTATGTGGGACCGGGTTTCGAGGTCGCCGGATATCCACGGCGCGCGCTGCGCAATCCACTCGCCTACCGCCGCGCGACCGCGCGCAAACTGTGGCAGCTCAGCGAGCAATTGACCGGTGTGCGCTACGACTTCTCGGTGGCCGATTCCTGAGCGGGAGCGATGTCAATGCGGTGCCGCGGCGAACGCGGCGAGCACGAGGGAGGTGACGATGGTGACGGCAAGCACGCCCAGTACCACCAGATTTCGCCGTTGCGGCAGATCGGCATGCACCAGATTCGGACACTCCGGCTCATGATGTCCGCGACTTCCGCACCGAGGGTTGGTGCAGGGATACATGCCGACCTCCCAAAACTGACGCGCGCGCTCGCACCGTAATCGTGCGAATCATCTGTATACCGCGTGCGCTGCTGGATGGCTACCCGGCCACAGGACGACGATCCGCAGGGGGTCTTACTGATCCACCGGAAGCGCGGCCCAGACCGGAATCTCCCGCCCGCAACTTCAGGCTTCAGGCGGGAGCGGACATCAAAGAGCGCTGTTGAGCTTGTTCAGCCGGTCGCACGCCTCCACATACTCGTTTATCAGCCGGGCGATCACATCGGCGGAGCGCTCCACCTTGTTCATCATGCCGACGACCTGACCGACCGGATTGAAGTTCACATCCTTGGCCGCCTCCGGATAGCGGTGCCCGCGCTTGACGCCGTCCAGGGCAACCATCATCTGCAGCGGCATGGGCAGCGGGTCCGGATTCTCCGGCGCCTCCCAGGCCTCGGTCCAGTCGTTCTTCAGCATGCGGCACGGCTTACCGGTCCAGGACCGCGAGCGTACGGTGTCGTGGCTGGAGGCGTCGATGTAGGTCTGCATCTGCGCGGGCGGCACGTTCGCCTCTTCGACGGTCAGCCACAGCGAACCGGTCCACGCACCCGCTGCGCCCATCGCCATGGCCGCCGCGACCTGCCGACCGTTGCCGATACCACCGGCGGCCAGCAGCGGCATGTCGCCGATGGCGTCGACCACCTGCGGCCAGAGCACCATCGAGGAGATCTCACCGCAGTGCCCGCCGCCCTCGGTGCCCTGGCAGACAACGAAATCCAGACCGGCGCGCTTGTGGTTGAGCGCATGCTTCACCGAACCGCACAGCGCGCCGATGAGGCGTCCCGAGCCCTGGATCTGCTCGACCACATCCGCTGGCGGGGTGCCGAGGGCATTGGCGACCAGCTTGGCCTTGGGATGGCGCAGGATCACCTCGATCTGCGGTGCGACGGTGGTCGCGGTCCAGCCGAGCAGCTGGTTGTGGCGCTCACCCTCGGGCAGATGCGGGACATTGTGGTCGTTGAGCAGCTTCTCCGCGAAGTCCCGGTGCCCCTGCGGAACCAGCTCCGCCAGTTTGGCTTCCAGCTGTTCGGGGGTCAGATCATCGATCCCTTTGCCCTCGTACTTCGACGGGATGACGAGGTCGACGCCGTACACGCCGTGCACATGGTCGTCGAGCCAGGCCAGTTCGACCTCCAGTTCCTCGGCGGTGAAGCCGACCGCACCGAGTACGCCGAGACCGCCGGCATTGCTGACCGCGGCCGCCACATCGCGGCAATGGGTGAAGGCGAAGATCGGGAATTCGATCCCCAGCCGGTCGCAGATTTCGGTACGCATGGCGTGCTGGTCTCCCTACTTGCTCAGCAGCCGGATCGCAACGGCTGACGACTGCTGGAACGGGCTGCATATCGAGTGAGCGCCCCGCGCTGCCGATTCGGCCGTCCGCCGCAGATATCGCCATGACGCGGCGGTAGCTCCATCAACAGGCGCGGGTACCTGACGTCGAATGTAACACGTTCTAGTTTTCTGGGGATAGCCGTTCTCGCCGACGAGATCAGAATTCTGCGATGACGAGCCGGTACCCCAGATCGAGGTTGGGTTTGTCGAGTAACTCACCATGCCGCCAGGTCCATGCACCAGTGGCCAGATCGTCGCGCAGTCGGTTCAGTCCGTCCTGGAGTAGCGCCGTTGGTGTCATCGCCAGCATCGACATACCGGAGCGTACGGTTTCGTCCAGATACGCCTCGGGCCGTCGCCAGTACGCGCCACCGAACCCGTCGACGCAATCGTGCGGAACGGGGATCGGAGTGATCGAGACGTCGCCGAGCAGGGCGGCCAGGCGCGGCAGTGCGACGGCTAGGCGGGCATCGGTATCCGCGGCGGCGGGCAGATAATCGCGGACCAGCCAGAATTCTCGGTAGACAGTGTGATCCCAGGTGAGGATGACGATGCGGCGGCGGGCAATCCGTTTCATCTCGGCGATGCCGCGGTCGAGGTCGGCCCAGTGGTGCACGGTCAGGATGGCCAGGGCGGCATCGACGGCGGCGGTGTGGATCGGTAGCTGTTCGGCGACGGCCCGAACTGCGGGTGCGGAGCCGGGCGGGCGTTGCGCGATCATCACCTCGCTCGGCTCGATCGCGATCACGGTGCCGGTCGGTTCGTAGGAGCCACTGCCCGCGCCGATATTGGCGACGGCGTCCATACCACGCAACGCGTCATCGACGAAAGCGGCGATGCGTGAATCCGGTTGCCTGGTCTGGGCGTAGGTCTGTCCGGTGTGGTCGTAAAGAGTCATCGTCGCCCGCCCGTCGCCAGTCGATCGGCTCAGCTTATCGGCCGGGCGGCGATTCGAGGGCTCAGGTGGCGGACTGCTCCAGTTCGGCCAGGGAATTCTCCAGGTGGTCGAGGAGGCTGTGCAGTCGGGGCACGCTGCGGCGGCAGCCGACCAGGCCGAAGTCCAGGCTGTCGACATTGGTGGTGAGGGTGATGTTGACGGCCTGACCGTCGAATGGGATCGACATCGGATAGGAGGCGTCCAGGCGGGCGCCGTTCCAGAACTGCGGTTCCTTGGGGCCGGGGACATTCGATATGACGATATTGAACGGCGGATTCGTGAACGGCAGCAGACCGGGCAGCAGGGTCAGGGCCAGCGGGCTCAGCATCAACCCGGTCAGCGCCATGGTCTGGATGGGGGAGAGCGAGTTGTAGACGTCTTTGCTGCGGCGCATCGATTCGCTCACCACGCCCAGCCGTTCGATCGGATCGGCGATATCGGTGCCGAGATTGCACAGAATCGCGCCGACCTTGACACCACTGGCGTCGGTCTCGTCCTCATCGGCTCGCAGCGAAACCGGGACCATGGCGATCAACGGCTTATCGGGCAGTGCATTGTGTTCGATCAGATATGAGCGCAGCGCACCAGCCGACATTGTCAGCACCACATCGTTGACGGTCGTGCCGGTCGCCTTCTTGACCTGCTTGACCCGCTCCAGCGGCCAGGACCGGACCGCGCACCGCCGGGCGCCGCCGATCGGCACATTGAACATCGAGCGCGGCGCCTCGAAAGGCATGGTCAACTGTTGCTGCACCAGCGCGGCGCGAGCCACCCGCAGCACCGCGGGACCGGAATTGGCGGCCGACTTGAGATTTCGCGCGAGCCCGCCGAGCAACGAGCCCGACGGTTCGGTCTTGCGCTTGGACCTGGGCAGATTCCACGGCACACGCGTTTCACTCGCGGTGGGATCGTTCGTGAGCGTTCGCTGCAGCATTCGCTGCGCGGTGACGCCATCGATCAGCGCGTGATGCATCTTCGAGTACAGCGCGAAGCGGCCGTCGTTCAGCCCCTCCACCAAATGGATTTCCCATAGCGGACGGTGCCGGTCGAGCAGTGCGCTGTGCAGGTGAGAGGCCAGCGCGAGCAGTTGTTCGAAGCTGCCGTGACTCGGCAGCGCCGACCGGCGCACGTGATAGGCGAGCTCGACATCATCGGCCTCGGTCCACGCCAGTTGCGGAGCGCCGAGCCAGGTCGCCGGGCGCTTGCGGAAGGTGGGGTGGAATTCGTTGTTCGCCAACAACTTCTCATGGGTCCGCCGAGCGAAATCGGGCCCGGCATCCTCCGGCGCCTCGAATAGTTGTAGCGATCCGACATGCATCGGGTGCTCGCGCGATTCGGCGAGCAGAAATACGGCGTCGATCGGAGAAATTAGCTCCATGGTCTGTCGCCCCCTGACGACGGTGTGGTGCTGAGGTCTTCGGTGAAAGGAAATCGACCACGATGTCGGTGAGGGTTCGCGCAGCCCTGTCCCCTGCGCGAACTCCCCAACCTTACTGAAAGGTGCGGATCCGCGTTCGCCGAATCAGCGATCCTTGATCAGCAACAGATACGCCTGGCGGCCCCGCTCGCCGGGATCCGGTTCTCGGACCAACCGGGCGGTCGCCGTGAATCCGGCCTGCTCGGCCAGCGTCGCGAGCCGATCCGAAGACCATCGATAGGCGGTTGTCACCTTGTGGTCGAACGGTTCCACATCCTGGGCATCGGTAGCCTGGAAGAAGGCGAGCAGTGCCCGCCCTCCCGGCTCGAGTATCCGATGAAACTCCGCCAGCACCGCGGGCATTCGCTCGGGCGGCAGATGAATGAGCGAGTACCACACGAGAATTCCCGCGAGGGTGGCGTCGCCGATATCGAGATCTTCGAGTGCGCCCTCGTCGAAGTCGAGTGTGGGATATTGTGCCCGCGCCAATTCCAGCAGTCGGGGTGACAGGTCGATCCCGAAGATATCGAGGCCGAGCCCGGACAGGTGTGCGGTCAATCGGCCTTCACCACACCCGAGATCGGCCACGCGACCGTCGGCCCGCACCAGTTCCGCGAAGATGCCGAGCATGGCACGGTCGAAGGGCTGCGTGGCGAGGTGGTCTTTGGCGAATTCCGCGTAGCGGATCGCCATCTCGTCATAGGCCGCGCGGGTGTGTGCCACATCCTCGGGAATGGTTCGACTGTTCGATGTCACTCCGACATCATGCACCTCTTGTCGAGGTCAGTCCGCGATGCCGGGTTCGATTGCGAGTCGTCGCGACGAGGTGCGGCGCGATAGTCGGTCAAGGTGCAGAGCGGTATCACAGGTGGTGAGGAGCGCGGCACCGCCCCCCACGACAAGGACGCCGTACGAACACATTTCGTCGAAACCCACCGAAGTCCACATGGCCACCGCGAAGGCGATCAGCACCGCGGTGGCGGCGCGTGCGGCGAGTTTCGCGGCGATGCCGAGGGCCGAAGCCGATTGCCAGGAGGGTTTCCGCCGCGGTCGCGATCGCAGCGAGCGCGGGCACCGGCCAATCCACGGCTTGCGGGGTGAGCGTGCGGGTGTTGTCGGTCTGATCTACAGTGCGGCCGCCGATTGACGGCGCTTCAGGTTCGGGTGACGGGGGATTGGGTGACCGGTGTCGCGGCCGGCTCTTTCGCGGCGCGGCCGGTGCCGAGGATCGAGCCGAGTATGACCAGCGGGAAGCCGATGCCCATTCCGATGGTCAGCGGCTCATTCAGCAGCGTCACCCCGAGCAGGATGGCCACCGCCGGATTGATATAGGTGATGACCGTGGCACGGGCCGGGCCGACCTCGCCGATCAGTGCGAAGAAGACCAAGAATGCTGCGACCGTGCAGATTACCGCCAGCCCGAGCACCGCCCACGACGCATCGGCGGTGAAATGCGCGGGCCGGCGCGATACGGCGACGGGGGCGTAGATCACCGTCGCGAGAATCAGCGATCCAGTGACCACACCGAGCGGCGGCAGATCAGCGAGTGCGCGATTGATGATGATCGGGCCGATGGCGTATCCGATGCTCGTCAGTCCGATGGCGCCGATGGCGGCGGGCTGGGTCAGGTCGATATCGAAGCCGACCAGCGTCGCCACACCCGCGAATCCGATGATCAGGCCGATGGTGCGGCGGGCGTCGAAGCGATCGTGCGCGAAAGCGTGCTGAGGCCACAACTTCGCGCCGAGGCTCTGCACGGGCTTGGACAGGATCAGCATTCCGACCAGCGGAACCGCGGCGATCAGTAGCCCCACGGTCGAACTGTTCAATGTGGTCTCCGCGTACCCGATCAGAAACCATGGTCCGGTGATCTCGATCAGGGTGTACAGCAGCAGCGGACGCCAGCGCCGGAACACCGGTGCGAGCGTTTTGCGGTAGAGCGCGATCGGCAGCAAGATGAGCGCGCCCAGGAACGTCCGGCCGAATGCCACCACGATCGGATCGAAATCCTCGACCGCTATCCGGATCATCGCGTAGGGCACACCCCAGATGACGCCCATCGCCAGAAACAGCGCCCACCCGCGCCTTGTCATCGCGTCACCACCATCTCAGCAGCCATGGCCCCCGCTCACTTCCGATTGCGGAGCCTATACGAATACATCCCATGAGGGGATGCCTGAGAGGCGGTGACCCGACCCGCTGTCCGGGCATATGAGACCAAGCGGTTCGCCGGCCGAGGCGCCCGGACGGCGTCACTGGTGCCGCAGATGTCGGCGCAGGCCCGCGACGGCGACGGCCGTGCGGGACCTGCGGCGGACCGGATCAGGGCCGACTCGAACCACTCGAGGCGGTTGGTGTCGCGGATGGTGTTGTCGTAGTGGTGCTGGTCGGGGGCTGGGTCGTCGTCGCGGTGGTGGTGGTCGTGGTGGCCGAAGTCGGTGGTGTCGTCACTGCCGGTGTGGTCGGCGGTGCCGTCGTGGTCGCAGGCTGACTGCTCACTTCCGTCTTCGTGGATGTGGTGGTCGGCGGTGCCGTGGTCGTGGTCGTGGTCGTGGTCGTCGTGGTCTTGCTCGGTGCGGGGGTCTTGGTCGTCGAGGTCGCTGCCTGGTACGCGGCGGCGAGATCGGCCGACTCCGGCTTGGCGGTGGTATCGACCGGTTGACCCGCCTGCGCCTGCTTCGCCAGATGGGTGAGCCAGGCGGCGGCGTACTCGGCCGAGGTCAGCGGCTTACCGTTGTTCGGGTCGGCGTCGCGCCAGTAGTCGAAGTGGTGACCGGTCGCATTGGGGCCGAGCGTGAGCTGGTAGGGGTCGCTCATGATCACCGGGATGGTGTTCTGATTCGTCACGATGAGACCGATGATCTCGTTCAATACCTTCTGCGGCAGATAGGCCAGCGGCGACATCTGATTGGTCGAAATCGAGTCCGCCTTGGCGGGCGTCTGCGGCGCCTGACCCGGCTTGTATGCCGGATCCGAAACCCGCAGCAGCACCTGCAGGAAGGTCTCATCGCTCTGCATCCAGTTCGGCTGCGACTGGATATCCGCGAATGCCGCCATCGCGATTCGACCCAGGACAACGGCAACGTCCTGTCCGGTCGCCGGGGTGAGCCCGTCGCGTTCGAGTACGTCGACATTCAACTGCCGGCCGACATTCACCGCCAGCTGCAGCAGTGAAATATTCTGCGGCGCCGAGCAGGTGAGATCGCCGTCGGAGCAGAACGACGCGATCTTGCCGTTCAGCGCACCGAAGTCGCCGCTGTTACCGGGCAGTGCGCCCTGGCCCGACGCGGTTTTCGTGCCGTTCTGATACTTCTGGTCGAAGCCGTCGGGATTGCTGTACGGATCCTTCGCGCCGGGGAACGGACCCTCACCGGCCGAACGTCCGGAGTCGGCGAGGATGACGACACCGACGACATCGGCCGGATCGACGATGCCGTAGCGACCATCCTGACCGGCGGTCTGATGTCCGACCGTCATGGCGACGCGGCGCACCACATCTGCGCCCTCGCTGTACCCGACGATCGAGAACTTGGTGTTCGGGCAGGCCTGTGCGATTTCCCGCATCACCTGTTCGGTATTCGCGACACCGGTGTTGACGGCATCCTCGTAGGTGTCCATATTCGCCGGATACGCGATGTAGACCGCCGCATACGAGCCGGGAGCGACATTGTCGGCCGGTGCATTGACCACCGGATCGACCCATTGGCTGCTGTGATCACCGGACAGCGCCGCGGGCAACTCGTTGCCATTGGCATCGACCAGCATTTTCGTCGTCGCGGCATCCGGCGTATCCCGACGGCCTGCGACCGAAATGGTCACCATGTCGTGACACTCCGTTACCGACGCCCGCAGGCGCGTATCGACGGTCTGGTGCGTCGATGTGAGCGCCACCGAGGCGACGACGATCGCCGCCACCCCCAATGTCGCGGGCGCTACGATGGCCGAAGCCATGCGATGGCGCGCGAAAAACTCCCGAAGAGCCATGTCCCGTTCCTCAATCCAAAAACCGACAAGTGGACGGACAGGCCCCCCGACAGGCCGTGTGTCACGAAGTACGTCGGCCTCGAGGGCCGGATCGTTACATGGCCGGACAAATTATTACGCTCAGGCTGCGTTATATAGTTATATATCCGTATTCAACGGCCCGCTTGATCTATTTGTGCCAACTCCCGAACGCCCGACCCGGGTTCGCACTCCGCCACATTCTCAACCGCTTCACATCGCGGATTTTTGTCCGGGAGATCGAAGCCGATCGATGACCGCAGGCACCAACAACGGACCATGCGGAGTGTCACAACGTTTCGTTGTGGGAGTAGGTTTCGGCTCGTGGATCTCGATGCGGTTCGTACCTTTGTCGCGGTTGCCGAGACCGGCCAGTTCCAAGCCGCCGCGGACGATCTAAGAATCACACAGCAGGCTGCGTCGAAACGAGTGGCAGCGCTGGAGCGAGCACTCGGGGTTCAGCTTTTCGCGCGGATCGCCAGGGGGGTGCGGTTGACCGTTGACGGGCAAGCACTGCTACCGCATGCCCGAGAACTCCTCCGTGCCGCCGAACGTGCCGCGGCGGCTGTGACACCGGGGCGCAGGGCCTTGCGCATCGACGTCGTGAGCCGCAGGATCGCGCCCTCCACCGTCCTCTACGCCTTCTACCGGCAGTATCCCGATACCGAGCTCGATGTCGTCACCCTGACCAACTTCGACGCGGACGCGGCGCTGGCCGAGATCGGTTCCGGCACCGTCGATGCCACCTTCAGATCCCTGCGAGGCCGCAAAGTTCCGAGCGGACTGCGGTCCGCGCGAGTGATCGACGACCGGCACGAACTGCTGGTCGGCCCACGACACCCCTTGGCGAACGCCAAGACGGTGACGCTGGCCGAACTCACCGATCACCCCATCTGGATGCCCGGCATGTCCGACGCCGAACCGGTCGGCTACTACGAAGATCTGGCGACGGCATTCGGACTCACCATCGACACGATCGGGCCGATGTTCGGCATCGAAGCACTCCTCGCCGAACTCGCCGACTCGACCCAACTCGCCACCTTCGTCTGCGAGGGCTCCCGATACCTGTGGCCGGAAAGCTACGATCTGCGCCGAATCCCTATCGTCGACCCGACTCCGGTCTACCCGCTCTCCATCATCTGGCGCGCGGATAATTCGCACCCCGTACTCGCGAGCTTCCTGGAATACCTCCAGGCGAGATACAAGACGACAACCAGCGACGACGCATGGGTCCCGGACTGGGCGCGGTGAGAAGCTATCCGAATGAGCCGTAACGAGACGGGCTGTTCCTCGGCGAGACAGTCGCCGCTGTCGAGGAAAACTGGCTGGACGATGCAGCACCGCTCGGCGTGTTCGCCGAGCTCGAGGTCGATGAAGGCTCCGACCATGGCCCGCCACACCGCCTCCGCGACGATAGGCTCGAGCCCGAGGGCCGCTGCTCGGTCGCGCGCGAGAGGCGACCTCCTCGACACGGTCAGGTGCGCGGATTGCCTGTTCGTCTGTCTTGAACCCGGCTGCGGCGGAGACCATCTGTCGACGCTGCGCAAGAAGCCGGATCAGCTGTCGAGTGCGTCGATGCGGGCACGGACTTCGGCGAGCGATTGCGGAGCGAGACGTGACCTACAGTACCGGCCGTCCGTGGTTGACCGGCGGTCCGATTCACACCTCCACCGGCAGCACCGCCAGCCGAAGCCCGGCGATCAACCCGACACCTGGACTACCCCGACAACATTCCTGGACGAGGTGTAGGTCCCAAAAGACATGGCCACTGCCGACGCTGTGACCTGCGGCAATTGATCGCCATCCAAACCACCATCACAATCCCTCGTCGAACGGGTACCGGTTGTCGAGCCCGGATTCACCGGACCGGGTTCGTCGAGCATGCCTGGGGCGAGATACCCCCGCGCCTGCTGGTTCAGCCCGGACATACATGCATTCCCTGGCGCCCGCGTCGCATACAGAAACGGCTGACTCGCCAGCCAGCCATCGCTATCCAGTGCGGGAGCATCCTGTCTCTGGGTCAGCAACCAGCGCAGATACGCCCTCCGCAGCGCAGGCACCGGGTCAACACCCGGAACGGACCGCAACAGACCCTCCGCAGTGAACAACGTCATCTGGGTGTCATCGGTAATCTGCTGCGGCGCACCCGCGTCATGCTGAGGCAGAAAACCCCGCACCCCCTCGGCCCCATACCCTCGCCGAATCTGGGCCAGCTGTAAGAATTCGATAGGCCATCCGAGCGCGTCACCGATCGCCCCACCTAGCAGCGAACCCCGGACCCGGTCGAAGACCAGCGTGTAATCACCCACGGGACACCATCATTGCGCATTCGGTCGGTACAAACTCCACCCAGCCACACCCGAAACCCCGGGACAGCCCGTGTGACAGCCTGGCCATCAGCAGCCGCAAAGGTCATGGGAATTCGCTGACTTCGACAACGTCGAGACCAACGGATCGGGCGGCGATACGAACATTTCCTGCCACTGGTCACACCCATGTCTGCGGAGTGTCGGTGTGCGCCACGATCATCGAGGCACTAGCCGCGGGCCATATCCACAAATCGACTCAAATGCAATTGGTGTGCAACGGTAATCGTGGCAGTCGGCCCATTACGATGCTTACCTACGATGAGATCGGCTTCACCGCCGCGCGGATCATCCCGCTCGAATGCATCGGGTCGATGCAACAGAATGACCATGTCCGCATCCTGCTCGAGCGATCCGGATTCACGAAGGTCGGACACCATGGGGCGCTTATCTGTCCGCTGTTCGGGACCACGGTTCAGCTGACTGATTGCGATTACCGGAACTTCGAGTTCCTTGGCGAGGAGTTTCAAGTTTCGGGAGAAATCCGAGACTTCCTGCTGTCGAGATTCGACTTTCTTACCCGAGGTCATCAGCTGAAGGTAATCCACCACAACGAGCTTCAGATCGTGGCGCTGCTTGAGCCGCCGCGCCTTCGCGCGAATCTCCATCATGGTCAGGTTGGGCGAGTCGTCGACGAACAGGGGTGCTTCGCTGATTTCGCTCATTCGTCGAGCCAGTTTGGTCCAGTCGTCGTCGCTCATGCGGCCCGAACGCATATCGCCCAGCTTGATCTTCGCCTCAGCGGAAAGCAATCGCATAACGATTTCCGTGCGACTCATTTCCAACGAGAAGATAACGCTCGCCAAGCCGTGTTTGATCGAGCAGCTACGCATGAAATCCATACCGAGTGTGGAATTATGCGTCGGCACCATCGAGCGCCCGGCCAAATAGAGGTGGTCAGTGTTGTCGACTTCCACACAGCGCACCGGCAAGCTGCTGATCCTGCGAACATCGACGATGTACCGGGAACCGGATCGAGCGGTGCTGCGACTGGCGTGGCGTTCCTTGTGCAGCAATGCCTTTCGGTACAGGCCGAACACCTCGTCATCGGTCGAGAACGTCAATGTGTACGCGATCGATGAAGCCTCGGTTCGGCCACCGACGCGTTTGCTCGAAACACTGCAGTGGTATCCGAGGCCGACGGCCAGCTCTCGTACATCGTGGAACAGACTCTCGCTGGTCACGCAGAACTGAACCGAACCACCATGTGTGACAGTGCCATCCGTGTCCAGCAAACCGGCGAGGAGCGCGCGACGCTGGGCTTCGGATGAACGCAAGTAATCGATAGGAATGTGCTTGTTGTCGAGGACGCCGATCGTCCGGAGGCGAGCCTGCACGCTGCCCACGCTGTTTCGGCACACTTGGCACGGTCGTACCCCGATGGACGAACCACCACACCGCGGGCAGGTGGGCGCCGTAACCGGTGCGGAGTAAGGCCGTGCTTTTCCGTCGCAGCTTCCGCCGCAGGTACGAACTTCGCCGGTATACGCGATGAAGTCCCTCCCACAGACGACGCATTCGCGAGAATCGGTCGGTGCGTCGGCCGGCAATTGCAGCTGGTAGCGCAGGTGCGTGTCGCGGGACGGAACCGCGACGATGCCTTCGGTTTCGATGCGGGCGATGATCTCCGGATCTGCCGACGTGATATGGGCGGTGGCCGAGGTTCCATCACCATCAGCAAGCCATGCACCGAGTGTGTACGGCGGTATCAACAGGTCGCGTGCGGGAAGTCGCAGCGGCTGTGTATTGGTCACCGAATGGTTGAGCCGACGATCTGGGGTGTCGCAGCGCAGCGTGTTCGCAATGTCGGCTGTCGTTCGTACGGCCGCGCATGTGCGCTGCTTGCGGTGCCGGTTGCGACCGCTTGCGGCTTCCTGCGCCGATCGCCCCGACACGCGAGTTTCCGTGAGCCATTGGTGCTTTTCGTCGGCGACGATCACGGTGCCGTCGGAGAATTCGACCTCGTAGCAGGGCCGGTCGGTCAGGACTTCGGTGGCGGCCAGGACGCGAGTGGGGCGACCTTGGGCGTCGAGGAGTTCGTCGCCGACGCGGACCTCGCCCATGGTGGTCCAGCCGGTGGGGGTGGGCAAGGGGGTATCGAGGGCCAGGGCCTTTCCGACGCCGGGGCGCGCTGCGACGATGATCATCTGGCCGGGATGGAGGCCGTTGGTGAGTTCGTCGAGTTCGGTGAAGCCGGTGGGGACGCCGAGGGAGATGCCGCCGCGGGAGGCGATGGAGTCGATTTCGTCCATCGTCGGCTGCAGGAGTTCCTCGAGGGGGAGAAAGTCTTCGGTGGTGCGGCGTTCGGTGACCTCGTAGACCTCGGCCTGGGCGCGGTCGACGACCTCGGCGATGTCCTGGCCGTCGGCGCCGGCGTAGCCGTATTGGACGATGCGGGTGCCCGCCTCGACGAGGCGGCGCAGAATCGCCTTCTCGGCGACGATTTCGGCGTAGTACCCGGCGTTGGCGGCGGTGGGGACGGTCTGGGTGAGGGTGACCAGATAGGGAGCGCCGCCGATGCGCTTGAGTTCGCCGCGGCGGTCCAGACCAGCGGCGACGGTGACCGGGTCGGCGGGTTCGCCGCGGCCGTAGAGATCGAGAATGGTGTCGTAGACCGCTTGGTGGGCGGGGCGGTAGAAATCGCCGGGGCGCAGCACCTCGACGACATCGGCGATCGCGTCCTTGCTCAGCAGCATGCCGCCGAGCACGGACTGCTCGGCGGCCATATCGTGCGGGGGCTGTCTGCCGAAGTCCTCACCGGGCGGTTCGGGCGGGTAGTCCGTATGCCCGCGGTCATCGGTGGTGGTCACCAGACTCGACCGTCCTCTCTCGCCGCTCGCCGGCCGCTCGAAGCGCCTACCCGCCGACCCTATTGATCACTCGTTGTACTCCCGGACTATGACAAATTCGGTCGCGCACCGCGGGTCCGGAGACCCTCGCTAGCGGGCCTCACCTGCGGTTCCAGCAAACCGCCGCGGCATATGCCGAATCATGCCGTTCCGGATGGCGCGTGCATGATGTTGCGACGAACCTAGGCGACCAACCCGGGAGTCGCCAAACCGCACTGTGTACAGACCTGTGGATAAGTTGGGGACTGTTTACCTGGCGTTGTGCACCCCCTGTGTGCAACTTGGGGAAAACCCAGGTCACGCCAGTCAAACACGCTGATAGATATCGATTTCTTGATCTATCCACGTGTGGATGAATGAAGTGCGGCGTGTCGGCTTAGTTGAACAGCCGGGCGTGTTGAGGGTGAACAGCGTGTTCGGTGGCTATGGCGTAGATCACACCTCATCCGGTTGGTTTTCTCGGCGATCCGCAAGCCGAATAACCGATGGTAGAGCCGATAGCGGGGGCCGCCGAGGATGGTGCAGATCACCGTTTCGGTCATTTCGCAAACATTCGGCTATTTCTCTGGAGGGCAGCTCACCCGGGCCGCGATCACACAACGGATCGATGCCGCACAGCCGAAGGCCACCCTTGTGTGTCGAAACACAAGAGTGGCCTTCGAAGGAACTCAGTTCGCGGCGACCTGCAGGTCGAACTTCGCGACCACATCGGGGTGCAGGTGCACCACGACGTTGTGCGTGCCGACCGTCTTGATGTGCGACTTCGGCAGCTCGATGCTGCGCTTGTCGAGGACAGGTCCACCGGCCGACTTGATGGCGGTGGCGACGTCGGACTGGGTAACCGAGCCGAACAGCTTGCCGGTGCCCGCGGTCTTGACCGACAGCGAAACCGATGCCAGGCCCTCGATGGCCTGCTTCAGCTCATTGGCGTGATCCAGGTCGCGCACCTTGCGCGCGTCCTGCGCCCGACGGATGCCTTCGACCTGCTTCTGTGCGCCACGGGTGGCCACGATCGCCAGGCCGCGGGGCAGCAGGTAGTTGCGGCCGTAGCCGTCCTTGACCTCCACGGTGTCACCGGGGGCACCGAGGTTGTCCACATCAGCAGTAAGAATCAACTTCATTGCGATGCCTCCCTTCTCAGCGAGCCGTCGACATGTAGGGCAGCAGGGCTACCTCACGCGAGTTCTTCACGGCGATGGCGACGTCGCGCTGGTGCTGTACGCAGTTGCCGGTGACCCGGCGAGCGCGGATCTTGCCGCGATCACTGACGTACTTCCGCAGCAGGGCGGTGTCCTTGTAATCGATATTGACGGTGCCGGACTTGGCTTCTTTGCAGAAGGTGCAAGCCTTCTTCTTCAGCACCTTTTCGCGCGCGGGCGCTTTAGGCATGGTTACTCCGTAATAAATGATGGGCTGATCGTTTCGAGTGACCGGCAAGCAGTCGCTTCCGAAACGGATTCAGGCCGATGTGAGCCGTTCTCAGAACGGCGGTTCGTCGTCTACGCGGCTGCCCCCGAAGGAGCCCGCCGCGGGTGCGCTGCCCCACGGGTCGTCGTCGGCGCCGGAACGGCTGCCGCC
>FTJU01001576.1_pt2 | contig 15477 bp, 15 predicted proteins | sample 1658961 | NCBI WGS metagenome assembly FTJU01 (sample SAMEA3914878, study PRJEB12502) | metagenome | biome: forest; material: soil | place: USA | collected 2012-03-12 | depth 0.3 m | reverse complement strand
GCTCGTCGCGGTCGCGGGCGAGGCCACCGTGCACGAGGCGTATGCCACCGCCCTCGATACCGGATATCTCTGGCACGAGTTCGGCGACAGCGCCTTGCTGTTCGGTCCCGACGCTAGGAGGGGCTGATGCTCACGGTGGAGTCGAGCTGACCGCCGACCTCGATCCGGCCGCACTGACCGTTGCTGAGATCGAGGTGGGCATTCCTGGTCTTGGTCCGGCTCTTCTGGATGGTGGTGTCGACGATGACCTGGACCTTGCCCACCGAGCACACCTTCACGAGCGCGGGCGTGCCGTCGAAGCTGTAGGTGCCGCCGCTCTGGCAGGTATTGGTCTCGTCGTGGAAGAAGATCCGGGCGGTACCGTCCGGACAGGGCGCTTCGGCGGCGGCCTGCGGCGGGCCGAGTACGACCAGCGGGCCGACTGCGAGCGCGGCCGCTACGGAGCCGCGGGCGACTAGACGACGAATCGTCGATTCCATCGGTGAACCATCCCTCATCAATACATATCCGGCAGATGCCAGCGGATAGCCGCGGCGCCTGCATGGTATCGCGTGACGTGCGCATTTGTCCGGCGGAAGCCCGCGGACGGCGCCGGTCCGACCGGTGACGCGGGTGCGATGTCGCGGCCCGGCGGGCGAACCGACAGGATGACGGGATGCTGCGCAGTTTTCAGGTGACCAATCACAGATCGCTGGCCGAACGGCAGGACTTGCGTTTAAGCCGGGGGAGCGGACCGGTCGCGGTACCCGTGACAGCGGTGCACGGCGCGAGTGCCGCGGGCAAGACGAGCCTGATCGACGGGCTGCGGCAGATGCGCGATGCGGTGCTGCATTCGGTGACCGGCTGGGATCCCTACGCGGGACCGATGCGCGCACCCCACCGCGGATTCCCGGATCGCCCTTCGGAATTCGTGGCGAGCTTCGTCGCGGAGGGTGTGCCGTACACCTATGGGTTCCGCCTGGACAACGCGGATGTGACGGCCGAATGGCTCCACACGCATCCGCGTTCGCGCAAGCGAATCGTGTTCGAGCGCAACGGCGAACAGATCAAGATCGGTCCGATGTTCGAGGCCGCGCGCTACGGTATCGCCGCATTGTTACCGCTGGTGCGGCCGAATGCGTTGCTGCTCAGCCTCGCCGGGCAGATGTATGCCGAGGCGCTGGTGCCCGCTTACCGGTGGTTCTCCGCGATGCTCGAGGTGCAGTATGGTCCGACGGATGCGGCGGCGGTCGCGCATCGCCTCGGCAGTCATCTGTCCGCGGCGCCAGATCACGCGGTGCGGCTGCTCATGCTGCTGCGTTCTGCCGAGCTCGGTATTGCCGATCTGCTGATCGCGGAACCGGACCCGATGTATGCGGACTATCTGCGCGAACTCGACGCCGATATCGCGGGAACGGCCGAACAGGTGGAATTGTGTGCGACCTCGCCCGGACATGCTGACCGGTTGCTGCTGGAGAACGGCATCACCGAGGTGATGCTCGAACGCGAATTGAGCAATCTGAAGGCCGCACGCGATGCCCTCTACACCCGGATGGTCGAGCGGCGCGGCGTCGGCCTCCGACTGGTGCACGCCGGGATCGAGTCCGCCTTCGATATCACCGACGAATCCGCCGCCACGCTCTCCATACTGCGGTTGCTGCCCACCATGCTCGACGCGCTGGACTCCGGCCGCGTGCTCGCCATCGACGATATCGGCGCCCACCTGCCGGTCGAGGAGACCGACCGGCTGATCCAGTTATTCCAGAATCCGGAGACCAATTCCCGTGGCGCACAACTGATTTTCACCACGAATAGTCGGTCACTGATCGACCGGACGAACGGTCGCTCGCAGCGCACCCGCACCGCCGTCTGGCAGATCCGCCGCACCGATCACGGCACCAGCGAACTCGCCGCGCTGTAATCCGCATGTGGCCATCGGTCGCTGTCGGCGAGTGCGCTGCGCTGATGGCCTTGCGCTGCGGCGATTACGTGCCTGGGGCAAATGCGGGTGAGTGATGCGCGGGTTGGCGTCGGTTGCTGTGTTGCTGTCCGTTTGCGGGCCGGACTGGGTAGAGGTGGCGTGGCTGTTCATGATGCTGGTGGGTGTGCTTCGTTGGGCGCATGGCGCTGTTCACGATACGGCCGAGTGCGCCCGCACTCGGTCGGTGCCGTGCCGAGCAGCGCCGCGGTAGCCTGCCTGGGCCAATAGCATGGGTGGCATGGTGCAGTTCGCGATGTTGGTAATCATGGTCGGTGCGCTGGTGGCGTTGGTCATGCTCTACCTGCGTGGGCGCACTGGCGTCCGGCTGGCGAATCCGGAGGCGGGGACCCTGTATGTCACCGGGGTGAGCCCACGGCCCGATGCGACAGGCGAGCAGTATGTGACCATTACGGGCAATCTGACCGGACCATCGGTGCCCGGCACCGTCGTGTACGGCCGCCTGGTGTGGGACGTGAACAACTGGCCTGCCGTCGGGGATCTGATCCCGGTCGTCTATCCCTCGGGCAAGCCGGAACGCTGGCAGATCACGCATCCGGGCGCGCGTCCCGGGCTCGGATCCTGATCGACCGCGATGTCCGCACGCGGCCGCGGGGGCGACGCGCTCGCTCCCTGCGGTGCGCCGGACCATGGACTGGCCGACCAGAGTCCTCAGGCTGCCGGCTCCATCTCACTGGGCATCGACCCGACCGATCAGTCGGGTATGCGCCGAGTCGCGTCGGTGTCGACCGACCGGGTGTTGCGGAACGGCCGCTCAGGCGGTGAGAGTATGCCGGTATGGATGCACAGGACTCTCAGGTCGTTATTCGGACCGCTCGCCCGGACGAGTACGACGCCGTCGGCGACCTGACGGTCGAGGTCTATGTCGGCGAGGGCTATGTGCGTCCCGGCAGCCCATATGTCACCCAACTCGCCGATATCACCCATCGCGCGGGTGCGGCGCAGGTGCTGGTCGCCGTGCATGACGATCGGGTGGTCGGCTCACTGGCGGTGGCCCGGCCGGGCACGCCGTATGCCGAGATCGCCCGACCGGGCGAGTTGGAATTCCGCATGCTCGCGGTGTCGAAGTCGGCGCGCGGGCTCGGTGCGGGAACGGCGTTGGTGCGCACCGTCATCGAGACCGCACGCGCCGAATCCTTTGCCGCGGTGGTGCTTACCACGATGTCCGCCATGGTCGACGCGCGGCGGATCTACGACCGATTCGGTTTCGTCACTGCGCCGGAACGGGATTGGAAGACCGAGGCGGGCGAGTGGCTGTCGGTGCTCCGGTTGGATCTTCTCCGAGGCTGATCAATCCAATACGGTCGCGACGATCCCGGCCAGATAACCGAGCCGCGCGACCTCCGAGGGCCGGAAGTCGGGGCCACCGGGTCGCCCGAGCAGCAGCACCTTGCCGATATTGCCGAGCGGCGCGGCGGCCAGTTTGGTGTCCATATCGCGCCAGATCTGCGGCACCCAATCGCCCTCGGGATCCAGGACGGCGGGCTTTTCCAGCGGCATCCACGGTGCCGAACCCGCCTGCGTCTGCGGTGCGCTCTGGCTGCCGACGACGCGATGAGCGCCCTGTGGCCCGATACCGATGATGGTGCACCAGCCGACCCGCAGCACGCGCGGCACTCCGTCGACGAGCACCTGCATCCGATCGTCGCGGGCGCTGGCGACCTGATCGATCAGCTCGAGTTCGCGATGGGTATCCAGCACGCCGGTGTATGGGCGGATGGAGTCCACGTGCACATCGCCGATCGATTCGGCCGCGGTGATCAAGGTGTCCGGTAGTGCGCCCTGCGGTACCTCGACGACGAGATCGTCGATCGCGAATCCCGCACCACGCTCGACCACGTCGAGGGAGAGGATGTCGGCGCCGACGGAGCCCAGTGCGAGTGCGAGCGCACCGAGGCTTCCCGGTCGATCCGGAAGTTGCACGCGGAGCAGGTAAGACACGCGCGTTCCTTTCCTTGGCGGCCGAGGCTGAGAAGCGAATACCCGGGTCACGCAATACTTACACTCCTGAGTCCCGGTTATCGACTCGAAGTGCGGCCGGTGACGAATACCACAACGGGAATTCGCGCCGATGCGGCGTGTCACGCTAGCCGGTGGGGTGTGTCGTCGCTCCTGCGGCTCCTGTGAAAATTGCGCAGTGGGGAGTCGCTAGGCTATTCGGTGGCCGTACACCAAGCTCAATCATGCCGAAAGGGGTCCGCGGTGCCCGCCATCTCCCGCGAAGAGGTCGCACACCTCGCCCGGCTGTCCAGGCTCGCCCTGTCCGAAGCCGAACTCGATCAGTTCGCCGGTCAGTTGGATTCGATCCTGAGTCACGTGCGGACCATCTCCGAGGTCGCCGCCGCCGATGTGCCGTCGACCGCGTCGCCGAATCCGGCGGCCAATGTGACGCGTCCGGATCAGGTCATCCCATGCCTCACCCCGGAGGAGGCGCTCTCGGGTGCCCCGGCGGTCGAGGACCAGCGGTTCCTGGTCCCGCAGATTCTGGGAGAGGGCGAATGAGTTCAGCATCGCGTAGCGATTCCGTCCGGGGTGGTGGTCGGGCGACCAGTGGGTCCGACCTGACCGCGCTGTCGGCCGCCGAGTTGGCGGCGAAGATCCACGGCCGCGAGGTGACCTCGGTGGAGGTCACCCAGGCGCATCTGGATCGGATCGCCGCCGTCGACGGTGAGTACCACGCATTCCTGCACGTGGCCGGGGACCAGGCGCTCGCCGCGGCCGCCGCGGTGGACGCCGCGCTCGCCGCCGGCGATGCGCCCGCCTCGCCGCTGGCCGGAGTTCCCTTGGCGCTCAAGGATGTTTTCACCACCACCGATATGCCGACCACCTGTGCCTCGAAGATTCTCGAGGGCTGGGTCGCGCCCTACGACGCGACGCTGACCACCCGGTTGCGCGCCGCGGGCATCCCGATTCTCGGCAAGACCAATATGGACGAGTTCGCCATGGGCTCCTCCACTGAGAACTCGGCCTTCGGTCCGACCCGGAATCCATGGGACACGACCAGGATTCCGGGTGGTTCGGGCGGTGGCTCGGCGGCCGCGCTGGCTTCGCATCAGGCGCCGCTGGCGATCGGTACCGACACCGGCGGCTCGATTCGGCAGCCCGCCGCGGTGACCGCGACCGTGGGCACCAAGCCGACCTACGGCACCGTTTCCCGATTCGGTCTGGTCGCGTGCGCGTCATCGCTGGATCAGGGCGGGCCGTGCGGTCGCACCGTGCTCGATACCGCGCTGCTGCACGAGGTGGTCGCCGGATATGACCCGCGCGACTCCACCTCCCGCAATGTGCCGGTACCGCCGGTGGTCGCCGCGGCACGCGAGGGCGCCAAGGGTGATCTGCGCGGCGTGAAGGTCGGCGTGGTGAAGGAACTGCACTCCGACAGCTACCAGCCGGGCGTCATCGCATCCTTCGATGCGGCCGTCGGCGTGCTGAAGGATCTGGGTGCCGAGGTCGTCGAAGTGTCCTGTCCGCACTTCGAATACGCGCTCGCCTCGTACTACCTGATCCTGCCGAGCGAGGTGTCCTCGAACCTGGCGCGCTTCGACGCCATGCGCTACGGACTGCGCGTCGACGACGACGGCAACCACAGCGCGGAGCAGGTGATGGCGGCGACCCGTGCCGCTGGGTTCGGCCCGGAAGTCAAGCGCCGCATCATGATCGGCACCTACGCATTGTCGGCGGGGTACTACGACGCCTACTACGGTCAGGCGCTCAAGGTGCGCACACTGATCGCGCGCGACTTCGACAAGGCCTATGAGAAGGTCGACGTGCTGATCTCGCCGACCAGCCCGTTCACCCCGTGGAAGCTGGGTGAGAAGGTCGACGATCCGTTGGCGATGTACCTGTCCGATCTGTGCACGCTGCCGACGAATCTGGCCGGGCATGCGGCGATGTCGGTGCCGTCCGGATTGAGCAAGGACGACGGGATGCCCGTGGGTCTGCAGATCATGGCGCCCGCGCTCGCCGATGATCGGCTGTACCGTGTCGGTGCGGCGTATGAGGCCGCGCGCGGGCCGATCGCCTGAGAAGTGTTGCCGCGGATAGGGCCGCCGCGGGGATCCCTCGTTGGCGGGGCGTGCGGTCAGTGGGCGCGCAGGGATTCGGCTTGCTTTTGGATGCCTTCGGTCATGCCCGCGAACCCGCGCCGGAGGCTTTTGCCGAGACTGGCTACTACCAGGGGGTGTAGCCAGCCGCCGAGTTCGAAGTGGGATTCGTAGCGGGTGCGGTCGGGGCCGAGTGGCGTGACTCGGTGTGAGCGCAGGCTGTGCAGCGTGCCGAGAGGGACCGGCCGCATCGAGTAGCTGAGTTCGGTGCCCGGGGTGTGTGAGACCATCCATTCGCGCTGGCGGCGCGGTTTGGAGCCGGAGAGTGCGACCAGCATATCGATCGGTTCGCCGGGGACGAGGGTGCTGCTGCATGCGATGCAGAAGGGGTTCCACTCGCCGTAGCGGGGGAGGTCGGTGATCACCTGCCACACCAGTTCGGCGGGCGCGTCGATCTCGACCGTGACGTCGATGACAAAGGGCATGGTTAGCAAATTAGAACATGTTCTATAGCTGATCAAGCCTCTCAGCAGCGAAACCACGGGTCAGCAGGTTCCCATGGCGGTGCCCTGATCGGTGCCGTAGCGGTGGCCGTGGCCCGGCGGCGCGTCGAGTGCGGCGAGCAGATCGGCACTGGTCTGTAGGAAGCTGACCACCGGAAACCATTGCGGCACAGGGGCATCGACCCGTACGTCGCGGAGTTCGGGCGCGCGCCACAGCAGCGACGGCGACCAGTGCACCACCGGATCCGAACTGTTGGCCAGTATCGTCGCACCCGCCCGATGCACCTGACCGGCGGGCGGACCCGCCCAGAGCGTCGCGCAGGTCCGGCGGTCCTGGTCGGCATCGTCGGCGAATATCGAGCTGCCACCGAACGCGCCGAGGCTCTGCCCGTAGACGTAGAGCTCGGGCTTGTGATCGAGCATGCCGACGCGCCGCTCCACGGCATCGAACAACGCCCGCGCAGACGCGACCGCATCGTCGCGCCCGAAGGCGAACGTCACCCAGCTCGGTGCATAGGAGTACTGCATCCCGATAAGGGCGACATCATCGCCGAAGCGTTCGTGGAACCCGCGAACCGCATTCGCATCGATCCATCCGGACCCGGTCGGCACCACGAGCACGATATTCGACCGCTCGAATCCACCGGCCCGTTCCAGCTCTCGAATGGCAAGGGCCACACGGGAATCGAGATCAGGCGCCGAGTCGAGTCCGACGTACACCCGGACCGGTCCGGCGGGTGATCCGGTGACGAACTTGCGCCCCTCCGCACCCAGCGACAGCCAGCTGATCGCGGAGTCGGCGCGGTATGAAATCGGTTGCACCAGTTCGGGGTCGATCGTCGCATTGGCGGCCGCATAGGCACTGCGTCGCCAGTCGGCAACCGTCGGGATCCCGATTAGGTAGAGCATCAACGCCGCCGTGACGCCAATCGCGATGCTGCGAGCCGAACCCAACTTTCGCGCGAAGCATGCGGTCGCGCGGACGGTTCCGGCCAGTACAGCGACGATCACGACGGATATGAATGCCCAGCGCAGCCAATAGTCCGGACCGATCAGCGCCGCCCCCATCGCCGTACGCAACCGGTTCTGCCAGTGATTTGCCTGCGTGACCATGCCGACGATCATGACCACGGTCAGACCGAGCAACGGAGCGCGGAATCTAACCAACCGACGGTTGATATCGAATTCCCGGCACCGCAATGCAAATCGAAGAATTCTCGCAATACCCAGAGCGACGGCCGCCAGCATCCCGGTCAAGATGGCCTGGGTACTCGCCGTGCGCGGAAGCAGTCCGGGAGCGAGGGATATCAGAGTGCCGAGGCCCATTCCGAGCGTCATACCGATCCGTGGATGCACAGCGCGGCTGAATGCTGTGGTGACGAACGACTTCCATTGATTCCCTGGATCAGGTGGGTTACTGGGCGATGTACCCGAATCATCCCGGGCTGATACCGGTCTGGTCGTGGCCGACGTACTCATGCCCGAACCCCAAGAGCATCAATACGATTCGAAACGCCTCTCGATAGAGAGCGTCGTGCCCGCGCGCCGAGCCGCCTGATCGACAACAGTAACCTGGCCACCCCCAGCCCGGCCACACCGCCGGCGACGACCCAACCCAGCCACCCACTCACCGAACCCGCCACCCCGAGCGCCGATTCGACAACCGGCACCCCGTAGTCCTGCCGCCGCGAATTCAGATCGACGAACGTATTCGCAATACTCGCCATCGCATCGCACCGAGCCCGCGAGAACCCGTCCGCACGTCCCGTGCACGCCTCATGCATGTGCACAGCCAGCGTCGAATCCAGCGCTTGTCTGGCCCACCCGCCGAGCGGCTGACCCTGCGCGCCCGCATAGCGCAGCAGGTCGTAGCCCAGATCATGTGCCTTACAAGCGGTTTCGAATTCACTGGGCAATGTAACCGGCGACGAGCAATCCCCACCCGGATTAACCAACAGCCCATCGACAAAAGCGGGCCGATAACCGAACCGATCCTCGAAATCGGCGGGCATGACGGCGACCGAACCCGGCGGACCCGAGGTCAGCTCAACTACCGCGGCACCGGCCGAGGCATTCTCCACCAGCGGCTCGACGGTGGCGGCATGCGCCGCGGGTGCCAGCATGATGGTGGCCGCCATGGTGGTCAGCGCGGCCGCGGTCGATGCGGCACCGCGTCGTGCGATGGATCGGGTTCGGGCGCCGGCGGCGATGGTCGGTGTGCTCATGGTGCTCGACGGTAGGAATCCACCTCGCTGCGCCACCTCACGCCGTGGAGCGGTCTCCCAGCCCGTGCCGCCGGGGGAGCGCATGCGAATCCTCCTACTCCGGTACTGGCGCGGAATTCACCCGGGGGTATGAGGACCAGGACTGCCCGGCTTTCTACTGTCTTAGCCATGCGGGAAAAACGGCGTGGCCGGATCAAGGGGATGAACGTGCGGATGTGGTTGGACGCGTCCACTGTGCTGCTCGCGGTGATCCTCTACGCCGTGGCGTGGCCGACACTGCACGTCACTCATGATCTGCCGGTCGCGGTGCAACCGTTCATCGCCGCGCTGGCCGCGTTCCCGATCCTGCTGATCCGGCTCAACCCGGCGCTGGGTTGGGCGATATCCGCGGGCTCGGCCCTGCTCATCACCCTGGCCATCCCGAATCAGCCGAACAATGCGATCCCGATCCAGGTCGTGCACATCGTGTGCCTGTTCGCGCTGCTGTTCGCGGTGGCGCTGCGTGCGACGGTCCAGATCGTCGCGGTCGCCTGGGCTGCGACCTCGCTGCTGCTGGCTACCACGATGTCCAGGGACGGCAGTTTCTCCAGCGCCCCGTGGGCTTGGCCCATCGCCTTCGCCGCCGTGGTGCTGTTCGCGATGCTGGTGCGCTGGCTGGTGCAGTCGCGCAGACAGCTGCTGGCCCAGGAGGAGGAGAACGAACTGGAGCGGGCTCGGCGCACGATTCTGGAGGAGAAGGCGCGCATCGCCCGTGACCTGCACGATGTCGTCGCCCATCACATGTCCCTCGTCGTGGTGCAGGCCCAGACCGCGCCGTATCGGGTCGAGGGCGTGACGCCGGCGGCCCGCACTGAATTCGAATCCATCGGCGCGACCGCGCGCGAGGCATTGAACGAGATCCGCGGCATGCTCGGCGTCTTGCGCAGCGACGGTCAACTGCCCGAACACGCACCGCAACCGAAGGCCGCCGATGTGCTCGGCCTGTTCGAGGGCGCCCGCCGCGCCGGTGTGCGCATCGACTGGACTGTCGACGGACTGCTGGATTCGGTCCCGGACTCGGTCGGCCTCGCGCTGTACCGCATCGTCCAGGAGTCGCTGTCCAATGCCTCTCGGCACGCTCCCGGTGCGCCGGTGCAGGTATCGATCGTGATCGGCGGCGACGCACTGCAGCTGAGCGTGCGCAATACCCTGAGCGTCACCGTTGCCCGTCCGGTCGGCAATGGTGGTCACGGTCTCGCGGGTATGCGGGCGCGGGCGCTCGCGGTCGGCGGCGAGGTCTCGGCGGGCCCGCGTGCGGACGGCGGCTTCGAGGTCCGGGCTCGGCTGCCCATCGGCGCATCGGAACTCGGGTCCATATCGACGGCCGGGATCGGGTCCGATACCGCGGTCTGAGTGTCCGCGGTACGGCCGTTGCAACGGCTTCGTGCGCCGCCCGATTAGGGTGTGCTGGTGGCAATTACTGTTCTGATCGCCGACGACCAGGCCATGGTGCGTCAAGGTTTCGGCGCCCTGCTCGCCGCGCAATCCGATATCAGCGTTGTCGGTGACGCGCCCGATGGAAAGGTCGCCGTCGCCGAGGCCAAGCGGCTGCGCCCGGATGTGGTGCTGATGGATGTGCGGATGCCGGAGATGAACGGGCTCGATGCGGCGCGCGCCATCCTGGCTGCCGGTTTCGACCCGCCGGTGCGAGTGCTCATGCTGACTACCTTCGATATCGACGATTACGTCTATGAGGCGCTGAGCGTGGGCGCTAGCGGGTTCCTGCTGAAGGACGCGCCCGCCGAGGAACTGGTGCGCGCGGTGCGGGTCGTCGCCGACGGCCAGGCACTGCTCGCCCCGACGGTCACCCGTCGCCTGATCGCCGATGTCACCCGCCGCCGCACCGCGAGCCGGGTCAAGCCGACACCGGCGCTGGCGACACTGACTCCGCGTGAACGCGAGGTGCTGGAGTTGATCGCGAAGGGCATGTCCAATACCGAAATCGCCACCGCGCTGTTCGTCGCCGAGCAGACTGTGAAAACCCATGTCTCCAAGGTGTTTTCGAAATTGCATCTGCGCGATCGCGCGCAGGCGGTCGTGCTCGCCTACGAATCCGGTCTGGTCACCCCCGGCTAGCGTGGATGCTGTTGGCACTTACCGCCGTTGAGATCGTCGAGATGTCGCGAAAGCAGCCGGGCCAATCGGTCGAGCAGGGCGGTCGCATCCTCGAATGTGCCCGAATCGGCCTGTGCCGCAAGCGCGACCGCGACACCGCCGGATCGAGTCGGCACAATGCCGAACTGGCGGACCGTGTAAACCCCTGTTTCGTCGTCGGGCCCCCAGCCGCCCTTGAATTCGGTCCCCTCGATATTGCCCAGACCCCAGCGCTGTTCCGGTGTGATCTGTTCCATCAACTCGACCACGGCGCCGGACTCGGGCAGGCACGGCAGCTGCGAGGCGAAGCGCACCTGATTGGCCAGCGTCCATTCGGTCGCGCCCCATGCGACGTAGTCCATGTTGGTCTTCGGTCCGTACACATTGGTGAGCGCGTCACCGGCCTCGTCGATGACCTCCTGAACGGCCCGTGCAGCCTCTTCACCGTCACCGAGCGACTGCCAGAGTGCTTCGGCCGCATCGTTATCCGAGACCGTGATCGCCTCGTGCGCGTATTCGGCGACACCGACGCCGGTCGGGTCGCGCCGCAGCGCCGCGATGGCCAGCGGCACCTTGATGGTGGACCAGGCGATGCCGCTGGTCCAGTCACCGAAGATGGTCATCCGGCCGCCGCCGACCGGCATGACGGCCATCCCGACCTGCCCGGGCAGATTCGGCTGCAGTTGGGTGAAATCGGCCGCCAGCGAATCGGGCCGCGAGATCGACCAGCCGGGATGCCAGGATCCGGGTCGTTCGACGGGTAGCGTCGGTTCGGCAGGGATGTCGTGGGTGCTTGGTAAGAGCGAACAGGAGGTGAGAGTGACCAGAACCGTGAGTGCCGCGCTGCGCAGCGCCACCCGATAATTCACCATCGTGCTTATAGACCTCACCGCCGCGTTCTCCCCACCACCACAACCTGACACCCGTTGTTCCATCGGCGGTGCGAAAAACATCCTCGTCACACCCGCCCGGTCGGTGACCGGACGTCACGCATCAGCACTGGATCATGCCAGGAGCTGACACGGTGCTGACGCCCTGTTAATAGTTTCGCCGATTTTCCCGGAGAATTCGAAACCGCGTGGCCAACGGGCTACCCGGTAGGCTCACAACTCTGTTTACGCACTCGGATGACCGATGTCCGGGGGCCGCAGTCACCTGAAGGGGGTCGCGTTGCTGAACAGCGGTGCGGTGTTCGCCGGGTTCACCGTGGAGCGGCTGCTCGGCCAGGGGGGCATGGGCTCGGTGTACCTGACCAGACACCCGCGCTTGGGCAAGCAGACGGCGCTGAAGCTGCTGAACCAGGAGCTGTTCACCGACGCCGAGGTGCGTGCGCGCTTCGAGCGGGAGGCCGATCTGGCCGCGCATCTGGACCATCCGAGCATTGTCGCCGTCTACGACCGCGGCTCCGAGGACAATCAGCTCTGGATTTCCATGCAGTACATCGACGGCGTCGATGCGGCGACCGTCGACGCGATGGCGCTGCCGCCGGAGCGGGCGGTTCAGATCATCGAGGGTGTCGCGGCGGCGCTGGATTACGCGCACGGCATGGGCGTACTGCATCGGGATGTCAAGCCCGCCAACTTCCTGCTGGCCCGTTCCAGTGCTGGACAGGGCGAGCGCGTCTTCCTGACCGACTTCGGTATCGCCCGGCTGCGCGAGGACTCCACCCACCTGACCCAGACCGGGATGTTCAGCGCGACCCTGTCCTATGCCTCGCCGGAGCAGATGACCGGCGCCAAGCTGGACAACCGCACCGATCAGTATTCGCTGGCGTGCGCGCTGTACTGGCTGTTCACCGGCATGGCGCCATTCGACGCGCCCGATCCGAACGACATCATCCGCGGGCATCTCCAGCATGTCGCCGCACCATTGGCGACCCGACGGCAAGGGTTGAATCCCGCGCTCGACGGGGTGCTGGCCAAGGCGATGGCCAAACATCCCGCGCAGCGGTATGCGACATGTGTCGAATTCGCCGCGGCGGCCCGCAAGGCATTGACCGCGCCGCTGGTTGCCACCGTGCGGGTGAATCCCGGCTTCCCCCCGGTATATCCAGGGCAGGCCGTTGGATCCGCCCCGCCCGCATCGGAATTCGGTGCTCCTGCGGATCATGGGGCCTTCGTGCAATCGATGCAGGTGGTCGGGCCGGCTGGATATGCTGCGCCGCAGGCATATCCACCGGTACCGCAATCGATGGCGCCGGGCGTGCCGCTGGCTGCGGGCTACCCGGCGGCATCGCAGCAGGCAACGCCGCCACAGCAGGGCACACCGGGGCCAGCGGCGCAGGGCCAGCCGATGCAGGCCCCGGCGGCGCAGGGCTCGCCGATTCCGGGCCAGCCGACTCCGATACAGGGTCAGCCGCAGCAACATCCGCCGTCTGCGATGCCGTCGCGCGTGGCACCGTCCCCATTCGGCCCGAATGCTGTTGCCCCGCAGCCGATGCCGGACCGTGGGCGCAGTACGGCGGTGCTGGTCGGCTGGATCGCCGTCGGCATCGTGGTCGCGGTGATCGCCGTAATGGGCACGCTCGTGATCGTCGGCTGGGACTCGGAAGGTCCGCCCGATTCCGCGGTGCCGCCACCGGTCACGTCGACAGCGGTGGCGCCTGCGTCCGACGCGCTGGCCAAGAGCCGCAGGCTGTTTCCGAATCTGGTGCCGCACGGCAAGGAAGACGTCGGCGACGCCTATCAAGACGCGCGCTGCACGGCATCGAAAGCCAGGGAGCCGCTGGGGATCGAGGACGAAACCTTGAAATCCAGCCCTTGGATCACCGCATGGGAATGCCATCGCGAAACCCAGGCCACCACACAGATGAGCTACACCATCCTCGAATACGGGTCCGCCGCCGACGCCCGCGCCGTGGTCCAGGCACTACCTGCCAATATCGCGACGGCCGCTAAGAAGAGCGGAATCCCGGTGAATACCCACCGCTGGGTCGTACAAGATCCACCCGGTGCCCTCCAGTCCATCTACCACACCGCCAAGTTGGTGGTGAGCTTCGAATCCGACCCCGCGCGCTCGAACTTCCTGGTGTACGTCAGCAACCACGGCACCGTCGGCGGTGTCCAAACCGTGCCCCCGATTCCTTCCGCCCAGGACGCACTGACCGCATGGTGGGACGCCGCCCCGCTGTAATCGCCTGCCGGACCAATCGGTCGGGCGGCCGCACGCACTGTGCCAGCCCGACCGGCCTCAGTCGACCGCGAGTGCCTCCACGATCGGCATCCGGGCCACAAGCAATGCCGGCGGAACCGATCCGAGCAGTGCCAATGCCAGGGCGGCGGTGCCAGAGACCAGCAGCATCGGGCTCGGCTGGTACACGATGTCGATTGTCATCGCGTGTCCAGTGGTGACGGTCGCCAGATACTGGATCGCCGCGCCGGCCGCGAGACCTGTTGCCGATGAATCCGATGCCCATGGCTTCCGCGAGGACCGACCACAGCAGGAACTTGCGGCTGGTGCCCATGGCCCGCATCGATCTTGGTCGATTCTGTCCCACCGCAGCGTCGCACCGACGTGTTATCGCGCCATCGCCTAATGCCGAGGTCGCACACGATCTCGGTATGTCGGAAATCACCCTCGAGAGCCATGTCGGACATATTCGGCAAAATGGAGTTGCGGGACCGGCCGCCGCGATCGTGTTTGCGTTTGACCACGGCGTGGTCGCACCAGCACAATCCACGGGTTGACGGGCGGCCGGATCGCGCATACCGGAGCTGGTGATGGGCGATCTTGCCCGGAATGTGGAGGATGAAGGGTTGGACGGACCTGGATGGAGAGTCGGTAGCCGGTTCGGGCCGTATGAGCTCAGATCCCTGCTCGGCAAAGGAGGTATGGGCGAGGTCTACGAGGCGTACGACACGGTGAAGGACCGCGTGGTCGCGGTCAAACTGTTGTCGGAGGAAATCGCCAGGGACCCCGCCTACCAGGTGCGCTTCCGTCGCGAATCGCAGGCGGCCGCCCGGCTGGCCGAACCGCACATCATCCCGATCCACGACTGGGGCGCGATCGACGGCGTGCTGTTCATCGATATGCGGCTGGTGCCCGGCACCGATCTGCGCGAGATCCTGCGCGATCAGGGTCCGATGAGCGCGGAGCGCGCGATCGGCATCATCGAGCAGATCGCTGCGGCATTGGACGCCGCGCACGCCGACGGTCTCGTGCACCGCGATGTGAAACCGGCCAATATCCTGATCACCGAAGCGGGCTTCGCCTATTTGGTCGACTTCGGCATCGCCTACACCGGGGGCGACACCGCGATGACCCAGCCGGGGACGGCCATCGGCTCCTGCACGTACATGGCGCCGGAGCGATTCGGTTCCGGACTGGTGACCGGTCGCGCCGATATCTACTCACTCGCTTGTGTACTGCACGAATGCCTCACCGGAGCCACACCGTTCCCGGCCGGGAGCATGAGTGCGCTGATCAGGTCGCATCTCACCGAACCGCCGCCGCGACCGAGTGTGCGGCGACCGGGCATTCCCGCGGCGATGGACGAGGTGATCGCCCGCGGGATGGCCAAGGACGCCGCCGATCGCTTCCCGACCGCGAGCGATCTGGCGCGCGCGGCCCGGGGCGCACTGGGCGCCGCGCCCGCC
>FTJU01243414.1_pt1 | contig 15489 bp, 10 predicted proteins | sample 1658961 | NCBI WGS metagenome assembly FTJU01 (sample SAMEA3914878, study PRJEB12502) | metagenome | biome: forest; material: soil | place: USA | collected 2012-03-12 | depth 0.3 m | reverse complement strand
CCCAGGTGGCCAGCAGCGAATTGCCGCCGAGCTCGAAGAAGTCGTCGTCGACCCCGACGCGTGCGTCCGTGTCGCCGCCGAGCAGCAGCGCCGCGAAAATATCGGCGATGATCTCCTCGACCGGTGTCGCGGGCGCACGGAACTGACGTGTCCCGAAGACCGGTTCGGGCAGTGCCGCCCGGTCCAGCTTGCCGACCGGTGTCAGCGGAATCTCGTCCAGCACCACGATGGCGGCCGGAATCATATAGTCCGGCAACGATTCCCCGATGTGCGCCGCGAGCTGACCGGTATCGAGGGTGGCACCGTCGCGCGGCAGGACATATGAGACCAGGCCGGTTGTTCCCGAGGGCAGCGTCTTCTCCAGTGTGGCCGCGAAGTCCACAGCCGGATGGGTGATGAGCGCGTTATCGATCTCGCCGAGTTCGATGCGCAGACCGCGGATCTTGACCTGGAAGTCCGCTCGGCCCAGGTACTCCATATCACCGGTTTCATTGCGCCGCACCAGATCTCCAGTGCGATACAGGCGCGCACCCGGACTGTCGACATCCGCGCCGAACGGGCTGGCCACGAAGCGTTCCGCGGTCAGCTCCGGTCGACTGAGATAGCCCTGTGCGAGCACCGCACCCGAAACGTAGAGCTCACCGACGACACCTGCCGGCACCGGACGCAACCGCGCGTCCAGAATGAAGGCACCGACGCCCGCGACGGCGGAGCCGATGGTGACGGGGTCACCGGATCGCAGGGCGTCGGTGCTGGTAACCATTACGGTCGCCTCGCTCGGCCCGTAGGCATTGAATACCGATCGGCCGCGATCCGCCCAGCGCGCCACCAATTCCGCGGGAAGCCGGTCCCCGCCCGCCACCACGACCTGCAGGTCATCGAGATCGGCGGTGCCGAGCGATTCCAGCGCACCCGGTGTGATCAGCAGATGGGTGACCTGCTCGCGGCGTAGCAGATCCGCTAGTTCGGCACCGCCGAATGCTTTCGGCGGCGCGATGACCAGCGTCGCGCCCGCCGAGAAGGTGAACAGCGTCTCCATTATCGAGAAGTCGAAGCTGGGCGAACTCAGATGGGAGACACAGGAATCCGCGTCGATCAGATACTGCTCACCGATTGCCGCCAGCCCGGCCAGACCGGTGTGGGTGACCGCGACACCCTTCGGCTTACCGGTGGAACCCGAGGTGTAGATGACATAGGCCGGATGATTCTCATCGACCACACGCACCCGATCGGCATAGGAGACCGGATAATCGGGCCGGGCGGCGATACGTTCGGCCACCACCGGGTCATCCAATTCGATCCAATAGGCCGAGGTACCGAGCTTGGCGCGATGCGCCGAGGTGGTCAGGCCGTGTGCCGCACCCGAATCGGTGACGATGTGCTGGATTCGGTCCATCGGATAGTCCGGGTCGACCGGAACATATGCCGCACCCGTCTTTGCGATCGCCCACAGCGCGACTATCGATTCGACCGAACGGGTGATACCCATTGCGACGTAGTCGCCCGCGCCGATCCCGCGATCGATCAGCTCGCGCGCGACCTGGGACGAGGTGGCATCGAGTTCGCGATAGGTGAGTTCACGCTGATCCGCCGGATCACCGGTCGGGTTGAATCGAAGGGCGACCGAGGTAGCCGCGGATTCCACTGCGACCGTGAGCAATTGAGCGAGCAGTGGGCTGCCCGACCTGCGGCGACGACTCCCCCGGACGGCACGACGGGCAGTATCCATTCGAGTGTGTTCACCTCTCGAGTCGAACTCGGACCTGCCCCCTGCCATCTTTCGAGAGCATTCAGCACCGGGGCCGGACCCATCATATAAGCCTGCTGCATACACAGTTGCGTCTCCGCCTGGCCCGGGCGCAGACGTCGCAGCTGCGTATCGGTCTCAGATGGTCGGTGTTGTGTTGCAACCCGACTGAGAGAAATACATCACAAATAACCATATCCACATCATTCGTCGAGCCACCGTTCGATCTGATCGAGGTCTGTGGCCGAGTAGATAGCGGTGTCGTCTTCGGCGTCGAGCAGCATCCAGTCGAAGGGCACCCGGGATGCACGCTCGAGCAGGTAGCCCGCGCGCGCGGCGCGTGCAGTGAGTTGCCGAATCCGCAGCACCGTAGGTTCGGTCGGCACCAGCCGAAGCCGCCTATCGTCCACTAAACGAACCGTCCTCGTGAATCTCTCCTGGTCGGGGTGAATTCCGCCCAGTACTCGTGCCGAATCGCATCCCACAGCCGCGACAGCTCCGGAAATCGGTCTCGCATATACGCCAGGTCCGGCGCCGAAGCCGCCGTGAACGAAACCAGAGGATCCTCGGAACCGTTGCGTACCACCATCATCCGAATGCACTGGTGATCTATCCGCCATTCGGCCAGCCAGCCGTCCACTTCGGTGCGATGTTCGCCCATGCCACCCACCTAGCACGCGGATTTCTGATCGAAGGTCAAGGACTCGAGACGGGCCAGCACCTCACGTAATGTCGCCGGTGAGTGGTCGCCGGGCGGTAGCACATCGAGCCCGGAGGATCCCGCGTAATCGATACCTCGCGCGGCGGCACGCTCCCGCGGGCTCATCGACTGCGGGACCAACCGCCCCGCGAGGACGAGAGTCTGGCACGCCGCCGACTTCCACACGCACCGGTTGATACGGCACGCCCGATGCTGTTGCCAAAGCCTGTGCGCCAGTGACACATCCACGGCATCACACAGCAGCGGCGCGGTCACGATTACCTTTCGAGCGCTCATGCTGCCACATCCCTATCGGTCACTGAAGTCGTTGGGAAACAGACTGTTTCGATAAATAGGTTCAAACGTTCGACGCGCACTCGCATCACGATCCCGACCTCCCGAAGTTGAATTCCCTCGTAGCCAAGGCATTTCGTCCCAGCTGAGTGATCTGATAGCGCCCGCTCCGCACCTGCGTAGTCACAACGAGCGCGCGACCGGTGAGATTTGCCAGGGCTTGGCGGGTCTTCCATCCGGTAAGGCTCGCCGACATCATGATCTGCTGTTCTGTAAGCATCCCACCGCAGCTCAGCGCCCGTAAGATCCGCGCGTCGGCTACGTTGAGGCTTCCGTGTTGCTCGGCCATGTGGTTATGTTGCTCCCACACACGGCGTCAGTGGATCCGATGCGGACAGTCCAATCCAAGTTGGCGGTTCGCCCAGAATTCGGACCGGTAAACACACGGGATACGTCCGAATCGGACTGCGCCCTGGGTCGTTTCGGATCACGCGGGGAAAAGGGAGCCATGAGGGAGGATCAACCGGACTCGACGCTGCCGCGTCGGCAGCTGGGTCGCGCGCTTCGAGAAGCCCGCGAGGGTGCTGGGTTCACGCTCGAGCAGGCTGCGCAGGAGATGGAGATAGGCAAGGCCTCGGTAATACGAGTCGAAAAGGGGCACAACGACAAGGTCAAGCAGCGCGACGTCGAGGGATACGGCCGCCTCTATGGCCTCGATGAGCAACGGATCGAGGACCTGAAGTCTCTTGCACAGGAGACCGCTACGAAGTCTTGGTGGCAGGGGTTTCGACATTTGATGCGATCTGGGTACAGCACATATCTGGGGCTCGAATCCAGCGCATCACAGCTGACCTTCTATCAACCAATGATCGTTCCTGGACTATTCCAGTTGATCGACTATGCCAGAGCCATCGAGCGACCATTTCTACCTGACGACACACCAGTAGATCTCGAACGCCGAGTAGAAGTGCGGTTACGACGAGCCACGATTCTGACTCGGCAGCATAACCCGATTGCGGCTGAGTTCATCCTGCATGAGTGCGTTCTGCATACACTTATCGGCTCACGTGCGGTCATGGCCGCGCAACTGAGGCATATTGCCGATATGAGCACCCGACCGAATATCACTGTGCGGATATTGCCGTTCTGTGCAGGGATTCCAGGCAGCATGGCTCCGGTTCTGCCGTATGCCATTCTTGATTTCCCGGCAGACAGCCGAAGTTTCGGGACGGAGCCTCCGATCGTGTACACCGAGCACACTCTCGGATCGATGTTCTTCGAGGACGAAGCCGATGTGAAGCGTTACCGCGAGATTCACGACGACCTCTGGCGTGGCACACTGGACGAGCAAGCATCGAGGGACCTGCTCAGGCAGGTGGCAAGGAGATATGACCAGTGACCATCGATGTGACCGACGCACAGTGGTTCAAGTCGTCGCGCAGTACCGGAGGCGCTGAGTGCGTCGAAATCGCCTGGCTCGAAGCCGGACATGTCGGCATCCGCGACTCCAAGAACCCCACCGGTCCCGCACTGATCTTCACCCCAGCCGAGTGGGACTCCTTCACCGCTGGTGTGCACGACGGCGAGTTCAACCGGCGCGCGTAGCCGCCAACCCGGCCTGAGTGCGATACGACCATGACCATCAACCTGACCGACGCACAGTGGTTCAAGTCATCGCGCAGCACTTCGGCCAACGACTGCGTCGAAGCCGGGCATGTCGGAGCACGCGACTCCAAAAACCCCACCCCACGCTGATCTTCACACCAGCCCAGTGGGACACCTTCACCACTGGCGTACACAACGGCGAGTTCAACCGGCGCGCATAGCACCCACACCACATGCAGGGTCGCAAAACGCGCTTTCTCCACAATCCGTATGTCTGATAGCCATCGAGCACCTCTCGAAACCAGCGGCGATGGTTCCGAAGGGCGTGGCAGGTGTGCTGAAACGCTGACCGGCCACGAGGACATAGGGATACGAAGACCCGCACATCAAATGTCAGAAGAAACCTACCCTGGCTTCAGGACTGGGGAGGCGACCACACATACGGGGTGGTGGTAGTGACTGCCTGGAACCCAAGGCGACGCAGAATCGGGGCACTATCGGCAGACGCGTCCACCTGGAGAAATCGCACGCCGCGGGTAACAGCGAGCGCGGCGCGGGCGTTGACCAGCGCCCGATAGATACCCCGGCCACGCCACTGCTGCAACGTCGACCCACCCCACAGCGAGGCGAATTCGGTGCCCTCGTGGAACTCCAGCCATGCCGCCGACACCACCTCGCCCTCGGCCTCCGCGACCAGCACCTCGATCTCGCGAGGAACGGTCGAGACGCGGCCGATCAGGTCTTGTGCCAGCCAACTCCAATCCTGCTGCCACACAGCTGATTCCATGGCCGCAATCCGATGCATGTCAGCCTCGGCGGTCACCCAGCGAATATAGATCCCATCCGGAAGCGTTGTCGCCGCGACCACGTCCTGGGCAACGGCGATCAGGACGGTCTCCTGCTCCTCGGGAACGAATCCGGCCGCACGCAAGCGGTCGGTCAGATCGTGCGGAAGGTCGTGTCCCCGCGTCTTCCATTCCACCGCCTCCCCGCGCGCGGCGAAATAGTCACGCTGCCGGGCGATCAATTGATCCAACTCGGCACCGCCCAGTCCGAGGTCCGGCGGGCCGCTGACGAGTCCACGGAACTGGCCGACTATCCGCACCACCGGCCCATCCCGCTCACAACTACCCCCTGCAAGGTTGCCCGGCCCCCGCATCTGCTCGTCATAAGCTGCGAGCAGGCCCCCGACATCAGTCATGACACCCGACAGTACAACGCTCAACTCCCCCAGGCTCGGTGAGACATTCGGTCATCCACGCTGGCCTGTGGATAGACCCCGCGGTCGGGGGTTCTGCTGCGATCTCCACAGCCCAGGATGGTTGTTGTGCGCCCGGTCTGTCCGGAGATTGCCTGGTTATGGGCATGCGGAGTGTCGACGATCTACAGTGCGCGAAAGGACTGGGGAAGGTACTGGGAGACAGACAGTTTCGAAGCCAAAGCCCGCACACTTGGCACGTATTCGGTTTTGCGTGGGTGGTCACGACGAGTGCACGGCCGGTGAGATTCGCCAGCGCTTGGCGGGTCCTCCAGGAACCTGCCGTCAACCACCGACTAGCTGACGCGTTGCAGTATGTCGTCGACGACATATATTGTTGATGTCGTGGGTGAACTGTTCGCCATCGAAATCGAGCCCGAAGTGCAGGACTGGCTGGAAGCGCTGCCAGCCAAGTACTTCCTCGAGATCGACGAATACGTCGGCCTGCTCGCCGAACAAGCAGAGTCGCTGAGCGAGCCCTACGCCCGATATCTCGGCGACGGGGTCCGGGAGCTACGCCCGACACTGGGCGGTGCCGCCATTCGCATCACATATTGGATTGCGCCTGGAAGGCGAGTGATCCTGCTGACGGTGTTCCGCAAGACCCGTATGAGAGAAGACGCCGAGGTCAAAAGTGCGAAACTCACCCAACAGACCTGCCAGGCCGAACACGAACCCGCTCATCGAGAATTCATCCGCACAATCGAGAAGGGAGAATTGGACCGATGAGCCACGCACGCTGGAAAACCCTCCGGGAACGCAAACTCGCCGAGGGCTACACCGAACCCGATGATGTCACCGAGGCCCGCCGCGAAATCCGGCTCTCCATGGCACTGGCCCAAGCCGTCTACGACCGCCGCACCGAACTGGGACTCACCCAAACCGACCTCGCCGAACGCGCTGGCCTGACCCAGGCCAAAATCTCGCGCATCGAAGGCTCCGACACCGTGCCGACCCTTCCCCTGCTCGCCAAACTTGCCGACGCACTGGATGCCACCCTCAACATCGCCCTCGACGCCGACGACACCCGAGTGAACTTCACCGGCCACCACACCGACGCAGCCTGAACATGAGTAGTCGCTCCGAGATCAAAGCCAGTGCCGACATCAACGGGCTGCCTGATCTGTGCCGAAGCGTTCGGGTGTAAATCCCGCCGCATCCTCGACGCGCACCTATAGAGAACGCAACCACAGCCAGCCGACCGAGCTGGAAGCCGCCCGCCTGCCCACCTGACTGCGGGAGATAAGCCGGGTACGACACCCGACGCGCCCAGCACGGCGCCGGCAAACCGCGGACCGTCAAACCACCCGCGTCCAGCACCCCAGAAAGTCGATGCAGAACAACAGCCCCCACCCCGAACGCACCACACACCCCTGTCACCACGACAACGCCCCACCGAGCGCGCGCTCCCTCCACCCGTGACGTAGAAGACCCGCCACGCGTAGCCCCCGCGTTGGGTTGGACATGTGATCACGTGGAAGCTATGGCGGCATCGCCCGACTTGGGTTCAAGGGGTGAATGCAACAGTCTCTTCTAGGTTGGGAGTGTTGTGTGCCTCAGCAGAGTGTGCCTCGGGCAGGCAGCAGAAGTGCGCGACCCCTGTGGTGGCCGCACACCCCTACTGGGTGTGCGGCCACCACAATGAGTGCCACACCGCCGAAGATCAATCTCCGCTGCGGGTTTCCCGCCACACTGCGGTCAGCACCTTGCCGATTTCGGCGAGTACGGGGGCTGCGGTCATGCGCCAGTGCGTGGTTGGGACCGCGCGGTTGTCGACCGCGCCGTCGACGACCTCGGCCCAGATGGATGCGCCGATCGAACCGGTGGGATCGTCGAGTGCCGCGGTGAAGTAGATGACATCGCCGTGGAATCGCGCCGGACGATACGCATTGCGCAGCACGACCGAATGCACGGCGGTATCCAGCACGCGGGCGAACCGGTCGGAGCCGAAAGAGGCGAACGGCTCCGGCAGTTCGACCAATCGCTCGGCGAGTTGCCCCCAGTCGACATCGGTGTCGAAGCCTAAATCACCGGCTTGTTCGCCGAGTAGGCCACCGATCAGCTCGGCCACCGGCACGGGTGAGCCCGCGCCCTGCGCGCGTTCGTCGGGGGGATCGGCCATATAGCTATCCATCACCGCGAGGGTGGCTACCCGCTGCCCGGCACGCTGCAACTGCACCGCGATCTCATGGGCGAAGACACCGCCCATCGACCAGCCGATGAGGTGATAACTCCCCTCCGGCTGGACCGAGCGGATTGCCTCGACATAGAGCTTCGCCCATTCCTCGATCGTGTCCGGCAGTACGGCCGCTGCGGCCAATGTGGGCGCTTGGATGCCGTAGATCGGCCGGTCGGAATCGAGATAGGGGGCCAGGCCCGCGAACGACCACGCGATACCGGAGACCGGGTGGATACAGAACAGCGGTTCGCTGGTACCCGTCGCGCGCAGCGGCAACACCACATCGAAGGCCACCTCGCCTTCGACCTGCCCGGTAGCCCTTCGGGCCCGCTCGGCCAGGAAGTCGGCCGGGGTTTGCGCGGTGAATATCCGCATCACCGGAATCTTCTCACCCAGAACCGAACTCAGTCGCGCGGTCAGTTTCGTGGCGATCAGCGAATTGCCGCCGCGCTCGAAGAAGTTGTCATCCATACCGTATCGGTCGAGGCCGAGCACCTCCGCGAAGACGTCAGCGACGGTTTCCTCGATCGGGGTGGCCGGTGTGCGGTACTCCCGTGCCACGAATGCGGGTTCCGGAAATGCGCGGCGATCCAACTTGCCGTTCGGCGTCAGCGGCATGACATCGAGCACCGCGATAACGGCGGGAACCATATAGCCGGTGAGGAATTCGGCCACCTGAACGCGCAATTCATCCGGATCGACTATCGCACCGGCCGTGGGCACCACATACCCGACGAGCTGATCACCGAGACGTTCCGTCGAGCGAACCGACACCACCGCTTGGCTCACCCCCGGGCAACGCAGCAGCGCGGATTCGATCTCGCCGAGTTCGATCCGGAAGCCACGCAGCTGAATCTGCTGATCACTTCGCCCGGCGTAGGCCAGTCCCGTCACGTCGTCGAACCGATGCCAGCGGCCCAGGTCGCCGGTGCGGTACATGCGAGATCCCGGTGCGCCGAAGGGATTCGCGACGAAACGCACCCCGGCCAGACCAGGTCTGCCGAGGTACCCCCTGGACAGCTGCGCTCCGGCGATATAGACCTCCCCCGGTGTGCCGACCGGCACCGGATGCAGGCGCTGGTCGAGCACATAGCCGTCCAAGCCGGGTAACGCACGTCCGATCAGGCTGTCCGGACTGTCCGCGATCTGCTTGTCCAGCGCCAGGAACGACACGTGCACCGTGGTTTCGGTAATGCCGTACATATTGACCAGGCGCGGCGCATCCGCGTCGTGGCGCTCGTACCAGCGCCGCAACTGGCGCAGATCCAGTGCCTCACCGCCGAATACGACATGGCGCAGCGCGAATTCGCCAGTATCGGCCGCGGCCCGGTCGGCCTCGATGAGCTGGTAGAAGGCGGACGGGGTCTGGTTCAGCACGGTGACTCGTTCGCGAATCAGCAACTCGCGGAACAGTTCCGGTGCACGCGTGGTCGTGTAGTCGACCACGACCACGGTGCCGCCGGTGGCCAGCGCACACCACAGCTCCCACACCGAGAAGTCGAATGCGAAGGAGTGGAACAGCGTCCACACATCGGTGTCGTCGAAACCGAACAGCGGCTGGCTATTCGCGCACAACTCGACCACATTGCGATGCGCGACCCCCACCCCCTTCGGCACACCCGTCGAACCCGAAGTGTAGATGACATACGCGAGGTGATCGGGCAACAGCGGTGCGATACGGTCGACATCGCTGACCGGACGGTCATCGAATTCCGTTGTCTCTTCGAGCAATATCACCGGCAACTCGCCCACCGGCACATCGGCACGCTGCTCCGCGGTGGTGAGCACACAGACCGGCACCGCATGGGACAGCACGAAGGCCAACCGCTGCGCCGGATAGGTGATATCGATCGGCAGATACGCCGCGCCCGCGAAGAGCACGCCGAGCAAAGCCACCGGCAGTTCCTCGGTGCGCGGAACCGCGACGGCCACCAGCGATTCCGGTCCGGCACCGGCGGCGATGAGCGCTCTGGCCACCCGGCTCGCCCGCCGCCGCAGTTCGGCGAAGCTCAGTGCGGTATCACCGAAGCGCACCGCGACGGCATCGGGCCTGCGCCAGGACTGATCGGCAATCAGCTCCGGCAGTGTCGCGGCGGGCACCCACGCACCGCGCGAATTCCATTCGCGCAGCAGCCTGGTGCGCTCGTACCGTCCGAGCAGCTCGATATCGCCGACGGTCACAGTGGCATCGGCGACGACGGCGCTGAGGATGCGGGCGAACCGATCGGCGAAGCCCTGTACCGTCGTGGCATCGAACAGGTCTGTCGCATAGCTGAATTCGACCAGCACACCCTTAGTTTCGCCGCCCGGACCGATCCGCTCCGTCAACGAAAGCCGCAGGTCTACCGTCAGTGGATCGGCTGCGGGGCCGACGTTTTCGATCGCGATTTGGAACAGCGGGTGCCTGCCCGGCACCTGGACCGGGTCGAGTGTCTCGACGAGTTGCGCGAACGGCACATCGGCGTTGGCGAATGCGGCGGCGTCGACGGAATCGACCGCCACGAGCAGTTCATCGAAGGTCGCGCCCGGATCGTATTCGTTGCGCAGCACCACCGTGTTGTCGGTTTCGCCCACCGATGTACCGATCGCGATATCCGTCGTGCCTGATAGTCGCGCCACCAGTACCGCGAAAGCCGCATGGACCACCGTGAATACCGAGGTATTCCTGGTCTCGGCGAGCCGGCGCAGGCCGTGGTGCAGGTGCACACCGATTTCGAGGGGGACCCGCCCACCGACCTGGGACGGTGCGGCCGAGCGTGGTCGATCCATGGGTAACGTCAACTCATCCGGCAGACCGGCCAGTGTGGTGCGCCAGTATCGAACCCGGGTGAGCACATCGGGGCGCCCGCCGTCGCGCACGGCTGCGACCGAATTCGCTGGCGCGGCGACGAATTCGCCGAGCACCATGCGCAACCGTTGCGTCAGCGCCTGCGCCGCCGGATCCGCGACGGCATCGCCTCGGTACAGCACCTCCACCCGCAAACCGGCCCCCAGTTCGGCCCGGACGGTGACCGGATAGTGGGTGTAGTCGACGGAATTCACGCCATCGATCACCAGGCCGTCGACGGCGCTGCCCGCCTGCCGCAAGCCATCGGCATCGATCGGATACGACTCGTAGGCGACCAGCGTGTCGAACAGCTCGCTGCCGCCCGCCAGGGCTTGGATGTCGGCGAGCCCGAGATAGTGATGTTCCAGCAGTGCCGCTTGTGCGGCTTGCAGCTCGGTGAGCAGCTGCGAGACCGTTGTCCGCGCATCGAATCGGACGCGCACCGGGATGGTGTTCACGAACAGGCCGACCATCGCGTCGACGCCGTCGAGCTGCGGTGGCCGTCCCGAGACGGTAACTCCGAACACGACATCTTCGCGGTCGGTGATACCGGCGACGACCACGCCCCACGCCGCCTGCAGCACCGTATCGACGGTCACCTCGGTCGCGGCGGCGAAGGATGTCAGCGCGGCCGTCTCCGCCTCCGACAGCTCGAATGCAGTCCTACCGAATCCGTTGTCCGGCAGCGCGGGTCGCACCAGCGCGGGCGCGAGCAAAGTCGGCTCGGCCTTGGTCAGCGCGTTACCCCACGCGGCCAGTGTGGCAGCGCGGTCCTGGCGCGACAGCCACGCCAGATAGTCGCGGTACGGCCGCGCGGCGGGCAGCAGCGAAGTATCGCTCCTGGTCGCGTAGAGGATCAGCAGATCCTTCATCAACAGCGGCATCGACCAGCCGTCGAGCAGGATGTGATGCGCGGTCAGCACCAACTGCGTGCGCCCGGATGCCATGCGGTACACCGTGAAGCGCAGCAGCGGCGCGAGCGCGGGATCGAATCCGGTGCGCTGGTCAGCGGCGAGCAGTTCGGGCAGTTCGGCGTCCGGTACCTCGGTGACCACCCGCCACGGCACCCGGACACCGTGGGCGATCAGCTGCACCGGTTTGCCGTTCGCACCGAAAGTGAAGGCGCTGCGGAGATTCGCGTGCCGGTCCAGCGCGGCCTGTGTGGCGCGATGCAGACGCTCGAGTTCGAATTCACCCGAGAGTTCGACCGCCACCTGAATGACGTACGGGTCCACCGATTCCGCCAGCAGTTCCATCAGGAACAGCAGGCCGGTTTGCAGCGGCGACAGCGGCAGTACATAGACCAGGCCCGGGTAGTTCGCGCGCCAGGTGTCGAGTTCGTCCTGGCTGGCAGCGACGAGCGGCACATCCGATGGGGTGAGACCACCGGCGTCAGGGTCGGTCACATGTCGGGCCACCGCCGTCAGCGCGGTGATCCAGTCGTCGGCCAATTCCTGGACTGTCGCCTCGTCGAGGATTTCAGCGGCGTACTCGAGCACCACCTCCATGCGCGGTCCGGCATCGGTATCGACGACGATCGCATTGATATCGACCACGGCCGATGCGGGCAGCGCCGGATCCTGGCCGTCGGCGAGGTCACCCAGATCCCCGGACGGGAGCCAGGCCGGATCGGTCAGCCCCTCCGGTACGCCGGTGGATACCCGGCCCAGATAGTTGAACCCGATCTGCCCGATATCACCCGACAGCGCGTCGGCGGTACCCGAATTCAGTTGGCGCAGCAAGCCGAAGCCGATACCCCGATCCGGAACCGCGAGCAATTGCTCCTTCACCGACCGCAGCACCGCCGCGGTCTGCTCGGCAACACCGGTGAGATCGAGTGCCACCGGGTACACGCTGGTGAACCAGCCGATCGTGCGCGTCAGATCGGCGCCCGGCACGGCCTCTTCCTCGCGGCCGTGACCCTCGAGTCGAATCCTGGTGACCGGGGCGTCGATACCGCGGCGCGCCCGCCAGGTGCGTACCGCCATGGCCAAGGCCGCGAGCAAACCGTCGTTGACGCCGCCCCGATACAACGCGGGCACCGTGGTCAGCACCGCGTCGGCGACATCGACCGGCACCTCGACCGTCAACTGCCGCACCGTCGCGTGGGTATCGACGGCGGGATCGAGCGCACGCGTCCCGAGCAAGGGATCCGCTGTGGCCAGCACGGTGCGCCAGTAGTCGAGTTCGGCCATCCGCGACGGCGAACCAGCCGCCTCGACCAGACCGTGCGCCCAACGCCGGAACGAGGTTCCGACCGGCGGCAACGCAATGGGCATACCGGCGCCGCGCTGCGCCCATGCGGTGATGAGATCCGGGATCAGAATCCGCCACGACACACCGTCGATCACGTAGTGGTGCGCCGCGACGACCAGCAGACCGCGTCCATTCGACCTGCGCAGCCAACTGAACGCGACCATCCGGCCCGCGGCTTGATCCAGTGCCGCCAGCGCGGAAGCCATCGCGGCAGTGCCGATTCGCTCGAGCTCGTCCTCGGCGGGCAGCTCCATCTCGGATAACAGCGCCGACGCGTCGAGGGTGCCCGGCGCGGCCACCTGCTGCCACCACCGGCCGTCGACCTGCCACACCCGCGCACGCAACATGTCGTGGTGGTCGAGTACCGCGGTGAGCGTGGCGGCCAATCCGGCGCGATCGATGCCCTTCGGCAGCGCGAGCACCAGGGTCTGCGCGAATCGACCGAACGAACCATTGTCGAGGAAGCCCGCGAGCACCGGCGTGAGCGGGATATCACCGACGCCACCACCGGGCAGTTCGGCCAGCACGACCGGCGCGGAATCCGCGCCGAGCACCGCGACCCGGGCCAGGCCGGCGACGGTTTTCTGTTCGAAGACATCGCGCGGACTGAATCCGATGCCGACCGCCTTGGCCCGCGAAACCAGCTGGATCGAGATGATGCTGTCCCCGCCGATCGCGAAGAACGAGTCATCGGCTCCGACCTGCCGCACGCCGAGAACCTGGGCGAACAGTTCGGCGATCCGCGATTCGAGTGGGCCGGAGGGCGCCCGCGACACCGTCGCGGCGAAGCGCGGCTCGGGCAGGGCGTCGCGGTCGAGCTTGCCATTGGTGGTCAGCGGTACCTCGTCGAGGACGACGATGACCGAGGGCACCATATGCGACGGCAATACGCGCGCCGCGAATTCCGTCAGTCGGTCCGGATCCACAATGCGTTCGGCCACCGGAAGCACATACGACACCAGCATCGTTGCGCCGGCGGTCGTTTCGCGGCCGAGGGTGACCGAGAATTCGATGTCCGCGTGGCCGCCGAGCACCGCGTCGATCTCACCCAGTTCGACACGGAATCCGCGGACCTCGACCTGAAAGTCGCTGCGCCCCAGATAGTCCAGCTCCCATGCCCCCAACGGAGTCGCGTACCAGCGGACCAGGTCACCCGTGCGGTACATCCGGGCGCCCGGTTCGCCCCAAGGGTTGGCTACAAAACGTGCCGCGGAGAGCCCGGCGCGGTTGCGATAACCGCGCGCCAACGCCCCGCCCGCCAGGTACAGCTCGCCCGTCACCCCCGGCGGCACCGGGTTCAACCGGCCGTCGAGCACCAGTGCGGACATGCCGCGCACCGGACTGCCGATCGTAATGCGGCTGCCCGCGGTCAATTCCGCATAGGACGAGATAATGGTCGTCTCGGTCGGGCCGTAACCGTTGTAGTACCTGCGACCGGGCTGCCACTTGGCCAGCAGTTCCGGCGTGGTGACATCGCCACCGACGGAAAGCATTTCGAGATGGTCGAGACCGGCCGTATCGACCGTACCGAGGACGGCCGGGGTGATGATCGCGTGCGTAACTCCTTCGGTGCGCAACAGATCTGCGAGTTCGTGCCCGCCCGGCACAGTGGACGGCACGATCACCAGTGTCGCGCCGACCGAGAAAGCGCACAGCCATTCCAGCACCGACGGGTCGAAGCTCGGCGCGCAGATATGCAGGAAACGGCGGCTGGACTCCAAACGGTAGAGCTCGATCGCGTGTTCCAGCAGACCGCCGAGTCCGGCATGGGTCACCGTGACCCCCTTGGGCATACCGGTCGAACCCGAGGTGTAGATGACATAGGCCGGATTGTGCAGACGCAGCGGCGTGATCCGGTCGGCATCGGTGATCGGTGCGGCGGATCGGCTGGCGCACAGCGCCTCCGTCGCGCGATCGCCGAGCGCGAGCCACGGCACGTCATCGGGGAGGGCGCCGAGGTGTTCGACCGAGGTCAGGCCGATGACGGCGGCCGAATCGGTCAGCAGATGCCGGACCCGCTCCAGCGGATGGTTCGGATCGATCGGCACATATGCGCCACCGGCCTTCGCGACGGCCAGCATCGCGGCGACCATGTCGTAGGAGCGCGGAAACGCCAGCGCGACAAGGCTTTCCGGACCGACACCACGCTCGATGAGGACCCGAGCAAACCGCGACGAGTACCGGTCGAGTTCGCGGTAGCTGATCGACCGGCCCGCATACCGTACCGCGACACGGTCCGCCCCGAGACGCAACCCGCGCAACAGCAGATCGGGCAGCAGCCCACCCGCCATCACCCGATCCGGTTGCACCCGGGTGAGGAATTCGACCTCGGAGTCGGCCAGCAGCGGCAGATCACCCACCGGTGTTTCCGCATTCGCACATATCGCGGTGAGCAACCGCACGAACCGGTCCGCGAAGCCGCGCACCGTCGCGTCGTCGAAAAGACCGCGCGCGTAGGTGAATGCGGCGAACATGCCCGAGTTCGACTCGCGAATCGCCAGCGACAGATCGAATTTCTCGATAACGAGATCGAAATCGACCGTGGTGATCCGCAACCCGGGCAGCTCGAAGGAATTGTCCGGCAGATTCTCGAAGGACAGCGCCACCTGGAACAGCGGATGCC
>FTJU01000260.1_pt1 | contig 15533 bp, 17 predicted proteins | sample 1658961 | NCBI WGS metagenome assembly FTJU01 (sample SAMEA3914878, study PRJEB12502) | metagenome | biome: forest; material: soil | place: USA | collected 2012-03-12 | depth 0.3 m | reverse complement strand
GACCCGGCAGGTGTGCTCGCCTGCGATCGTGCCAGCGATGCTGCTCCCGCTCTCCCCGTGCCGGGTCTGGCCATCGGGCGGCGCGGGCGGCGGCGATGCTGGCTGCGTTGGTGCGTTCGTGCGCGCTAATGCGGACAATGGTCCGGTAGGGCAGCGACAGATTGCGCGGACCCGGAGTTGTCGGTGCCGCAGGGCATTCTGTTGCTTTATGGCAGCGATAGTAAAGGGGGAATGCAATGCGGCAGGACGGGAATGGCGATGACGTGCCGGACTATGTCGATAGGCATTTCGTGCATCGGGTGTGTATGAGGCCGGGCGAGGTGCACGACTCGCCGATCTGGAACACCTACATCCAGCCGTTGGTGGATCCGTTCGCCGAGGGCCACAACGACTTCCGATTCTGCGACGAGGAGGAATTTCACGAACTCATCTGGGAGGTGTGGCGTGACGCGGGCGTGGACAACGATGTCACTGTCGACCATGAGCAGGAACTCTCGGTGGGAAGCTCGGAAGCCCGGGGGAGCCGGATCGACTTCCGCATGTATTACGACGACGGGCACAGGGTCGGGGTCGAGATCAAGGCCGCAGGTTTGTGGTCGTCAGAGGGTGTGCAGGAGCAGCTCGTGCGGTACGCCGAGACCGAGCAGGTCGACTCGATGCTGCTGTTGACCGCCGACCCTGACCTGGCCGAGATCGACTGGCCCCGCAGCGTCAGGGTGCCGTTGTTCATAGTCTTACTCACCGCCCGCCGCGACCGGCTGTAGGTGGCGCAGGAGTTGAGTTACGGCATTCTGGGCCCCGCAGTCGTGTGAAACCACAATGGTGTGATGGCACACGAGCAGGCCGCGTATCGGATTGGATGGGATCAGGTGCCGGGTCCAGTGCGCGCGGGGACTTGTTGATGGATCAGCGATGGGTGTGGTCGGAGGATGAACTGGGCGGGTGGGGCGCTCAGGCACTGGCTAATGATTCGGGGATCACGATGGCGCGCAAGGAGTTTGAGCGCATTGGCTACGTCGCGGTGTCACGGTTGGTTCCTGCTCAGCTGCGGTCGGCGGTTGCCTCAGAAGCGCTCCGGTTGGTAGAGCACATGGGTGTCCGGCGTGATCTCGTTCTCGCCGCGACCGGATATACGCCGCGGCGGATGCGGAACGTGACTCGGGCTGACATCGTGTGCAACGGTTCGGTGATCGAGGCGATCTACGATTCCGCGACGACAACACAGTTGCTGTCGGCCGTGGCCGGGGAACCGGTATTTCCCTGTCCGTACGAGCCCGAGCAGTTCGTGATCACCAGGCTGGAGGAAGCTGGTGATACGCATGGATGGCATTGGGACGATTACAGTTTCGCATTGGTCTGGGTGGCAGAATGTCCACCGACCGAGGATGGCGGCTTTGTGGAGTGCGTCCCGGACACGGTGTGGGAGAAGGCGAAGCCGGAGGTGGCCCGGCTTGTGCGGGATCGAGTGGTACACAAGTTGAGTGTCGGCGCGGGAGATGTGTACTTGATGCGGACGAACACAACGTTGCATCGGGTGTACCCGATCCGGCGCGGGCGACGCACGATTGTGAACATGGCATTCGCGTCGGCGGGAGAGCTGAACGCGACGGTGTCGCACGAGACGATGGACAGCCTGTGGTCGATGCCAGGGGCCGAGTGAACTGGAGCTGACCGGTGCAACGCCTCGAATTGAGTTCTGTGGATGGTATCCGGCTGGACTTCGCGGTCCACCACTGCACGGTCGAGCCCCCACTAGGAGTGGTGCTGTTAGTGCACGGCATCACGGTGGACATGGACGAGGGTGGGGGCATGTTCGTCCGGTTGGCACAGCAGTTGGTGTCGCAGGGGTTCGATGTCGTGCGGTTTTCCTTCCGAGGGCACGGTTCGAGCGGTGGAACTCAGCAGGGGGTGACGATCGCCGGTGAATGCCTGGATCTGCAGGCCGCCGTCACCGCGGTCCGCGAGCAGTTCGCTGGGCAGCAATTGTCGATTGTGGCGGCGAGCTTCGGTGCCGTGTCGACGGCACTATCGCTGTCGTGGCTCGACGATCTCTACCGGCTGGTGCTGTGGAACCCGGTGCTGGATCTACGGCACACATTTCTGGTTCCGGAGTTGGCGTGGGGCGAGGAGAATTTCGGCGCTGTTGGGCAGAAATCTTTGGCCGACAACGGTTTTCTACTCGTTGACGGCGAGTTCCAGCTCGGCCGTGTCCTGTTCACCGAGTTCGCGCGTTACCAGCCGCTGGATGACTTCCACGCCGCAGACGTGCCGACGCTGATCGTGCACGGCGACCATGACACGGCAGTGTCGTATGACATCGCCGCCGAGGCCGCGCGATCACGATCACACACCACAACACTGCATACGATTGCCGGGTCAGACCACGGATTCGACTCCCGGGCACGCGAAGACCAAGCGATCAGCGCGACCGTCGACTGGCTGCTCGAAGAGTCGATGTCGTGACGGTCGTGAAGCTCTCGCAACTGTATGCGCCGATCCGACTCGGCGAATCCGTCATCGTCGGAGAACATTGCACGCTCGGGTATCCGAAGGAAGCCCGTATCCGAGATGCGCAACGCGGGCAGCACACGATCGGTGAACCTGTCGTGATCGGAGACCGCAGTGTGCTGTTCAACCAGGTGGTAGTGAACGAAGGCACCACGCTTGGGACGGACTGCGTGCTGGAGGATCGTTCCCGGATCGGCTACGGCTGCATGATCGGTGACCGGACAAGAGTGGTGCACGGCGCATATGTGTGCGACCGAGTGCAGATCGGCGAGGATGCGTGCGTGGCAGGGTTCGTGTGCGATGCCACGGTTATCGGAAATCGGTCAACCGTGATGGGCGACCTGGTACACGAGTACACCCGCCCGGACCTGGGTTGGTGGGGTGTCGATGAGGAATCGCCTGTAATCGGGGAAGACTCCGTCGTCGGGTTCGGCGCGCGGCTGATCGGCGGGGTGCGGATCGGGCCTCGCAGCTATATCGCCGCAGGTGCCGTAGTCACCAAGGACGTCCCAGCCGAACAGGTTGTGACCCATGTCGATACGCACACCCCGATCGGACAATGGACCGGCAAACGACTCGGACCGCTCATCGAACAGTGGACGTCTCGGCCCCACTCGTGTTGATGAAGGCAGAGTCCTCGGTGTCGCTCCCGGCTTCTGTTTTGGGTCGTTGTGTGGCCAGGGGTGGATCGAAGGCGAGGGCGCGGAGTTGGGGTGGGAACCGAGCTCGCATGTCTGGCCGCGGGTGCGGAAGGTACAGCGCGGGTAGGAATTCGTCGACGGGGACGATCGCTTGGCGGAGCCCGCAGGCCAACGCAGTGATGAGGGCTCGGCGGGTGAGCAGATAAGCGTAGCTGCAGTGGCTGTATCCGGGGCGAACGAAGCCCGGCATTGGGGCGGGGTGATCGGGTTCGAGGGGGTATCTGCCGAGGTAAAGCAGATCGAATGGCACGGCCTGTCGGTGGAGGTTGCGCAAGCCGGTGGTGAGGGTATCGGTGAAGTCGGTTTCGAGGACGGCGTCGTCCTCTAGCACAAGGGTGTAGGGCGCGTCGCTGTGTTCGGCGGCGTGGGCCCAGCACGCCAGATGGGCCAGGGTGCAGCCGATTTCGCCGTATTTGAGAGGTCGGTTCCACCATGGGTTGTCGGAGTCGGTCTGCCAGTCAAAGAGCTTGAATCCCCGGCTATGTAGGTCGGTGAGGGTGAGCTCGTGGCCGTCGAAGACGGTGTCGAAGTCCGAGGTGTAGGTCACGCGCAGGCTGGCTGGAAGGTTGGTTTGGATCCAGGCTCGTCGGTCGGATCGCCGGGGGAGGTTCACGACGTAGGTGGCAATGGAGTCTATTTCGATCACTGGGCAGTCCTGGGGGGGATTATGCTGGCAGATAAAGCGTTTGGTGTTATCGATGACGACGCCGAAGTCCTCTCCAGCGGCTCGCGACAGCAGTAGGAGCGGCTCGATGACGGTGAAGTCGGCGACGTCGGTGATTCCGCCGACGCGGCGAGCTTCGGTGACCAGCACGAAGTCGTCGTCTCCGATTCGGTCCGTGAGGTAGCTAGCGTTCGAATGACCGCGCTCGGTGTCGAGCAGACAGCGGGCCGCGCCGAGGACACCGAGGGTAAGGCAGCCGCCGAGCAGGAAAACCGTGGTGCCTTGCAAGGTCAGTCTGGTGAAGACCGCGAGGTCTTCGATCAGTTCACCATGGGCGGTCCAGCGTGGGGCAAGTGCGAGGTCGCCGAGGGTGGGTAGGACGAGCGGGTCGTCCTCGCCGAGTGGATGCGGCTCGAAGTGAAATGGCAGCTGCGGCAGGAATTCTCGATATTTGGCATTCCATGGTGGGCCACCGATAACGATCAGTACGTCAGCGTGGGTGTCGTAGTGTTCCGAGGGCGCGAAGTCGCGGACCACGACTGTCGGCGCCAGTTGGCCTACGCGGGTTCGAACAAAGATGAGCGTGTCCAGATCGGCGAACTTCGCATACCGCAAGTAGTTACGGTCGGCGGGCGAAGCGTACTCCGGGCGTTCGTCGGGCGGGATCTCCGAGCACACGATATCTACCCGGGCACCGGGGTCCAGATGCCAGAAGCTGCGAACCACGTGAGCGGGGTCGCCACGCTCAACCTCCTTCGCTGACGACGCTCTGGATTGAGTCGGCGATTGAGGAACGAGATCAGCAGGCGAGGACAGCAGCAGGTAGGCGAGGGTGTCGAGAGCTCGGGCGGCGTGGCGCCGAATGGTCTTGGTCGCGCATTTCTGGCGGATGGCGAGCGATTCTTGGCGGTCGGTGAGTGTAATGAACCGGTGCTCAGGGAGGAGATTGAAATCGACTTGGGCATAGAGCCGTTCATCGTCTGCGAGTCGGTCGATCGCGGCGCTGATCGTGTCGGCCAACACTGCGATTTGGGCAGCGGAGCCAGGAACACAGTTATGCCCACGGCTGAGGTAGGCGCGAACCGGCTCGTCGAGCGCGGTCAGCAGTGTCGTAGGCCGCGACAGCCCCGGCCCTTGGCGCAGTTTGATCAAGCACTCTTTCACGTGGTCGACCGAGGGCAGAGCACTATGCGCCATCTGTCCACGATATGTCCACAGCCAGTGCCAGCGACATCGACGATCTCTGCCCGCGACGATCTCCGCTGTCCAGGATCTGTCCACACCGAGGAGCGAGTGTCCAGAAATACGGCTGTTAGACGGGATAGCTCGGCGTGGGCAGGCCGAGGAGACTCGAACGTACGTGCCCCTGAGATGTGTTGGAAGGGAGGGAAAGTCATGCGTGAACAGATCGCGGCCGCCGATGCCGATGAGTACGAGTCGCCGAAGGTGGAGACCAAAGAAATCATCAGCCGTCAGTGCAACTGATCGCAGCTGAGCCGGGCGGGGGCGATACAAAATATCGGATGTTCGCCTCCGCCACGGCTTCCATCATGAAAAGCTACCGAAGGAGATCTGAATGCTGATCCTCTATGTCGGAGACCTGCACTTCTCGGGCTGGTCGATGCGGGGCCGAATCGCCTTGCAGGAGAAGCGTCTCCCCTTCGAGGAGCGTCGAATCGAGCTGGACTGGCCGACCACCGAAACGCCGGACGGAGTGCTGATCGTCGGCGAAATCCCCGAAGAACGCGAAGCACAGGTTGGCTGCCAGTGCCAGTTCACCGATCTCCAGCTACTCGACACCGAAAAAGTACTCGCCGGGTCGGTGGCGGAACTGCTGCCGCGCGTGCCGGTTCTGGTTGACACCAGCACCCGTGCCGTCGCCACCGATATAGTGTCTATCGCCGAATACCTCGACGAACTCGCCCCGGAATCAGGGGTGCGTCTGACCGGGGCGACCCTGGCGCAACGCGCGGTCATCCGGTCGGTGTGCGCATGGGCTACACACGATCTCTCGCTGCTCATGAACGGGCCCACCTACGCGAAAGCGATTCGCCCACAGCAACCATCGCAGCCGGACCCGGAAGCGGTCGAACAAGCGCACTGGGTATGCGACACAGTGGCCGCGCTACTCGACAATAGCGGTGGCCCGTATGCGGTCGGAAACTTCAGTTTGGTCGATGTCCTGCTGTCGACGTATTTCCAGCAGATCATCGGTTGGCGGATCGAGATTGCCGACAACAACGTCGCCCATTACGCCCAGCGGCTACTGCGACGGCCTTCTGTCCGTGATCATCTCCACGAGGCAACGGCGATCTATCGCGCGATCGACGAAGCCGAGGCATACAGCCCGCAGTGGATTTTGCGCCACTACCGCTACAACCGCGAACTGAAATTGTTGCACGACTGGCAAACCGACAGGTGCGTACGCGTGAGCAACGCGACCGCAGAGCGAGTCGTCGATCTCGCCTACGACGGCCATGACATGGAGGCGATTGCTGCCATCGTGGCCGCGGAATACCAGGCAACACTCGCCCAAGTCAGAGCCGATGTCCGTGGACTGCTTGACCAACTGACTCCAATTTCCGCTAGCAAGGCGGCATGATGACCACAGCGATCGAATCCATCCCCGCGACACTCCGATACCGGCGCGACTTGGGTCTGTTGTTCGACCCGCACTCCGGCACCTTCCATCGACTGCGCAACAAGGTCGCCAAAGATATGGTGGCGCAGATCTTTTCCGGCGCCGACCGATCGACCGTGATCAGCAACATCAGCCATCGATACCACGCCGATGCCAATATCGTCGCCACCGACCTCGACGCCCTCGCCACCACTCTCACCACACCCCCGAGTTCGAAGTCCGAACTGCATGGTGGATCAGTGCACGAGATCGACAAGCGGTTCGACACCACCTTGGATTTCCCGTTACGTCTCGAGATCGAGCTGACCGCCGTCTGCAACTGGAACTGCGGCTTCTGCTACAACGTGTGGAAGATCGATCCGACGATGTCGGACCATGACGTACGACGCGCGGTGCGTGAGCTACCTGAGAAACACATCCCCACTGACCTGGCTACCGCGATCCTGGACGAATGCGCCGAGAAAGGCTGCTTCGTCATCCGCTACAGCGGCGGGGAGACCCTCCTGCACCCCGACGCCATGGACATCTTCGAACATGGCGGCCGAGTGGGCCTGTACCAGGTGATATTCACCAACGGCCACTTCATCACCGCTGAGCGCGCCGCGCGCCTCGCAGCCGCGAACGTGCGCTGCGCCCTTGTATCCATCCATGGCGACCGCGATCAGCACAACCTACTCACCGGCCATCCCCGCGCCTACGACAAAGCTATAACCGCGATGCGTCTACTCCAAGATGCGGGCATCAACGTGGTGGCCGAACTAACTCTGGTCAAGGAAAACATCAGCGGCGCACTGGATGTCATCCGCGATGTGCACAGCATCGGCGTCCGCGAGTTCGGCGTCATGCGCTATGTACCGACCGGCCGAAATGACGACCGCTACGGAGTCCCGGTGTCGGTAACCCTGCCGCTGATGAGGGAAATCGACCACCTCACCGCCACAGAATGCCCCGGCATGACGGTGGCGTGGCCATGCGCCCAGAAGCTGTGCACCAGCGACACCGACACACCGCTGCATGCCGATGACCCCACTCTGGCGCTGCGGTCGTCACAGATCGTCGGCCACTGCGAATCCGGGCTGGTATGGGCCAGCGTCAGTTACGACGGACAACTACGCAACTGCCCACACAGCAACGTCTACTTCGGCCGCCTCGCCGAGCATCGCGTCGCCGAGCTATGGCCGACGCTGACCGAGCACGTCCACGCGGCAGTCACCACGCGCGACACCTGCGCGGGCTGCGCGGTTGCCGCGGCGTGCCGCGGCGGTTGCCATCTGCCGAGCTTCTTCACCCCACGGAAAATCACAGGACTGGGAATGCCAACTCTGGGCACCGCATCTGTCTCCGGAATGAGCGGATAGGATCGCGCGATGGCCGATGCCGCATCCTTCCGCGCAGGGTCCCAGCCGACCTTGTCCATGCAAGAAGCGATCCTTCGTCTCCAGAACTATTGGGCCGGTCACGGTTGCGTGATCGCTCAACCGTTCAACTCCGAAGTCGGTGCGGGAACGATGAATCCGGCCACGCTGCTCAGCGTGCTGGGCCCAGAACCGTGGAAGGTCGCGTATGTCGAACCGTCGGTCCGGCCCGACGACAGCCGCTATGGCCAGAATCCCAACCGACTGCAAACCCACACCCAGTTCCAGGTCATCATCAAACCCGAACCCGGCAATCCGCAAGAGCTCTACCTCGGGTCACTCACCGCGCTCGGGATCGATCTGAATGCCCACGACGTCCGGTTCGTCGAAGACAACTGGGCCCAACCCGCCATCGGCGCTTGGGGGTTGGGGTGGGAAGTCTGGCTCGACGGCATGGAGATCACCCAGTTCACCTACTTCCAGCAGGTCGGCGGCCACACCCTCGACCCCGTCCCCGTCGAGATCACCTACGGCCTCGAACGCATCCTCATGGCGGTGCAGAAGGTCACCCATTTCAAAGAGCTGCTGTACGCACCCGGCGTCACCTACGGTGAATTCCTTGGACAATCCGAATACGAGATGTCGCGCTACTACCTCGACGACGCCGACATCGACGCCACCCGCGAACTGCTCGACATCTACTCCCGCGAAGCCGAACGTCTGCTGGAATTGCGGTTGCCGATCCCGGCACACACCTTCGTGCTCAAAAGCTCTCACGCATTCAACGTCCTCGACGCGCGCGGCGCTATCTCCACCACCGAACGCGCGAAACGGTTCGCCACCATGCGGAACCAATCCCGCGCCGTCGCCGCCCTCTGGACCGAGCTGCGCGCCGAAGCCCAGCACCCGCGCGGCCTCTACCAACCCCTCCCACTCGCCACACCCCAAGTCGATACCGCTGAAATCCCCTCTGGTGGTGGACTTCTGGTTTTCGAGATCGGGACCGAGGAACTGCCACCGCACGTCGTAGACGCCACCGGCAGCAGCGTCGAACAAGACCTGACCCGACTACTCGCCGACACAAACCTTGCCCACGGGCCGATCCGCGTCGACGCCACCCCACGCCGAATCGTCGTGCGCATCGATGACATCGCCGACCGCGAACCCGACAGTGTCCGAACACAACGCGGCCCTAAAACCAGCGCCGCCTACACAAGCGACGGCACTCCGACACGCGCATTAGACGGATTCCTCAACGCCCAACAGGCCAACGCCGCAGACCTGACCCGCATCGAAGCCAACGGCATCGAATACGTCGCCATCGAAACCGTACGCACCGGCCGCACCGCCGCGGAAATCCTCACCACCGTGCTCTCACAGGCGGTGATCGGGCGCCGGTCGGACAAGAACATGCGCTGGAACGACCCCCTTCTGACCTTCAGCCGACCGATCCGCTGGATGCTTGCCCTGCTCGACACCACGGTGCTTCCCGTCACCGCGGGCGCCCTGCTCGCCGACCGCACCACCCGCGGCCACCGCGACGCCGAGCGGCCCGAGATCAGCATCGACCGAGCCGCCAACTACGAGACGGTAATGCGCCACGAAGGCATCCTCATCGACCGCGCCGAACGCCGCGACGCCGTCATCCGGGCAGCAACCGAGCTCGCAAGCGAACATGATGCAGTCATCGACTTCGCCACCGAGAGCGACTTGGTCGACGAGATCACCAACCTCGTGGAAACACCACTCGGCATCCTCGGCCAATTTGACGAGAAGTACCTTCAACTGCCCGAGCAGATCCTGACCACCGTCATGCGCAAGCATCAGCGCTACCTGCCCGTCCGAGACAATTCCGGTGCCCTGCTGCCGATGTTCGTCACCCTCGCCAACGGCACCTGCGAGCCTCACGTTGTCCGTGACGGCAACGAGAGCGTTCTGCGCGCCCGCTTCGAGGACGCGGCGTTCTTTTGGAATACCGATCTCAATACCTCACCTGAGCAATTCCGAGCTCAGCTCACCGAGCTCACTTTCGAACAACGGCTCGGTTCCATGGCCGATCGCGCCGATCGGATAGCCGGTATCAGTCGCGAACTTGCACGACGAATTACCCTGTCCGCCAACGATTCTGCGACGCTTGCACGGGCCGGTGAACTGGTGAAGTTCGACCTCGCCACCCACATGGTCATCGAAATGACCTCCCTCGCCGGAACCATGGCCCGCGAATACGCCACCAAGGCCGACGAACCCGCCCACGTGGCCCACGCCCTGTTCGAGTCAGAACTTCCCAGACACCACACCGACCAACTGCCCACGACCCCACCGGGTGCCCTGCTGGCAGTCGCCGACCGGTTCGACCTGCTCACCGCGATGTTGGCCATCGGAGCCAAACTCACCGGCACATCCGATCCTTACGGACTTCGCCGCGCCGCACTCGGCATCGTCCGAATCCTGCGCGAGCACCCCGAACTCGAAACCCTTACCTACCGCGACGGTCTCAACGCCGCCGCCAACGCCCTGCGGGAGCAAGGCATCACCGTCGACGACACTGCTCTTGACACCGCCGAGGACCTTCTCATCACCCGCTACGAACAACGACTTCGCGACGAAGACACACCCACTGCGGTCATCGATGCCGTCCGGCCCATCGCAGGCAACCCCCGACGAGCCGACAACTTGCGCGCCGAAATCGACAACGCCCGCAGCCACGACGGCCCACAATTCGCCGAGCTCGTCGAGGGACTACAGCGCATCGTCCGGATCCTGCCGCCAGACTCTTCCGCCAGCTACGACCCAGCCCAGCTCACCGCAGCAGCCGAACAACAACTGATCAAGGTAATCAGCAGCCTGGACCACGCACGCCAACAACCGTTGTCGACCTGGGTCGCGACTGCCGCGCCATTAGCCGTAGCCCTGCGGGACTTCTTCGACGACATCCTCGTCATGACCGAAAACTCAACACTGCGCGCAGCACGTCTTGGGCTGCTCGCCAGCGTCCTGGAGGCCGCGCCGTCCGGAATCGACTGGAAGGCCGCACATTTGATGCGATCCGACCGACCCAGCGGATTGGCCACTGTCTCGGCAACCGGCACGAATTGAGACGAGGACCGATCGGGGCCCATTGTCCAGGACGCTGTGTGTGGCCGAAACGGCTCCGCGCTGCCTCGCCGGGCGGGCGGGGCTAACCGACTACTTGGATACCCCCAGCAAGTGAAGCCGGCGAGAACTCTCCCGATCGGATACCTGCTAGGAACGCGGTCCATTCCTCGCGTGTGAAGGTGAGCTTGGACTCGGCAGCGGCGCGCAGGGTAGTGCACCCGCTGATTTCCTGGTAGATGCTCGGTATGCCGAGGGTGATGCCGTCGTCGGTTGCGTCGCCGGTTGCGATCGAGAGGAACTTGACCCAGGCGTGGGCGGGGATGGCGATGATCGGCCGTAGGGCTTCGCTGCCCCGATATTTGCTGTCGCGGATGAGTACTTCCTCGCCCTCGAACCGTACCTCGACGCACGCGTTGCCGTGATCGGAGAAACTCGCCTTGTACCAGCCGGTCGATCCGTACGGTGCAGGTTCGTAAGCGTTCATATCCAGAACTTTACCCACGTGCGTAGCCCTTGATGAGTGCCAGTGAGTCGGCAGAACTCAGGGTCTGTACCAATGCAGCTTCGAACGCATATGCGAGCTTGTTGACCTCGTTCTCGTCCTCGATGATGGTTGCCCGTGTCGGTGTCTCAGACCACCCGAGGGTGGGGAGTTGTTGTGGGCTGTCGAAGTCCAGCAGATGGAATGTCGATCCGCCCAGCGCGGTGCCCTCGGCTGCAGTGAACGGGATGATCCGGATCTGGATGGTGTCCGGATGTCGCTCGACGAGTTCGATGAGGTGATCCAGCTGCTCTTGGAGGACGGCGGCACCTCCTGTTTGCTGGATCAGGGCGGCCTGGCTGAATACGGCGACGAGGTGGAGGGGGTCGTCGTCGGTGAGCCGACTCTGCCGCTGCATCCGCACGGCGAGGTGCTGTTCGACTTCGAACGGTCGGATCATGGTATTGGCGCCGATGATGGTCCGTGCGTATCCCTCGGATTGCAGCAGGCCGGGAATTAGGAGGCAGTTGTAGGCGCGGATGCTGTGGGCGCCGTATTCGAGGCCGTAAAGGCGCTGCATTTCGGGGCGGATCAGCGCGGGATACTTCATCCACCATCCGCGTGTGCTGGTTGCGAACTCTCGGAGGCTGACCAGTTCATTCTGCTCGGCCTTATCGCAGCCGTAGGCCGCCGCCAGGGCTCGTAGCTTGTCCTCGTTGGGGATGCGGGTGCCGTTGAAGATTTGCGACCAGTACGGCGTGGAGATGCCAACGGCCGCCTTGACTTCGGAGTCATCGAGGCCGGCATCCGCGCGAAGTCGACTCAATCGAAGTTTGAGCTCCCACTTTGCGACCGTAGGTGACGTCGGCGCCATGGCTGACCCTCTCGTTGATCGTTGCCTTGATGCGGATGAGCGTACTGCAATCCGCACTGCGTCCAATGCTACATAGCATGCCAAAAAGCATGCAAATATTGACGCAGCAAATGATGCTGCATTACCGTTGCCGACCTAGCTGGACCTGCTCAAGCGCGGCGATTCACGGCCGGGATGGGAGTTTCGATGGCAGCGCATGTGATCGATCGGTCGCTGATGACCAGCGACCGCGCAATGCACCAGGCGAGATCGGTGGGGCAGGGCAGCCACACCGGGCAGGGGGTCGTCGGATGAGTGCTCCGGGTGATGCGGACAAGGCGATAGAGCTGTGCGGCTATTACCGGCACGTATGTGGGTTGGATGCGTTCGTGCGCGATGGCGTCGGCGCGATCTTTGTGCGGGTCGGTGGGGTCGGTGCGGTGAGGATGCCCGCGCCGCTTGGTCAGCGGGTTCATGACCGGCTGGTTCAGCCCGGCCCGATCGTGATCGAGAGCGATGACGCGTCGCGAACCTGGTGGACGGTGCTCACCAGCGCTGTCGGGCATCACCTGTCGGATGTGGCTACCTTCGGGATGCTGGCGGCCGCCGAAGCGCGGCTTGTGCAGTACGGGTACGAGATCCGGCTACCGACGCCACGCGATGGCAGGTTCCGGTGGCTGGTGATGCCCAAGGATGCGTATAGGCCACCGCCGGATCGCGTGATCGATGCGGTTCGGGTGTGCCGGGGTGAACGGTGAGTCCCGATGCCGATTCCGTTGCCTGCCGGACAGTGCGGGCGGGGGTGACGACCGAGCCGCCATATCCGAGGCGAAGCCGCACGTCGGGAAGGTCGGTCGAGCTCGATATCTCACACCGCCTAGTGCAGCCCGCGATGCCGTCCGCGGATATCGCAACGGCGAATCACTGCGATTCGTATCGGAAGGTTCTGCAGCTTCCGGTGGAGGTTGTGCCGCGGACCAGGCAGATCGTCGTTCACAGAATCGATGGTCTCGTAGATGCGGTGGTGATGCCGTCGTCACTGGGTGGGAAGGTCGCAACGTGGCTGGCGATGGACCAGCAGCTCGGTCCGCTGATCGAGCATCGGAACACAGCGCGCACGACGTTTGTGACCGGTCCAGCCGATGGCTACGAACACAGGATCTTCGCGACTCTGCTGCGTCTGAACGTCGGTCTTGGTGGCACACATATCGTGTTGCCCTCACCTGGGGATGACGGTTCGGGCATCTGGCGGTGGCTGTTTCTGCCGCGCAACGGATTTCGACCAGCGATGCGGATCGTGCTGAACGCGGTAGTGGCGGTGAGCCCACGATGACGGCACTGACGTTCGGATATCTACAACAGTCGCTGGTCGGCACACACCGTGCCGAGGTCGTACAGCACATCGAAGCGTTCGCCACCCGACACGGACGGGCGGTGGACAAGATCGCGTGCGAGCCAAGCGCGCCGGCCGAGGTGCTGCGATCACTGCTCAAGGCGCTGGATCGCCGATCCAGTGGGCGTGCGCTGCCCACGCTGGGCGAACTCGCTCGCCGACAGGGTGCCGACCTGGACCGGCTCCTCGACTATCGGCCAGCGATGACGGTTTTCTGGTCGCTGGTGGCGGAGCTGGATCGAGCGGGCGGCGGCTATATCCTCACGCCGTCGCCGAGGCACCTGGACGGCCTGGGTTCATCACGATCGGTTCTGCTGCAAAGAATCTCGCAGACCCATCCCGCGATCACCGTTGTCTACACCGACCCCGCGCCCGACCAGCCCGACGAGCGACCGCCCGAGCACCTGGACGAGGCTCGGTCGGGCGTCGTGTGCCGGTTTCGTGTGGCCGCGCTGGGGTGTGCGGTAGAAGTCGCCGTTCTGAACGCTCATATCGGTCTGACACGGGCGGGGCTCGGCGATATGGTCGACCGGGTCGATGCGTTGCTGCGCGAAATCGTTGGCAGCGCAGTCGCGTTCGATGCCGAGACGATACCGGAAGTGGCGAACCAGCTGACGGTCGAGTTGACGCGCGATCCCGACACGCTCAGAGTGCTGACCCACGAGACCCGCGACCATGCGGGCGAACCGGTCAGCGGCACCATTGCCCGGCTGTGTGATCTGCCACCTGCAGGCCGCGTCACTCGAACGCGATCAGCGACCGGGGGCACCCTGACCTGCTGCGAGCTACCACTGCGGCTCTACGACCAGCCCGATGAGTTCCGCCGAGCCGATACACCCCCACGTGAAGACCCGGTCCCACCTATCGGCGCACGCACGGCCTTCTCCGATCGCGGTGATCGGGATCTGGCATGACCGGGCGAGCGCGGGGTGGGGGCAGCGCGGTGAAACCTCCACGGTGTATCCGCCACATCCGTATCGAATCCGGTGCGCTCACCCTGGATTTCCAGGGCAGCGCCGAGCAGATCGGTTGTGTCGCGGTCGCACTCGCCGCCATCGACGATCTCATCGTCACCGTCGATGACAACCTCGGCCCGGATCTGCCCGCTCTGCCGTGCGCCCGGCTGTGGGCATAGCAATCCACCGCCTCAGCCTCGGGAGCCGCGCGCCCTCGCCACCACAACTCACCGAACCATGCCGTATGCGCGGCCCGCGTGAGAACGGAATCAACGGAGGTAAGAAAAGCGATGACCACAACCGCTACTGGGATCGACGCTCTCGACATCGACACCGTGGTCGAAGAACGCCGAGGCGTGTATCGAAAAGAGTTCGGGTTCAACACATTCCGGGACAATCATGGCGCTATCTGCATGATCGCGAGCGGGGTCTCAGCGATCGTGACAACCAAACGCCTCGGCCAGCAGATCACCGCGTTACTCGGCACACAGCCCACCCCGGTGTTCTCAGTCGATCGCAGCCTGTGGGTGTTTCTGACCGATCTCCCGACCCCTACCGACAACACCACCCAGCTATCGAACAATCTGTTCCGCTACGGTGCCAGCCCGCTGTATCCCGGCGCGGTCATCATGCTCCCGACACCAGGCAGCGACAAGCGGTGCTGGCTGCATCCGCCCGTAGGTGAGCACCGGCCCTGTTTCGCCGCCGTCGTCGGTGTCGTGGAAACCGCAGCAACCGCTGCCGCCGCCACTGTTGTCGCGGAAACGCCAGCAGCGCAAGCGGGTTCGCGATGACGACCGCCCCGACACCGCCGCGCCGGTTACTGGACAACCAGCTCGACACCGCGCGGCTGGACTGGCTGGGCGACAAGCACACACGCCTGAA